>Ga0272446_1006773_pt1 | contig 11745 bp, 7 predicted proteins | sample YNPCB0061_FD_194587 | JGI IMG/M metagenome (GOLD analysis project Ga0272446, IMG submission 194587) | Hot spring microbial mat communities from Yellowstone National Park, WY, United States - YNP-CB-006-1 | ecosystem: Environmental > Aquatic > Thermal springs > Hot (42-90C) > Sediment | place...
CACGGGGCGCCATTCTGGCGCGAATTCGTCGCGATTTTTCGCCTGCGCAGCGAAATTGGTCATCTGCGAAAGCAGAAAAGTTGTTTCTTCTTAAGTCTTGCGCGACCTGCCGCGCAGCCCCTCGGCATAATCCGCGGGTCTTGCACTTGACGGCTTGAATTTGAAACTCGTTTCCTCTAAGCTCCCATGCAAACACCGGATTTCGTGAAAAACCAGCGCCTCATAACCTGGGTTGAGGCAATGGCTAACCTGACCCAGCCTGATTCCATACATTTTTGCGACGGCTCCGATGAAGAATACGACCGCCTGTGCGCGGAAATGGTAGCCAAAGGTACTTTCATCAAGCTAAACCCACAGAAGCGCCCGAACAGCTATCTCGCGTGGTCCGACCCGTCGGACGTCGCCCGTGTTGAAGACCGGACTTTTATCTGTAGCAAGCGTCAGGCCGATGCAGGTCCCACGAACAACTGGAAAGACCCGCGCGAAATGAAGGTAATACTCAATAATCTGTTCAATGGTTGCATGCGCGGCCGTACCATGTATGTCATTCCGTTTTGCATGGGCCCCATCGGCTCCAAGATGTCGCTCTACGGTGTGCAGATCACCGATTCGCCGTACGTTGCGGTCAGCATGAAGATCATGACCCGGATGGGCAAGCAGGCGCTCGACGCCATCGGCGACGGTAATTTCATCCCCTGTATGCATTCAGTGGGAGCTCCCCTGGCTCCGGGCCAGAAAGACGTGGCATGGCCATGCAACAAAGAGAACAAGTACATCGTACACTTCCCCGAAGAGCGGTCGATCTGGTCGTATGGTTCAGGCTACGGCGGGAACGCGTTGCTCGGCAAGAAGTGCCTCGCGCTGCGCATTGCCTCGGTGATCGGCCGCGACGAGGGCTGGCTGGCCGAACACATGCTCATTCTCGGCATGGAAAAACCCGACGGGGCAAAGACATATGTTGCAGCAGCATTCCCTTCGGCGTGCGGGAAAACCAACTTCGCGATGATGGTTCCGCCCGAGCACTATAAAGGTTACAAGATCACAACCGTCGGCGACGATATTGCGTGGGTGCATCCGGCGGAAGACGGCGGCCTGGTTGCGATTAACCCCGAAGCAGGATACTTTGGCGTGCTGCCCGGTACATCGAAAGAGTCGAACCGCAACGCGATGGAAATTATCAGCAAGAATACCATCTTCACCAATGTCGCCCTCACCAAGGACGGCGACGTCTGGTGGGAAGGCATGACCAAAGAAATTCCCGAAGGTATTACCGACTGGACCGGACAGCCTTGGACTCCCGACTGCGGCCGCAAGGCAGCACACCCCAACGCACGGTTTACTTCGCCCGCAATCCAGAATCCGGCAATCGACAAGGAGTTTGACAACCCCAAAGGCGTCAAGATCAGCGCCTTCGTGTTTGGTGGCCGCCGCTCGACAACCATACCGCTGGTTTTTCAGGCAGTGAACTGGAACCACGGTGTATATTTCGCAGCAACAATCGGGTCAGAGATGACGGCTGCGGCTGCCGGCACCATCGGACAGGTACGCCGCGACCCATTCGCGATGCTGCCGTTTTGCGGTTACCACATTGCGGATTATTTTAATCATTGGCTGCAGATGGGCCGTAACCTGGGTAATCCACCCCGTATGTTCTTCGTCAACTGGTTCCGTAAAGATAACGACGGCAAATTCATCTGGCCGGGGTTTGGCGAGAACACCCGCGTGCTCGAGTGGATTGTCGATCGTGTACACGGCAAGGGCAGGGCAACCGAAAGCCCGCTCGGCTGGATGCCACGCTACGAAGAGATGGACTGGGAAGGTCTTTCGTTCACGCGCGAACAGTTCAACCAGCTGATGACCATCGATACGCGCCTGTGGAAAAATGAAGTGCTGCAGCATGAAGAATTCTTCGACAGCATTTATGACAAGCTGCCCAAGGAACTCTTCTGGATTCGCCAGCTCTTGCTCTCGAGCCTCTGGCGCTCGGGCGAGAAGTGGCTCGTGGGCGGCAATGTCGGTGTCACCACCCGCGCCAGCGACGCGTAAGCGTGCGGGTGAGCGCAGGTTATTTCACTACAGTGCAGGCAGGCTCGTGCAAACGGAGCATGCTCTGTTTTCTGTTTCTGGCAGCTTTCGGCTGCCGCGGCGGCGCAGTAACGCACAGCGCGGCGGCACAATGGCTGGCGCTGCCTGCCGAATTACAGGGCGAAATACAGGGCATGCCGCCGCACTGGTCGGTTACGGGTACAGGTGGTGCAGTTTCTTCGGCAAATCCACTCGCGACAGCTGCAGGTATTGAAGTGCTGCAATCGGGCGGCAATGCAATCGATGCTCTGCTGGCTGTGCAGTGGGTGCTTTCCGTGGTTGAGCCGCAGTCATCTGGCCTGGGCGGTGGCGGATTTCTGGTTTATTACGATGCAGATACGAAGACCGCTTACGCGCTCGACGGCCGGGAAGAGCAGCCCGCTGCTGCGCCTGCAAACCTGTTTCTCGACAGCTCTGGTCAGCCACTGCCTTTTGCCGAACGTATTGCCGGAGCGCGCGCTGTGGGTGTACCCGGCACAGTCGCTCTCGTGGATTATGCGCTGCGCCGCTTTGGTTCTGGCAAACGCAGCTGGCAAGACTTGTTCAGTCGTGCGATCGCGCTCGCGCAGAATGGTATACGCGTCTCACCGCGTCTGGCGCACGCGATGCTCCTCAACCGCGAGCGTTTGCTAAAGCAGAACGGCGATAGCTCCGCCTACCTGCGTAGCAGGCAGCCCTACCTGGTTGGCGAAGCATTTTACCAGCGCGATCTCGCGGCAACGTTGCGCAGGCTTGCAGAGAAGGGCGCAGCAGACTTTTATGAGGGTGCGATTGCAGCAGACCTGCTGGCAACCGTGCGGGGCAATGCGGTTTACCGGTCCGCCATGACGGCCGAAGACCTCTCGGGTTATCGCGTCGCCGAGCGCAAGGTGACCAGCGTGCGTGTAGGACATGCCACTCTCTACTCGCTGGGCGCGCCTGCCTCGGGCGCAACCGTGTTGCAGATGCTGAGGGCAATGCCGACAGCCGGGCAGGCTGATGGACAGTTGCTACTGCAGATGTTGCGCGCCGGCAAGTCAGCTTTCGCCGATCGTGAAAAGACACTCGAAGATCCCGATTTTGCCGCTGCGCGCAGCGCGGGTGAAAGCATCGGTGAGGCTCATAACACCACGCACGTTTCGATTATCGACGCATCGGGAAATACCGTGAGTTACACTGCGTCGATTGAAACAGGCTTTGGCGCTGCGCTCGAAGTGCGCGGTCGTGGCTTCGTGCTCAATAACCAACTGAGTGATTTTTCTCCACTGCCGGGAACAGTCAATTCGGTTGAACCTGGAAGAAAAATTCGCCGGACTGCGCTGAACGAAGACGCGCGCACTGCCGGAGGCAAGAGACCCCGCAGTTCCATGTCGCCGCTCATTATCCGCTTCGACGACGGCAAAATCGTCGCGCTGGGTAGTCCTGGTGGCCCGACGATTATCGGTACGGTGGCGCTCACCGCCGCACGCATACTTGCGGGGCAGGAATTGCAGCATGCGATCAATGCACCGCGGGCGCTGATGATGCCCAACGGCAAGGCCCTGCTTGAACTGCCGCTGCGGCGAAACAAGGAGTTCTTGCAGGCGCTGTCGCGCGCAGGTATCGAGGCTGACTTTGGGAGAAAAATCATTTCGCTCGGTTCTGTGCAGGCAGTCGAATGCGCTCCCGCAGCGCAGAATAAACGCGCAGCGGTGCCGGAAAAGATGCATAGTATGGTGTGTACTGCGGCGAGTGATCTGCGCCGCGAGGGCTTAGGTCTTGTACCGCAGATAAAAATTGATTAGCAATGCAAAATTTTACCGCCGCCGATTTTTGGGTTATTGCCGCGTACTTTGTCATCACTTTTGGTGTGGGAGTTTTCGCGTTGCGCCGCAGGCATGAAACCAAAGAAGATTATTTTCTCTCCGGGCGTGCTTTACCGTGGCACCTTGCCGGGCTGTCTATGGTGGCAACCACATTCGCCGCCGACACTCCGCTCGCGGTCACTGGTATCACCGTTGAACGCGGTATTGCCGGAAATTTTCTCTGGCTGTCGCTGATTCCCTCTGGAATTCTGACGGCGATTTTTTATGCGAGACTCTGGCGCCGTTCGGGTGTTATGACCGATGCCGAGTTTGCGACACTGCGCTATTCCGGCAAGCCCGCGCGTTTCCTCCGCCGCTTTCGTGCGCTCTACCTCGCTGTTCCTGTTAACCTGATCATCATGGGCTGGGTAACGACGGGCATGGCGAAAGTGATGCAGGTGTTGTTCCAGTTTCCGACGTGGCAAACTCTCGGGATACTCTATGCGTTTACCGTGCTCTACATCGTGCTCTCCGGCTTATGGGGGGTTGTCATTACCGATGTGCTGCAGTTTCTCATTGCGATTACCGCGTGTGTAGTACTTGCGGTAATTGCCACCGGCCATGCAGGCGGGCTCGAGCAGCTATGGCGGCACGCCGAAAAGACACTCAAGCCAGGTGCCACAGAAATTTATCCCTGGTACTATGCAGGGCCGCTCTATGTCGTTGTGGTCTGGCTGGGCGCGCAGTGGTGGGCTTCGTGGTATCCCGGCTTTGAGCCTGGTGGCGGCGGTTACGTCGCGCAGCGGTTGCTCTCGACCCGCAATGAAAACCATGCTGTCGCCGCCGCGCTGCTTTTTAATGTGCTGCATTTTGTTGTGCGTCCCTGGCCATGGATTATCACTGCGCTCGCGGCTGCCGTCGCTCTGCCGCAGGGCGCAGATAAAGAGCTGCTCTACCCGCAGGCCATTCTCGCCTGGATGCCGGCGGGGCTCAAGGGGCTGATGGTCGCCGCGTTTCTCGCAGCATTCATGTCGACGATTGCGACGCATCTCAACTGGGGGGCATCTTACGTTCTCAATGATGTGATCGCCGGCACACGATTTGCTCCGCAAACGCAGCGCGGTGAAATGCTGCTTTCGCGAACTACGATCGTGCTCTTGGCCGCTGCTGCTGTGGGAGTTTCTTTTTTAATGGATTCCGTCAGTGCAGGCTGGGAGCTCATCCTCAGCATTTCTGCCGGCACCGGCCCTGTGTACTTGCTACGCTGGTACTGGAAGCGCATCAACGCGTTAAGTGAGATCAGCGCCATGGCCGGCGCGTTCGTATGCTCCCTGCTGCTTACCCGATATGACCTGCCGCAGGAAATTCGGCTGTGCCTGGTTGCACTCTTCACGAGTATTTTCTGGGTGGCAGTGACACTGCTCACGCGGCCCGAAAGCGGTGAAAAACTCGCGGCATTTGATGGACTTGTATCACCGCGCCGCTGGACGATACGTGAGCTCGTTGTGTTTATCGCCGCCGTCGCCGTGATCTACAGCGCGTTCTTTCTGATCGGCGAATTCTTGCGCCAGAATTGGTATGCAGTTGCTCTGAATGCGCTGGGACTCTGCGCTGCGCTTGTCGTAACGTATGCGGCGCTCAGCCGGCGCATTAGTTGAGCAGAATGCTCTTATGCGTTCTGGCAAAATGCCGGTAGATGCCACCTTTTTCGATCAGGCAGCGCCGCCACAGGTCGTAACCATCTTCGTGGAATACCAGTTCAGGCCTCGCGTCAAGTAATACCCAGCTGTTGCTGCGCAATTCGTATTCGAGCTGCCCTGTGGACCATCCGGCGTAGCCGCAGAAGCGCCGGTAACGGTACTTATTCTTCGTCAGAGCCGGCAAAAGCTCATCTGAGCTTTCGAAAAAGACACCATCGATGACAGCCTCGCCCGTGGCAAATTCCTCGGCGACATGCAGCAGCGATCGGTGCTCTGGGTCAACCGGCCCTCCGCTGAAGAGTGGCCTATGTCTGGGAGTTTCTCCGGGCAGCGGATGGTTCAGTACGAGACCCAATGATCCGCGGCTGTCGTGATCGACAAGCAGCACCACACTCCGATTGAAATGGCCATCGAGTATTGAAGAACTCGCTATCAGTAGCTTTCCTTTCAGGTTTTCGAACATTAGCTGTGAATAGATTTTAAGTGTTCTATCAGTGACAACTGTACATACTGGTTTAGCGCCCGGGTGTCTGCAGTTTCGTTACCGTACTTGCGTACGATCTGTGTGGCGACGTTGCTGATTTCGCCCGACAGAAAGCTCTGCGTGATTTCGGGGAGTTTGCGCGTCATCGAGTAAAGTCGCTTTGCGCGTTGGGCGATTTCGCTGTCAACCCTTTCGCTGAGCTGGCGGCGGGCATCACCCAGTTTGATATTCCAGAGTTCGGCATATTTGCTGACCATTTCCATGGCATTCTTCTCCCCGATCAGGCGGGTCTCTACCATGTTGAGGGCGCGGTGCCAGTCAGTATCGCCGCTGCTGGTGCCTGTGCGGACCGGGGGCTCCTCAGCCTGTACCGGGCCGGGTTGGTTGTTGCCCACAAGCCCAAACAGCGTTGCCAGCCAGCGCAGCAGTGGATAGCGATAGAGAAACGGTAGTTCAGCGCGCACTTTTGCATAAATTTCCCTGCGTACCAGCTCGAGCAGAGAATGCACGGGTCGGAAAATGACACGGTCATTGCCCGCAAAAAAGTAGAGCTCCTGCAGTTTTGCACTCATTGGGTGTCGGCTGACGATATGGAATGCATTAAGTATTGCCTGCGGGTTCTGCAGCAGCATCGAAAACACGGGCTCGTGGGCCTTCACGTACTTTTCGACGTCTTGCGCGAAGAATTCATCGAACTCCATCGACGAACGGCTCTCGTTGCGCAGCATCAGCGCGTACCACATCTTGCGGAACCTGGCGAGCATTTCCGAGCGTACGCGCTTACGCTCCGATTCGAAAAATATCAACAGGGCTTCACGGTGGATGAAGTAATCCTCTTCGTTCATGCGCAGGCGCAGCAGTGGGGGTAATAGTTCGCGTTCGTCAGCCTGAAAGACTGTATATTCCGTGAGCATGTCTTTGACTACGAGCTCAATCTCCGCCTGGTTAAGCAACGATGCCATAATTTCTAGACCGGCGCTGCCTTTGACAACTTTTTGTATGATTCCTTCGCGGTTAAGCAGAGCCGGATAATCTGCCATCATGTTGAGCAGCTTCTGCGCATTCTCGCGCAGACGGTTCTTGTTGTTCTTCTCCGATTCGAGCCAGGCTTCGTAACCCTTGAATGCCTCGACCAGCCGCGCAGCCTGTAGCAGTGTCGACATCCCGCGCTTGTCCTTGTCCATCGTGAAGTAGGCAGCCAGGCGGTTTGCCAGGTTCACCAGGTACAGAGGGACCTCTGATTCGCTGTGCGAAAGAATGCGCATGATCCGCTCGACGTTTGACGTCTTCTGCGGCATGATATTCTGCATATCCTTTACCAGGTCTTCGCCGAGGCGGTTCTGCGCCGAATTCGCGATGACGTTGCGCAGTTTCAGCAGGCAGACCTCAAGCATCATGTCAAGCGTGCTGCTGGTTGCGCATACAGCCTGCATCACGTCGGCGAACCGGAAAAGAATCAGCCGCCTCTCTTCTTTTAGCCCGTGGTTGGTGCCCTTCGAGATATCTGAGATTGCGACTTCCACGTGGTTGTTCGGCAAAAGGAACTTACGCACCATCTCTTCATCGGGAAAAGGCATAGCCGTGTTAGAAAGCATCTGCCCGTAATACTCTTCGAGGAAAAGCACTGCGGGGTCAGTAAGCCGGATGCGCAATACTTCGCCGCCGTCAAAATCCGCATCAATGAACTTTTTTTCGCGTAATGGATAGGCGGTCTGCGTTATGAGGCGCCGAACGTTGGGCAGAGTTTTGAGCTTCGCAATGTTTTCGTCGATACCACGCGCTATCAGCGAATCCATCAGCCGGGCCGCGGAAAATGAAATCGTATCATTCTGCGCGGCATAGCGCGCATAGGACTCGAGCATCAGCGCCTCATCTTCCATGAGCGGGAAACCGCGTGCAAAGTCGCGAAACTGCTGCTCGTCCAGATCAATATAGAATGGCTTGTGGTCAGCGGGCACTGTTTTGATTATCGGCTGCCTGGCATCGTATTTGAAGGCGCTCCATTTTGTAATCAGATCCTGCTATCAGGTCAGGCTATGGCGCACCTACCCCAGTGTGACCCACCGCGGGTCAAGTAAGTAGATACCTGGTATGGCGAAATCGGCCAGCGCGGCCAGGCGGCTCAGCCCCAGTGGCAAAGCCGCACGGGAAAACAGCGATTCGTGGACAGAAGGCAGAATCGCGATTTCGAGTGGCGAGAGCGCTGAAAGGCCAAGTTTTTCCCTGACAGCAGCGAGCGCGTCGCTGAGCCCGCCTTCGTTGTCAGCAAGGCCAAGGGAGCGTGCGCGTTTACCGGAATAGACCCTTCCAGAAGCCAGGGGCCTGATGTTTTCGGGCACTGTTCCCCGACCCTGCGCGACGTCGCGCAGAAACTGCTCATAGACCTCTTGCATGTTTGCCGCTAACTGCTTTCTTTGCTCAGGGGCAAAATCGGCGAATGCCGAAAAAAACGGAGCAGTATTCTTCTTGGGGGCGCGGTCGACGCTCACGCCCCATTTGCTGAGCAGCGGAGTCACATTAAACTTGCCACCGACGACACCGATGGAGCCGGTTATCGTCAGTGGCGTGGTGAAGACCTTTTCCCCGGCTGCGGTAAGATAGTACCCCCCCGACGCCGCGACATTGCCCTGCGAGACGATAACTGGCAAGGGAGTGGACTCTTTGCGGCTCTTTTCAGACCTGGGCTTGTCTTCTGCTTCAGCCGGTTCACTGGTGAGTTTTTTGCCTTCGAGCCGGTGCGTTGCCAGCATCCATTCGCGCCACAAAAGCTGCGAAACGAGCGCCGAACCACCGGGGCTGTTGATGCGCAGCAGCACGGCGCTGTAATTACCGCCACGCAATTCATCGGCGACACCCTCGTAGTCGTGCCAGTTGATTGTGCCCGGACGCGCCCGGTGGCTTGCAATGATGTTACCTTCTGCAACAACCAAAGCAACGCGGTGTGCACGGCGGAACGGGAAAAACCTGAATGCTCTTGCACGCACGAGTGACAGTGCCTGCGCGAGGTCGCGCACGGGAGTTTTTCCATTAACCTTCAACCAGGCACTGTATTCCTGCTCAGAGGCCGTGGCCTGAATGAGGCCAAATGCCGCAGCAGCGGTCGCAGATAGCAATTGCGGTTTGTTGGTTCGCTGCAGCGCCGGCGCCCGCTCTGCGAGAGCAGAGAAGAACTCGGCCTCCAGGTCTGCCAGTAACTCTTCTGTCTGTTGCCGTGCAGCGCGGGACATGTTGTTACGCGTGAAGATTTCGGCGGCGCTCTTGAAATCGCCAACTGACAGGAACTGCGGTCGCACTCCCAGCTTACCGAGCATCGAGAGCATGAACAGGGATTCAACGGTAAACGGCGACAGATCGAATGTCGCTCCCTCGGCAGCGTAGATGAATTCGCAGCCGGTGGCAATGTAGAGCGATACGCGGTCGTCGGCGACAAGCCAGCACGATGTGCGTATGCCCTGTTCGCGTGCCGTGGACAGCAGCCGTCTGAGCTCCCACGCCTGCGCCCAGCCGAGGTTGTGCGACTCGATAGTTAGCGCAATCTGCCGGAGTTTGAGCCGCTTCGCTCCGGCAGCGGCGATAACGGACTGCAGCTCGAGGCAGAGCAGGTAAAAACGGTCACGCGCCGGCTTCAGGAAAGCCCATATTCCATGCGAAAGGGGAGCTTCGGAGTATTCACCGCGAACAAAAAGGCGCAGTACGAAGGGACGGTGCAGCGCGCGCAGTCTGAAATATCCGTAGACAACGAGGCGCAGAGGTTGCAGAAGGGCAAGCAGGAGACTGCGGAGCATGGTTGCAAGTGCATCGCAAGACACGGCGAAAAGCCGCAAAATACTCGACGCAGAAGACAGATTCTCCTCGAGAGTGCTCTTGTAAGGGTCGATAGTTTGGTGTGGAGTGGCTGGTCTATGTCGTAAAGGCTCCGCAGAACCGCCTTTTGAGGAACTGTCGGATGCGTGGATGGATTCTATCTTTACTGGTATCTCTGGGCTGCTGTGCCAGTAAAGCTACTCGGGTAGCGCCGGGCACCGAAAAGGCGCTGGAGCGGGTAAGGAGCAATATACGCACATTTCCCGAAGGCGCCGACAAACAATTGCCGCAGCTGAAGCGTTTCGTTGCGGGTGAAATTACGCTCAATGCGTGGTCGCGGGATTTCGCGCGCGGCAGCGCGGTATTGCTGGAATTCGAGTCGGCGGCAGATTTGGCAGGTGCGGAACTGCTGGTCAACAATCGGCCGCTGGCGCTTGCGCGCAGCGAAACGGGTGTCTTTGCGCTCTTCGCCAATTCACCCGACAGTAAGCTGAAACAGAACCGCGTGGTACTCAAGCGCCCTGGCGCAGGGGCTGCGGAATTCACGTTGCCGGTCGTGCGCAAGGAATATCCGGTCTCGGTGTCACAGATGACCGTAAATAAATTCTCCGACCAGAGCAAACCGATGAGCCAGGAAATGATAAACTTCATCGAAGAAGGGCGCAGAAAAAAACTCAAGGCGCTCGTATCGAGTGCAGGCAATCTGCTTACCGGCGAATTTCGTTACCCACGTGACGAGCACAAAATAACTTCTCCATTCTTTATCAAACGGGTGTATGAACGCTTTAAGCTGGTAAAAGGCAAGAAAAAGAAACTGCCGGGCAAGACCTCTTATCATGGCGGTACCGACCTCAAGGGGCAGACAGGAGCTCCGATATTCGCTATCGCTGATGGCGTTGTCAACCTTGCCGACAACCTGTATTACGAAGGCAATATCGTGATAATTGATCATGGTAACGGCGTGATAAGCGGGTATATGCACCAGAGCGAGCTTTTGGTGAAGCAGGGTGAAAGAGTTAAAGCAGGCCAGCTCATCGGCCGCAGCGGTGCTACGGGAATGGTTACTGGGCCCCACCTGCACATTTTTCTGCTGATCCATGGCGTAAAGGCAGACCCGCTCAGTCTGCTGGTATTGCCGGTTCGGCCGGGGCAGCTTCTTTGAGTGCGGGTACGCGGCGGATTGACGAGCGAGCCGGGCGATTAGCCAGAAATCGCTGCCAGCACCGCACCCCGAACGGTTGGCCAGACCTGCTCGAGTGGCAGTCCCCGTTCAATTTCAAAGGTGATGGTTGGTATTTGCCTTTCCCAGCCGGCATATGTGCCGAGCGATCCCGGTGTGGGATAGCCGATATCTTCCGTTATTTCGTACGGCAGCGCAGCCTGCATCTTCTTTGCATGCGCGTGCGCTGGGCCGTTAACGTTAAACATCGGTTTCCATGAATGCAGCGAGAGTATGAAGTCAGGTGCAAAATCTGCAAGAAGCCGCAGCAACAGCTGCGTTTCAGGTTCAGACCCCGCCGCCGGGCCGGAGTAGTATTTTTCGCCTGGAGTATTCTGCACCCAGTCTTTGGTTGGCATGTTACGGTTGAGATCTACTGAGTTGCCGTTGTGGCGCGAGAACGCCAGTAATCCGTCGGGATTCAGTACGGGTATAAACAGCAGATCACAGTGCAGCTCAGCGAGTTTGTTGCCAGCAACAAATTCGTCGCAAAATCCTGCGGTTGCTGCGACTCCCTCGGTTTCGTTGCCGTGCACACCGCCCAGAAAAAATACGCGCGGCCCGTTGCCCCGGTGCCGGACACCGTAGATTGGCCGTTGCGCGGCTGAAAGCCCCAGCGTGTCGAGCCTGGCAAATTTTTCCAGTATGGCGTCGGGAGCTGCGAACTGTTCTGAAGGTTTGACTTCGTCT
>Ga0272446_1006774_pt1 | contig 11745 bp, 10 predicted proteins | sample YNPCB0061_FD_194587 | JGI IMG/M metagenome (GOLD analysis project Ga0272446, IMG submission 194587) | Hot spring microbial mat communities from Yellowstone National Park, WY, United States - YNP-CB-006-1 | ecosystem: Environmental > Aquatic > Thermal springs > Hot (42-90C) > Sediment | place...
GCTGAACGCTACGGCATCATCAAACGGCGTCGAAACCGGGACAAGCCATCCGTGTTTGCATCTCTCTTGGATTTGACAAATGCCGCAAATCCTTAATTTCTAGCCAATGATATTAGCTGAAGGCTGTGGAGATGCAGAGCGATTCACCCCTTAACGAAGTTCGTGGAGCACTCGTTGAGCTGACCCATACAATGAGCCAGCACCTGGTTGACGAATTCGATTCCGTGGAGAAAGAAATCCTGAAGCATGACGCTCAAGGACTGCTCAAGTACATGATCCTCTTGATCCGCCATGAATGAAACACAGCCGTCGCTGATTCAGGGACTCAGCGAAGACGAAGCCCGGCGCCGCCGCAGCCAGGGACAGGGCAACGACGCGCAGGTCAAGACGGGCCGCTCCTACGCCCGCATCGTGCGCGACAATGTCTTCACCTTCTTCAATATCGTGCTCTTTGCGTTGGCGGCGGTTCTGCTCGTGTTGGGCAGCCCGCGCGATGCACTCTTCACCGGCGCAATTGCGCTCGTCAACGCCGTCATCGCCACCGCGCAGGAGATTCGCGCCAAGCGCAAGCTCGACGCCATCGCCCTGCTCACGCGCCCTAAAGCCACGGTGATCCGCGACGGCGTCGTCCGAGCGATCGACCCGACGGAAGTGGTGCGCGGCGACATCCTCGAAGTGGGGCCCGGCGACCAGGTCGTGGCCGATGGCGTAGTCGTGGGCGACAGCGTAGCGGATTTCGACGAGTCGCTGCTCACTGGCGAGTCGAACCCCGTGCCCAAGCGGGCGGGCGACCCGGTCTATTCGGGCAGTTTCGTGCTGGTGGGACGCACGCGCTACGAGGCGCAGAAGGTCGGCGTCGAGAGCTTCGCCAACAAGCTGGCGGCCAGCGCACGTCAGTTCACGCGCACGCTGACGCCGCTGCAGCGCGAGGTCAATCTCTTCGTGCGCATCTTGCTGGCGCTGGTCGTCTATTTCGGCGTGATGATCGCCGTCACCTATCTTGTCACGCGCAACGCCACGCTGCTGCAAAGCGTGCAGGCGGCGTCGGTGGTCTTTGGCCTGGCGCCGGCGAGCCTCTTCCTCATGATCGTCGTCGCCTACGCGCTCGGTGCGGTGCGCATTGCCGACAAGGGCGCGCTCGTGCAACAGGCGAACGCCATCGAATCGCTCTGTCACGTCGATGTGCTCTGTCTGGACAAGACGGGCACGCTCACGGCGAATCGCATCCAACTGGCGCGGGTCATGGCACTCAATGGCCGCAGCGAAGCCGACGTGCGCCGTCTACTCGGCGTCTACGCGTGCAGCATCGGCGCAGCCAACGCCACCAGCGAGGCGATCGCCGCAGCGTGCGGCGGAGAAGGCGTTCAGCCGAGCGCCAGCGTGCCCTTCTCCTCGGCGCGCAAGTGGAGCGCGCTCGCCTTCGATGCGCCGGAGATGGCGGGCGCGTATGTGCTCGGCGCGCCGGAGATGCTGCAACCGGCGTTGGGCGGCGACTTTTCCTGGCACGCCGAGGCGCGCCTCTGGACAAACGCCGGCCATCGCGTGTTGCTCTTTGCGGCGACGGATGCCGCAGACCTGGTGGTCGTCGATGGCAAAGAGCCGGCGTTGCCCGCCAGCCTCACCGCACTTGCGCTGCTCACCTTCACCGACGAACTGCGTCCCGAAGCGCGCGAGACGCTGGCTGGTTTTCGCAAAGCTGGCGTCACTGTCAAGGTCATCTCCGGCGACAATCCGCACACCGTTGCTGCCGTGGCGCGGCAGGCCGGGCTGGGCGACGACGGCGCACCGATCAAGCAGATCAGCGGGCCCGAGCTGGCGCTGCTCGATGAGGCCGCGTTCGGGCACGCTGTGGCGGAGACCACGATCTTTGGGCGCATAACACCGGAGCAGAAGCAGCGCATCGTACGTACGCTGCGTGCGCAGGGGCGCTACGTCGGCATGACCGGCGACGGCGTCAACGATGTGCTGGCGCTCAAGCAGGCGAACCTGAGTATCGCCATGCAGAGCGGCGCGCAGGCCACGCGCAGCGTCGCCGACATCGTGCTATTGCACGATTCCTTTGCAGTGCTGCCCGCGGCGCTGATGGAGGGGCAGCGCATCATGCACGGCATGGAGGACACGCTGCGCCTCTATCTGACGCGCATCTTCACGCTGGCATTCCTGATCAACACCATCGCACTGCTCTCTGCCGGCTTCCCCTACACACCGGCGCAGAACTCGGTGATCGCCATTTTTATTTTGACCGTGCCCGCTTTCTTCCTGACGCTATGGGCGCCGGCGGGTGCGGTGCCGCATGGCAGCCTGGTGCGCAAACTGGTCAACTTTGTACTGCCGGCGACGATCGTCACCAGCCTTTTCTCCAGCGGCGTCTATCTCTACTTCCTCGTCACCACGGAAAGCTGGCCCTACGCGCAGTTGATCCTCACCTATGCGTCGATTGCGATGGGGTTGCTGCTGGTCATCTTCGTGCAGCCGCCGACTGAATTCTGGGCAGGCGGCGACCGGCTGGCCGGGGACTGGCGACCGACGATCCTGGCGCTCGGCCTGATGCTGGTGTTGCTCGCCAGCCCCTACAACCCGATCCTGCGCGGCTTCTTCGGCCTGGCGCCGCTGCGCAGCCTGACCGATGGATTGATCGTCGCTGGCGTCACTATGGCATGGGTGATCGTCTTGCGGCTGGTATGGAAGCGTCGCATCATCGACCGCTATCTGGATGTGGATCTGGCGGATGGCGGATGACAGCGTCGTCGAGATGCTGGGAGGGGTATCTCATGGTAGCCAGTTCAGCTGATCATTCTGATGACCACGCCAGAAGTGCATCCTCCTATAATGTGATGTGTCTCCCGATGTAGGCCAGCGACCGGCGAAGTACATCCTCGATTTCAACAATTGATAATGGCGCCGGGCTGATAAATGGGCGTCCTGTGGGATCGCGATGCAACCGCGTGGGCGTCTCGATACTGAGAACAGCACCGATGGACTCCTCACGGATTTGGCGGAAGATCGTGTCGTAGTCGATGGCGCCGGCTCCGATTGCCACGTGGTTCCATTGCGCCCCATCGAAGAGCACATCCTTGACATGGAAGTGCACAGTTACGGGCAACGCCCGCCTGTAATCGACGGCAGGATTTAAATGGCCGCGGTGATGGGACATGAGATTGCCAAAATCATAGTTCATCCGTATGGACGGATGGTCGATCGCCTGCACGATCTTTTGGCCAGAAGAACCATCGTTGACGATTGCATCAATGCCATCTCCCGGATTTTCGATGCAGATCGTAATGCCGCGGTCGGCGGCTTCAGGAGCGATGGCGGCCAGGTTGGCAAAAAAATGAGCACGATTGTGAGCAGGTCCGGTGTTGGTCGCCACAAAGGAAGCGCCGAGAGCCGCCGCAAACTCGACGCGACGGCGCAGTGGTTCAAGCGACTCTGGCGTGGATGTGTCCATATGGGCAGAGAGCGTGCGACACTGCAGCCCGCGTGCATCGAGTAGAGAGCGCACCGTCACGGCATTGTCCTGATCGAATATGCTTTCGTCGAAGCCTTCTGAATACCCGCGGATAAAGGCAAGTTCCACCACTTGAACGTTGAGTCCGCAGAGTGAATCCAGTGCAACCGGCAAGAGGTGACCGTCATAGGCTACAGTGCTGACCGAAACAGGCGATGCGTTCATACGATTCCGGCCATTTCTCGCGCCAGCGCAAAGAAGTCCCGTTTGCGTTGCGTGGACAGCCCCCAATTCACCGGTGGCGACTGATAGCCGTCATGATAATCGTTCTTGCCGGGGTCAAAGTATCCCCAGGAAGCATACTCAGAGATGGCGGCAATGAAGTTATTCCACGGCTGGTCGAAATCGAAATGATCGTCCTCGTTGAACAGGATCGGCATGGGGCGATAGCCGGGGACGGCGCGCGCCTGTCTCACCATTTCGGCGATACGCGCCGGATCGGAAACGCCATTACCATGCATCAACAGAAAATCCGAAGAACGGACGACGTTTTCCCAGGGGACGGTTCCGCCGCCATAGCTTGTGCCGACCAGCAGGCACCGGCCATGATGGGTGATCGCTCTGGCGCGCTCTATCAACTCGTGGATGCACGGCGGGGTCAAAATCTGGTGTTCGTATCTTGGTACATCGCACTCGTTGTTCACCTCCAGCAGCACATTCCGGAAGTCTTGCTCCAGCACCCAGTGAACCGCATTGTCCAGCGCGCAAATCACGGCGGCTTCATCCTCCAGCCGTTCATCCTGACCAAAATAGAAGACGCCCAAGATCGCCACCATGCCAAGTGCATCCAGGCCCTTGATCACACGGTGCATCCGGTCAAGATAGTCGGGCTTGAATTCGCCTTTAGGGGTAAAGGCCGTATTGATCCATGGCTGCTCGTTGCTGTAGCCTTCGGGGCTTCCGCCCTGGAAGTTGACGGTCACCGCCAGGACGCCGTGCTGCCGGTAGATCGGCAACGCAGCCAGAAACTCATGCAGGTTGCGTTCGGCGTCATATTGGCCGGTGTCAGGATATGCCCACCGGCTGCGTGTTTCAGGATTTATGTCGTCGAAGGTTGCTTGCACCATGCGCGTATTCAGCAGCAACCCCTCGATATGATGGCCGCGAAAGGTGCGTCCAGCATAGGTAACGTTTCCGTCAATATGGAAGCGGTCACCATGAATGGTTATTTCAGTCACAAGAGTCTCCTTGTTGCCGACGATTTTGTGCTGCGTCTCACAGGAGAGAGCGCATCAAATGTTGCATTGCACGCGCCGGTACGCCTTCTGCAATCAGTTCCTCCATGCGTGCACACCCCAACTTGTCGAGCAATTCACGGGCGCGTTCCACGATTTCGATGCCAACTTCCATTGTCTCGACGGGATCCCCGTTGCGGGTAACAATGTCGTAGGCAAGCCAGCCGTTCCAGTCGAGGCGCTCCATATAGAAAAGCATCTCCACCGTATCCCAAAGATTCACGGCGGCAGGCAACATGTCCCAGTCCCACTCACGACCATTGTCGTTGAAGTGCACGTAAAACAAACGATCCGCCTGACCCGCAATCGCCAGCATTTCGGCAGGCGTCTCCTTGGCGACCAATGCATGGCCAACGTCCATCGTCACGCCGATATGAGGGACGCCGACGCGCTCGCATAGATAGAGCGCCCGGCCCATGTCGCCGAGAACGATGTAGTTGCGCGACTCGTTTGGCTTGTACTCTAAACTGACGCGAATATCGCTGCGGTGTTGAACCGCCTGGGCAAACCCTTCTTCCAGCCATCGCCATTGATTGAGGTAATCGACCTCAAAACTGTAATTGTGTCCGTCGATCAAGGGGCAGCAAGTGATCATCTCGGCGCCTAACTCGGCGGCGAGATCCATCGCCGTCGTCAGGTAGTTGACGGCCTCGCGGCGGATGGCGGGGTCGGGTGCTGTGAAGGAGCCGCGTCGCCACTTGGGCTCACCCTTGACATTGACATTGACAGCCGACACAGGCATTCCGGCATCCTGGATCAGCTTGATGCTGGTGCGCAGATCGGCAAAATCCTGCGGATAAACCGGCTCGATGCCGTCGCCGCCGCGGACGCGCTTTGCCATTGCCAACCGTTCGGCCAGCGTATGCCCCGGCTGGTATTCGTGAAATCTGTCGAACTGGCGGCCCATGAAACCGATCATGACCGAATGTTTCAGTTGCATTTCAATGCCTTTCCATCAGATGGTGGATCGATAGAATTAATCGACTGTAATCCCAACCAGCTGGGCAACAGTACTGAAGAACGCCTGCTTTTCGGGTGTATTGATCGACCAGTTCGTTGGCGGGCTTTGGAATCCATCCCAGTACTTTTGTTGTCCGCCCTGGTCGTAGTAGCCCCAACTTGCGCCAGCCTCCCACGCAGCGCGCAGATTGGCGATGTTGACCGAGTCCTCGTTGAACACGATTGGCTTGTCGGTCTGGGCAGCGACGCTCTGCACCATCCGCTGAATGTTATCAGGCCCCTGACCGTTGCCGTGCAACAGAATAAAGTCCGCTACGTCAATCACCTCTCGGCTTGGCAAGGCGCCGCCTCCATAACTCGTAGAGACCAGGAGACATCCTTGACTGATCTCCTTGCATTCATGGATTAGTTCGTGTACACGGTGAGGTTGCAGAATCTCATGAACATATCCGATGTTGGATTCATTGTTGATTTCGACGAGAATATTGCCGGCGCCGACTTCTAGTAGAAATTCTGTAGCTTCGCGCATTGCCCGCTTGACAGCGGTTTCGTCCGTAAGTCGATGATTCTGTCCGAAATAGAATAGACCGACAATCACCGCCATTCTGGCTGCATCGGAACCTTTGATCACACGTTGCATACGCGCTGCATAGGATGCTTTCAGCCTTCCTTCCGGTGTAAATGCATTGTTGTCCCAATTCTGGAGATACTGATCCTTGCGTAGATGAATGTGATAGAGCGGATAGCCCCCTTGAAAATTCACGGTGGTCGCAATCACGCCATAACGTCGATATTCGGGGAGTGCGGTAATGAACTCATCCGTTTGGCGATCGGGGTCCAAAAGCGTCCCGTCAGGATAGGTGAACAGCCCAACGGTCTCTGGATTCTCATCGGCAAAGGTGGCCTGCACCATGCGCGAGTTCATGAGTCGCCCCAGCGCTTCGCGTTTTGCACCAGGGAATTCGGTGTACGTTAGTTCGCCATCGAAGAGAAATCGGGCGCCATTGATCGTAATCTTCATAGTATGTCACCATCCATCCCTTGGAGTGGAAAGAGTAAAAATGTGAAACGTATGTCAGGGAATTCATTTTGTTTATCCCTTGACGGCGCCAGTACTAATCCCCCGCACCATGCTCTGTTGTGCCAGACGAAAGAGCATCAGCGCCGGGATGGTCGCCATGACACAGGCGGCCATGAACGCATTCGCCCGCTGCAAACCGCCGAACTCTCCAATGAAGTCGCGCAGACCAACCTGGAGCGTCTTCATCTGACCCTGATAGAGTAGCAGGCTGGACCAAAGAAAATCGTTCCACGCACCGAGAAAGGTGAAGGTGGCGATGGCGACAATCCCAGGAATAGAAATTGGCAACACAATTCGCAGGAAGACCGTAAACCATGTACAGCCATCGATGAGCGCGGCATCTTCCAGTTCAATTGGATAGCTTGTACGAAAATAACCTTGCAACATCAGAATCGCATAGGGCAAAGAGAAGCTCACATAGGCTACGATGGCGCCTGCGTAGGTGTTGATCAGTCCGAGGTCTTTGATGAGAAAGTAGACCGGAAATACCCGCGTGATCGCCGGAATCAACTGAGAAAACAGGATGGCAGCCAGAATGATCGTGGCGCCGGGAAAGGCATAGCGCGCCAATACGTATCCGGCCATGCTGGCCAGAATGGCTGACACAACCATCGTCACCCCCGCCACCAGCAATGAATTAGCAAGATAGCGCATAAACGGAATCATCGTCAGTGCACGCTGATAGCCTTCCCAATTCAAGCTGCTCGGAATCCAAATCGGAGGAACAGCCAATATCTCCCGATTGGTCTGGAATGAACTTTTCAGCATCCAGTAGAAAGGCAACAAGATAAAAGCGGAGATTGCAACGGCCAGCAACGCCACGCCGATCCAGGTGAGGATGCGCCCCAACTTCAAGGAACTGACCGACATTCGGCTGGCCGGAGAAACATATGCTGGAGCCTCGTTGACGTTACCATGAGTCATGACGCAACCTATCCCGAATATACAATGCCGCTATTAGCCCGGTAACGATCAAAATAACGCTGCTGATAGCGGCTGCCAGATCAAACCGAAAGAGAGTAAACGCCTGCTGATAGGCCATGACGGCCAGAATATTGGTCAGGTTGTTGGGGCCACCGCCTGTCATGACATAGTTGACCTCGAAGTGACCAATGCCACCGATGAACAGCAGCGTGACCAGGATAGCCAGGACAGGTCGTAACATCGGAATCGTCACATGCCAGAACCGATCGATAACGGAGGCGCCATCGATTTCCGCAGCTTCATAGACATCTTTGGGGATCGACTGAAGACCGGCCAGGATCATGACGGTCACAAACGGAAGCCCACCCCAAATGCGCACGGACGAAACAGCCAACATTGGAATACTGATCGGCCCCAGCGTGGTCGTCGCATCGGTGAGAAACTTGATGTTCGAGTCGATAAGCCCCAGAGAGCGCAGCACCTGGTTGATCGGGCTTCGTTCTGGCTGGTAGACCCACATCCAAATCGCTGACGCCACTACGGGTGGAATGACCCAGGGAATCAGCACAAGTGAACGAAGAAAATTTCGCCCGCCAAACTCCAAATTGAGCACTTGCGCAATCAGCAACCCTAGAAACAATACGGAGGCGACCGCAATCAACGCAAATAGAAATGTATTGACCAAAGACTGAACGAAGCGAGGGTCAGCAAAGATAGTCATGAAGTTGGCGAAGCCGACAAAGGGTGTGCCCTCAGTAGGAATGCGCATGAGGTCATATTGCAGCATCGACAGGCGCAACGAGTCAATCATGGGGTAAATCCCCAGAATCATCACCAATACCAGAGAGGGCGCCACCATCAAATAACAGAAAATGTTCCTTTGTCTGGTCATGTTTACCTCTCTCGGAACAGTTGCTGCCGCTGCATCCTGATAGAAACTGCCACAGAGCGTGCAATGAACCGGCAGATGCACACTTTGATGCTCACCGATCGATCTGCATGCTCTGTGGTGCAAGGGGCACACCGCCAACACAGCCGTCGTCGTGCCCCTTGCTAGACTTCGATCTTGTCCATTTCTTCTTGCATGCGCTGTTGCGCGCGCGCCAGGACACTGTCCACATCCTGCCTCTGAATCAGCGCCTCATAATATAGGTCATACAGGACGGAGCCAGGATCGGTAGCTGTCAGCTTGCCCCAGGCCGGGGAAGGATGTTGGGAGGTGTGGGCATGCTGCAGACACTCGACGACCACTTTTTTCCATGGACGGTCTGTCCAGTACTCTGATTCCATCGCCTTCTTGTTCGGGCTGACGCGCCCGATAAATTGGGTGATGGTCGTCATGTTCTCATCGCGGCTGAGGAAAGCAATCCATTTCACCGTCTCATCGACCTTCTCGCTGCCGCGCAATGCACCCCAATAACCTGCGCCGCTGTATGACGCGCGGTTGGCTGGCCCCTGCGCAGGAATTGCAAAAGCCCACTGCCCCTCCATCTCGGGGAAATCCCGATCTAGATCCATACCAACAGAATCTGAGACCTGACCAATGATCGCCATCTGACCTGCATAGAACTGATCCATCGGAGCAAAGCCCTTTTCCATGATCTCCGTGGGCGTCACTCTTTGATTCCACAACAAGTCGCTGGCCCAACTTAACATGGCGCGCATCTCCGGGGTGTCGACCGTGGCGGTGAGACCATCTTTGGTCATATACTCACCGCCTGCCTGCCAGAGATACGCCATAAATTGCTGCACAGGCACTGCGCTGCTGAAAGTGAATCCCCATGTCGACACATCGTTGCCGCTGCGCTTTGTCGTTGCGGCCGCCATCTTTGTGATGTCTTCCCAGCTTTGCGGAGGACCGGAGAATCCTGCCTCTTCCAACATGTCGACCCGATAGAGCATCGGGCGAATATCTCCGCGCCAGGGAATTCCGTAGAATTCATCCTGCCAGAAGACATCCTGCAAACCACTGCTGTAGAAGCGCTCCTCAAGATCCGGCCAATATTGCTCAAGATAATCGGTAAGCGGCATTGGCCCGGCTTTTCCACCGCCAAGACGCGAGAAAGAATAAAGCCAATACATGTCGGCGCCGTCCGGGTGAGCGCCGCCCTGGCTGACAAGCAGCCAAGTGTTCGCTGCGTTCGACCAATTGATCATCTGAATATCGACAGCAATGTTGCTCTCTTCACGGAATTGCTCTGCCATGCCCTGAAGCAGACCCAAATATGCTTCAGGGTCAGCATAGTTCATAGTCCAAAACTCAAGCGAAACCGGCGCCTGTGCAGGGGCGGCCGCCTCGCCCGCCGCAGCACCTGTTGAAAGACTCCCTGTTGCCGGTGCACAAGCGGCTAATGCCGCACCCGTAACTGCCAGTCCGGTGAACCTGAGAAAATCTCGACGGGTCACTGCACTCTTCATAATACTTTCTCCTTTGTTAGACTACTAACCCGTGTGAAAAGGCTCTACAATACCGATGACTCATCGCATCCTGCTATCTATATAGTGAGCGAAAATCATCGTCCAAGGGCGTCTTAAGGATAAGGCAGGCGAGAACACATCCTGTCAATATGAACCGTATTCAGTTGTCCAATCACAAACCCTGCTATTGTGCTTTTGCTATATTTAATAATTAATGGGGATGCCAATACGTCATGCTAGGTATTGCACACACGATTCTTAAAAAACGCTGCGCTCGCTGCGTAACTGCCAACCTACTGACTGGCGTCGAGCTTGTAGAGCCAGAACAGTCTCATACCTGACCCGTTCGTTGATCGAACGATGAAGCGCCAGAATTCCATCCAGATCGCGCCGCACAAACGCCCCAAGTAGATCACGATGGTCGTTGATGATCGATGGCACGACTTCAAACGGTTTAAATACAAACCGGCGGTAGATCAGCACTTCCCACTGTCCCATGATCTGATTCCACCACTCCAGCAAGCGGCTATGCTCGGCGCGTCGGATGAAGTATTCGTGAAACAACTTATCTTCGTGGATAAGCGCAACATATTCTTGTTGTTCGATGAGCTCGCGTTGATGTTGAATGATCGCTTCCAACGCAGCATAATCTGGCTGATCCAGACGATAAACCGTACGTTCTGCCGCCAATGATTCGAGCATCACGCGCAGACTAAAGATTTCATCCACATCGGCTTCGGTCGCTTCCCATACGCTGACGCGACGATTTTCTTGCCGCACGAGCAACCCTTCATTCGTCAGTCGCTGCATTGCCTCGCGCACCGGGCTGCGGCTTACCTGCAGCAGTTCTGCAATTTGGGGTTCGGAGAGCCGCTCGCCGGGTCGCAATTCACCCGTGAAAATGTATCTGCGTAATTGAGCAGTCACAGTGTCGGTCAATGTTGTCTGTGTTGTGGTTACGACAGGTGTATTCATAATTGAACGGTGACTTGGGAGCTGAAGCACTCTGTATACAGCAACTGTATTCCAAAACTGTATACAGATTTTAGAGAAACTCTAGCAGATTTTTTTGACGTTGTCAATACCCAATTTTTGCTTTTCACCTGGGGGTATTGAGGTGTACCGTGTCTGGTTTTCCTCGGCCAATGCGACCAGTATTACAGTTCTATTCGTGGATGCGGAGGATACTTTTGTGTCATCCGTACTCGACAATCACACACAAGGAGTCAATTATGAGTGACAAAGTTCCTGCATCCCATGTTGATCTGCTCGAAGGGCCATACTGTGCTGTGCTGACAACGATAGCGCCAAGCGGCCAGCCCGAAAACACTGTCGTCTGGTGTTCATGGGACGGCGAGTATGTGCTTGTCAACACCGCGGATGGCCGGCGCAAACCCAACAACGTGCGCAAGAATCCCAAGGTGGCGCTCACTGTGATCGATCCACAAAACCCGTTCCGCTGGATCGACGTGCGCGGCGAAGTGAAGAGCATCGTCTCTGACCCGGACTACGCCAACATCAATGCGCACGCCAAACTCTATGCTGGCGTGGAAGAGTATTACGGAGGCGTTGCGCCAGTGGAAGCAAAGGGTAAGGAACAACGCATCATTTTCAAGATT
>Ga0272446_1006775_pt1 | contig 11743 bp, 11 predicted proteins | sample YNPCB0061_FD_194587 | JGI IMG/M metagenome (GOLD analysis project Ga0272446, IMG submission 194587) | Hot spring microbial mat communities from Yellowstone National Park, WY, United States - YNP-CB-006-1 | ecosystem: Environmental > Aquatic > Thermal springs > Hot (42-90C) > Sediment | place...
CGCGCAATGCAGGCGCTCGGTGCGCAGGTGACTGATCTTGGTAACCAAACCTTCCGCGTCGAATCACCGGGGCTCAAGAAACTCAAATCTCCCTCTGGCGTCATCGACTGCGGCAATTCGGGTACTTAGACACCATCTAATTTCTTCTTAAGGTAGCTCGTCAATTAGCTTTGGCTCTGACGGGAGCCAGAGGGCTGGTGGCAGGTTGATAATTTCCTTGGGGCTTAAGACCTCGATATGTAGAATAACTTAAGCCGGCCACCGTAGGTTGAACTGTGACACCGACAATGTCGGTGATCGCGAATAGTAGTACGGTATTGATTCCGAGCTAGCCCGGGTTCTTTTTAGGAGAAAGGATATGTAGGTCTTGATCTGGGTAAGCGCTCAATCGAGGCAGCTCGTCTGTACGACGACAATGACAGGATTGAACGATTTCAGTGCGGCACTGATGAATCAGGGATAAGATCTTTGCTTGCGTGGCTGAATACCGCAGATTCAATTTGCCTGGAAGCCGGGAGTCTCGCCACACGGATTGCAAGGCAATTGCGCGCAGAATTACCCGAAGCCAGCATCACCTTACTGGATCCGAAACGATTGGCGATCATTTATTTATCGCTGAAAAAGACCGATCAAGAGGACGCTTTGAAACTGGCCCGAATGGTACAACGATTCAAATTTTCTGAACTGCCGACAGTCACGATCACGAGTGAGCAGGATCAGGAAAGACGAGCGCTGGCGGTCGAATTTGAGTTCATAAAAATGAGCAAGAATAAATATATGAATCGTATGCATGCCTTATTTACGCGCGCTGGCATCACCAAACTCCTCAAGCGGAATCTGTCTTCGGAAAAGAATCGTCGAAAGAGCCAGAGCCTTCTGCCAGCAGCGTTTCATTGCGAGTTTGAACGCATCAATGCTGGTATAATTTTGCTCGAATCGCAGGCCACCCAAATTGAAGAGCAGATGCGAACCATACTGAAGCAAGAATCTGCCTTTACTGAAATGGCCCTTAGTCTGCCGGGCATAGGACTTGTTACCGCATTTGTTCTACTTGCCTATCTCGGTGATTGTTCTCGTTTTCCGACTGCATCACAAGCAAGCGCTTTTGTCGGTCTTGTACCAAGAATCGATTGTTCCGGTGACACACAACGTTACGGAAGAATCGTTAGAGGATGCAGACCAGTGAAGCGAATAATCTTTCAGTCGGCGTGGACGACCGTTCGCTCGAGCTGGGGCGGCGACCTGAAGGCATTCTATCTGCGAAAGTATCCGCAGATAGGAAAAAAGAAAGCCATCGTCGCAACCGCCCGAAAACTTATCGAAGTATTTCACACAATGATGCGAAACGGCGAAATGTACCGATTCAGCATTGACGAATTGATTTCGTCAAAAAGGGAAGCGTATGGCCTTATATGGCCCAGAACCCGGGCGAAGGGGCGAAGAAAAAACATAGTAGGAAATTACTCCTCACTCCGGGCAACTGGAAATGGAATCTCTCAGAGGTAAAGTCTCTTTTCAGTGTGACAAAATGACAAGTTATGGGCAGTCAGGACCTTAAAGAGCTATATTTACCGGCTGCGATTCGATCGCCTCAGGGGTTTCAGTGATGGCCGATGTGCGAATTTCAGGTGCCGGTTCGAAGACTGAGTACAGATCAGAATCGAAAAAGACTTTGCGTTCACCCGCAGCGACTGTACTCAAGACGTGCCGAAGATAATTGTCGTGAATGGAATTTCGAAGGTTGTTAATGATGCGCAGTGCTTCGGGGCGACCGCCCTTACGAACGCCGGTGCGTTACGTGTAATGCTTAGGCCAATTCGAGGCAGCCTGAGCCTCGGCCTCAGATTCCCAGGCCGTGCAATGTAAAATCGCTCCATCCCAGGATACCGCGCAATCTCCTTCTATGTTATGAAGAATTTCCAGTGTGCGGACTATGCCCGCGGTATCGACATTGATGTTCAGGGAATCGAGTTCGACTCCGTCTGAGCGGAGCCGTACGAAGCGATATTCCTTTATTTCGGTATCCTCCGAGATCTCTTTGAGTATGACCACGGGCAAGTTTTGCGGGCTGACTCTGCCACGTCATCTCAATTCACTCCAGCCGCGTTGTCACCTCGCCCAACCAACCACCTGAAACCACAACCGTATCACCAGACTTCAAAAACTTACTCTGATCGCTTTTCAGAATAAATTTCAATTTAGTCAATCGGCCAAAACGAAACAGCTCCGCCAGTCTTGCTTTAATGCGCGGCGTGGACAGGGCAATGCCACCCGATGTGCCCATGATAACCATGTCACCCTTTTTAAGCTTGAGATGAGGGTATGTCTCACGCGCCGCAATCAGCATCTGACGCGGCGTGTAGATCATGTCGTTTGTGGGCGCGCTCTGGCGTAATTGCCCGTTCACCCGGGTTGTGACCGTCACACAGGGAATCGCATCAGCAGCATTTTTTTTAGGAACCCAGATTTTTTTCGTCGTCGGCAAAAAGTCGTCGAAGCTCTTCGACATTCCCCAGTATTCAAGACGGTTCGGCATACCTTCACCCAAAATCTGCAACGAGCGCGCCGAGAGGTCGTTCGCGATTAAAAAGCCGAGCTTCGGCGCGTACGTCTGATCGTTCAGCTTTGCGTCAGGTATATCTTCAAGCAGGATAAACCCCAGTTCGGCTTCATAGTCCATGAGCGGCGGTAGATCTCCGAATTTTTCGCGCAGGGTTTTGCGTAGGGAAACGTCGATGCCCGCGGCCTCATCGATAAGTTCACCGGTCGCCGGAATTTTCGTAGCGCCGCCGCCGGGCTGAAGAGAGCGGCTAGCCTTGATAAAAACCGCGGGTCTGCCCTTCGGGTCAAACTCATGCGCGGTCTCGTCGATATGGCTGGCATACGAAAGCCCGATACCAAAAATGTGTTCGGGTTTCAGAGCGATGGTTTTGAATTTGCCGTCGCTTTCATGCAGGCAGGCAAAAGGCGCCGGTTTCGGGTGATGCTTCAGTGGCCGAAAGAGATACCAGCCGATAAAAAGCCCCGTGAGAGCGACGATGAAACCGGCGTCGAATAAAATAATTTTCATGATGCAATCCTCCATTTTGTAAATCCCGAATTCTCAAAATAATTATCGACCGCGGCAAACCCCGCGGATGTATCGTTCACTGCCACAGCAATGTGACCGTCGGGGCGCACGAGCAAAGCACCCGGTCGGGGTATCGCCGCGACTTTCACTGCCACGTCGAGCGTCGCGGCAAACTTACGCCACTCTCCCAGCTCTTTCTCATCGACGAATAAAGTGAACTGGTCGTATTTGATGAGAGTGTGCGATGAGACGGATTTACCCCCGCGGCGAAAACGAAATACCGGGAGACGCGCTCCCGCCGAAAATTCAGGTACATACTTTGAGCACTTAGGAAATTACTCCTCACTCCGGGCAACTGGAAATGGAATCTCTCAGAGGTAAAGTCTTTTTTTAGTGTGAAAAAATGACAAGTTATGGGCAGTCAGGACCTTAAAGAGCTATATTTTAATGCCGCCCATTTTGATGCCCAGTTCGTTGGCGATTTCCTGAGCGAGCTCGGGATTCGAGCGGCCTGCGAGTACCTTGAGTTCTGCTTCAACCATTTGCTGGACGCCTCTCAACGCGGAAGCGCCGGCTAGAATGCGCCTTAAAGACAGGGTGTAAACTATTTCAGGCTTAACGTAAGGGGCTTAAACGCCTGCACGACCTGCCGCGCAGCCCCGTAAGCTAGTCTTAAGGCAAAAAATACTTGTATGTACACACAAATAATGATATACTACGCCTATGGATGACAGGGAGCGGTCGCCCTACTGCCGATGCCTCTACTTTTCGGCCAACGCGCTGGCGCGCAGCATCACCCGGCTCGCCGAAGATGCCTTTGCCCCAACCGGCCTCAGCCCGTCGCAAGCATTCATCCTGATGACCGTGTCCGACCGACCAGGGGTGCACCCGGGTGAAGTGGCGCAGAAAATGCATCTAACGACCTCGACGGTCACAAGGCTCATCGATGCGCTTGAACGGCGGGCACTCGTCAGGCGCACTACCGGCGGCCGCGCGGTTGCAGTACAGCCCACGAAAGAGGGGGCACGACTGGCCGAGGCCGTCCGTGATGCCTGGCGGCAGCTCTACCTCAAGTATTCCGGCTTGCTCGGTGAGGGGAGAGCGAGGCAGCTTACGGAAGAGATCTATGCTGCTCATGAAGTTCTCACGGGGTTCGCAGAAAAAAATCAAAGAAAAACAAGAAGGAGAAAAAACACATGAACAAACGAATTGGAATACTGGGCTCAGGCTCGGTCGCACAGGTACTTGCCGCTGGGTTCTCGAAGCACGGTTATGAAGTGAGAATGGGCACGCGCAATGCCGCGAAACTTGCGGATTTCTTGGCACAGCATGGTGGCAAGATTACGGTCGGCAGCTTCGCTGAAGCTGCCGCCTTTGGCGAGATCCTCGTGCTTGCAGTGAAGGGCAAGGCTGCCAAAGACGTCCTGGCTCTTGCCGGCGCGCAGAACCTGGATGGCAAGGTGGTAATTGATCCGACGAACCCGATTGACGATGCCCCTCCGGAAAACGGCGTACTGAAATTCTTCACCAGTCTGAACCACTCGCTGATGGAAGAGCTGCAGTCTGCCTTTCCATCAGCGAAGTTCGTAAAGGCATTCAGCATGATTGGCGGTCCGCACATGGTGAACCCGGCGTTCAAAGAAACTCCCACCATGTTCATCTGCGGCAATGATGCTGCGGCGAAAAAAGAGGTGAACGATATTCTCGTGAAATTCGGTTTCGCTCCCGAAGACATGGGAGCAGTAACTGCCGCGCGCGCGATTGAACCGCTCTGCATACTGTGGTGTATTCCCGGCATGACAGGTGGTCGCTGGAACCACGCTCTGCGGCTGATCAGGACCTGAAATCCTTTACGCCGACTCTCCGCCGCCTTTTTTAGCGTGGCATGCCGATCCGCGGAACCCTGACCTTTCCCGGAGATAAGTCGCTGTCACACCGGGCGGCGATCTTTGCCGCGCTTGCAGAGGGTGTCTCGACCATCCACAATTTCCTCGATGCCAGCGACACCATGAATACGCTCCGCGCAATGCAGGCGCTCGGTGCGCAGGTGACTGATCTTGGTAACCAAACCTTCCGCGTCGAATCACCGGGGCTCAAGAAACTCAAATCTCCCTCTGGCGTCATCGACTGCGGCAATTCGGGTACTGGTTCGCGGCTCATCATGGGGCTCATTGCGGGACTCGAGGGAGTTACTGCGGTTATCGATGGTGACTCGAGCCTGCGCAAACGCCCCATGCGGCGGGTCGCGGGGCCTCTCGAAAAGCTCGGAGCGAAATTCGAGTGGCTCGGCGAAAAAGACTGCCTGCCGGTGCGCGTTACCGGTACGCGCCTGCCTCCCATCGAGTTTACAGAAACGCTGGGCTCAGCCCAGGTAAAATCCGCCGTGATACTGGCGGCCATTGCTTCGCAAACTTCACTGGTTCTGCATGAACCCATACCTTCGCGTGACCACACGGAAAACATGCTGCGCCACGCAGGTGTTGCGTTAGTCAAAGACAAAAACGACGCAGGTTTTCAGATTGCTCTCGAAGCAGGCGCGTGCCTTCAACCCAGGATCTACCGCATCTGGGGCGATGTCTCTTCTGCTGCTTTTTTCGCGGTCGGCGCGAGCCTTTTGCCCGGCAGCGAGTTGCTCATTCGCCATGTGCTGCTCAATCCATACCGTGACCGTTATCTGCAGACGTTGCGCGACATGGGGGCGGCGATTGAAATTCTCCCGCAGCGGGACGAATGCGGCGAAAAGGGCGGTGATGTTCTGGTGAAGCATGCACCTCTGCACGGCGTCGCTATACCACCTGAGAGCATTCCGGCGCTGATCGATGAGTTGCCGGTGCTGACGATTGCCGGCACGTTCGCCGCCGGCAAGTTTTCTTATCGCAATGCCAGGGAATTGCGCGTTAAAGAATCGGATCGCATTGCGCTCATGGTTAAAAACCTCGCACAGTCGCATGTGCATGTCCGCGAGTTTGACGACGGACTGGAGCTCGAAGGCGATCCCGGCAGGCCGCTGACGGGTACCATTGAACCCGACATGGATCACCGCATTGTCATGTCTTTCGAAATTGCCGACCTGGTATCGCGCCATATCCGCAATCCCCACGCAGCCGAGCTGGAGGTGCCGCCTGCTCTCAAGATACACGGCCGTGAATGGGTGGCGACGAGTTTCCCTTCCTTTTACGAGAAACTGAAGGCAGCGCTTGAATTCCCCACACTTGCCGCGCACAATGCCACGCCACCCCAGGTAGTCACTATCGATGGGCCGGCCGGTTCGGGTAAGTCAACCGTGGCTTACACAGTGGCAAAAAGCCTGGGGTATAACCAGGTGGATTCGGGAGCTCTGTATCGTGCATTTACCTGGGCAGGTTACCGCGAGTACCAGAGGTTGGGCTTGAGTACAGATTGGGCGAAGGCCGTGACAGAAGAGAAAGCGCTCCATGAGTATCTGGCAGCGCTGCCGATTGAAATCCGCTTTGGCGCTGACGGCAGGCAGCACGTACTGGTTGACGGCGTTGAGGTGGGGGAGGAGCTGCGCTCGGTCGAGGTGGCCCAGCGTATCAAGCCAGTTGCCGACGCGCGTTACCTGCGTGAGCGCGTGCGCGAAATTCTGCTGGCAGCGGCCAAGCGTTACTCGCTCGTTGCCGACGGGCGCGATATGGGTACTGAGGTTTTTACGCATGCGCCCTTTAAGTTCTTTCTGACGGCAGACAGTCGTATTCGCGCGGAGCGGCGTCTGGCAGAATTCCGCGAAAAAAATCCCGGGATTTCACTGGAAGAAGTGCAGCGCCAGATTGAGGCACGCGACCGTGATGACGCCAGCCGTGCATTTGGCGGTCTGAGACCGGCAGCTGAGGCCATTTTCATTGACACCTCGTCTCATACTCAGGAGCAAGTGGCAGATTTAATGCTGGCGTATATCCGCAATTCGCGGCTGTAAACGGCTCGACCGGTCGCCACAGTTTAGGGGTTCCCATGGCAACGCGCAAGGTTCTTTTCCAGGACAGTAACGTCTCAATGGCAGACGTTTTTAAGACAGACACAGCTGTTGCAGATATAAGGCCGGGTGCAATTGTCAGCGGCAAAATAGTGGGAGTTACCCCCGAGTTTGCCATTATCGATATGGGCGGCAAGTCAGAAGGCCGCATCGGTATCCGAGAATTCGATACAGACCCGGCAGTCGGTGAAACCGTAGAAGCTCTCGTGCGCTCGCACGACCAGGAAACCGGTCTGGTGCAGCTGTCGAAGCGAGAACTCGAACTCCGCCGCGGCTGGGAAATTGTCAAAGAAGCATTTGAAAAGCAGGTGCCGGTCAATGCTCTGGTCAAGCGCTCCATGCGCGAAGGCTACCTGGTCAACGTCGAAGGCGTTTTTATGTTTCTGCCCCATACCCAGGTTGGGTTGCTGGGGCCGCGCGAGCGCGGCGCTAAGAAGATCAACATTGTTGGTCAAACCTACCTCGTTAAAATTCTCGAGCTGAATGAGCGGCGCAAGACGGGTACGGTCTCTCGCAAGGCTTTCCAGGACGAACAAAATGCCGCCGCCTGGAAAACGATCGGCGAAAAAATCAAGATTGGCCAGATTGTCAAAGGCGTTGTTACCAAGCACACGAATTCCGGCGTCTTTATCAGCGTAGAGGGCGTTGAAGGTTTTCTGCATCGCAGCAATATCACCTGGGAAAGAAAAGCCGACCAGGCGAAAGACAAGCTGCAAGTTGGCAGTGAGGTTAGCGTGCGCGTACTCGAGATTGAGCCTGAAAACCACCGCCTCTCGCTCGGACTCAAGCAACTGACAGACGATCCCTGGTCAACAGTGCTCAAACGATTCAAGGTGGGCGATCGCGTTACCGGAAAAGTCTCGTTCGTTGCCAACTACGGAGCATTCGTTGAACTCGGCGAAGGCCTCGAAGGCTTGCTGCATATTACCGAGATGAGCTGGACGCGCAAGGTGAACCATGCAAACGAAATCGTCAAAGTAGGTCAGGAAATCGAAACCAAGATCATTGGCATCAATAAAGATGACAAGCGAATCTCTCTCGGCCTGCGCCAGCTGCACGCCAACCCGTGGGACACCATCCGTACTGAAGTGAAAGTGGGCGAGACCATGAAAGGCAAAATTCGCGGCCTGACGAACAATGGTATTTTTGTCGCAATCACTGACAGCATTGACGGGCTCATCCGCAAAGAAGACATCGGCTGGACAGAACCTGCGCCAGACCCGAAGAAAACCTACAAGATCGGCGACGAAATTGAATTCAAAGTCATTGAAATCAATTCAGAAGAGCGCAAAGTGCAGTGTTCCATCCGCCATACGCTGCCCAATCCGTACAAGAAGCTGCGCGAAAAGTACCCGCGCGGCAGCGTGATCGAAGGTTCAGTGTCAGGCATTGTTGATTTCGGTATCTTCATTAAGTTCGACGACGGTTATGAAGGTCTCGCGCATATCTCGACCATGGAAAAAGATCAGGCAACCAACTTCAAAAAGACATTCGCGAAGGGGCAGCCAATTAAAGCGGTGATTAAAAGCATTGATCCGGAAAGCCGCAAGATATCGCTGTCGCTCAAAGATGTAACTTACGCGCTCGAAAAAATCGAAATGCGCCAGTATCTCGAGAAAGAAAACAGCAATAAGGCTGAAACCACCAGCCCGTTTGCCAACCTGAAAAAGCTCGTGTCGTGAAGCGTTCTGTGTTGACCGTCGTCTGGCAGATTTGCCGGCGTGAGCTCAGCAGCTACTACCAGTCGGCGCTTGCCTGGTTCATACTGAGTATTTCCTTCAGCCTTGCCTTTCTCTGGGGCTATGCCTACATTAGGCACGAGAGCACTTCGTTTGTGGCGTTGCAGCGCATATTCTACATGCTTTCAGGAACAACGATGATTACCGGGGTGCTGATTTCGATGCGCCTGATTGCAGAGGAAAAAATGCAGGGCACTATTGAGCTCCTTTTTACTTCGCCTATCAACGAAGCCCAGTTGGTGCTGGGTAAATTTTCTGCGGCCGTGATATTCCTCTTGGTGCAGGCAGTTGTGACTCTGCCGATTCCGCTGCTCGTGGTCATCTTTGGCGGTAGCAACCTCGGCCATGTCGTGGCAGGTATGGTGGGAGTTCTGTTGATTGGCGCTGCAACTGCTGCGATGGGGACTTTTTACTCTGCACTGACAAAAATTCAGCTACTCGCGGCGCTCATGACTGCAGCCAATCTCATTTTTTTTCTTCTCTTGGGATTTTTTTCTCCTTATATCGACCAGCCACTCAAGAGCGTGTTACGCGAGTTCAGCTTCTACGTCCACTTCATGGATTTTGAAAAAGGAGTTATCTCACTGAAACATATCGTCTTCTACCTGAGTGTTGTGGTATTCTATCTCTACGCTGCTTCGCTCGCGCTGGCAGCAAGAAGGTGGCGCTGATATGAAAGCTGTTTTGGAATTCTTTCGCTCCCGCGTCGCTCTGCTCTTGCTGGGCGTTGCGCTGTTGCTCTATGTAGCCTCCGGTTTTTCCGAAAAGGGCTTTGCTTACTTTCTGCTGCTTTTTGTCGCCGGGCTGCTTTATGTACTCTGCGGGGTGTCGCTCTACACGCTGTTTGCAGTCAGCGAACGGCAAGCGGGAGCTTACAGGCTAATAGAGCTTGCCTACTGGCTGATGCTTTTTTCCGCTGTGTGCTACTTTTTGCAGATAGATCCTGTTTGGCTGAAAATTACCCCTGAGAATCGCGGCCAGCTGACTGAGCGCTTGCGCCAGATTTTGCAGATTCTGTATTTTTCGGGCTTTGCTTTTGTTCTGATTGCACTTGTTGTTTCGGTAGGTGTGCGGCTCGAAGCGAAGGAAGCTCCCGCAGCAATCGCAACGCTCGGTGGATTATTGCTCTTACTGGTAGCGCTCAATTACTGGGCGCATATTTCCCCTGCTTCGGTAGATATGACGCTGATGCGCAGATTTTCCCTTTCGGCGGATAGCCGCGAGCTCTTGCGCGGCATCGAGAGTAAGGTAAAAGTCACAGCCTTCTATCCTTTCTTTAGCGAGCTTTACCGCGACGTTGAGCTGCTTTTGCGCGACGCTGTGTCAGCTAACGGAAAAATTTCATACACCTTTATCGATCCTTTGCGCGAAAAAAATCTCGCCGACGAAAAGAAAGTCGATCGGATAGGTACCATACTGATTGAAGCGGAAGATCCACAGGAAACAGACCCGGCAAAGAAACTGCGCACCAGTCGGTTCGAAATACTCGACGAAGAGGGGTTGAAACGGCTCGAGCGCGAGCTTGTCAGCAACCTGCTGCAGGTGAGCGGCAGAAAACGCAATATCTACTACACACAGGGTCACGAGGAGAAATCGGTCAGCGGCAATTTTAAGGAAGACACAATCAGCCAGTTTGATGAAAACCTGAGGGCGTTGCGCCACCAGCTCAGGCAACTGACGCCGGCCGAAGGCTTTCCTGCGAAAATGCCGCAGGCTGATCTTGTGCTCATAATAGGGCCGCAGCGTGATTTCAGCCAGGCGGAGAAGAAGGCGCTGAAGAAGTACTTTGACGAAGGTGGCAGAATTCTGCTGGCGCTGGATCCCGAATCAGCGGCTGACTTTTCTTTTCTGCTGGAACCACTGAAAGTGAAGTATGTGCGGCAGAAGCTGCACAGCGATTACTCGCTGCCGCCGGGAAAGACAACCCTGCAGTCAGTCAATTATTCTGAGCATGCGATCACTGCGCCTTTCGTGAAGCGCCCCGAGGAACGTAAAATTACCATATTTCCTGGCGCCGGGTATTTTGAAACCGGAACAGAGAGCAATCCCGACTTTGACGTAAACTACTTTCTGCTGAGTCACTTTACCAGTTGGATTGACAAGGTGCCCAATGGCCTGCGGGACGATAAAGTTGAGCCCGTTTCTTCTTTCAAGATAGGACTGGCGGCGCTGTCGAAAAAAAGCGGCGCACGGCTCGTCGCTGTAGCGGATTCAGATTTTCTCGTAAACCGCTTTGCCGATATGCAGCAAAACCGTGAACTCGCTATGCGCCTCGTCGGCTGGTTGACAGAAGAGGACAAGTTGACGGGAATTGTTGCGGGCAAATACGACGACGAAAAAGTAAAGCTAACGGGGACAAAAGATACCGTCGTTTTTCATCTATTCCTTTATATTTATCCTGCTGCGCTTTTGCTCGCCGGGTTCATGATTGTGCGGGCGAAGCGCAGGCGCATGTCTGAACACACAAGATTGCAGGAATAGATGAAAGCAACGGGCAAAACAGGCTGGATCACCCGTGTAAGTCCGGGAATTGGACCCGCCCTTCCAGTGGTGCATGCACGACCTGGAGCAAAGCTCTATCGCTTTGAGCGCAGCGAAAAGGAGCTGCACTTGAGCCAAAAATTTTCCGGCGTCCTTGACTGCATTGTGCGCAGGTAAAAGTCAGATGATGCGCAGCCAATGCAGGAAGAGAATGGCGAATCCCAGGCTCATGCTGTTTTCGCTTGCCGCGTGTGCCCTGCTGACCGCTGTCTGCCGACCGGCTGAAAGACTTCTCGATGATGCAACTGTTTTTCCGGCGCTGGCAGGGCAGGGGCAGTTTGAGCTGCGTGCAATCGAACCACGTATCCAGAAAGTTGTGGTGAATTTTTTTGCGCCGGATTGCCCGCCGTGTGAAAAAGAGATTCCGGCGCTTAAGCAGTTTTATAGCGCGCACGCAGGCGA
>Ga0272446_1006777_pt1 | contig 11737 bp, 10 predicted proteins | sample YNPCB0061_FD_194587 | JGI IMG/M metagenome (GOLD analysis project Ga0272446, IMG submission 194587) | Hot spring microbial mat communities from Yellowstone National Park, WY, United States - YNP-CB-006-1 | ecosystem: Environmental > Aquatic > Thermal springs > Hot (42-90C) > Sediment | place...
TGGGCGGGGCGGCCCGGCGCTCCGGCGTCGGGCCGCCCCGTCGTTGACGGCGTCGCGGCTCGGCCGTACACTCCCCTTTCGCGCCGCGCGCCATCGGTACGTGGCCCGTGGCGACCCCCAACGTCCGCGCCGCCGGTCGCCCCGCTGGTTGCTGGCCGCAGCCGGACCAGCCATCGAAGCAGAGGATCCATGTACGCAGTCATCGAGACGGGCGGAAAGCAGTATCGCGTCGAGCTCGGCAGCATCCTCGAGGTCGAGCGCCTCGATCTCGAGCAGGGCCAGGCCGTCACCCTCGACCGCGTCCTCCTCGTCGCCGACGAGGGGGAGGCTGCCATCGGCCGGCCCGTCGTCCCGAACGCGACCGTCGAAGCCGAGGTCGTCCGCCAGACACGTGGCGAGAAGATCGACGTCTTCAAGTACCGGCCGAAGGCGCGCCGCCGGGTCAAGAAGGGCCATCGCCAGGAGCTCACCGTCCTCCGCATCGCGGACATCCGGTACAACGGCCGCAGCGCCGCCGAGCTGGCCCGGCAGGCCGAGGAAGCCGCCAAGAGCGAACGACAGCGCCTCGAAGAGGCGGCCGCTCGCCAGGCTGCCGCGGACCGCGAGTTGGCGGCTCGACTCGCCGCCAAGCGGGCTGCTTCGGCCGGGACCGAGGCGACGCCCTCGGCCGATGCGTCGGCCGCGGAGGCTCGCCCGGCGTCTGGCCCGGCGCCGGAGGCCGAAGGGACGGCCGCCCGAGGCCGGAGCCGAGGTGCTCGGGCGCCGCGGACCGCGGTTGCGGAGGCCGGCGGCGAACCCGTCGAGGCCGGCGCCGAACCCGCCGAGACGGGCAGCGTACCTGTCGAGGTCGTCGCCGAATCGGCCGAGGCCGCCGCTGGGCCCGCCGAGGGTGCTGAGGCAGCCGGCGCCGGCGAGGCCACCGAGGATCAGCCGCGGCCCGCTCGCCGAACCCGTGCCACGAAGAAGGACGAGTAACCACGATGGCCCACAAGAAAGCAGGTTCCAGCTCCAAGAACGGCCGCGACTCCGTCGGCCAGCGGCTCGGGGTCAAGGTCGGCGACGGACAGCTCGTGCCCGCCGGCTCGATCCTGGTCCGTCAGCGGGGGATGACCTTCCTCGCCGGCAGCGGAGCCGGCCTCGGCCGCGACTACACGATCTTTGCCACCGTCACCGGCCGCGTCCGCTTCGAGTACGCCCGCAAGGACAAGAAGCGGGTCCGCGTCGTCCCGGAGTCGCTCGCGGTGCGTTCACAGCCGACGGCCGAGACGCACCCGCACCCGCAGCCGACGGCCGCTGGCGCCTGACCTCGCCGACGCCCGATCCGCCGGTCGCAGTCCCCGTCGAGCAGCCCCGATCGCCGGGACCCACGAGCGACCGCGGAACCCATGCTGGAGCAGCCATGAAGCCCGACATCCACCCCAAGTACTACCAGGCCCGCGTCCACTGCGGCACCTGCGGCACGGAGTTCGTGGTCGGCAGCACCCGCCCCGAACTCCGGGTCGACGTCTGCAGCAATTGCCATCCCTTCTACACCGGCAAGCAGACGATCATCGACACCGCCGGCCAAGTCGAGCGCTTCCAGCGCCGGCTCGAGCGCCAGCTCCGCGCCGGCGCCTGACCGCCACGCCGGGCCGACCCCCCTCGCCGCGTCCCGCGCTCCGCAGTCGCCCCCGGCGGCGCGGCCGCAGCCGCGGCCGCAGCCACCCCGATGCGCTCCGCGCGCACCCCGATGCGCGGGCGACCCGCCCTTCGAGGCAGTCCCCCGAGATCGAGCGCTCCGCTCGGTAGACTCATCGCGGAATGAATCGTCCCTCGTACGGTGGCCAGGCCCTCATCGAGGGCGTCCTCATGCGGGGCCGCGACGCCATCGCCGTCGCCCTTCGGCACCCCGACGGCCAGATCGTCTGGGCGACCGAGCGCCTCGACTCGGGCTTCCACGGCAGCCGCTGGGCGCGCCTGCCCTTCGTCCGCGGCCTCGTCGTCCTCTACGAGACCCTCGTCGTCGGGACCCGCTGGCTCGTCCGCTCGGCCAACGTCGCCGCGTCCGCCGAGGGGGTCGAGCTCGGGCGCGGGTCCATCGCCCTCATGCTCCTGGTGACGCTGGCGGCCGGGATCGGGATCTTCTTCCTGCTCCCGCTCCTCGTCGCCTCCGTCACCACCGCCAACCAGTCGAACGACCTCGTCCAGCATCTCGTCGAAGGGCTCGTCCGGGTCGGCATCTTCCTCGGCTACCTCGCCCTCATCGCCCAGGCGCCGGACATCCGGCGGGTCTTCCAGTACCACGGCGCTGAACACATGACCATCCACGCCCTCGAGGCCGGCGATCCCTTCGAGCCGACGGCGATCCGACGGCACCCGACCGCGCATCCGCGCTGCGGGACGGAGTTCCTCGTCGTGGTCGTCCTCCTCTCGATCGTCGCCTTCAGCCTCGTCGGCCGCCAGGACGCCCCCATCATGGTCGCCAGTCGGCTCCTCCTCATCCCGGTCATCGCCGCCGTCGGCTACGAGCTCCTCCGGTTCGGGGCCCGTCATCGGGCAAACCCGATCGTCCGCCTCGTCATGTGGCCGGGGATCCTCGTCCAGCGGATCACGACCCGCCAGCCGACCGACGCCATGATCGAGGTCGCCATCGTGGCCATGGAGGAGGCGCTCCGGGCCGACGGCCAGCCGCTCCCGGAGGGCGCGGGTCGACTCGAGCGCGAACCCCTCGAGCGAACGGCCAGCGCCCCCGCCTCGTCGGCGCCGACGGCGTCGGCCCTCGATGACGACGGTACCGACGACGGTCCTGCGGCCGGTGAGGCTCGGATCGCTCCGGCGCGGGTCGACGGCGGGACGGCCGGCCCGCCATCCCCAGCGAGCGAGCCATGAGCGGCCTCGAGGCGACCCTCGCCGACGTCGCCGAGCAGTACGACGCCCTCCAGGCCGAGCTGGCCCGACCGGAGACGGCCGCCGACCCGGAGGCGCTCCGGCGGATCGGGCGCGAGCTTGCCCGACTCGAGCCGGTCGTGGCGGCGTACCGGCGCCTGGGGCGCGTCCGCGACGAGCTCCGCGAGGCCCGCCGGCTGCGGGACGAAGAGGCCGACGAGGAGCTCCGGGACCTCGCTCGGGACGAAGTCGAACGGCTCGAGGCGGCCGAGCAGAGCCTCCTCGACGAGCTCCGGCTCCTCCTCCTGCCCCGCGACCGGAACGACGAGCGGAGCGTGATCATGGAGATCCGGGCCGGCGCCGGTGGCGAGGAGGCCGCCCTCTTCGCCGCCGACCTCCTCCGGATGTACCTCCGCTACGCCGAGCGGCAGCGCTGGCGAACCGAGCTCATGCACCTCAACGAGACCGGGATCGGCGGGGTCAAGGAGGCGATCGTCCGGATCGACGGCGCCGGCGCCTACTCGCGGCTGAAGTTCGAAGGCGGCGTCCATCGCGTCCAGCGGGTCCCGGTTACCGAGTCGTCGGGCCGGATCCACACCTCGACGGCGACGGTCGTCGTCATGCCGGAGCCGGAGGAGATCGACGTGGAGATCGACGAGGAGCGGGACCTCCGGATCGACGTCAAGCGCTCGTCGGGTCCCGGCGGCCAGTCGGTGAACACGACCGACTCGGCGGTCCGGATCACCCACCTGCCCACCGGCCTCGTCGTCGAGATCCAGGACGAGAAGAGCCAGCACAAGAACAAGGCCAAGGCCCTGGCCGTCCTCCGGGCCCGCCTCTACGAGCGCGAGCTCGAGCGCCAGCGGGCGGCCGAGTCGGCGACCCGGAAGAGCATGGTCGGCGGCGGCGAGCGGGCCGAGAAGATCCGGACCTACAACTTCCCCCAGGACCGGGTCACCGACCACCGGATCGGCCTCGACCTCCACAACCTGCCGGCCATCCTCGACGGCGAGCTCGACCGCCTCATCGACGCGCTCGCCACGACGGATCAGGCCGAGCGCCTCCGGGCCCTCGGGGACGGTGCCGATGGCGATGGCAACCGCTGAGCGACCGACGGCGATCCGCTTCGTCCCGGCCCCGCCGGTCGAGGTCGTCGTCGCCACCGATCTCGGTTCGGTCGCGGTCCTCAAGCACGGCAACCTCTACCTTCTGACCGACCAGTTCGGCGACATCCACCCCGACACTCGAGGCCTCGGGCTCTACGAGGGTGACACGCGGCTCCTCTCGTGTTCGGTCCTCCGGGTCAATGGCTACCGGCCGGCCATCCTCCAACCGCCGGTCGGGGCGGCCTACGAGGATGCCATCGAGCTGACGAACCCCGAGCCGCGGCGCGATCTGGGGGCGAAGCTCGATCCCCTCGCCCTCGTCCACCGTTCCATCGGGATCCGCCGCGAGCGGGTCGTGGCGGGCCTCCTCCGGGAGCGGGTTCGCCTCGTGAACTACGCCGAAGCCCGGGCCCGGGTCGTCCTGACCCTTGACCTCGCTGCCGATTTGGCCGACATCTTCGAGATCCGGGGTTGGCCGCGCTCGCGGCGCGGCACCCACCTGCCGATCGCCATCCACGAGGGCCTCGGGCGGGTCGTCTTCCGCTACGACGGCCTCGACGGTGTCCGGCGCCTCGTCCACGTCGCCCTCGACGGCGGCCCATCCCTGGCGCCCACCGAGGAGGGGACGATCCGGGCGACGTGGCGGTGGTCGATCCCGCCCGGAGCGGAGCGGCACGTCGAGTGGCACGTCTGGGGCGAGAAGATCGGCTTGGGGTCCGGCGAGCTCGAGCCCGCCGAGCCGACCGCTGTCGCTGAGCCGGCCGCCGTCGCCGGGCCGACCGATCTCGGCGAGTCGGGGGTCGTCGCTGGCCCAGCCGGCTCGGCACAGCCCGTCGAGGCCCGGACCGCACCGCCGCTCGAGGTGCGGACCGCACCGCCGGTCGCGCCCCCCGCGGCGCCCACCGCCGGCGGGCGCCCGGAGCTGGAAGGCGAGCTTGTCGCCCCACGGTCGGCCTCCGAGGAGGCGGCCGCCCTCGCCCTCTTCAGCCCCGTCCCACGGCTCCGCGACGCCGAAGCCGGCGCCGCCTACCGGGCCTGGTGGCGCGGCGCCACCGAGATCGAATCGGACAACGAGCTCTTCAACCTCACCCTCCAGCGCTCGACGACGGACCTCCGCCTCCTCGTCAACGACGGTCCCGGGCAGCGGGAGTGGCACCTGGCGGCCGGGATCCCCTGGTTCGTCACCCTCTTCGGGCGCGACTCGATCATCACCGCCCTCCAGGTCCTCGCCTTCCGCCCCCAGATCGCCTACGCGACCCTCGACGTCCTGGCCGCCCGCCAGGCCACGGCCTTGGACCCGGAGCGCGACGCCGAGCCGGGCAAGATCCTCCACGAGCTGCGGACCGGCGAGCTGGCCGCCGTCGGCGAGTTGCCCCACACGCCCTACTACGGCTCGGTCGACTCGACGCCGCTCTGGCTCATCCTCCTCGGGGCGACCTTCGACTGGACCGGCGATCGCGCCCTCCTCGACCGACTCTGGCCAAACGCCCTCGCGGCTCTCGAGTGGATCGACCGCTGGGGCGACCGGGACGGTGACGGCTTCGTCGAGTACGAGCGCCGCAACCCGACCGGCCTCCTCAACCAGGGCTGGAAGGACTCCTCGGACGCGGTGCGGGACCGCCGGGGCCGCCTCGCGCCGACGCCCATCGCCCTCGTCGAAGTCCAGGGCTACGTCTACGACGCCAAGCGGCGGATGGCCCGGCTCGCCGCGATCCGGGGCGAGACCGAGCTGGCGGCCCGCCTCGAGACCGAGGCGGCGGCCCTGCGGGAGCGCTTCGAGGCGGCCTTCTGGGTGCCGGACCTGCGCTACTACGCCATGGCCCTCGACGGCGAGAAGCGGCCGGCCGACGCCATCACCTCGAACCCCGGTCAGGCCCTCTGGAGCGGCATCGTCGCGCCGGAGCGGGCCCGGCCCGTCGCCGATCGACTCCTCGGTCCGGGCCTCTACTCCGGCTGGGGGGTCCGGACCTACGCCGCCGGCCAGCCCGGCTACAACCCGATCGGCTATCACACCGGGACCGTCTGGCCCCACGACACCTCCCTCATCGCCGCCGGCCTGAAGCGCTACGGGCTCGAAGAGGAGGCGAACGAGCTGATCAGCCGCGTCTTCGAGGCAGCCCAAGCCTTTCCCGCCTACCGGCTGCCGGAGCTCTTCTGCGGCTTCGAGCGCGACTCGGCGACGGCGCCGGTCCCGTACCCGGTCGCCTGCTCGCCCCAAGCCTGGGCCGCCGGGGCGCCCTTCCTCTTCCTCCAGACGATGCTCGGGCTGCAGCCCCACGCCGAGCGCGGCGAGCTGGAGCTCCTCCATCCCCGACTGCCGTCCTGGCTCCGGAGCGTGCGGGTTCGCAACCTCCGGGTCGGGAGCGCCGTCGTCGATCTCCTCTTCCACTCCTGGCGCGGCACGACGAGCGCCGAGGTCCTCCGGAAGGAAGGGGACATCGCCGTGACGATCCGCCTGTGAGGCCGGTTTCGGTGCCGCCCGCCTCCAGCGTCGCCGAGGAGCTCCGGTTCGGCGTCGCCCGGCTCCGGGAGGCCGGCTCGGAGACGGCGCGGCTCGACGCCGAACTCCTCCTCGCCTGGGCCCTCGGCGTCGACCGGCCGACGATCCTCGCCCATCCGGAGGCGGCGGTGGCCGGCGAGGCCCTCGCCACGTACCGGGCCGCCCTCGACCGGCGGGCCGCCGGCGAGCCGGTCGCCTACATCCGCGGGCTCAAGGAGTTCTTCGGGCTCGCCTTCGGCGTCGATCGGCGGGCCCTCATCCCGCGGCCGGAGACCGAGCGCCTCGTCGAGCTCGCCCTCGCCCACCTCGAGGCCCGGCTGACCGCGGCCCCCCGGCCGCCCGGGACGCCCAAGGTCCGGGTCGTCGACGTGGGCACGGGTGCGGGCCCGATCGTCGTCGCCCTCGCCGTCACCCTCCGGCGGCGGGGGATGCTCGGGGAGGTCGAGCTCTGGGCGACCGACGTCGACCCCGACGCCCTCGCCCTCGCCCGCGAGAACGCCGTCGCCCACGCCGTCGCCGACGCCGTCACCTTCGCCGTCGCCGACCTCCTGCCCGCGGATGCCCCGCCCTGGGACCTCGTCTGCGCGAACCTCCCCTACGTCCGTTCGGCGGCCGTCGATCGGCTCCCGATCGCCGCGACCTACGAACCGCGCCGGGCTCTCGACGGCGGTCCGGACGGTCTGGCCGTGATCCGCCGCCTCGTCGCTCGCCTCCCCGATGCCCTCGCTCCGGATGGCGTCGCCCTCCTCGAGATCGGCGCCGACCAGGCAGCCGAGGTCCGGGCCATGGTCGCCGCGCTCCTCCCCGGCTGGTCGTGCCGGATCGAGGCCGATCTGGCCGGCCTGCCCCGGGTCGCCCGCCTCGAGCGGGGCGACGGCGAAGGCCCGCGCACCGGTGGCCCGACCCACCGCGCCGCCATCACGACCCACCTGGCCGGAGGCGAAGGCTGATGGCGACGGCGTCATCCTCCCGCCGCGAGCCCGCGGAACGGCGACCCGAACCGCGCTTCCCGATCCGGCTCGTCGCCCTCGACATCGATGGCACCCTCCTCGACCACGACTTGATCCTGCGCGACCGGACCCGGGCGGCGGTTCGGGCGGCCATCGCCCACGGCGCCATCGTCGTCCTCGCCACGGGCCGGATGGCCTCGAGCGCCCGCCCCCTCGCCGAGGCGATCGGTCTCCGCGGGCCGCTCATCGCCTACCAGGGCGCCCTCATCCGCGAGCTGCCGGCCCCCGGCGAGCCGGGCCCGGGACGGCTCCTCCACCACGAGCCGCTCCCGACCGAGGTCGCCCGGGCGGCCGTCCGCTGGGCCTACCGACAGGGCCTGCGGCCCCACCTCAACCACCTCGAGCGCTTCATCGTCCCGGTGGACGACCCGAACGCCGAGGACTACTCGCTCTTCTTGGGGGCCCGGGCGGAGCTCGTCGATGACCTCGAGGCGGCCATCGAGCACCCGATCACGAAGGTCATCGCCGTCGCCGAGGCGCCCCTCCCCGAGGGGATCCTCGCCGCCGCCCGGACCGAGTTCGCCGGCCGTGCCTCTCCAACCATCAGCCACCCTCGCTTCCTCGAGTTCGTCGCCCCGGGCGTCTCGAAGGGGCGGGCGGTCCGCTGGCTCGCCCGCCGGCTCGGCGTCCCCCTCGAGCAGACCCTCGCCATCGGCGACCAGCACAACGACGTCGAGATGCTCCGGGCCGTCGGCCACGGCGTGGCGATGGCCGGCGCCCCGGCCGACGTTCGGGCGGCCGCCCGCTATCTCGCCCCGCCGGTGAGCGAGGAGGGGGCGGCCCAGATCCTCGAGGCCCTCGTGGTTCCGAGCCCGACGGTGGCCGAACGAAACGCCCGGCGCTTCCGCATGTGCGACGATCATGGCGGGCAAGCCGACGAGGACGAGCAGGGAAGGAGTGTGCACCGATGACGATGACCCCGACCTCCCGCCTGGCCTGGGCGAGCCTCGCCGAGGTCGACCCGGAGCTCTGGGCGGCGATGCTCGGCGAGCGGGCCCGCCAGCGGAACAAGATCGAGCTCATCGCCTCCGAGAACTACACCGCCGCGGCGGTCATGGAGGCCCAGGGCTCCTGGCTGACGAACAAGTACGCCGAAGGGCTGCCCGGCCGCCGCTACTACGGCGGCTGCGAGTACGTCGACATCGCCGAGACCCTGGCCATCGAGCGGGCCCTCGCCCTCTTCCCCGGCGCCGAGCACGTCAACGTCCAGCCCCACTCGGGGGCCCAGGCGAACATGGCCGCCTACTTCTCGGTCCTCCAGCCCGGCGACCGGATCCTCGGCATGAACCTCGCCCACGGCGGGCACCTCACCCACGGCTCGCCGGTCAACTTCTCGGGCCGCCTCTTCGAGGTCCACGCCTACGGCGTCGACCGGGAGACGGAGCAGCTCGACTACGACGCCCTCGAGGCCCAGGCCCGGCAGGTCCGGCCGAAGCTCGTCGTCGCCGGCGCCTCGGCCTACCCTCGCCTCTGGGACTTCGAGCGCCTGGCGGCCATCGCCCACGGCGTCGGTGCTCTGCTCATGGTCGACATGGCCCACATCGCCGGTCTCGTCGCCGCCGGGCTCCACCCCTCGCCCTTCCCCCACGCCGACCTCGTCACGACGACGACCCACAAGACGCTCCGCGGTCCACGCGGGGGCCTCGTCTTCGCCCGACGGGAGCTCCCCGCCGAGGTGGACCCGGCGGGCTTCCCGACGGTTCGCGGCTCGCTGGCGGCGACGGTGGACCGGACCGTCTTCCCGGGCTTCCAGGGTGGCCCGCTCATGCACGTCATCGCGGCCAAGGCCGTCGCCTTCAAGCTCGCCATGACCGACGAGTTTCGCCGGGACCAGGAGCGAACCGTCGAGAACGCCCGGATCCTCGCCGCCGCCCTCGCCGAGCGCGGAGCGCGGATCGTCTCGGGGGGCACGGACAACCACCTCATCCTCATCGACGTCTCGCCCCTCGGGGTGACGGGCCGGGAAGCGGAGCGGCTTCTCGACGAGATCGGGATCACCGTGAACAAGAACGCCATCCCCTTCGACACCCAGCCCCCGAACATCGCCTCGGGGATCCGGGTCGGTACGCCGGCGGTGACCTCGCGGGGCTTCGGCCCGGACGAGATGCGGGCCCTCGGGCGGATCATCGTCGAGGCGATCCTGACCCGTGCCGAGCCGGCCGAGCAGGCGCGGCTGGCGGCCGAGGTTCGGGAGATGGCCGCCCGCTTCCCGGTGCCGGGTCTGCCGGCCGACTGAGCGTCGGCGCGCGGGGCCGTGCGGTTCATCCCTGAGCTCGGCGGCGTCCTGCCCTGGCTCGTCGCCGCCGCCGTCGTGGCGGCGACCATCGCCCTCGCGACCACGCCCCTCGTCCGTCGGACCGCCGCGGCGAGCGGCCTCGTCGACCTGCCGGATCGGCGACGGGTGAACACTCGGCCGGTTCCCCGAGCCGGCGGCCTCGCCGTCGCGGCCGCCTTCCTCGTCGTCGCCTCGGGCTTCGTCGTCCTCGACGCGGCGATCGAGGCGATCCCGGCCCCCGTCTTCCTCGAGCCGGAACACCTCCTTGCCCTCCTCGTCGGCGGCGCCGCGGCGGCGATCCTCGGTCTCGTCGACGACGCGCTCCAGCTCCGGGCCCGCTGGCAGCTCGCCGGCCAGCTCGCCCTGGCCGGCTTCGCCATCTGGCTCGGCATCGGCGTGGAGGCGATCAACGTCCCCTTCGCCGACCGGCCGTTCGTCCTCGAGGGGATCCTCGGCGTCGCCTTCACGACCTTCTGGATCGTGGGGATGATCAATTCGATCAACTTCATCGACGGCCTCGATGGCCTCTCGGCCGGGATCGGGGCCATCGCCGCCGTCACCCTCGGGCTCATCAGCCTGACGACGACCATCGGCCAGCCCTACGTCGCCGTTCTCTGTTTCATCCTGGCCGGAGCGCTCCTCGGCTTCCTGCGCTGGAACTTCCATCCGGCCGTCGTCTTCGCCGGGACGAGCGGGACGATGTTCCTGGGCTACGTCCTTGCCGTCCTTGCCGTCCTCGGCTCGGCCAAGGTCGCGGTCGCCCTCCTCGTCCTCGGGGTTCCGATCATCGACACCTTCTGGATCATCGTCCGCCGCCTCGCCACCGGGCGGATGCCGTTCAGCCCGGACCGCGGCCACATCCACCACCGACTCCTCGATCTGGGGCTCGGGCACCGCCAGGCCGTCCTGCTCATCTACGGGATCTGCTCGCTGCTCGCCGTTCTCTCGCTCCTCCTGTCGGGGACTGGGCAGATCTACGCCTTCCTCGGCCTCTTCGTCGGCCTCGGCCTCGTCCTCTTCGTCCTGACCCGGCGCGGCCTCGTCGCCGAGGAGCTCGTCGCGGCGACGTACGATGAGGAAGCGGAGGCGGCGGCCGGTCGGCCGAGCGACGGCTGAGGGGCCCGAACCGGGAGGCGAACGGAGACGCGATGGCGCTGCAGGTCCTGCTGGTGGTCCTCGGGCTGCTCGGGCTCGTGCTCGGGTTGGCCGTCGTCGCCGCCCTCGTCGGCCGCCACCGGATGCGGCGCCGGGCGTGGCCGACTCGTCAGGCGCGTCCGGCGCCGGGAGGGTCGCCGCCGGGGCGATCGGAAGCGTCCGCCCTCGTGTCACCGCCGGGGCGATCGGAGGCGGTCTTTGGGCCGGACCGACGCGTCGAGGCCGTGGCTCCCCGTCACCTGCCGTTCTCGCCCGGCGACGCCGCCGAAGGGGCCGGCCCCCCGGTGGAGCCGACGCGGATCGTGCCCCGGCGACTGGAGGTGAGCGGGGCCCTCCAGGCGCGGCGGCGCGTTCCCGCCGAGCCGGGCGATCCGTCGCTCGTCGGGCCGGACGACGGGGTGGGGGATGGAGACGCGCGACTCCTCCGGCGGCTCCGGCTCGTCCGCGACACGGCCCTCGTCGTCTTCGTCGGCTCGCTCGTTGCGCTCGTCCTCTTGCTGCCGGGGCTCGGGCGCCAGGAAGGCGTCGCGTCGCTCACGGGGGCTCCACCCAGCCTGTCCGGCGGCGCGGGCGACTCCGGCGCGGGCGGAGGGGGTTCCGGCCCGACGACGAGCCTCCTTCCGCAGGCGACGGGCGGTCCCGAGGCGACGGCGACGGGCGGTCCCGAGGCGACGGCGACGGGCGGTCCCGGGGCGACGCCGGGCGCCCTGACGCCGACCCCGCGAGCGAGCGCGGGGGCCTCGCCCGGCGCATCCCTCGGACCGACCGCCACGTCGACGGCCAACCCGACGGCGTCGGCCTCGGCCTCGCCGGTCCCGACGGCCAC
>Ga0272446_1006778_pt1 | contig 11735 bp, 9 predicted proteins | sample YNPCB0061_FD_194587 | JGI IMG/M metagenome (GOLD analysis project Ga0272446, IMG submission 194587) | Hot spring microbial mat communities from Yellowstone National Park, WY, United States - YNP-CB-006-1 | ecosystem: Environmental > Aquatic > Thermal springs > Hot (42-90C) > Sediment | place...
TGCCATTCATCCCCTGGCACCTTGCCCAGCATCGGGCTTTTGCCATGCACCACCTCATCGTGGGACAACGCCAGCATGAAGTTTTCGCTAAAAGCATACATAATGCTAAAAGTCACCTTGTTTTGGTGAAATTGGCGGAACCACGGGTCCATAGCAAAATAGTCCAGCATATCGTGCATCCAGCCCATGTTCCACTTCAGGTTAAACCCTAACCCCCCCGCATAGGCAGGCCAAGTGATCATAGGGTAGGCAGTGGACTCTTCAGCAATGGACAGCACCCCGGGGAACTTAGCAAACAGCACACTGTGCAAATGCCGAAACAACTCGATCGCCCCTAGATTTTCCCGACCGCCATACTGATTGGGTAGCCATTCCCCCGCCTCACGGTTGTAGTCGAGGTAGAGCATAGAAGCCACCGCATCTACTCTGATGCCATCGATGTGATATTTATCAAACCAGAATAGGGCGTTGGCAATGAGAAAGTTGCGCACTTCATTGCGCGTGTAGTTAAAAATTAAAGTACCCCACTCCTTATGTTCGCCAATGCGGGGATCAGCGTGCTCGTAGAGGTGCGTGCCATCAAAAAATGCTAGACCATGCCCATCTTTGGGGAAGTGGGCGGGCACCCAGTCCACAATTACGCCGATGTCGTTTTGGTGGCAAGTATCCACAAAATACATAAAATCCTGCGGTGTGCCATAGCGGGAAGTGGCGGCATAGTATCCCGTCACTTGGTAGCCCCACGATCCATCAAAGGGGTGTTCGGCAATGGGCAATAGCTCAATGTGAGTAAAGCCGAGATTTTTGACATAGGGAATGAGTTTTTCCGCCAGTTCCCGATAGGTGAGAAACCTTGCCCCCGGTTTGAGATCGGCGGCGCTGACTGGAGGATAGTGGGGGTCGGGATGATCAAAACTGCCATGCAACCATGATCCCAAATGCACTTCATAAACCGAGATGGGCTGAGACAGGGGGTCTTGCGCCTTGCGTTTGGCGAGCCACGCTGTATCATGCCATGTATAACTGCTGAGATCGGTTACTATAGAGGCGGTTTTGGGACGGATTTCTTGCTGGAAACCGTAGGGATCGGATTTTTCGTAGATGTGTCCCCACTGGTTCTTGACTTCAAATTTGTAGTTAGCGCCAACCGTCAGTTCGGGAATAAATAATTCCCACACCCCAGGATCACACTTTTGCATCTGATGCCGCCTGCCGTCCCAGTGGTTGAAATCGCCAATTACCGATACATTGCGGGCATTGGGTGCCCACACCGCAAAGAATACCCCCTTGACCCCTTGAAACTCGGCAAGGTGAGCGCCCAGCTTTTCGTAAATTTGATAGTGGTTGCCCTCACCAAATACATGACGGTCAAAATCGCTGAGCAATGATTCACGGAAGGTGTAGGGGTCATAAAACTTTTGCTGGTTTACCTGTATCTGATACAGAGGGGGCTGGGGACTAGCGGGCAGAATGGCTTCCCAAAATTGGGGATTGTGGGAGGTGTGCATGGGGTAGGTTTCCCCTGTATCCCTGATGACTACGGCGACTGACATTTCAGGGTGGCTATCAGGCAGGTAGGTACGCACTACCCACTGGTTGTGATGGGGATGACAGCCCAAAATGTCGTGGGGGCGTTGATGTAGGTTGTGAACCAAGCTATTAACTACTTCTGCCGATATGGTGGGGATCATTGCTGAGGGAGCCTAAGTAAATTTACTTAATACAATTTGTTACAGTATTACAGTATGTCATATCCCTACCCTTTATTACAGTTTTTAGCGGCGGCGTGGTTGATAAAACAGATCGTAGAGGTTGAGGGCTGAGGCAGAGATAAACAATAGCAAAGCCAACCAGAAGCCGTATTCATACTTCACTTGTAGTAGTCCATCGGATATGGCGACAAGGGGAGTTAGTTCACTGTCAATGCGATTTTTCAACAGTAATAGCGACACGGCACCACTGCCGCCTGCGATCGCAGGAATTAGTAAATTGACAGGATTGAGGAAGTTAGTCCCCAGCCCGACTACGCCTGGGATCAGGGGGATGATGGCAAAAATTTCGGGCTTGCCTGTATCGGTTGGTTGATTAGGGCGGTTAATCTCGGGCAAACGGGCGGATGGGGGCATTTGTCCAGTGGCTAGTTGGATACCAGTGATAGTGGCGGAGGTGTTGACATTGACACTGGGACTAGAGGATAGCTCATTGGGTACAGCACAGGAAACGGTGACAAACGGCAGAAAGAAACAGGCGATCGCTAGGGCAAAGGTGGCAATAGAGGGCAGTTTGGGCATAACTTTGTCGCAGTTTTTAGTTTGCGGTTGCCATTTCATTCTATAGCAGTTGCGATGATGGTTAGGATACAACCCGTTCTGAAAATATCCAGCACAGTGCCTCAGAGACAGTTGAATATATTTACTCTCTGAAAACTGGTTTTCTGAATCTATGCCAATTGTAATTTAGTTTAGGAAAGAAGGCACACGGGCACTGTCCGCGCAAATGATTAGAGTTATCTGCTTCATAATCGAGCAAAAAACTTTATGTACCTTAGTATTTTCTGCCAAAGCCTAGGAACAAATTAGGCTAGAATTCGTAATGTTATATGCACCCTATAATTGATGCTTTTATGCAAATTCCTAAACTAACTTCTGTGATATTTTTCTGCTTTTGTCTGCTCACTTCTCTGGGCTGTGCTATTTCTAGTGCCGATCAGGGCAATTTGTCGAACCCAAAAGAAATAATTACCACAGAAAAAACTGGAATTAGTGCAGATACTAAATCCATGAATCCCAGTCCCAAGTTTGCCATTAGTTTATTTAAGCAAGTGGCACAAACCTCAAAACAGAATGTATTTTTGTCTCCTGTTAGTGTGGAGTTTGCCCTTGCCATGCTCTATAACGGTGCTGAGGGGCAGACTAAAAATGAAATGACTAATTTATTACTGCCCCGCCCATTACCCCTCAATCTTTTCAACCAACAATATAGCCAACTCATTAAATCCTTGACTGCCGATCCTGTTGTCAAATTGCGTATTGCTAACTCGGTTTGGGCAAGACAAGATATTAACTTTCAAGCCAGTTTTTTGGAACGGGTGCGCACTGTATATAGTGCTTTAGTAGCCAGACGCAACTTCAGCAATCCCCAAGTGCGGGATGAGATCAATCAGTGGGTGAGCAAACAAACTGAGGGGAAAATCCCTAAGATCATTGATGAAATCAAGCGAGATGATGTGCTGTTTTTGATCAATGCGGTCTATTTCAAGGGTGCTTGGTCTAAACCATTTGATAAATCACTGACTTCTAATCAACCATTCTTCTTGACCGATGGAAAGCAAAAACCAGTACCAATGATGGTGCAGACGGGAGATTTTCGATACCTCGAGAGCGATCGCTGGCAATCTGTCAGTCTTCCCTATGGCGATGGCAGATTTAGTATGTATGTTTTTTTGCCTAAACCTAATCAGCAGTTGTCCAGTTTGATCAGCAGTCTCTCTACCGAAAATTGGGAACAGTGGATGCGAAGTTACCAAGTGCGGCAGGGCAAGGTGGAACTGCCCAAGTTTAAGTTGGAATACGGCATCACTCTCAATCAGACTTTGCAAAGACTGGGTATGCAGGAGGCATTTGTCCGCAACCGTGCTAACTTTAAGTCCCTAACTGCCGCTGAAGTGTTCGTCAGCATGGTTAAACATAAAACTTTTGTGGAAGTAAATGAGGAAGGAACTGAAGCCGCTGGCGCAACTGCCATTGGCATCAGTGTTACTTCTGTACCATTACCTACTGAACCCTTTACCATGCGGGTAGATCGCCCATTTTTAACTGTAATCAGAGATAACCAGACTGGGGCAATCCTGTTTATGGGGGCAATCTACGATGTTACAGCCCAGTGAAGGCTACCCCTGATCCCAAGTGCAGAAGTGCTTTACTCGCCAAATTCATCGGGAAGCGGCGATCGCTGGTTGAGCCTGACTGTGTTTGGCGGTTTCCAAATAAATGAGCAAGGCGTTAATATCGGCAGGACTCACTCCTCCGATCTGGCTGGCTTGACCGATAGTTAGGGGACGAATTTGGGACAGTTTTTCCCGTGCCTCTTTGGATAAAGTGAGAATTTGCGCATAGTCTAGGGTGGTGGGTAGAGGTCGCTGGCTGTATCGAGCGATCGCTTCTATTTGTTGTTGTTGGCGCTGAATGTAGCCCGCATATTTGATTTCTGTCTCCACTGCTCTTGCTTCCCAGATGGAAAGCTGAGGGTTACCCAGTCCATATCTATCGAGGTCAATGTAGCTGAAATTTTGCCGTCTGAGCAGGTCAGCTAGAGTGATCGCTCCCTTAATGGCTTGTTGGGTGTCATTGGCGATCGCTACACCCAGAGGCTCATGCTCTTTGATGCGAGTAGTTTGCAGTCGTTCCTGTTCGGCTGATAATCGCGCTTGTTTTGCCTGAAAAATTTGCCAGCGATAGTCATCAATTAAGCCCACTGCTCTGCCGATGGGGGTCAAGCGGCGATCAGCATTATCAGAACGCAGGCAGAGGCGATATTCCGAGCGGCTGGTGAGCATACGGTAGGGTTCGCGCAGGTCTTTGGTACACAGGTCATCGATCAGCGTGCCAATATAGCTGGACTCACGGGGCAAGATCAGCAATGCTTTGTTTTTGGCATAGAGAGCGCTGTTAATCCCTGCAATGATGCCTTGCGCTGAGGCTTCTTCATAACCCGTTGTGCCATTGATCTGCCCCGCACAAAACAAACCCTCGATCCTTTTGGTCATCAGGGTAGGGTAGCACTGCACCGCAGGCAAATAGTCATACTCCACCGCATAGGCGGCACGAAGCATCTGACAGTTTTCTAATCCCGGCAGAGTGCGGAGCAGTTGCAGTTGGATGGGTTCGGGCATTCCCGTAGAGAAGCCTTGCACATAGAGTTCAGGAATGTCCCTCCCTTCAGGTTCGATGAAAATCTGATGCGATTCCTTATCAGCAAAGCGGACTATCTTGTCCTCAATACTAGGGCAATAGCGGGGTCCTTTGGCATCGATAAAACCACCATAAACAGGGGTTAAGTGCAAATTTTCACGGATCAGGCGATGGGTGGCACTGGTGGTGTGCGTCAGGTAGCAGTTCATCTCTTCCCGCTTCACCCATGCTTGGGGATCAAAGCTAAACCAGTTGTCTTCGCTGTCGGGCGGCTGGACTTCCATTTTGCTGTAATCCACTGTGCGCTTATCTACTCGCGCTGGCGTGCCAGTTTTTAGGCGATCGCAGACAAAGCCCCATTCCCCTAGCTGTTCACTCAAACCACTAACGGCAAACTCTCCCGCCCGCCCCGCAGAAACAGAGCGATTACCTACCCAAATTTTGCCGTTGAGAAAAGTGCCTGTGGTTAGAATCACGGCTTTACAGGCATATTGCACCCCAAATTGCGTTTCTACTCCTCTAATTCTCCCTTTTTCCACCAATAAACGAGTAACCGTTCCTTCCCTGAGATAGAGATTCGGTTCGTTTTCCACCACTTCTTTCATACAGCGAGCATATTCGCGCTTGTCCGTTTGCGCCCGTAATGACCAGACAGCAGGACCACGAGAGCGGTTCAGGATGCGTCTTTGCAAATAGGTGCGGTCAGTAATTTTGCCAATTTCCCCCCCCAGAGCATCCACTTCGTGAACTAATTGGGACTTGGCGGGACCACCCACCGCAGGGTTACAGGGTTGCCAAGCGATGCGATCTAGATTTAGGGTCAGCAGTAGTGTTTTGCAACCCATTCTGGCAGGAGCCAGTGCCGCCTCACAGCCCGCATGACCCGCACCGACCACAATCACATCGTATTCATCCAAAAAGTTATACATCTAGGGAAGGGAACGATCGCATTTTTTTCAAGTTTAGCTACTCGAATTATAGTTTGCTTAACAACTAACTGCGAACTGCATCAAGATGTTGAGTTGTTTTGCTATTGGTTCTCTAGGTCAGAAACCCGATTTTCCAAACTGCCCAAGCGAATATCAGAGGCATCTTGTCTGATCTGGCTGGCGATGATGTATCGCTCCACCAAATCGGCGAGGCGGTCTAGCTTGGCATTGAGTTCAGCAGAGGCTTGCCTGTGCTGGCGGTCTGCCTCAGTGTTGGCAAGTATGGCACGGGCATTACTATTGGCGATCGCCTCAGTCTTAGCCAGATTTGCCTCAGTTCTAGCTTGACTGGCGGCTGTCTCGGCAAGTAGTGCCTCAATACGCTGAAACCTCGCTTCTACTTCCTCTGGTGTCATTTATTTGTCCTACTAAAATGGTTAATCCCTCCAATAAATTCTAACAAGCAAGGAGTGCTAAACCCTTTAGGAAATCAAAAAAGTTCCCTCAGTTATTGGTTCTCTAAATCTGAAACCCGATTTTCCAAACTTCCCAAGCGAATATCAGAGGCATCTTGTCTGATCTGGCTGGCGATGATGTATCGCTCCACCAAATCGGCGAGGCGGTCTAGCTTGGCATTAGTTGCGCTAATTGCTTCGGTGTTGGCAAGTATTGCCCGTGCGTTGCTGTTGGCGATCGCCTCAGTTCTAGCTTGACTGGCGGCTGTCTCGGCAAGTAGTGCCTCAATACGCTGAAACCTCGCTTCTACTTCCTCTGGTGTCATTTATTTGTCCTACTAAAATGGTTAATCCCTCCAATAAATTCTAACAAGCAAGGAGTGCTAAACCCTTTAGGAAATCAAAAAAGTTCCCTCAGTTATTGGTTCTCTAAATCTGAAACCCGATTTTCCAAACTTCCCAAGCGAATATCAGAGGCATCTTGTCTGATCTGGCTGGCGATGATGTATCGCTCCACCAAATCGGCGAGGCGGTCTAGCTTGGCATTAGTTGCGCTAATTGCTTCGGTGTTGGCAAGTATTGCCCGTGCGTTGCTGTTGGCGATCGCCTCAGTCTTGGCTAAGTTTTCTCTGATTTGCGCCATTTCCTCCATATGTCTAGCATGAGCCTCAGCATTAGCGGCAAGTATGGCTTCAATGCGCTGAAATCTTGCTTCTACTTCCTCTGGTGTCATCTATTTCTCCTATTAAAATCTTTGCAACAAATTCTAGCAAGAAAGGATTGCTCAAGAACTTACGAGTTTTTGGCGCTACTGGTTTTCTAAGATGGAAATATGATTTTTTCAATTATCTAAGCGATCTATCAGTCTTCTGTTAGTCTGATTCCCTTACCCTATCCCTAATGAAAGTAGTCGCTTGCGCTAAACAATCAAAATGTGTTTGACTTTTTCATAACAAGTAAGTATTATTAAATACTGCTTGTTTAAGCGGAACTGGCGGAATTGGTAGACGCGCAGGTTTCAGGTACCTGTTCTTAACCGAGTGGGAGTTCGAGTCTCCCGTTCCGCATTGTGCACTATATCTCTGGTAACGCTTCTATGCCTATTCTCGTAAGTCAGAACCTAGCGGGGGGCTATGCCAACTGCAATGTTTTGCATGACCTGAATTTGGAAGTATTCCAAGGGGAATGGCTCAGTATTTTAGGAGCTAATGGCTCGGGCAAGTCCACTTTTCTCAAGCTAATCAGCCGCCTCCTCAGCCCCAAGCAGGGAATAGTTCTGTTGAATGGCAAGAATATTCATGCCCGCTCAGTTAAGGAAGTGGCGCAGGAACTGGCACTATTGCCCCAGCAGGCGATCATCCCGCAAGGGATCACGGTAGCGCAGTTGGTGAGCTTGGGCAGGAATCCGTATCAGGCGTGGTGGCAATGGGAACTCGATCTACAGGGCAAAAATAAGGTATATGAGGCTCTAGCACAAACTGCACTGCTGAGCTTTGGCGATCGCCCTGTGGAGAGTTTATCTGGTGGCGAAAGACAGCGGGCTTTTTTGGCGTTGGCACTGGCGCAAGACCCCCAAGTGCTTCTCCTCGATGAACCTACTACTTTCCTCGATATGCGCTATCAGTTGGAACTGCTGGATTTATTGCAGAACCTGAATCGAGAACAGGGTTTGACTGTGGTTACGGTTCTGCATGATATGAACCTAGCCGCTAGATATAGCGATCGCTTGGCGGTGTTGAAATCAGGGCGACTGTATGCGATTGGCTCTCCTGCCGAAGTTTTGACAGCAGAAGTGATTGCCGACACTTTTGGTTTGGAAGTAGAGATTTTGCGAGTCAGAGATACCATTTTTGTTCATGCCCTGCGGAGTTGTGTCCCAAGAGCAGCCAAATGATAATTGGCGTTCCCATCAGTGCAGTAATGCCATTGAGGGGCAGAATGATGCCATTGCCCATGATTTTAGTGACCAAATCAGCCAAGAGCGCAAGGCTGGAGCCTACTAGCAGTGTGGAGAGCCACAACTGACGATGTTCGCTGGTACGCCACACAAAACGGCACAGGTGGGGGACAACCACTCCAATAAAGGCGATTGGTCCGCAAAAAGCAGTCACACTGCCCGTGAGTAGTGCCGTGCTGACCAGCACCCAAAATCTCAGCCATGTCAGCCTTACTCCCAGTGTGCGGGCTTGACTTTCACCTAACAGCAAGGTATTCAAGGGTTGAGTAACCGCAAGGCTCAACAGCAGACCTAAGGCGATCGCAAGGGCAAAAGCAGGTAGTTGCGCCCAAGTAACATTGCTAAAACTGCCCAATGTCCAGTTGATAAAACTTCTCAGGCGATCGCTGTTGGTAAACTGAAACAAAATACTGACCACCCCATTGGCGATGTAGCCTAGCAATAAGCCAAAAACTAGCAAGTTAGTGGAGTTTTTGAGCGAGCGCACCGCCACCAAGAGCAAGATCAGCACCGCAAAGGCTCCCGCCCCACTAGCACCAACCATGCCAAAACTGCCCCATAGCTCCCAGCCCGTCAATACCAGCAATGCCACGCCCAAACTCGAGCCAGCACTGATCCCCAACACAAAAGGATCCGCCAAAGGATTATAGAATAGGGTTTGCATCTGCAAGCCACTGACCGACAAACTGGCTCCTGCTAAAACAGCGGTAATTGCCTGTGGTAAGCGGAACTGCCAGATAATTTTCCCTGTTACGGAATTTATGTCCTCTGGGTGGCTGAGGATTGAGATTAACTCTGCGAAGGGAATAAACACTGAGCCAAAAGTGATAGAAAAAGTGAAGAGAATTAGCAATAGAATGATTGCTGAGCTAAGCAGAAGCGATCGCCAGTTTTTTCTGATCAGCATAGCTACTCCAGTCTCTCGAGGTAATACAGCTTGTGATCAGGCAAAAGTTCAGAGTGAAAAATCTTGACCAGATCAGCTAATATCAAGTCGGGATTGATGACACCACTTTCCCAAAAATCATTGGCACCATCATTGCGGCGGCGGCGGGTATTATTGAAAACTTGCCGTTTCTTGAATGCTCTAAACTCGCCATAGCGGGGATCGCTTGTGGTAATATCCGCCACAGATAGCCACATGGACGCATTAGGCAACCAAAAGTCGGCATTACTTGCTTTGGCAAAAACCGCCTCAAAACTCAAGGGAATAGAACCAGTAGTTCGATCATCAGCCCAGAGATAATTTGCTCCTGCATCTTTGATCAGTTGGGCTGAATAGCTATTGCCACCAGCAACATACCAAGTCCCCTGAAAATTTAGCCCTGTAAGTACAGTCGGTTTCTGTGTTACTTTCTGCGTCAGTTTAGCGATTTTCGCATACCTATTGGCAATCTGGTTAAATTCTTGATCGGCTAGTTCTTCCTGATTGAAAAACAAGGCGGTAAACTTGAGCCATTCTGCCCTGCCGAGGGGGGAGTTTTCCAAGTATTCAGCATTCAGCAATACTTTTAATCCTAATTCTTGCAACTTAAGATAACTATCAACCTCAGCATTACCCACAGCAAAAGTAGTAATTAGATCGGGATTGAGGCGAATAATATCTTCTGTGTTGAGCCGTCCCCCTTTAGCAATTTCTTTGATCTTATTTTGCGCAAAGCGATCACGCACCTCAGCGGAATAAACTAGCGATAAATCAGCAATACCCACCAATCTATCTAATACATTGAGTTTTTCAAGGTGGGGAATGTGGGTGGTGGAAAATACAATTAGCGATCGCACAGGAACAGTAATTATTTGATCTGCTTTTATGTCCTTTGGCAAAGGAGTGCCGCACTGCACTAGCATATAGCGTACAGGTGTTTTACTAGATGGAAAAGGGCGGTTAATCGTAACTAGCTTGTAGTTTTTGTGATAACTAACTGTAAATCCTTGAGCGTATTGAATATTAGCCTTGTGCAGAAAATAGTCAGTTTGTGCATCAAAATTAGTAACACACTGATCATTATTGGGAAAGTTAATTACTGCTTGATCTGAGTTATTAACACTACAACTTGCTAACCCTACAGTTAATAGAAGCGCACTAAATGCTAAACAGAAGCCCTTGATCAATAAGGCGTAGGTGCGTTTTCTAACAATCTTCAACCCCAGAAAATGGGTGAGGCGATGCCAATTTCTATTTAGTAATCGAAAACTGAACCGAAAAAATACAACAAGGTGTTTCCGCCAGCCGACGGAATCCAGAAGTCTATACGCCACTCTGTACCTCGCAGATTGAGCTGATATGGATTTAACTGGCAGGCATTCTGACTGAGTATTTCCCTGAAACAGAAAACACTTTCACAGTTGCGGGACAGCGACGGACTTGCACCGTTCTTTCCCTGTTACCTCCACTGGCTGATCCCCAGCAGAACCAGTTACAAATCTTGATCATAGAGGGTGGCGACGCAGTAATTAACAAAAATTTACCCTTTCACTGGCGGTTTCCCTGTGTTAGGATAGCAAGAGTAATTCTCAATAATCTCATCTAGCTTAGTATGTTTGCTGAATCGTCTAGCCGCCAAGCTGGTCTCCTAGTATGTATTGCAAGGCAGAAACAGAGAGAGCGTGAAGCCCTGCACCGCTGGCTGTTGTATGCTACCTTTGGCTCGGCGATCGCCCATATTTTATTGCTAGGGATAAGCATTAAGCAAAATAGTTTAGTAGTAGTGCCGCAGGCGAAATTACCTGAGCCAATAGACCTAACACTGCTCACCACAGCCGCAGTCCCTGAATTACCCAAATCAACCACAAGTGCAGAACCTGCCCCTATCCCAGAAGATACAAACCCCAGAGCTATCACTGAGCCTGTAGTGGCGGTAAATCCTATGGAAAATGTGGCGAATAATGTTCCCACTGTGTCTAAAAGCAGAAGTGAAAAGACACCCCAACTAGATACTGCATCAGCCAATACTTCTATCACCCCGCCCACAGCACAGACAGCGAATGTTGAATCAATTAAAGCTTCCCAAGAGAACCCAGCCTCAGAAAACATGGCAATTCCCAATAGTTCTGTTTCTAATTTGCCTGAGCCTGCCAATCAGGAAGTGGTAAATGGAACTAATAATCTCAACAATAGAGAGCAAGGAACGGCTGTTTCCAGTACAAATCCCAGCAGTATCACTGGTTTTAGCGATCGCATTCGCAATTTATTACGCGGCAATTCTCCTAATTCAAATCCCAGTTCTAATCCCAGCGCACTCCAGACTAACCCGACACCAAGCACAGCAGAGCCTACCCAACCGCAAAAAGTGCAATGTATCAGATGTGATAAACCGCAATATCCCGCAGAGGCAAGAAATCGGGGTTTGCAAGGACAAGCTAGGGTGGCAGTGGATGTAGATGCTGAAGGGAATGTAACTAATGTGCGCCTGATCAACTCCAGCGGTCATGCGGAATTAGATGAAGCGGCAGTGCGTCAAGCAAGGCAGTGGAAGTTTACCCC
>Ga0272446_1006779_pt1 | contig 11733 bp, 10 predicted proteins | sample YNPCB0061_FD_194587 | JGI IMG/M metagenome (GOLD analysis project Ga0272446, IMG submission 194587) | Hot spring microbial mat communities from Yellowstone National Park, WY, United States - YNP-CB-006-1 | ecosystem: Environmental > Aquatic > Thermal springs > Hot (42-90C) > Sediment | place...
CTTCGCGCTCATCCGTCACCTCCGCCAATAGGGGTTTGGCGCGCGCCGGGCCGCGCGAGCCTGTGCCCGCCCGGCGACCGGCGGCGAGGGCCGCGCGGCGTCGCGCCGCCCGCCCCGCACCCGCCGGGGGAAGCCTATCACGGCGGCCCGGCCCCGTCAAGCGGAACAGCGGCTGCGCCGCTAGGGCAGCTCGCGGATGCGCAGGCCGCGGAACTCGATGGGCGACCCCTCCGACTCGAGGCAGAGGTACCCCGTGGCGGGCTTGCAGGCCGTGCCGCCCGACACCTCCTCGCCGTTCACCCACAGCCGCACCTCGCCGTTCACGGCCCGGATGTAGTAGTGGTTCCACTGGCCCGCGCCCTTGCTGAGCCGCTTGCGCGGGAAGCTCCGCGACCCGTCCGGCGAGAGCGGTGGGAAGGGCTTCATCGTCGAGGAGCCGACCGGGAGCACGTCGCCGTGCGTCGTGAACCAGTCCGCCTTCTTGCCGGACTGCTTCTCGTACTGCTCCTGGTACCCGTGGTCGAGCACCTGCACCTCGATGCCGTGCGGGAGCTGGCCGGGCTTCAGCGTCTCCAGCGAGGCCGGCTGCGTCCAGACGAACACGCCCGAGTTGCCGGCCGCGCGCAGGTGCCGCCACTGCACGACCAGCTCGAAGTTGGTGTAGGTCTTTGCGCTCCGCAGGACACCCACGGGGTCGCCGGTGCACCGGATGACGCCGTCCTTCCACGACCACGTCTCGGGCCTGCAGTTGACGTTGACGAAATCCCCCTCGCCCAGCGCGACCCAGCCCGGCTCCGTGCCGTCCACGAACGCCTTCGGCGGGGCCTCCTGTGCCAGAGCCGCCGCGCCGGCCAGCAGTGCGATGGCCACCCATGCCGTCCATCTTCGCGTCATCGTCGCCTCCCGCTCGAGCGCGCCGATCCACGACGGCCCGCGCGCCGCACCCACTCTAGCACCGGGCGCCGCCGCGGGTCAACGCGTGCGTGGGCCGCATCATCGTGCGCGGCAGGCGCGAGCGGCGGCCTGCGCGAGCAGCCGGCGACTCGCAGGAGGGTCGGCCGCGGCCGGCGAACAACCTGCTGCGCGCACGCGCCACCCCATCCCGTAGGGAGGACCGCCATGCCGGAAGAGACCGCCCCCACGCCCGAGCAGCTCGACCGCGAGCGCCGCCTGCGATGGTTCCGCGCCGCGCGCTTCGGCATGTTCATCCACTGGGGGCTCTATGCCCAGCTCGGCCGCCACGAGTGGGTCATGAACCGCGAGCGCATCCCCGTCGAGGAGTACGAGCCGCTCGCCGACTCGTGGAAGCCGAAGCCGGCCCCCGCTCGCGAGTGGGCGCGCCTGGCGAAGGCGGCGGGCATGCGCTACATGGTGATGACCACCAAGCACCACGAGGGCTTCTGCCTGTTCGACTCCGCCCTCACCGACTACAGCGCCGCGAAGCGCGGCCCCGGCCGCGATCTCGTCGCCGAGTACGTCGAGGCGGCCCGCGCCGAGGGCCTCCGCGTGGGCTTCTACTACTCGATGATGGACTGGCACCACCCGGACGGCGCCCGGTGCAAGCACGACGAGGCCGCCCGCCGGCGCTTCGTGGACTACATCCACGGGCAGGTGCGTGAGCTGTGCACGAACTACGGCAAGGTGGACATCCTCTGGTACGACGTCTCCTGGCCGCTCGACGTGGAGGGCTGGGAATCGGCGAAGATGAACGCGATGGTGCGCTCGCTCCAGCCCGACATCATCATCAACGACCGCTCCCAGCTCCCCGAGGACTTCGGCACGCCCGAACAGCACATCACACCGGCCGCGGGCGGAAGGGCCTGGGAGGCGTGCATGACCTTCAACGAGTCCTGGGGCTACACGCCGATCGACACGCACTGGAAGAGCGCCTGGCAGGTGGTCGCGATGCTCCGGCAGGTGGCCGCGGGGGGCGGCAACCTGCTCCTGAACATCGGCCCCAAGCCGGACGGCTCCGTGCCGGCGCCCTGCGACGACATCCTGCTCCAGGTGGGCCGCTGGCTGGAGCGGAACGGCGAGGCGGTCTACGACGCCACCGACCCGTTCGAGCAGGAGTGGATGATCACCGGCGCCTTCACGCGCAAGGGAAACACGCTCTACTACCACTGCAACCGGTGGCCGGGCACGGAACTCGCGATCGGCGGGCTGCGCTGCGCCGTCAAGAGCGCGCGCATCCTGGGCGGATGGCCCGTGGGGGTGCGCCAGAAGGCCGACCGCGTCGTGGTCTACGGCCTGCCGGCGGAGGCGCCCGACCCGCTCGCCACCGTCATCGCGCTGGACGTGGAGGGTGACGTCCGGCAGACCCTCGGCGCGGGGCACGTGCTGCTCGAGGACGACCCATGGCGCAAGACGGAGAAGTGAGGGCCTACCGCGACGCGACGGGATCGGACGGGGGCCGGCCGCGCCCGGCCCCCCGCGATAACGCGCCGGACCGCCGGGGGTCCTGAGGTGTTTCGCCTCCAGCACCGGCTCGCGCCGTATCTGTTCGTGGCGCCGTTCGTGCTGCTCTTCGTCTCCTTCGGGCTCTACCCCATCGTCAAGAGCCTGGCGCTCTCGCTCTACGCCACGAACGGCCCCCGCGACGCGGTGTTCGTGGGTCTGGCCAACTTCCGCTTCCTGCTGAGCGACCCGGACTTCCACACGGCGGTGCTCAACACGGTGGAGTTTGCCCTCTGGTCGATCTTCCTGCAGCTGCCCCTCGCGCTCGGGCTCGCGCTTCTGCTCAGCGCGCGGTGGCTGCGCGGCCGGGAGGCGCTGCGGCTGGCCTTCTTTTCGCCGAACCTCGTGGGACAGGTCTTCGTGGGCGTGCTCTTCAGCGTGCTCTTCGTGCCGCAGTACGGGCTTCTGAACCGTGTGCTGCACGCGCTGTTCGGCGTCCCGCTGGACACCAACTGGCTGGCGAACCCGCGGCTCGTCATGCCGGCCCTCGTCATCACGTCGCTGTGGATGTACGTGGGCTACAACATGATCTACTTTCTCGCGGCGCTACAGGCGGTGGAGCGCGACCTCTACGAGGCGGCGCTGGTCGATGGAGCCAACCCCTGGCAGCGGTTCCGCGTGGTGACGCTGCCCGGCATCAAGCCCGTCGCGGTCTTCGTCCTCATCACGAGTACGATCGGCTCGTTCCAGCTCTTCGAGTTGCCCTACATCATGCTGGGCAACTCCGCCGGACCCGACAACGCCGGCCTCACCATCGTGATGTATCTCTACAACAACGGGTTCGTGACGGGCGACCTCGGCTACGCCTCGGCGGTGGGGTGGACGCTCGCGCTGGGCCTGCTCGTGATCAGCCTCTTCCAGATGCGCATCACGGGCGCGTGGCGGGGAGCGTCGGAATGAAGCGCGGATGGCGCAGGGCCGGGCAGGCCGTGGTCTTCGCGCTGCTGGCCGGGGCGGCGGCGATCACCCTCGTGCCGATGGTCTGGCTCCTCGCGGCGTCTCTCAAGCGCCCGGAGGACCTCTTCACCTACACCTTCTTCGCGCCGCGGATCACGTTCGAGAGCTTCCGCGACCTGTTCACGAAGGAGCCGTTCGCCCGCTATCTTGTCAACTCGGTGTTCGTCACGAGCACGGTGGTGTGCGCGCAGCTCTTCTTCTCCTCGCTCGCCGGGTTCGCCCTCGCCAAGTACGCCTTCCGGGGCAAGCGGCTGGTGATGCTCGTGATGGTCTCCACCATGCTGATCCCCGGCCAGGTGGTGATGGCGCCGCTCTACGAGCTGCTCTTCCGGCTGGGGCTCGTGGACCGCCATCTGGGGCTCATCGTGCCCGGGGCGGTCAGCGTCTTCGGCATCTTCCTGTTCCGGCAGGCGATGCTCCAGACGCCGGACGAGCTGCTCGACGCCGCGCGCATCGACGGCTGTACGGAGTTCCGCATCTACTGGGACGTCATCATGCCGGTGTCGCGGCCCATGGTGGGAGCCTTCTGCCTGATGAGCTTCATGGGCTCCTGGAACAACTTCCTGTGGCCGCAGATCCTCCTGCACGGGTCGGACCGCTTCACGCTGCCCATCGCGCTGAACCAGATGATCGGGATCTACCAGCAGCAGTACGGCATGCTGATGGCGGGGACGCTGCTCTCCGTGCTGCCGGTCATCGCTCTCTTCCTTCTTCTGCAGAAGGAGTTTGTCGCGGGCCTGACGGCCGGAGCGGTGAAGGGCTAGCCCCGTGGAGAGCCCGGAGCCCCCGGCGGGCCGTTCCCTCGTCGTGGCGGGCGCGCTCAACCTGGCGCTCGCCGTGGCGGCGGGAGCGTTCGGCGCGCATGGCCTGCGGGACCGCCTGCCGCCGGACCTGCTCGCCACCTGGCAGACGGGCGCCCACTACCATCTCGCGCACGGGCTCGGAATGCTGGCCGTCGCGGCGCTTCTCCCGCGGCTCGCGCCGCGCCCGGGAGCGCTGGCGGGGTGGCTGCTCTTCGCCGGCATCGTGCTGTTCAGCGGCAGCCTCTACGCACTCGCCCTCACCGGCGCGCGCGTCCTGGGGGCCGTGGCGCCGCTGGGAGGCGCGTGCTTCCTCGCCGGCTGGTGCCTGCTGGCCGTCGCGGCGCGCGGGCGGTAGGAGCCGCGCCCATCGAGCGCGCACGGCGAGGCGACGGCGGTGCGGAAGCAGGCCCGCGACACGGCAGCCCGGCAGGGGAGGAGGAACCCTTGGTGACGATGCTCGCGCTGATCGCGCTGCCCACGGGAGCCAGCACGGCAGCCGTGGAGCCGCCCTCCGCGGAGGCTCTCGCCGGCCTGCTGGTTCCGCGCCCCCGCGTCGTCGAAGCGCGGCCGGGCCGCCTGCGACTGCATGGCCTCTCGCTTCGCGTCGCGGCGCCGGCCGGCGCGGAGCATGAGGCGTGCCGCATCGTTGTGCGGGACGCGCTGTCCATCGCTGGCGCGCGCACGCGGACCGCCGTCTTGCGCGCCGCCGGCGCGCATCGGTTCATGATCGGGCCGGAGCCGCCCGACGTGCCGCCACTCCCCGAGACGCCGCACCGTCGCGACGCGTACGCGCTCGCGATCGGGCCCGGAGGCATTGCCGCCCAGGCGGCCGGGCCGGCCGGGCTGCTGCACGCCGCGCAGACGCTCCGCCAGATCGCGCGCGTGTGCGCGGAGGCAGGCGCCATCCCGTCCCTCGCGCTCCGTGACGCCCCGGAGCTCGCGTGGCGCGGCATCTACATCGAGGGAGGGCAGGAGCGCTTCGGGCGCATCGTGGACGCCGCCTACCTCCGCGCGCAAATACAGCGGCTCTCCGAGTACCGCATGAACGCGCTCGTCATCGAATGCTACAACCTCTTCCCGTTTCCGTCGTTCCCCCAGTGCGCCGACGAGGGCACGCTCACCGAGGAGGAGTGCCGCGCCGTCTTCGCCGAGGCGAAGCGGTGGCACGTCACGCTCATCCCTTCGCTGCAGACGCTCGCCCAGTCCTGGGAGCTGGTCTGGAACAGCGAGGCCGGCGTCCCCTACCGTGAGCCGACGGCGCCGGGCCAGATGTGCCCCTCCAACCCCGACGTCTATCCGTTCGTCAAGGGTCTCTACCGTGACCTGCTCCGGCGCTTTGGCGAGACCCCGCTTCTCGGCGTGGGGTGCAGCGAGATCGACATGCAGTGGCAGGGCCGGTACTGCCCGCGGTGCGCCGCCCGCGTGAAGGCCGGCGAGACGGTGCGCGACCTCCTGATCGGGCATGCCACGCGATGCATCGCGGCGGTGAACGAGCTTGCCCGCGAAACTGGGCGGAACCTTCGCCCGATGATGTGGGCCGACGAGTTCACGCACTACGGCCCCGGGCACGACTGGGTGGGAATCGAGCGCATCCCTCGCGACACGGTGATGGGCTACTGGAAGTACTGGCCGGACTACGCCCCGATCGCCGGGCTGATGGAGCGCGGCCACGACGTGCTCGGCGTCTCCGCCATCTACAACCACACGTTCTACCTGGCGGACCTCTCTCCCGGCGACCCGCCGAAGTCGTGGCCCTCGATGGAGCAGACGGGGGTCCGCAACATCGCGGGCCTGGCCGCCGAAGGAGCTTTCTGCAACGACCGCGTCCGCGACGCGCGCTTCATGGGTGTCGTCACGGCCTCCTTCTCCAAGCACCGCCTGCGCGCGTTCGACACGCTCTGGTACGGGTTCGCGCTGAACGCGGAGTGCGCCTGGAACCGCGCGCCCGACCCCATCGACGCGCGCCTGCCCGCGTTCACCCGCGCGTTCGTCTGGCACCACCACGACGCCCGAACCAGCGCGGCCGCCCGCGCGCTCGCGGAGGCATGGGAGGCGCTGGACGCCCGCAAGTCGCGGCTGGAGCTCGCGAACCAGACGCTTGGCGATGTGGTCGGTGTGGTCGACACCCAGGAGGCGGGCTACATCGGCAACACGCTCGGTGGCGCGCTCCGCAAGGTCCGCGACCTTCTCCGCACAGAGCCGGACGGATCGAGGAAGCTGGACAGCCTCCGCCAGTCGGCGCAGGAGGTCGAGCGGGATGTGTCCGTCGTGGAGAGGGAGCTCGATGCCCTCGCCCCCGCCGTCGGCCGCCGGCCGGAGCTGGATGACCTGCGCCACGCCGCCGCCAAGATCCGTCTGCATGCCCAGCGGGAAGTCCTGATGATCGATCTGCAGCAGTGGCTGGCGGCGCAAGACGAGCCGGCAGAGCGCGCGTCTGCCGTCGCGCGGGAGCATCTCCGGAACTGGTGGTACCACCGCGCCGCGTGGGAGCAGGTCGCGCGGCGCGATGCGCGTCTCAGCCGTCGCGGCGACCCGTGCGGGCATCAGGCCGTGCTGGCGGGCATCGACGCCGTCGTCGCGCACCTCCGCTGGCTCGCGCGGCCAACGGGCGCGCCACGTCCGGAGAGCCCTCCGCTCCTGTCGGAGCGTTTCGAGCGGCTTGACCCCGAGCGCTGGATCGTCTTCGGCGAGCCCAAGCTGGCCGATGGCTGGATGGAGACCTTCGCGCCGGGCGGTTGGGAGAACCGCAGCGGCATCGCGACCCGCCGTGAGCTCGCCATCCTGGCCCGCGAGCCGCTCGTGGTCGAGTTCACCCTCGCGCCCGTCCGCATGGGGATCGACAGCCAGATCTGCGCATCGGCCGACGCGAGCGGGATCGACAGCTTCCGGTTCGCGTTCTACGGTCAGGGGAACCGCTTCTTCGTCCATACCCGATCGGCGACGCCGCTGCGCGGCCCGTGGCTCGACCCGACGGCCGGCTGGAAGCAGCGGGCATCGAGCCCGCCCGTCCAGCCAGGCGCGGCCTATCGGGTCCGCGCGGAGGTGCGCCGGACCTCGGTGCGGTTCGTCGTACGCGCCGAGGGCGACGGCCCGCGAGACCTGCCCTTCTGGGACACGTGCCGCGTGCCGATGGACGAGCTCGCCAGCACGCGCCTGCGCTTCGCCGACGCCGAGCCGGATGGGCGAACGGGCTCGACGCGCTGGCGGGACCTGGTGATCCGTGGGCGGCGCCGGTGAGCGTGGCCCGCCACTGCAGGGAAGGAGACCGCCGATGCTGCTCCCGCTGATCCTCCTCGGCCCGGTGTCCGGCGCCCCGCCGGCGAACGCATGGGCGCGCGACTTCGCCGCACAGCCGCTCGAAAAGCGCCCGCGCATCGAGGCCCGCTACGAGGACGCTCGACGCCGCGCGATGGTGATCGAAGGCCAGACCTACCGCCTGGTCGTCGACCTGCAGTCGAGCGGCGGCCACCGGATACGATCCTTCGCGGTGCGCGCGCCGCGGGGTGAGCAGGAGCTCATCGCCGGCGACGGCGCCAACATCGCGATCGTGGTGGGCGGCGAGCGCTACGATTCGCGGCGCGCCCGGTCGGCTTCGCGCGTGAACGTCTATCGGCGCGGCCCCTACCTGATCGAGGCGCACTGGCTCGACGTTCGCTTCGCTTCGGCGGACGGCATCGTCCTGCCGGTGCGCGGCGAGGTGGTGTTCCATGCCTACCCGGAGCGCGTCTTCGTGGAAGCGATCCTCCATGTCGTGGACGCGGTGGAGGGCGCGCACGCAGCGTTCGAGCTGCCGACCGCGTGGAAGCCCTCGCGGCTGGCCGCTCCGCGCACTCGGGTGTTGCGATCGGTCACCGGCGCAGCGATGGGCGCGCTCGCGTGGGATGCCCCGGCCTGGGCGCCCACCGAGGGCGGCCTGAGGATCGCGTGGAGCCCTGGCGCCGCCAACTGGGCCGCCGCGTCCAAGCAGCGGCGCGCTTTCGCGCTGCTGCCGATGCCGTCGGAGCGATCGGGAAGCGCGCTGCTGGCGCAGGAGACGCACCCCTTGCCGGCGTCGGCCTTCAGAGTGCGCGCAGGCAGCCCCGTGCGCTACGACCGCGTGCGCGGCTGCTACGTGATCGGCACGCACAACAGCGGCAACTTCTCGGACCACTACTACCGTCACCCGAACCAGTACGAGACGGCCGCGTTCACCGTGAAGAACGATGCGCTCGCGCGGCGCATCGTCGTGTGTCACGAGACCGCGACGGGCGTTAAAGGGCTGGTCGAGTGCGGCGTGCTGCAGGACCAGCGCGGCGACACGCTGCCCATCACCGTGCAGATCAGCAAGAACTTCTCCGGGGAGAACGAGGAGCGCTTCTACAACCCGGGCGACCCGGCCTTCTCCGAGACCTACTTCCCGCTGCACCTGGCGCCCGGCGAGATCCGGTCGGTCACCAGCCACCACCTCTACCAGAACTGGGGGTCGCACCCGCTCAAGCAGTTCTCGTCGCTCGGCGCGTGGATGGACTACTACCACATGAGTACCGGCGTCACGGAGACCACCTGCTACGTGCCGTTCAAGTTCGACGGCCTCCACGGCGTGCAGATCGCCGACATGCGCCCGTTCAGCCAGCGGATGTGGGACTCCCAACCGCAACACGACAACGTCGCCGGCCACACGTTCCTCCGGTACGTCGAGGGCGGCCGGATGCGCGACATGGAGTACCTCGGCACCCTCTTCCGCAGCACCGGCCCCAACTGGGCCAACATGAGCCTTCTCCTGCGCTCCGAGGATGGAAAGGTGGAGGGCCGGCTGGATGCGTTCGAGCTGCCGCAGACGGACGAGCTGCGCCACTTCGTGCGCCTCCGCTTCGACGTGAAGGCGCCGATCCAGCTTGCCGACGCCGCGAAGGACTTCCGGATTCTCTCGATCCGCAGCTATGTTCAGGGACTGCGCTACCAGCGGACGGCCTGGTCGGGAGAAGGGGGCCGCGTTCAGGATGCAGAGATCGCGTTCGATGGCGCCGTCGTAGCGAGACCTCTCGGCGGCGCCGTGCCCTGGGCCACGGTGTACCACGACCAGAGGGGCAACAACGCCTTCGTGGTGCGCCGCTGGAGGGCCCGGTTGGGAGGAGTGGACGGTATCCCGCCGGCATCGGCCGTCGAGGGAGAGCCGAGCCGGAACACGAGCCTGCTGTTGACGCCATGGGCGCCCGGCCCGCGAACGCTTCAGCCAGGCGACTACGTGGAATGCGACCTCATCCTGCTGCCCTATGGTCCGATCGGAACAGAGGTGCCCCACGCGACGCCGGCCGCCGAGGCCGAGCGGTATGGAACGCACGCGCCCCACGTCGTGCGGGTCACGCGCGGTCGGGTGCGCTCCCACTTCCCCACGCGTGTCGATGCAGATGCCGCCGGCACGGCCGAGTTCACCCTGCGCGGCGGATGGGGCGTGGTCTCGGTCGCTGTGGGCAACCTGCCCGGGTACCGCCGCCCGCGCATCGAAGTGAAGGACGGCGACGCGTGGCGCCCGCTGAAGCACTCCCATACCGGCGAGGACGGCTACCAGACCTTCGTGGACCGCGCGGGACGGTTCGGAGCGGTGTTCCTCGTGGATGCGGGGAGCGGCGCGCCTCGCACCTACCGGGCCACCGCGCGGCCCTGATCCCAAGCGCCGCCTCGGCATGGGGTAGGATGGTGGGTGATGGCATGCCCCAAACAGGGGCGCCCGAGGAACGGTAGAGATGCCCGTCTACGAGTATGTGTGCGACCGCTGCGGGTCGCGTTTCTCGCTCCTTCAGCCGATGAGCGCCGCGCGCGAAGGGCACCCCTGCCCCGAGTGCGGCGCGACGCAGACTCGCCGCGTCGTCTCGTCATTCGCCGCGCAGGGCGGTAGCGATGGCGGCGGGGCGTGCGGCCCGTCTGGCGGCCGCTTCCGCTGAGCGTCTCCGCGCGGCTAGCGGCCCGGGCGGCCGCCATCGGACGACAGCGCGCCCGGCGCATGCCCCTCTTCGGAGCAGGTGCGCCGGGCGCGTCCGTCTTCTCAGATCGAAGTGATGCGCGCCGTCCTCCGGAAGGATCGGCGCCGAGCGGGCTACAGCGAGAGCGCGCCTGTCGGGCACTCCTCCACGCAGACGCCGCACTCCGTGCACAGATCCTCGTCGACCGTCGGAGCCGCCGTGCCTTCCTGGGTCAGCGCCTCGTTGGGGCAGATCTCAGCCGCCGGACAAGCGTGGTCCTGCGAGCATAGACTGGCATCCACTTTCACCGGCATCGACAGGTGACCTCCTGCATACTGGGCGCGCCGGCCACCGGCTAGCTGCCCGTTGACAGGTAGCGCCGCTCTCCCAACCGCCAAACCGAGAGCGCCACCCAGAGAAACAGCAGCCCGGCGGCTGGCGCAACCGCGGTCAGCGGCCCGGGGGCCACGCCGCCTCTGTTCAGTATGATACCCGCGGGCAGCAGGTTGATGCATGCCAGAGGCACCACGAACGTGAAGAACCGGCGAAACCACGGGCGGTAGATGGTCAGCGGGTAGCTGGCCGCTTCCGTGCCGCCGTAGGTCACGGTGTTCATGAGCTCCAGGGTCTCGACCGTCCAGAACGCCGCCGTCGCCTGCAGGACGAAGAGGCCGTAGAAGATGGCGGCGCCGGAGGCGATACCCGCGATGACGAGCGCAGCCTTCGCGGCGGTCCAGGTGACCCCGACGGACGCCATGGCCCAGATGAGCACCGCGAGGCCCTGCGCGAGACGCCCGATGCGCATCAGTTGCAGCTCGAGACCGGCGATCTGCAGCGCCGTGCCGCGAGGTCGCAGGAGCATCCGGTCGAACTCGCCCGTGCGCACCATGCCGGGGAACAGGTCGAAGCCTCGCCCGGCCGCCTCCGCGAACGCGAAGGCGACGTGCACCATGCCGTACAGGAGGCCGACCTCCGCCATCGTCCATCCGCGCAGCGAGCCGAACCGGGCGAACACCGCCCACAGCCCGAGGAAGTCCGCGCCGGAGGTCAGCATCTGTCCGATGGCGAGCATCGCGAAGGACGCGCGGTACTGCGTCTGCGCGCGCACCGAGACGCCCAGAAGGCGCAGCAGCAGGCGAAGGTCGTTCATGGGATGAGGCCGTGTGACGGGTTGCCCGGGGCTAACGCGGGCGGGCCGAATGCCGATAATGGGTGATGCGGAGCGCGCGCTCCGCGCCGAGGAGCAGCATGCGCCTGGTTCCGTCGCGCCACAACCCATGTCGGCGAGCGTCCCGACGCGCCGCCGCACGGCACAGACCGAGCTCGGCGGTCGAACGACAGACGGGCCAGGAGGAGGCGAGGCCATGCGCGGCATGACTCTCCTGCGCACCGCCTTCGCCGCGTCGGCCTGCCTGGCGCTCGCTGCCTGGCTCTATGCCGCGCTTCAGGTTCCGCGCGCCCAGGACTCCAACGTTCTGCCCTACCCTGCCGACGACTGGCCCTCCTGGTCGCCGGACGGAAGGCTCCTCGCCTTCCATTCGAGCCGCAACCCGCAGGGACCTCCAGGGCTGGGTATC
>Ga0272446_1006780_pt1 | contig 11732 bp, 8 predicted proteins | sample YNPCB0061_FD_194587 | JGI IMG/M metagenome (GOLD analysis project Ga0272446, IMG submission 194587) | Hot spring microbial mat communities from Yellowstone National Park, WY, United States - YNP-CB-006-1 | ecosystem: Environmental > Aquatic > Thermal springs > Hot (42-90C) > Sediment | place...
GTGATCTCGACGAGATACGAGGCCAACTCGCTCTTGTTCCAGGCGTCGAAGACGGCGTGTAGTTCGTCATGGCTCAGGTGTGCGCCGCGATGCAGCAGGTCGTACACCTCGGCAAGGAGTTGCATCAAACCGTACTCGATGCCGTTGTGGACCATTTTGACGTAATGACCGGCCGACTTTTCGCCGACCCAGCCGACGCACGGCTCGCCGTTGACCTTGGCGGCGATGGCTTCGAGCATGGGGCGGACGCGTTGGTAGGCTTGCTTGGGACCGCCGGGCATCAAGCTTGGGCCGTGACGGGCACCCGCTTCGCCACCAGAAATACCCATCCCAAAGAAGTGAACGCCCTTTTCGGCACACAACGCACCGCGTCGCTCGGTGTCCTTGTAATAGCTATTGCCGGCGTCGATCACCAAGTCGTTGGCCTGCAGGTGCGGCAGAAGGTCCGTCAGGACGAGGTCGGCCACCGAGGCAGGGGCGACCAGCAGCATCATGACACGCGGCTTTTCGAGACGTGCGACGAAATCGGCCAGGTCCGTGGCGCTCCCCACGGGCAAAGTCGCTCCCTCGCGGAGGAGATCTTGCCCTTTGATGGGGTCTTTGTCGTAGCCCAGCACCGAGATGCCCTTCTCCAGCAGGTTCAGGGCCAGATTACGGCCCATCACGCCCAAACCGATCATCCCAAACGAAAAAGAAGCCATGTCGCACACTCCGAGCCAGGCACAAAAGACAAGCCAACGCGCAGATAGGATAGGGATCACAAACCCAAGGTGGCGAGCCAGTCCGCCTGGCGTTGTAGCACTTCGGGCAGGTCCTCGCCCAATTCGACCGGGCTAAGCGCCTGTAGCGTAGCCGCATCGGTAAACAAGACGGCACTCTGAGGCATCGGTCGTACCACCCAACCCGAGGCCGTGCGTTCGATCCGGTCCAAACGCCAGCCGAAGATCAGACGTTGTGGCCGATCCAAAGGTAAAAACGAAAGCAGTTGCAGGTCGTCGAGGGCGAGAAGAATCGGCTCGTCGCGCCAGAGGGGAGCAAAACCGATCAACTCTAATTGATTGCGAGCCGTGCGCTGCACCACGCCATCCAGGATGATTCCTCGGCCGCGATGTCTCTGCCATTGGGCTTGCCATTCGACCGGATCACGTTGCAAAGCAGCGAGTTGGACCATCTCTTGAAGGGACAGATCGGTCAAATCGGCAGCGAGAGCGGCCTGCCGGTGCCACTGCTGCCAGGAGCGACGCTGGGCATCACCGAGCTGATGTGGAGGAATCTGTTCAAGCAATTGCACCGCTCGATGAAAGCGTCCGCGAGCCAGATGGATTTGGGCGTCGGCCAGGGTCTGTTCCCAAGAGGGGTCGAGCGGATCGCAAGCAGGCGGAGAAGGAAGGCCGCGTAGTTGCAGCACAACGAGCAGCGTTCCCAGAGCAAGCCCCAACCCGAGCAACAGCCAGCGCGTCGGCCGATCGAACGGAGCGGGCTTAGCGATCGGCTCTGCAGGATAGGCCAGCAATTTCTGACCACAACGGGCGCATACCAACCACTGAGGCCGAGCCGTTCGCCGCCCCGTGAGCACCTGTCCGCATCGACAAACCAGCCGGAAGAAGGGGATCGTAACAGACATAAACCTAGCATACCAAGCCGGCCACTGGCTCGACAAGCAAACGGTATGCAGCGGGAGCGACGAAGGTTGTCAAAAAGAGCGTCGATGCTACGTCCGTGCAGACGCCAGGGAGAGGTTGGCTCGCTCGGCCGGCAAGCCAGCCTACTCCCGCGTCGTGGCGGTCGTATAATGGCAAGCATTGCGGGGGAGCGATGTTATGCAGGGTGCCAGTGCCACGGTCTTCACCGACATCAGTTTGCCCAATGCCACGACCTGGTTCTACTTTTCCGGCCTGCTGGCGGTGGCCTTGTTCTTCAAGTTTGGCCGGCTCTTCAGCCTACGCAATCTGGATGTCCTGACGCTGTATCTGTTCGCACCGGGTTTGATGTTGGTAGGCGACCCCGACTACAGCTTTCTGGGTTACCTGGCGTTGCTGCTGGCGAGCGGTTACTTTTTGCTGCGCTGTCTGTTGGATCTGGCGTTGACTCGTCGGCCTGCGTTGGGACCGAACCTCGATTTGGCCGGGCTGGCTTGGCTGGCCGGCGCGTTGTATGTCAGCCTCGTGGCAGTGACCTTGCGGCAACCGGTACCGAGAGTGCAGCCGTTGGATCTCAGAACCCCGACCACACCGATCGCTGATTTGCCCGAGGTGGGCACACGGGTAGTCGAACGGCCGATCGCTGAGCGTGTCATGTCGCTGGTGTGTCATTTGAGCGTGGTGATCGGCTTGATCCTCATCGGAGGATGGATCTTCGAGAATGTCGCCTCGGGGATGTCAGCGGCGACGTTTTACTTGCTGTTGCCGTATACCTTTTTTCTGGTGCCCGATTCGGCCTTGGGGATGGGACGCTGGGATCATCCGTGGGCGATGGCTCTGACGGTGTGGGCGGTGTTGTGCTATCGCCGACCCCTGCTGGCAGGGATGTTTTTAGGGGCGGCAGTAGGAACAAGTATTTTTTTGATTGTCATCTTGCCGGCCTGGTTGAGTTTTTATGGGCCGCGCGGAGCGACGCGGTTTCTCTTGGCTGTGATCGTTTCAGCTAGCCTGGGGTTGGCCTTGTTGGCCGGTATTTTCTGGCTCAACGGCGAGTGGCCGAGCAGTTTGCAATCGCCGTGGCGTAGTTTTGATTGGCTGCCGTGGAAAAAACCGCCCGAGGGCAGTTCCGGATTTTGGCAGGCGATGGCTCTGTCGTCACGGGGGATGGCGGCGTACCGCATACCAGTGTTTGTGGCGTCGATGGCTCTGGTGCTGCTGAGCGCCTTTTGGCCCCGGCCCAAGACGTTAGCTCATGTGATCGCCTTGTCGGTGGCCTCGTTGCTCAGCGTGCAATTTTGGTATGCGGATCGTGGTGGAGTGTACATTCTTTGGTACTTGCCGCTCTTGTTGCTGCTCGTATTCCGGCCCAACCTCGAAGAGAAGATCCCCCCCGAACCACGCCCAGACGACCTGCCGGCTCGTGTAGTGGGGGCGTTGGCCTGGTTCGTTCGGTTCTTGGTGGCACGCATCACCTCACCCGGCCGCCTACCCGTGAGAAACCCCGGCAACGGGTGAATCCCGGTGTTTTCCGCATGCCAAGCAGCATCAGTTCGCCGAGCGGGTGACACGGCCAGCCCTTAATAGGCCGGCTCGATCGAAGCCGACATGGAGCCTTTGCACTCTTTGCTGCTAAACGGATCAGGGCCGAAGGCATGAATTTGATCTCGTTTGAGTTCGGCGTGTTCCTTAGTGGTGGTCAGCACAATCACCCGGCCCTTGGTATGTACCTCCATCGCCATCTGGTAGCCCAGCTCCGGCGGATGGCCGAACAGCTGTTGCAGCATGATAATAACATATTCAAAAGTATGATCATCATCGTTATGAAGAATGACGTGATAAGGCGGTTGCCTGCGTGTGCGTTCCTCACGCTCGACCTCGGGTGGGGCAGGTAAAGTGATGGTGTCACTCATCGGCGATGACTCCTTTAAGCATTCCGCCGCACAACGACTACAGTCAGATCGTCATGGGGATCGCGTCCGGTGGCATGTTGTTTCACTGTGGCTACTAGCTTCTCGCCCACGCTCTGAGCATTGGTCGGCTCGGCTGAGAGAATCGCTTTGAGGGCACGTTCGTTGCCAAAGCTCTCGCCCCGCACGTTTTCAGATTCATCCACGCCATCGGTGTACATGACCAGAAAATCGCCCGGTTGAAGGCTGATCTCGGTGGCGTCGTAGGGCAGGTCCTCCATAATGCCCAACGGCGGGCCAGCAAAGTCGGAATCGCCTGTCGAACAAACTACCGCTTTTTGACTCGGACGATAGAGATACGGCGGGGCATGTCCACCGCTGAGTACAATCCCCTTGTGCGTGCGTGGATCGAGAACCACGGCCACCAGGGTGACGAATTTGTCTAGACTGTTGGTGAATTCGTACAGCAAGTTGTTCAAGCGAGCGATTGCCGCTTCGGGGGTACTCTCGGAAAGCATGCAGAAGCGAATGTCGCTGGACAACTTCGCCATGATCAGCGAGGCGGAAACCCCCTTACCGGCCACATCGCCCACGGCGATGACCACGCGGCCATCGGGCAGAGGAATGAAACCGTAGTAGTCGCCGCCCACTTCCTTGGCCGGCTCGGAAAAGCCGTAGAAATCGTACCCCTCGATGCGGGGCATCTGACTGGGCAAGAAGCTCTTTTGCACTTTCTTGGCCAGTTCTAGGTCGCGTTTGACTTTTTCCTGCTGCACGGTCTCTTCGAGCATGCGTGCGTTTTCCAACGAGATGGCGGCCTGATTGGCCACCGCACACAGCAGGCGGAGGTCTTCCTCGCTGAATTTTTTGCTGCGATCCTGAGTGTCGAGTTGAATGACGCCAAACGCCTGACCGTTGGCCCGGCACAGCGGGGCGCACATGACCGAGCGGATGCGGAAATCGACGACCGATTGACTCAACTGAATGCGATCATCGCGGCTGGCATCGTCGCTTAAAAACGCCTGAGCCGTCTCCAACGCCTTGCGGACAATGCTGCGGCTAAAGCGGGCATTGGTTTCATCGGCCACCCGTCGGGTTTTCACCAGGCGTGGCATGAGCTTGTCGCCCTCGCCTTGTTGGATCAAGAAGCAGCGGTCGGCCTGGCGGAACAGACTGAAGAGGCTGTCGGCGATCTTGGGCAAAAGCGATTGCAACTCCAGTGTTCGCGAAAGGTTGTTGGTGATCTCGATCAGATGCCGAAGCTTCTCCGCCGGTTGGGCTTCGAGCAACATGCCGCTGGTGTTGTTCAAAGTGGCCTCGACTGTCGAGGGCACATCTTCGCCGCCATCGAGGTCCAGTTCGTCCTCCGGACCGCCTGTCGCAGGGGCATGTTCAAGAAAGCAGGCGATAAAATCACAAATCCGGATGCGATCGTTATTCTTCAACGGCGTGCGCGTCGTGATCGCTTGGTTATTTACATAGGTACCGTTGCGGCTTTGCTTGTCCTCAATGTAATACTTTCCGCCGATGCGTAGAATCTGGGCATGTTCGCGACTGACCGAGGTGACGGGGATGACGATGCCACAATCAGCATTGCGACCAAGAACCAATTTATCGCTGTCCAGCGAGAGAATGCTTCCCTCGTTGTGCCCTTTGAGGATTTGTAGCGCGGCCATACCTAGCAACCCTTGCGGACGAAGAAGGGGTGAAAAACCCAATGGATTGTATCCATCCCGCTAGCAGGACGCAAGCACCGCCTCAGAGCCTTGCCGATTTTGCGTCGGAACTCACTCGGTCTGGGCCGTTGCTACTGCTTTACCCTAGGCAAGCAGCAACTCCATAAACAGCCGAGAGGCCAGCGGCAAAGCGCGGCGGCGGTCATACAGCACGAAAAACTCACGCGTCAGATTGGCTCCCTCGACCGGGATGGCTACCAATTTCCCCGCCTCCAGTTCGTGCTTGACGGCAAAGCGAGAGAGGAAAGCCAATCCTGCTCCGCGTTGCACCATCTCGCGAATGGCTTCGTTGCTGCCAACCTCTGTGGTAATTTGCAGGTTTTTCGGGTCAAGCCCTGCTTCTTGCAGGGCGTGTTCGACACATTGCCGCGAGCCGCTGCCACGTTCTCGCATGATCAAAGGCACACCGGGTAACTCCTCAACGCGAAGCGAGCCTTTCTGCGCCAGCGGATGCTTGGGCGGGGCCACCAGCACCATCTCATCGCGGCCAAAGGCTTTTTGTTCGAGATGCGGCCGACCCGAGGGCTGCCCCGCCAATCCCAACTGGGCCTCGCCACGTTCCACCAGGTCGAACACCATCGCGCTATCAACGATCTGAGCGCGAACAGCGATGTTGGGGTTCTTTTGCCGAAATTCGGACAGAAAGCTCGGCAGCATGTGTTCGCCAGGAATCGAGCTGGCCGCGATGGACAGATCGCCCCGTAGACCTTCGACTTGCTGGGCGATTTCGCGCCGGGCTTGATCGTGTAACGCCTGAATTTGCAAGGCAATCTCGTGCAGCCGTCGGCCCGACGCGGTCAGTTCAACTCGGCCATGTACCCGGTCGAACAGCTTGATTCCCAAATCCTTCTCTAACGCTGCTATCCTCTGACTGACAGCGGCCTGAGTAACAGAGGGATTCATCTTGCGAGCTGCTTGGGTGAAGCTGCCTAGTTCAGCGGCCAAAATAAAAGTATCAAGATGGGGGAGTGGCGCGGCCATAATGTTAGGTTCTCATCGAGAATGAAACAGGCCACCGCGAGTCGATGGTGGCTCAACAGGATTATCATCGCACCTCATAAGGAGATCGGACAGACGGAGGGTTTTGTCGGTGATTTTTTTTCATAAGGAGTTTTCCACTGCTGTTGCTTGTTTGCGCCGTGAGGCAAACAGCCTGGATCAGCCTCGTAGCTCAGAACCACTTCCTACCCGCTTCGCTGGGCTTGCTACAAATAGTGTTTAGATAGTGCTCAGAAGCTTACCGCATCCCGACGACTGCTTTTATTCAGGAGCCAACGACTGTGACTTTGGCCGATCTGCGACGCAATTACACTCTGGCAGGGCTGAGCGAAGCCGAGGCGCTGGACGACCCGATCGCGCAATTTCGCGTTTGGTTCGAGCAGGCACTTGCTGCCAACCTCACCGAACCCAACGCCATGACCCTGGCCACTAGCACGCCCGACGGTCGACCGTCGGCCCGGATCGTGCTGTTGAAGGATCTCAGCGACGAGGGGTTCACGTTCTTCACTAGCTACGAAGGACGCAAAGCCCGCGAACTGGACGCCAACCCACACGCGGCTTTGGTTTTCTATTGGGGCGATCTGGAGCGTCAGGTCCGCGTCGAGGGCGTGGTCCGCAAAGTGCCCCCGGAAGTCTCCGATGCCTACTTCGCCAGCCGACCACGCGGCAGTCAACTGGGGGCCTGGGCCTCGGTGCAAAGCAGTGTCGTGCCCAATCGTCAGGTACTCGAGCAACGCTGGGCCGAACTGGAACGACGTTTCGCCGACGCGGCCGTCCCGCGCCCGCCCGGCTGGGGCGGCTATCGTCTCACGCCCGAGGCCATCGAATTCTGGCAGGGCCGACCCAGCCGCCTGCACGATCGCTTGCTGTATCGCCGTCAGGGCAACGGTTGGATACGCGAGCGGCTCTCGCCGTGATAGGACTTCGTCTTGGGGCGTGATCCAGCAAGCGAGGACAGCATTTACTCGCCATGCACCATCAGGCAGGCGGTGGCGTAGCCAGTGTGGCCCCTTCGGTGCGTTGAATGTACACCGCTGCCGTCAGGTCGCCCATAACATTGAGAGTGGTTCGGCTCATGTCGAGCAGGCGATCGACCCCCAGAATCAGGGCGATCGCTCCGCCAGACACGCCGGCCACTTCGACGACCATCGCCAGTAAGGGCAACGAACCGCCCGGCACGCCGGCCGCCCCCACTGCGGTGACCACGCATAGCACCAACACGATGAGTTGCGTCGAGAAGGAACTATCGCCACTAAAAACCTGCACCAGAAACAGCGCGGTGATCCCTTCATATAGAGCGGTTCCATTCATGTTCATGGTCGCGCCCAACGGTAACACAAAGCCGGCGATCGGCGGGGCAATGCCCAGCTTCTGCTCGGCGATGCGGATGCTTGTCGGCAACGTTGCACTGCTGGAACTGGTCGAAAACGCTGTCACCATCACCTCCCAGGTAGAGGCAAAAAACGTCCAGGGGGACATACGGCCCAGCACGCTGACCAAGATCGGCAGCACGACGAACAGTTGGATCGCCAGGCCGACCAGCACCACGCCGACATACCAACCCAGTTGCGCTAGCAAAGCCGGGCCGAGTTTGGCGGTGGTGCTGAAGATGAGGGCAAAAACACCCACGGGAGCAAAGGCCAACGCGAAGCCGATGATCGTGACCATGACCTGGGCGATGCCTTCCAACAAACCCAACAGCGAAGCGCTCTGCTCCGCCGGCAAGCGGGTGATGCCCAGGCCCACGAGCAAAGCAAAGACGATCACCGCCAGCATGTCGGTGTTGGCCATGGCTTGCAGGGGATTGCGTGGGATCATCTCCACAAACGTCGAGACGCCAAACGTGCCCGCCTTGCCCAGGCGCTCGCTGGCGGTTGCCTGGAAATCTTTTTCGAGCTGCTGGCGTGTCTCCTCGGGCAAACCGACGCCCGGACGCACCACGTTGACCAGCACCAAGCCGATGGCCACCGCACAGGCCATGGTGACCAGGAAGTAGGCAAAAGTCTTGGCGACGATGCGGCCCAAGCTGCCGACCGCCCCGAGCCGGGCCACCCCGAGCGTCAACGAGGCAAACACCAACGGCACCACCGTCAGCAGCAGCAGCCGCAGAAACACTTCGCCCAGCGGCTGGGTGACGTTGGCGATCCCCGCCAGCAGGTAACGATTCTCCGGCCCAAGAGTCAGATAGGCCGTCGTCCCGGCGATCGCGCCGAGAACCAGACCCGCGAGAATCCACCAGTGGCCACTGCCGCCGTGGTTGGGCGCAGAACTAGGAGCATTGGGAGTGGGGTCGTTCATGGACACACCTCGGGGGATGATGATGCGAATCATCCGATGTCATTGCAGCACAAGAGCGATCCTAGGGCGGTCATCAGCCGCTCCACTCGTAGCGATTTCCTGGTAGTTGCTGCACCTGCCGACGCATCTGCAAGCCCATCAGCACCGTAGCTAACCGAGGTACCGGCAGCCCTGTCTCACGCACCAGTTCGTCGATGCTGCGGGCAGCGGTCTGCAACGCCTGCTGAACGCGTTGCTCCTCGTCACTGAGCTTCTGCATCGGCCGAGTCACTGGGGTTGGCGACGCGGTCGCTGGCGAGGAAAGGGAGGCTTCCCGCGTTGGTGGCTGCGGGGTCGGCTGCGGTTGCGCTGGCAGATCGATCGGCTCCCGTGGAAATAGCCCACCGATCTCCTCCAAAATATCGTCCACGCCCCGGCACAGCGTCGCTCCCTCACGCACGAGCCGATGGCAACCGCTGTGCTGTTCGTCATCCACCGGACCGGGCACCGCCAAGACGGGTCGGCCCTGCTCGGCCGCGTGTGTCGCCGTGATCAACGCGCCAGAACCCTCAGCGGCCTGCACAATGACGACGGCCCGGACCAGGCCGCTGATGAGGCGATTGCGTGCGGGGAAAAGGCCTTTAAGCGGCTCCTGACTAGGTACACTCTCGGTGATCAACGCGCCCTGGGCGACGATGCGTTGCGCCAGGGGGCGATGCTCCGGCGGGTAGAGATGGTCGAAGCCACCCGCCAGCACGGCCAGGGTGCGACCGCCGGCCTCGAGCGCCGCGGCGTGAGCGACACCGTCAATGCCCCGGGCCATGCCGGAGACGACGACATAACCACGCCGGGCCAACTCGCCCGCCAGCAGGGTTGCGATCCGTCGTCCGTAAGTGTTGGGGTAGCGTGTGCCCACCAGCGCGACCGCCTGGGCGTCCTCGGCCAGCCAGCTTCCGTGCAAAAATAACAACGCGGGCGCATCGGGAATGTCGGCCAGCGGGGGCGGGTAGCCTGCTTCGCCGCGAGCAACGATACGCACGCCCAACGCGCTCGCCCGTTGATACTCCCGCCGTGCCGCTTCGCGGTAGCTGGGGTCGCGTAACGCTTGAGTGAGCCGGGGGCCGATCCCTTCTACACTGCCCAACACAGACGACTCGGCCCGCAGGATGGCGGAAGGCGAGCCAAAGCGTTCCAGCAGCAACGCCAACCGCACCGGGCCGATCCCCGGTGTGAGTTGTAACGTCAACAGGTCGAGCCGTTCGTCTTCGCTCATGCCGCTACGATGCAAGTTGCCAGCAAAGATGTCCAGCCCTGAAGGCAAGTTTGCAAGATCTTTTCCCCCTCAGTTGCTTTGAAAACTTTTGTGTTAGGTGTGTGTGACGCTCTCAAGACTCCGCTGCCGAAGAAGAAGTTCCGGCTAACTAGCCACGCCACAGCTCAGGGCGGAAGGGCGTCGAAGAGGGTCATCGAGCGTTTGATTAGAAGGGACTAGGCGCTCCTGGCAGCGAGCGGATCGGCTAGTAGGATAAAAAAGGAAGCCCACGTTCTTTTTTTCAGGAGCCTCTCCATGCGGTTCTTGCTTGTTGTGCTGGCCCTGGCGGGGACATGCCAGGTTCACGCGGCCCCCACTCTCGTTGGTTCCAAAACGCCACTGCCGCCCCTCGCCTCGGGAATGAAAAATCCTGAGTCGGTTTGCATCGGTCCTGATGGCCGTATCTACGTCAGTTGCATCGGGGAATTCGATGTCAAGGGCGATGGCAAAGTGGTGGTGATCGTTGAGGGCAAGCCGGTCGATTTCTGCACCGGTTTGGACGACCCCAAAGGGATCGTGACGTTTCAAAATGTGTTCTTCATTGCCGATCGAGATAAAGTGCTGAAAATCGACGCCAAGGGCAAGGCGACCGTCTTCGCCGAGAGCAAGGCCTTCCCGGTGCCGCCCCAATTCCTCAATGATGTCGAAGTCGATCCCCAGGGCAACCTCTATGTCAGCGACTCCGGCGACCTCCAAGGCAAAGGCGGCAAAATCTTCAAAATCAGCCCACGCGGCAAGGTCAGCCTGCTGGCTGACAGCAACACTCATCCGGGCTATCAGACGACCAACGGCCTGCGTCGCACCAGCGAATATCATCTGTTGGTTCTCGATTTCCACAGCAAGGACTTGCTGCGTGTGCGCTTGAGTGATGGCCAAACGGAGAAAGTCTCCTCGGGCGTAGCCAAAGCCGACGACGGCATCGCCATCGACCATTTTGGCCGAACCTATCTAACCAGCTGGAAAGAGGGGACGGTCTGGCTGCTGGAGAAGCCGTCGGCCACACCGCGTCTGTATGCCCAAGGCTTCGAGCAGGCCGCCGACTGCTGCCTGTCGGCCGACGGCCAGTCGATCCTGGTGCCCGACATGAAAGCCGGCACGCTGACGGCCGTGCCGATCTTGTCCACCGGGGACAGCAAACTGGAGGCACGCATCGTGCCGGCGTTTGCGGAGATTCAATGGGAAGGGTTTGTCCCCGCTCCGGAGCGTGGTGCTCAAACGGAGTTTCGACCGTTGGCCGTGACGCATGCCGGGGATGGCAGCGGACGGACCTTTGTACTGGAGCAACGCGGCACGGTGTATGTGATTCCCAAGGGGATGACCAAGGGAGAGGCCAAGGCGTTTTTAAATCTCCGCGACCGGGTGAAATACACCGTCAACGAGAACGAGGAAGGGTTACTGGGGATCGCTTTCCCACCGGATTTCAAGGATAGCGGCACGTTCTACGTTTATTACACCCCGAAGCGCAAACCAGGCGAAAAGATGACCAACCGGCTGTCGCGTTTCAAGGTAAGCAAGGAAGATGCCAACCGCGCCGACCCCTCCTCCGAAGAAATCCTGATCACCTTTGACAAGCCGTTCTGGAATCACGATGGCGGCACCTTGGCGTTTGGCCCTGATGGCATGCTCTACCTCGCCGTCGGCGACGGGGGCGCGGCCAATGATCCGTTTGGCCATGCTCAGAATCTCAACTCGCTTTTGGGCAAGATTCTGCGTTTGGATGTGCGGGCGGCCAAAGGCTACGCCATCCCCAAGGACAACCCCTTTGTGGGCAAGGAAAACGTCCGCGGCGAAATCTGGGCCTATGGCTTCCGCAATGTCTGGCGCATGAGCTTTGATCGGGCCACCGGCACCCTCTGGGCCG
>Ga0272446_1006782_pt1 | contig 11729 bp, 8 predicted proteins | sample YNPCB0061_FD_194587 | JGI IMG/M metagenome (GOLD analysis project Ga0272446, IMG submission 194587) | Hot spring microbial mat communities from Yellowstone National Park, WY, United States - YNP-CB-006-1 | ecosystem: Environmental > Aquatic > Thermal springs > Hot (42-90C) > Sediment | place...
GATGTTCGGCTTCCAGCGGACGGGGGACCAGGCCTGGGCCTTCGGTGACGCCCGAGGCCGCGGCTTCATGATGGGGGCGACGGCCGGCCGGACGACCCTCGCCGGCGAGGGGCTCCAGCACGACGACGGCCACAGCCACCTCCTCGCCTCGGTCATCCCGAACATCCGGGCCTACGATCCGGCCTACGCTTACGAACTGGCCGTCATCGTCCGCGACGGGATCGAGCGGATGTACGTTCGCGGCGAGGACGTCTTCTACTACGTCACCCTCTACAACGAGAACTACCGCCAGCCGCCGAAGCCGGATCGGCCCGGCATCGACGACGGGATCGTCCGAGGCATCTACCTCCTCCGCGAGGCGCCGGCCCTCGAGAAGCCGCTCGGCCGGGTCCGCCTCGTCGGCTCGGGGGCGATCCTCGAGCAGGTCGTCGCCGCGCAGGGGCTCCTCGCCGAGCGCTACGGCGTCGCGGCCGAGGTCTACAGCGCCCCCTCCTTCCAGCTCCTCCGGCGCGATGCCCTCGAGGTCGAGCGCTGGAACCGGCTCCATCCCGACCGGTCGCCGCGGACCCCGTACGTCGCCCAGGTTCTCGGGCCGGACGGTGGCCCCGTCGTGGCGGCAACGGACTGGCTGACGGCCGTGCCGGACCAGGTCAGCCGCTGGGTCCCAGCGCCGTACCTCTCCCTCGGCACGGACGGCTTCGGCCGGAGCGATACCCGAGAGGCGCTGCGGGCCTTCTTCGAGATCGATCCGCCCTCCATCGCCGCGGCTGCCCTCGTCGGCCTCGCTCGCTGCGGTGGCCTCCCGCCGCGGCGGGCGGCGAAGGCGATCCGGGAGCTGGGCATCGACCCGGAGCGGGAGCCCCCCTTCGCCATCTGATGCCGTCGGCGCCCGGCATGGCGCGCCCACGCTGGAGCGCGACGGCCGTCTGGTCGGTGGTGACAAGGAGGCCTACGGCTGCGCAACAAGGGGATGTGCGCGACCCGCACCGGTCGGCTAGCATTCCCGTCCGGGCGCCCGACCAGCGGGCAGCCGCGTCCCCGGCGATGCGACGCCGGACGCAGCAGACGACGGAGGATCGACGGTCATGGAGATCGGCTCGTTCGGCGGCGGCTTCGTCACCGGGCTCCGCGAGGGCGTCGAGGCGGCGCTCATCGTCAGCATTATCCTCGCCTATCTGGTCCGGACCGGACACGGTGCCGATGCCGGGCGGATCTGGCTCGGCGTCGGGTCCGCCGTCGCCACGAGCGTCGTCGTCGGGCTCGCTCTTTACTTGAGCGTCGGCGCGCTCGAGGAGCCGTACGAGCAGCTCTTCGAGGGGGCGACCATGCTCCTCGCCGCCGGCGTGGTGACCTGGATGCTCTTCTGGATGCGACGCCAGGCGGCATCGGTCGGGCGTGAGCTCCGGGCGGCCGTCGACCGGGCCCTGAGCAAGGGGAGCCTCTGGGGCCTCACCGTCCTCGCCTTCGTGGCGGTCATCCGAGAGGGGATCGAGACCTCGCTCTTTCTCGTCGGCCAGGCAAACGCGGCCGCCGTGACCGGCGGGGCCGGGGCGGCGAGCGTCCTCCTCGGGGCCCTCGTCGGGCTGGCCGGAGCGGTCCTCATCGGCGTTGCCATCTACAGCGGCAGTCGCCGGATCGACCTCCACGCCTTCTTCCGTTGGACCGGGGTCGCCCTCATCTTCATCGCCGCCGGCCTGGTGAGCGTCGCCGTCCACGAGTTCATCGAGGCCGGGCTCATCGGGGTCGGGACGGCCGTCGCCTTCGATGTGAGCGGGATCCTGCCGCACGATCCGGAGGGGGGCAACATCGTCGGCGTCCTCCTTCGGGCGATGTTCGGCTACAGCGCGCGGCCGGAGCAGGCGACCCTGGCCGTCTGGCTCGCCTACCTCGTCCTCGTCCTGCCGACCTACCTCCGGCCCGTCCGACCGACCCCGCCGCCCGCCCCGACGTCCGTCCCCGAGCCGTCGCGCTCGTAGCCTCGCTCAGCGGGCCGGGCTGCCGACGATCCGCCAGACGCTGCCATCGGCGAGGTCGGTAAGGTAGAGCTCGCCGGCGTCGTCCTGGCCGAAGGACGAGATCGTCCGGCCCGTCTCGGCGAGGAGGATCGGCACCTGCTCGGCGGGCCCGCCGGAGGCGATCCCCCAGAGTCGGCCCGAACAGTAGTCGCCGAAGAGGTAGACGCCGGCCAGGGCAGGGGAGGCGCCGCCCCGGTAGACGTAGCCGCCGGTGACGCTGCAGCCGAGGTCGTGGCCGTATTCGGCCACGGGGAGGACGAAGCCCGGGCGGGCGCAGCCCTCGCCGGAGGGGTAGCAGTGGCGACCCTCCATCCTCGCCCAGCCGTAGTTGGCGCCTCGGCCCAGGCCGTCGGGAGCCCGGTTCACCTCTTCGTAGCGGCCTTGCCCGACGTCGGCGATCCAGAGCTGGCCGGTCAGCCGGTCGAAGGCGAAGCGCCACGGATTGCGGAGGCCGAGCGCCCAGATCTCCGGCCGCGCCCCAGGTGTGCCGACGAAGGGGTTGTCGGGCGGGACGCGGTATGGGCCGGTCGAGCCCGGATCGGGGTCGATCCGGAGGAGCTTGCCGAGGAGGGTGTCGCGCCGCTGGCCGGCGTCGAGCGGGTCGCCGGCCGAACCGCCGTCGCCGGTCCCGATGTAGAGCCGGCCGTCGGGGCCGAAGGCGAGCATCCCGCCGTTGTGGTTCGCAAAGGGCTGATCGATCCGGAGGAGGATGCGCTCCGAGGCCGGATCGGCTCGGTCCGGATCGGCCGTGCGTCGGTACTCGGCGATGACCGTGTCGCCCGCGCGGTCGGTGTAGTTCACGTAGAAGCGAGCTTCGTCGGGGCCGAAGCCCGGCCGGAAGGCGAGCCCCAGGAGCCCCTGCTCGCCGCCCGAACGGACGCGGTCGCTGATGTCGAGGAAGGGAGCATCGAGGAGTCGGCCGTCGCGGACGATCCGGATCCGGCCGCCCTGCTCGACGACGAAGAGGCGTCCCGATCCGTCGCCGGCCCCGGTCGCGAAGAGCGGGGCGTCCAGACCGCCGACGAGCCGCTCCAGGTCGACCCGGACGGCGATCGGGTCACCCGGGGCGGCCGAGGGGACGGGCGTCGGAGAGGGTGAGGGCGGGGGCGCAGGCGGTCCCGTCGGGCTCTGGGGTGGGGTCGGGGCGAGGCTCGTCGCGACGGCGCTCGAGGGCGGCGCCGGCGAGCCGGCCGGCGGCGCCGATGGGCTGCAGCCGACGACGCCGAGGCCGACGATGAGGCCGAGGGCGACCGCGGGGGCGAGTCCGAGGGCGGGACCTCGGTCGATCGGCGCCCAAGGGGGCATCGGCGGGATCAGCACGCCGGGCGTGGGCCTCGCGCAGGTCCGCAAGGACCCGTCGAGCCGGGTGTCGCTGCCGTCGTTCGGGTCCGATCCGGGTCCTGTTCGGGGTGTGGTCCTTCCGAGACCGCGGCCCCGCCGCCGGGGCAGGCGCGCTGGGCGACGGCACCGAGGGCCCGCTCGATGGTTGGCAGGTCGGCCGGATCGACGACCGAGACGAAGTAGCGCTCGATCCCAGCCAGGTGGGTCCGGGCGGCGGCCCGAAGCCGCTCCAGGCCGGCTTCCGTGAGAACCGCCTCGGCGCCCCGGGCGTCGGTCGGGCAGCTCCGCCGGGCCACGAGGCCGGCCGCCTCGAGTCGATCGACGAGGCGGGTGATCCCGCTCCGGCTGAGGATGACCCGGTCGGCGAGCTGGTTCATGCGCAGGCGTCGGCCCGGGGCCCGGGCGAGCTGGAGGAGGGCGTCGTACTCGGCAAGGGAGATGCCGTGGCCCGCCCGCAGCTCGTCGTCGAGGCGCCGCGCCAGGCGGGCGTGCGCTTCGAGGAACGACCGCCAGGCGGCGAGTCGCGGGTCGTCGGGCGTCAAGCTCGTGTCGGGGACGGCCATGGCGAGCGGATCATATCCCGCTCCGCACCGTTTGACGACGCACCGGCCGGGCCATATAGTTGCGTGCGCAACGACTGCCGGTGGCGGTCGTGTCTGACCCGGCCCGATCCGGGCCCGTTCCGTTCCAGTCCAGGAGGTACCCGATGGCGACGAGTTCGTGGGTCATCGATCCGGCCCACACCGACATCCTGTTCGCGGTGACGCACATGATGGTGACCCGCGTGCGCGGCAAGTTCACCGAGGTCGCCGGGCGGCTCGTCCTCGACGAGGAGGACCCGACCCGCTCGACGGCCGAGGTCACCATCAAGGCCGCCAGTGTCGACACCGGGGTTGCCCCGCGCGACGAGCACCTCCGCTCGGCCGACTTCTTCGACGTCGCCAACCACCCCGAGATCACCTTTCGCTCGAGGGCCATCGAGCGGCGGGGCGACTCCGCCTACCGAGTCGTCGGCGACCTGACCATCAAGGGCGTCACTCGGCCGGTCGAGCTCGATGTCACCGTCCTCGGCTTCTACCGCTCGATGAAGGGTGCCCGGCGGGTCGGTTTCGCGGGGTCGACGACCATCAACCGCGAGGACTGGGGCCTGACCTGGAACGTCGCCCTCGAGGCCGGGGGTTGGCTGGTCGGCAAGGAGATCCGGATCGAGTTCGAGGTCGCGGCCGAGGAGCAGGCGGGCGAGGCGAGCCAGGCCGCCTGAGAGACCCGGGGGGCCGCCGACCGGCTTGCCGCGGCGGCCCCCGGGATCACCAGAGTCGAGGCGACCCGAAGGAGGCGCGACCGACCGTCGCTCGACGGGCGGTTCCTGGCCGGCGGCGATGGGGCATGATGGTGGTCGTCCGACCCTGTCCGATCGCTTGAGGAGACGCGCGCCATGGCCCTCGATGTCGACGCCGTCCGGGCTCGATTCCCGGCTCTGACCCAGGAGCACGCCGGGCGACCCTTCGTCTTTCTCGACGGCCCCGGCGGCACGCAGGTCGTCGACGCCGTCATCGAGGCCGTCGTCGACTACTACCGGACCGCCAACGCGAACAGCGGGGGCGCCTTCCCGACGAGCGAACGGAGCGACGCCCTCGTCGAGCAGGCGCGGGCCGCCATGGCCGACTTTCTCGGGGCGCCGGGACCGGCGACGGTGAAGTTCGGGGCGAACATGACGACCCTGACCTTCCACGTCAGCCGGTCCATCGCGGCGAGCCTCCGACCGGGCGACGAGATCGTGGTGACCGTCCTCGACCACGAGGCGAACGTCTCCCCGTGGCGGCTGGCGGCGGCCGACCGCGGGCTCGTCGTCCGGACCGTCGACATCCACCCCGAGGATGGGACCCTCGACCTCGAGGGGCTCGAAGCGGTTCTGGGACCGCGGACGCGGGTCGTCGCCGTGGGCTACGCGAGCAACGCCATCGGGACGGTCAACCCCGTGGCGGAGATCGTCCGGCGTGCCCACGCCGTCGGGGCGATCGCCTACGTCGATGCCGTCCACTGGGCGCCCCATGGGCTCATCGACGTCGTCGGCCTCGACGCGGACTTCCTCGTCTGCTCGGCGTACAAGTTCTTCGGACCCCACGTCGGGGTCCTCTACGGCAAGCTCGAGCACCTCGAGCGGCTGCCGGCCTACAAGGTTCGGCCGGCGCACGACCGCTGGGAGACCGGGACCGGCAACTTCGAGGGGATCGTCGGCGCCGGGGCGGCGGTCGAGTACGTCGCTTGGCTCGGTCGGTCCTTCGGCCGAGCGGCGGCTGCCGAGGCGCCGGCGGGGCCGGACGGCGGGCGATCGACGGACGGCGGTGGCTCGGTCGACGCGTCGTCTCGCCGGCGAGCCGCCGTCGTCGCCGGGATGGAGGCGATCCGCGCCTACGAGCTCGGCCTCTTTCGGCGCCTCCTCGACGGCCTGCGGGCCATCCCCGGCGTCCGGCTCTACGGGATCGCCGATCCGGCCCGGATCGGCGAGCGGGCCCCGACGGCGGCGCTCACCATCGCGGGGGTCCACCCCCGGGCGGCGGCCGAGGCCCTCGGTCGCGAGGGGATCGCGACCTGGGACGGCGACTTCTACGCGCGGGCCCTCATCGAGCGCCTCGGCCTGGCGGAGGCGGGCGGCGTCCTGCGGGCGGGGCTCGTCCACTACAACACCGCCGCCGAGGTCGATCGTTTCCTCGACGCCGTCGAGCGGCTCGCCCGGGCTGCCTGACAAGGGGCTCGCCCGGGCTGCCTGGGCGGTCTGCGTCCCGGTCGCAGGCGCCGCGCGCAGCGGGCCATCGTCCCGACGGCGGACGGCATATCATCCCGCCATTCAGACGGCGCCTCGAGCGGGCCGGCGCCGTCGGTGGTGGAGGAGAGGCATGCGTGCGAGTGCGCCGAGCTCGTGGGGGGTAGCCGAGGGTCGACGCCGCGCGGTGGGGCGGCGGGCTGCGGCCGTCGTCTGGATCGCGCTCCTGGTCGCCGCCTGCGGCGGCAGCGCGGCCGGAGGTGGCGGCGGCGGAGGTGGCGGCGGTCCGAACTGGGACGCCATCATCGCCGAGACCCAGGCGGCCTTCGGAACCTCGATGGTGAGCGGCACGGTCGAGGCCGACACGCTGAAGATCACCCTCGTCAAGGGCTTCGGGCCTGGCGGGGCGAAGCTCTTCATGTGCGCCAACGTGAAGCAGATCCTCGCCAAGTACGGGGCCACGGGGGTGAACGTCGTTATGGTCGACACCGACGGCACCCAGCTGTCGACCATGGCCGATTGCCAGAACTGACGGCTGTGTCGAGTCCGGACGTCGTCGTCATCGGCGGGGGCATCGTCGGGGCCGCGGCGGCCGCCTTCCTCGCCGAGGGCGGGGCGTCGGTCCTCCTCCTCGAGCGCGACGGTCTCGCGGCCGGGGCCTCGGGCCGGAACTCGGGCGTCGTCCAGGAACCCTTCGACCGGGTCCTGGCGCCCCTCCATCGGGCCACGGTCCGCGAGTATCGAAGCCTGGCCGAGGCCGACGTCGGCTTCAGCTGGCCGTCCGCGCCGGCCGGCCTGCTCCTGGTCGCTCGTGAGCCGGCGAGCGTCGAGGCCGAAGCGGCGGCGATCCGTCGAAGCGGGGCCCGGTCTTCCGTCGAGGTCCTCGATCCGGAGGCGACGCGTCGGCTCGAACCGAGCCTGGCCCCGGGTGTTTGGGCCTGTCGCGTCCCGACCGGCTACCCCGTCCCGCCGGCGGCCGCGACCGCGGCCTTCGCCCGTCTGGCCGAGCGACGAGGCGTCCGCGTCGCCGTCGGGACGGCCGCCCGGCCGTGGTTCGATCCGCGGGGCGAACGGCTCCTCGGGGTCGCCCTCGCCGACGTCGGTCGGATCGCCTGCGGTGCCGTTCTCGTCGCCGCCGGGCCGCTCTCGTCGACCCTCGTCGATCCGACGGGCCGATGGCGCCCGATCCGCTCCCTCTGGGGGGTCGTCCTCGAGGTCGCGCTTCGGCGACCGCCGAGCCACGTCCTCGAGGAGGCCGGGATCCCGGCCGTCGCCGCGCCCGCCGACCCCGCCGCCGGCCAGCGGCCCCGCCGCCGGGCCGGCCGGACGCCATCGGCTGAGGCGGCCGATAACGCGCCGGGCCCGTCCGCGGCGCCGGATCGCGCCTCGACGGGGACGGCGAACCGGGAGATCGCCTTCAGCCTCGTGACGGCGGCCGGAGTGTCGAGCCTCGGCTCGACCTTCCTGCCGCTGCAGCCCGACCCGATCGCCTGGTCGGCCGACCTCCGGCGGCGAGGCGCTCGGTTCCTCCCCGCCCTCCGCTTCGTCGAGATCGTCGGGACGCGGGTCTGCGCCCGACCCGTGTCGCGTGACGGCCGGCCGCTCCTCGGGCCCGTTCCGGGGCTCGCCGGGCTTTTCGTCGCTGCCGGGCACGGGCCCTGGGGGATCTCGACCGGCCCGGGCTCGGCCCGCCTCGTCGCCGAGGCCATCCTCGGCCGCTCCCCGGCGACCCCGGCCGCCCTCGCCGCCGACCGGTTCGGGGTGCCGGGGGTCGTCGCCGAGGCAGGCTCGCCCTAGTCGGGACGGGGCGAGCCCCGCGGTGCGGGGCGCCGGCGCGGGTTGCACCCGCCCGCCGCCCTCCGGCTCGCGCCCGGCCCTGCTCAGCGGCGACCGGGAGCGGGGAGCGGAGCGCCGCCGCCCTCGCCGAGGACCGGTAGCTCCCCCGTCGCCACCTCCACGAGGCGGCAGACGGCGCTCGCCAGGCGCATCTGATCGGCCGTCCGGGCTCGGACCCGGAGGAGCTCCGGGCTGCCGACGACGACGGCCAGGGCCCGCGCTCGCGAGACGGCCACGTTGAGCCGGTGGCGGTCGAAGAGGAAGTCGACTCCCCGCGGCGCCTCCTCGGCCGACGAGGCGGCGAGGCTGTAGATGGCGACGGCCGCCTCGCGGCCCTGGAACTTGTCGACGGTCCCGACCCGCTCGCGGGCGTGCCCCGGATCCGGCCAGCCCAGGAGGCGAAGCCGGCCTTCCAGGGCCGCCGCCACGGCCGCGACGTGGGCGTTGTACGGGGCGACGACGAGGACGTCGTCGAGGCCGATGGGCCGGCGCGCTCCGGTCTCGTCGATCCAGGTCCGGCCGAGGAGCTCCTCGACGATGTCGGCGACGACGGCCGCCTCCTCGCGCGAGCGCTGGCCGTTTCCGGTGTGGTCCACCGGCCAGAAGCGGACGCCCGTCCCGCCGAGGGGTGGGGGCCCCTCGATCCGCTGGCGGTAGGTGTGCGGATGCGCCCGCAGGCGACCTTCGTAGAAGAGCTCCGAGACGACGCTCGTGATGTCGGGATGCATCCGGCGGGTCTCGTCGATGAAGAGGCCGAGGCTCTCCGGCAGCGTCGTGTGATCGGCCAAGAGGTGGCCGAGGGCCGAGGCCTCGGCGCCCTCGGGGTGGAGTCCCTGGCTGACCTGGGGGAGCTGGTTCGGGTCGCCGAGGAGGACGAGGGACGCCGCGGCGCCGCTGGCGGCGAGGACCGAGGCGAGGGCAAGCTGTCCGGCCTCGTCGACGATGAGGAGCCCGAGCGCCTCCTCGATGGCGCGGCGAGCAAAGAGCCAGGGTGTCCCCGCTACGATGTCGACCCCCGCCCGGAGGGCGTCGTCGACCTCGGCGTTCGTGGTGGCGATCTCGACGCCCGGGACCCGAGCCGGACCTGCCGCGGCGTCCGGCTTCTGGACGATCCGCACCTGCTGCCCCGTCTCGGCGGCGGCCCGAACGATCGCCTCCACCGCGTTGCCGATGGCGCGGTGGGATTGGGCGGTGATCCCGACCGGCCCCCGGCCGGCGGCGACGGCGGCGAGGGCGAGCCGGGCCCCGATGTAGGTCTTGCCCGTGCCCGGCGGTCCCTGGACGGCGAGGACGCCCCCATGGAGCTCGACGACGAGGCGGCGGGCCGCCTCGAGGACGGACTCGCCGGGCGCCCGGAGGGGGCCGCGGACGAGTCCGCTCCGGAGGCGGGGTGGCAGCCGCAAGAGGAGATCTCGGGCCGCGCGATGGCGTCCCTCGGCCTCGAGGCCGCGGGCGATGACGTCGTCGGCGAGGCGGGCGACGGCCTCGGCGAGGGGGACGGTGGAGCGGGGCGTGTCGATGATGATCGCCGGCGGGTCGGGGAGGTCCGCTCGCCGACGGAGGTCGATGGTTCCCGCGACGTCGTCGACGTCCTCGACGGTGCCGACCCGCCACGGCGCCGCCTCGCCCGAACGCGGCGCCCAGACCGTGTCGCCCGGCGCGAAGCGGTGATCCTGGGGTGGGAAGCGGTAGCGGACGACGACCGACCGACCGTTCGTGGCCACCACGCCGACCGGCTCGAGACGACCGATGGCATCGGGGGCGTCGACGAGGGCGTCGGCCTCCATCCCCTCGGCCAGCTCGAACCAGCGCCACCAGGCGGGCTTGTCCTCCCGCCGGAAGTAACCGACGAGTCCGGCGAGGAGGTGCCGGGCCGCCTCCTCGGGCGAGCGGGCGGCGGGATCGGCAGGGACGCCGGCCCGGAGCGCCTCCTCGCGCGCGGCCGCCGCCGCGTCGCGGGTGGCGACCTTCTCCGAGGCTTCGCCGGAGCGGATCGCGGGGCGTGGCAGCGCCCACCCGGCGGCGACGGCCTCGCGCCGGCGCGCCTCGAGCCAATCGCGGAGACGCCAGGTCGAGACGCAGTCGTCGCGGTTGTAGGCGGCGAGGTCGGCGAGGTGGCCCGGCTCGCGATCCCGGAGCCAGGCTTCGTAGGTGAGGACCGAGAAGCCCGCTTCGGTGACCGGCCCTTCGCGGGCCGGGAGGTAGAGGCGCTCGATCGCCTTGAGGGAGTACGACTCGGTGGCGATCCGGAGCCCGGTTCGGACGACCGTGTAGAGGTCGACGAGCACGCCGGCCCGCAGGATCCGGTCGAGCTCGGCCTCGCGGGTCTGGTGGCGCTGGACGAGCCGCTTCAGGGCGCCCGACTCGTACCCACCGTAGTGGTAGACGTGCATCGTCGGGTCGCGATCGAGCCGCTCGACGACGAGGTCGAGGAACTGCTCGAGGGCGCGCCGCTCGGCGGCTCGATCGTGGGCCCAGATCGGGGTGTAGATCGGTTCGCCGTCGGGCGCCTCGAGGACGCCGAGGAGGTACTCGAGGCCGCCGTCGGCGACCCACGGGTCGGCTTCGATGTCGAAGAAGAGATCCAACGGCGACGGCTCGGGCAGGAGGGCGAGGCCCCGGACCGGTTCGTCCGTCGGCGGCGGCACGAGCTCGTAGAGGAGCTCGCCCCGCTCCCGGCCGAGGAGCTGGAGGCGTGCCTGGGCCCGGAGCTGCTCGAGGGTCGTCGGCCGGACGTCGGGGACCACCGTCCCGGGCGGCAGCCGACCGAGCTCAGCCAGGGTCTCGATCCCGACGGCCGCCAACCGATCGGCGATTCGCCGCCGGATGCCGGCCACGAGCGAGAGGTGGTCGTCGGCCCGGCGCCGCTCGATGCAGCGGGGGAACCAGGCGCAGACCCGACAGTGCTCGACCGGGTGCGGGTAGGTGGGGGCGGTGGCGGGATCGCGGGCCGGCCCCGTCGGTTCGCCGAAGACGACCCGCTCGAAGCCGAGTTTGACGGTCCGGAAGTAGGCCTCGACCTCGGCGAGCCGGATCCGGTGAGCGTGACCGTCGCCGGTGACGACGTGGACCCAGTCCGGGGCGACCCCCTGGAGGCTCGCCAGCCGCGCCGCGTAGAGGCAGACCTGGATGAGGGCGCCGCCCTTGACCGAGCGAGCCAGCTTCGTGTCGACGACCTCGTAGCTCCACGGGCCGAGGGCCGGGCTGGGTCGATCTACCCGGACGAGGAAGTCGGCGTAGCCGAGCCAACGACCGTCGAAGAGGGTCGCCTGGTAGATCGCCCCGATGCCGGCCCGCATCGCCGCCACGACCTCCGCTTCGGCGGCACGGAGGGCAGCCGCCGAACGGCCTTCGGGCCGCGGGAGCTCGACGACCGTCCGGCCCTCGGCCCGCAACCGCTCGAGGAAGCGTCGTTCGTGCTCGTCTCCGTACTGGCGGAGGATCTCGAGCTCGGGGTCGTCGCGATCCCAGGGCCGCTCCCAGAGACCGGCGAGGGCGCCGAGCTCGAGGCTGGCGAGGTGGTCGCAGGCGAGCCAACCGGCGAGGTCGGTGGCCGAGACGACGATCTGGCCGTCGATCCGTTGCATGGGCCAAGGCTACCCGGCCGACGTGCCAGCTTGGCTGTCACGACGGGATCGGCTCGGGCCATCCCGTGCCGGACCTCGCGAACGGGCCGCTGACCCGGACCCCGGACCGTCGAGCCGGCTCCGGCGCCCGTCAGGCCGAGCCGAGCGCCCGTCAGGCCGAGCCGAGCGCCCGTCAGGCCGAGCCGA
>Ga0272446_1006783_pt1 | contig 11727 bp, 10 predicted proteins | sample YNPCB0061_FD_194587 | JGI IMG/M metagenome (GOLD analysis project Ga0272446, IMG submission 194587) | Hot spring microbial mat communities from Yellowstone National Park, WY, United States - YNP-CB-006-1 | ecosystem: Environmental > Aquatic > Thermal springs > Hot (42-90C) > Sediment | place...
AGTCTAAAAATCACCCATTGCCCCAAAGTGCCAAAGGGGTTTAGAGTGCCAAGTGCTGTTAACTCCTGAACAACTGCCAAATGTGTAGGCGTTGTTCCATGCCTTTGCCTCTGCCTGTAACTATGTGCATCAGGAAATCCCCGAAAAAGTGACCAACGAACTTGCCATACAATCATTGTTCTATCCCAGTGTCAGGACATTACAGCCGTTTCCCCGAAAACTCAGCGCGAATTATTTTTTCACTAATCTTCCCAAGAAAAAATTTAAGGGATGAGTGTGTAATCAGTGATTTAGGAATAAGCTGTATAGTTAACTTGTTTTTCATGGCAAATGCTGATTCAAGGATTAGCAAGGAATGGAACCGACTAGGGATGGCTCTAATCCTAGTTGCCTGCCATCTTTTGTCTGACCTCTGCTTCCATGGCTGACCCTTGCAAAATTGCCAACAACTGCAAAGCAAAGCCATAGGCGGCTTGGGGCGATTTACCAGTGATAATTTTGCCATCCACTACCACTTCCTCTTCCTTCACTTGGGCAATTTGTAGCTCAAAACCCAAACGCGGATAAATGGTTGCCTGTTTCTCCTTGAGTAAACCTGCGTCTGACAGTACCACAGGAGCGGCACAAATGGCGGCAATTAGTCGATCGGCTTGGGCTTGTTTTTGGAGCAGGGTTTGGATGCGTTGATCTGCCCTCAAATTACGGGTGCCAGGTCCGCCGGGGAGCACAATTAAATCGTAGGTGTGGTCTAACACATCATTCAATAGGCAATCCGCCACGATCGAGATTTGATGGGAGCCTGTCACCACTTTATCGGTAAGACCTGCTACGGTTACAGTTACCTGTCCGCGCCGCAAAACATCAATGATAGTTACAGCTTCTAGCTCTTCAAAGCCTTCCGCCAGAGGAATCAGGGTAGTGGGCATAAGGGATTTGTGGGTTAACCATACTTGTAATATATCCCACAATGGTGTATTTGATCGATAGCAGTGTGTATCTAGACCGCCTGCCAGATGCACTCCATCCTGGACTACACTAGAAGAAATCGGCAGAATCAATCCACAAGGATGCAACCGCAACTCAAGTCCCTAAATGCTCCACTATTGGGGGGAAAAACTGCATTACTGGCTCAACTCGATCGAGCTGGACGGACAGAAGAATTTGCCCTAGTGGTGCGGAAAATTTTGCAGTGTCGGGAAAACCTAGTACCAGACCTGTTACAGCGACTAGGTTCAGACCAAGTGCCCATTGCCCAGCGCGCCGCCCTCACCCTTGGTTATTTACGCTCTGCCCAAGCGATCGTGCCCCTATTCCGAGCACTGACCAATCCTGATTTGCACTGGCAAGCCACTGCGGCCCTCGGACACATTGCCAGCCCCGAAGCGATCGAGTATTTGGTGAAAGCGCTGGATAGTCCATCCTTGCAGTTGCGTTGTGCTACCGCCAAAGCCTTGGGTAAAGTGGGTCTGCCTGCCCTATCGCCCCTGTTGCAGTGTCTCAAGGATAGGGACGATCCCGTGAAATTTTATGCTGTCCATTCCCTTGGGCAAATTGGCTCCCCCATTGCCGTAAACGACTTGCTCCCGTTGTTAAATCATCGTCTGCCCCGCATCCGCAGTGAGGTGGTGTGGGCATTAGGGCAAATTCGTTCCCCCTTGGCTGTGCCCCACCTAGCGCAAAAATTGACCGACCCTGACATCAGTGTCCAGTCTTCAGCGGTGCAGGCGCTGAAAATGTTTGGTAGCTGTGCCCTGCCCGCCCTCACCGCCATGCTCAAACACAGTTCTAGCCATACCCGTAGCACTGCCGTACGCACCTTGGCGCAACTGGGACAGGAAGAGGTGGTGGGAGCCATTGCCGAACTATTGTTTACTGACCCTTTTCCCTATGTCCGTTGTGATGCCTGTAGTGCTTTGGGGGAAATTGCCTCCTCGTTGGCGATCGCCTATTTGGCAGTAGCCGTGAAGGATAGCGATCGATCGGTACGCACTGCGGCCCTGCGCGCCCTGCGCAAAATTAAGTCTGCCCATGCCCAAGCCGTCATGAGCCAAATTGATCCCCAAGGAACCGAGCAGGGGACGACCATTTTACAAAAATTCCCCCAGATCAATGCGGACGACTACTGTGTAATGCAGACACTAACCTATGACTAGACTTGGGACTAGCTATGCAAGTTTTAGCCATTGATCACATTCATTTTTATATCCCTGACCTCTCCTACTGGCAAAATTGGTTTTGGGAACGCTTGGGCTTTGCTGTGGTTGCCCAATGGCACTATCCCGATCGAGCCACCCTTGCCCTCAGTCATGGACAACTCTTGATTTATCTATCGGCTCCCTATGGGGAATCTTCTGGGGTCAGGCAATTTTTGGCTGAGCACGGGGCAGGCATTGGTGAAATTGGCTTTGTGTGTGACCATCCGCACCCGCCCCTAATTTGCCATGACATTAAACATCTGTTTCTGGACGATCGATCATTGTCCATCTGCCACACTGCCCCAGAGCGATTTACCGCTTTTGATCATGTGGTGCTGAATGTGCCCGAAAATATGCTGTCCGCCACTGCCCAATGGTACAAAGACCACCTCAATTTGCAGGAAGGCGATCGCTTTGATATTCACACGGACTATTCGGGCTTGACCAGCCTTGTCCTGCACAACGCCAGTCGCACGGTGCAAATTCCCATCAATCAACCCACCGATCCCAACTCCCAAGTGCAAGATTTTGTGACCCATTATGGGGGGGCAGGGATTCAGCATGTAGCCCTACGCACCCATGATATTGAAACTACGGTGACTTGGTTGCGCCAACGGGGCATAGAATTTTTAGATACGGAACCGTCCATCTTGGTGGAGCATCAAACCAGCGGTCGATCATTGCATCAAATCTTCACCAAGCCCATATTTACCCAGCCCACCTTTTTTTGGGAAATTATCGAGAGGCGGCAGGGGGCGATGGGTTTTGGGGCGGGTAATTTTCAAGCCCTATTTGAAGCCATCGAGCATCAGCAGAGACAATATGTATCTCACTAAACGGGGACACTATGCCCTCAAAGCCCTGTTGGATATGGCAATGCAGACCCAGCCCCTAGTGTCTGCCCGCGATATTGCCCAACGGCAAGCTATTCCCATGCCCTTTTTAGAAAAAATCCTAGGGGCATTGGCGCAACAGGGTTTGATCAGGTCAAAGCGGGGCTGGAAAGGGGGGTACGAACTCAATCGCCCGCTCAAAGAAATTACAGTGGCAGAGGTGCTCAGGGCGATCGGGGAGTATGAGCCACCTCCTACCACCGAGACAGAATGGCTGAGTATCATTGTGGCGAAACGGCTGAACCACCAGTGGCAAGAACTATTGGAACATTTGCCCCTGTCAGAACTGTACTACGATGCCCTCAGTTATCAGGCACACCAAGAACAGGGCGGATTTTTGATTTAGGGAAAAGTTAAATTTCGTTTAGAATTGTTACAAAAAATGGGAGAAGCTATGGATGCGGATGTAATTGTGGTGGGGGCAGGCATAGGCGGTTTAGTGTGTGCCACCCAACTAGCAGTAAAAAACATTAAAGTTTTAGTCTTAGAAAAATATCTGATCCCCGGTGGTAGTGCGGGATATTTTCAACGCCATGGTTATCGCTTTGATGTAGGCGCATCCATGATTTTTGGGTTTGGGAACAGGGGCACTACGAACCTATTGACTAGGGCATTATCAGCGGTGGGTATGGAATTGCCTACTATTCCCGATCCTGTGCAGGTGCATTACCATTTACCCCAAGGTTTGGAGATAGTGGTGGCGCGGGATTATCAAGAATTTATTGAGCATTTATCCGCCAAATTTCCCCATGAAAAAGTGGGAATTAGTAAATTTTATGGAGAGTGTTGGCGAGTGTTTAATTACCTCAATAGTTTAGAACTGTTATCTTTAGAAGAATGGGGTTATTTGTGGCGGGTATTTTGGCAAAATCCTTGGGCTTGTTTAGGTTTGGCGGGTTATTTACCACTGAATGTGGGCACGATCGCCAAAAGATATATCCGTGATCCCTTACTGTTGAAATTTATCGATTTGGAATGTTATATCTGGTCAGTAGTGCCCGCCGATAAAACTCCCATGATCAATGCAGGAATGGTATTTAGCGATCGACACTATGGGGGTATTAACTATCCTCAAGGGGGCGTAGGTAAAATTGCCGAAAAATTAGTATCAGGGCTAGAAAAATACGGCGGTACTATGCGTTATGGGGCAAGAGTAACTAACATTTATCCAGAGGCAGATCGGGTAACAGTGCAGTTAGCCAATGGGGAAAAATTAACCGCTAAAAAAGTAATTTCTAATGCTACCCGCTGGGATACATTTCAACAATTATTGGCACATTATCCCCTGCCTCGATCGGAACAGCGTTGGCAAAATAACTATCAAAAATCGCCTAGTTTCTTAAGTTTACATTTGGGGGTAAAAGCCTCAGCCATTCCCAGTCATACCCATTGTCATCTCGTGTTATTAGATAATTGGGAATCTATGGAAACCTCTTTGGGCACGCTGTTTGTGTCCATTCCCACTCTCCTTGATCCCAGTCTTGCGCCCGCAGGCTATCACATTGTTCACGCCTTTAGTCCTAGTTGGATGCAGGAGTGGCAAGGGCTTAGTGCCGCTGATTATGAATCCCAAAAAGAACAGTATGCCGAGAAATTGATCGATCGACTCCAGCAAATTTTCCCCGATCTCAATAATGCCTTGGATTATCAAGAAGTGGGCACGCCCCGCACCCATCGGCGCTTTTTAGGCAGAGTGGATGGCACCTATGGCCCTATTCCCCAAAAACAATTATGGGGGTTATTATCTATGCCTTTTAATAGTACCGCCGTACCCAATGTCTATGCCGTAGGCGACAGCACCTTTCCTGGTCAGGGTCTAAATGCGGTGGCTTTTTCAGGGTTTGCCTGCGCCCATCTGGTGGCTACCCATTTAGGCAAGTAGTCCACTCCTTTTCTATATAGTAATTTGTTCTATCTATTCATTGAAAGACTCTCGATAAAATTCCAGAATATAGTCCCGCAGTTGTTGTAGATATTGCTCGTTTTGATGCTTGAATAGTTCTACGCTTCTGGCAGGCTGTCCTGACTTTTGCAGAGTGACTACCAACACTTTTTTATCATTTAGATAATCTTCTGCATTTCGCGGTTTCTCGATCGACAGTTCAGCCTTTTCCCAAAAGTACTTTTGCGTAGATTTGTAAATGGGAAACTGCTCCTCTAGGGTAATTACCTGACTGATATTGTCAAAACAGACTGTTTGATAAATTACCGCCGCAATCAATCTTTTAACTATAATGTAAACTCCTCCAAACATCAAAGCAGTAGATAAAAATACTAGAGGAATGACAAGTTGAGGAATATCTAGCCATCTAGATGCTAAAAATATATCCCAAAATCCCACGCTTGATAGTAATATACCCACTAAAAGATGAACAGAAGTGTCAAATTTGTAAGAATTCTTATTATTAAAAATGAGCTGATTGTCTTTTCTAAAAATGCTGGAATTTGCGGGATCGATCGCACTTAGTAAAGCAGTAATTGACGGAAAATAATCATTCTCACTATCTAATACCGTGTCTTCCCTGATTTCAGATTTGACGACTGATTCAGATTTTTCTGGCGATAAAATTTTGTTGATTATTGTCTCTACTGTTACAGGATAGGCATTCACCCATATCCTCATTTTTTCTCCATCAACACAGGGAATTGTAATTATGAAATCACCAGCGTTATTCTTCCCTCCCCTTTCGTATGCTAAAGATGCTCCCGCTGTAAAATCATAGGTTTTTGCTTGATCAACAAGCGATATCTCACAACCAGCTATTTGAAAGGAGGACTTTGTAGAAATTTGGCAAAATCCTTTTCCCGTAGAAGTAATAGTAACTATAAGTGTACGACAGAATAAGTTAGGAATAAATAGAAGCAAAATTATCATGAGCGGAAAAAAAGGAAAAGTAACAATGAGGAATAATACTAAAAAACCTTGACCATTAGAGGATTGCGCTACCAACCAGAATGCCTCTCTGATTTCAATAACTGTCTCGCCATTATCACGATCGATAATTGTAATCGCTTCATCGATATCCTTGAACTCCCTGATTATTTGATCAATAATTTTCATGATTTCATCTATATTCCTAAGTTTGGTGATTATTTATGAAAGGCACACCTCAATCTGAAGGAAAAAGATGTGCCATTGAACAGAAAGAATGATTACTTAGTCCATTCGGTATGGAAAAATTCACCTCTGGGTTTGTCTGTGCGTTCGTAGGTGTGAGCGCCGAAATAATCCCGTTGGGCTTGGGTGAGATTTTGCGGCAGTCTTTCCCTTCTGTAACTATCAAAATAGTCGAGGGAAGCGCTGAAGGCAGGAACGGGAATACCCAACTGGGCGGCAGTCTGTACCACTAAGCGCCATGCGGATTCTTTACTCAGAATGGTCTGGGTGAAATCCTCATCCAGCAAGAGATTGGGGAGTTGGGGATTACGGCGGAAGGCATTTTTGATTTTGTCTAAGAACCCTGCCCGAATGATACAACCACCCTTCCAAATGCGGGCAATTTCTGCCAGATTCAAACCGTATGCGTACGCCTGAGATGCCTTTGCCAATAGTGCCATGCCCTGAGCATAGGAACAGATTTTAGAACAATAAAGGGCATCTCTCACCGCATTGATGAACTCTTCTCGATCGCCTGTATATTTGCCAGTGGTATTGGAAATGAGGACTTGGGAAGCGGCTACCCGCTCTTCTTTGTAGGAAGAAATCACACGGGCGGTAACGGCGGCAATCATGGTGGGAATAGGTACACCCAAATCAAAGGCGCTCTCTACTGTCCATTTGCCCGTGCCCTTTTGCCCTGCGGCATCCAGCACCAAATCCACAAGGGGCAAGCCTGTACCCTGATCATCCATCTTCTTGAAGATGTCAGCGGTGATGTCAATCAAAAATGAGTTCAATTCCGTGGTCTTCCATGCGGTAAAGATATGATGCAGTTCTTCAGCGGTAGCGCCCAGACCCGTTTTCAATAAATCATAAGCCTCGGCAATCAATTGCATATCCCCGTATTCAATACCGTTGTGTACCATCTTCACATAGTGCCCTGCAGAACCTTTACCGATATAGGTAACACATGGTCCATCGTCCACTTGGGCTGAGATTTTAGTGCAGATGGGTTCAATCTCGCGATATGCCTCCAGTTGCCCACCGGGCATGAGACTGGGGCCATTCAACGCACCTTCTTCTCCGCCACTTACCCCCATACCGATAAATTTCAAGTTCAGGGCTTCTAGTTCCTGCGTGCGTCGATCGGTGTCAGGGAAGTGGGAATTACCACCATCAATGATAATATCGCCTTCATTCAGCAAAGGCTTCAATTCGTTAATCACGCCATCTACAGGAGCTCCCGCCTTGACCATAATCAGAATTTTGCGGGGACGGGCTAGGGATTCCACAAATTCCTGAATGGTGAAGGTGGGCAGTACATTTTTGTCCTTGGCTCTGGTGGCAATAAATTTATCAGTCTTATCGCGACTGCGATTATAGACCGCGATCGAGAAACCATTGCGCTCGATGTTCAGGGCGAGATTTTCACCCATGACCGCAAGACCAATCAGTCCAAAGCTTTGCTTTTCCATAAGTTACCTGTGGGCTAGTGTTTTCTGGCTTTGGTTCAATCCTACGGGGGGATAGACCGATCGTGCCTTCTCTTTGGCAAACCTTAATTTTTATTGCCCCCAGATAGCGCTTATGTATCTATGGTTAGGTTCTATTGCCCGTAAATTTATTGACTGACAGGGCATTCTTCTGCCTTACCAGTCAGGCGAATACACTCGGTTTGCACATCTTTAATAAATTGAGTGGGCAGTTGGGGCGCTCTACTCAAAGTCATTTGATAAAAGCGTTTGGCTTCGGGGATGTTGCCCTGTATCCAATGAATTTGTCCTTTGAAATAGTGGAGCATGGGATTTTGGGGAGCCACAGCAAGGGCTTTGTCGATCGCTTCCAGGGCGGGGGCGGGCTGGCGGGCATCCCGATAGGCGACGGCAACCCCTCCCCACCGCAGATAATCGGGAGCGGAAAATTGGCGCAGTCTGGTCAAAGAAGTTTCCACATCATTGGCGGGAATCAAGGAGGAAGAGACAGAAGAGATAAGAATATCAATCAATCCCCGCAATAGGTTCAATTCTGGGTCTTCGGGGTCGATGGAGTTGGCGGTACGCAGTTCGTTCAATACATTTTGAATCAGGGGTAGTATCTTCGGTACTCCAGAAATGCCTTCTGTTTTGAAGAGATAGCTGGCTTCCACTAGGTCGGCTACCGCCAAATAGATATGACTGCGTAGTTTGTCCGTGCGTTGCAGGGCTTGGGCAGTTTGTTTGATACTCGTACCCCGTTGACGCATGGTGTTCATGTCCTGTTGAAAGAATGCCACCAAGGCTCCCATGGTGTGGGCGAGGGGTTCGTTACTGTTGGCTTTCATGGCTCGATCGATCTGGGGCAGGGCAGACCGATAATCCCCATCCCGAAATAGGGTAGTAAAGGCAGCGCTGGTTTCATTGCCAATGGCTCTGGCTTTGGTACTGCGAAAGGGGTCTTTGGCGTGGAGGGGCAAGGCTAAGGTCAGGGACAGTAATACTGCACCAGCCACACGGGTAATCAATTTAGGGGTAAGAGTCATATTTTTCAGGATAGATTGGTCAAGCATCGGTGCCCAGGGACGCTGGGGACAAGGGTAAAGTTGCCTTTTCAGTTTTACCATCAATTTTCACGGATGTTTAACGGGTATTCACATTTAACTGAAAGGGTACAACCTGCTTACTGTCAGTGGTTACGGTGATGCGATAGGTGCCTTCGGCGGTGTTGGGGAATAACTGCTGTCCTACCCCTGACGCATTCCACAATAAACTGCCATCGGGGGCATAGACTGTAATTTGCACATTGCCCTCGAGGGAGATTTCCAGATTTTGTCCCCCTGCCACAGCCAAACTGTACTCAATTTTTTCATTACTGTTGATGTCCCCCGCAGTAGTGCCTAATTCCAATACCCGCGATAGCACTAATGGCTCGGTAGGGGTGGGGGTCGGGGTGGGCGTAGGGGTGGGGGTGGGCGTAGGGGTCGGGGTGGGCGTAGGGGTGGGTTTGGGGGTGTCAATGGTCACTTCCAAGTTGTAGGTGCTGTCGGGGATACCTGGCACAGTTTCTAAACTTAAAAAATAGGTTCCCCCCTCATTGATGATCCCTTGCCAAAAACCGAGTTCGTTGTTACTGGCTTTGGCATCGATCGAGCGCAGGCTAGAGTTTTTCAGGTTAAAGCGAATGCCTGCCCCCACTATGGCTACGGTTACGGTCTGTCCTTTTTCTAAAGTCAAGCGAAAAGTTACGGTTTGCCCCGCTACAATTTTGTCGGAAGCCACCGCCCTAGTTTGTCCTTCTTTGGTGGTGGCACTAAAATCAAGGCGGCGATTGATGTTGGCAATGATCGGAGAAGGGGTGGGGGTAGGGGTCTCGGTGGGGGTGGGGGTAGTGGTTACCCTGCGCCCCTGATCAAACAAAATGGAGGCGATCGCCCAAGAACCAATTCCCGACAAAATTACTAATAATACTCCCCATACCCAGTTAAAGCGCCCGCCCCGCTGTAGGGCAACTTGTTTGGGTTTGACCGAGGGCGCTGTACCCACTTGGGTATGTTGCACTTCCACCGATCGATCGGGTTCCCCAGTGGTCAGCCTCTGCCTACTCACCGCATAGGTGCGCACTTGGGATTTAGATGCCTCTAATTTTCTCAGGGCTTGGAGCACTTCGTCCGCACTACCGTAGCGATGGGCTGGTTTATAGGCGGTCATGCGGTCTAAAATTTGGGCAAAGGGCCCACTCACTTGGGCATATTCTTGCCAGTGCCAAGACAACGATCGATGGTCAAATAAATCCCCTGGTTCGCAGTCGGTCAATAGCACCAAAGCCGTAACCGCCAAGGCATAGAGATCGCTACTGGCATAGGCATTGCCCGATTGTAACTGTTCGGGTGGGGCATAGCCCGGTTTCCCAGCGATGGTGGAGGCGGGCAGACCCATCTGGGAGGCTTGGACTACGCCAAAATCAATCAACACAGGTAGATTATCCTGTGCCCTGAGCATGAGGTTTTCGGGGGAAATGTCCCGATGGATAATCCCTTTGCTGTGCAGGTAACTGAGGATGGGCAGAACCTCCAGCAATAGTTGAATTACATCTCCTTCACTGAATGCCCCGTGTTCATCGAGCAAATCCCGAAAAGTTTTGCCCTCCACATAGTCTTGCACTAAAAATAGTCGTCCCGCCATCTCAAATGCCGCCCGAAATTGGGGTACTTGGGGGTGAGAAATCTGGTATAGGATACTGGCTTCCCGTTGAAACAATTCCCGCGCCTTAGCCACCACCGATGGGGACTCGTTGGGGGGCATAAATTCTTTGATGACACAAGGTTCATTGAACCGCTCCTGATCGATCGCCTTATAGGTGCGTCCCATACCCCCCTGTCCCAAGATGGACTGGACTACATACCGATCGCGTAAAACCGTGCCGACGGGAAAAGCTGACTGCATAGTTCCATCCTATCAATAGCGTACCGCCATGGTACTGCCCCTGAGAATGTACCGCGCCCCTTCAATATCTATACCCGTACCCACTTTCACTTTTTCATTGCCAAAAATCACCCCATCATTGGTAATTTTGGCGGACCCTGCTAACACGATCGTGGCATCAGTTTGGAATGTTTCTTGGGCACGGGGATCGGGGAGGCTTTTAGTAGCACCGTTGCCAAATGGCACCAATACTTTTGGCTCAATAAAAACCACACTGGACACAGTCACTTCTCCGCGGGGTTGATTACGGATGATCACACTCACGGTATCCCCAGCTTTGATTAAATTTTGCGGGTCCCGTGCACTCAAACCCCGCACCACCATTTCTACCTGGACAGGTTTAGTTTCTGCGGTCAGCAACTGGGCGATCGAGTAGCCGCCATTACCTGGCACTAGGATCACCCCCACCAACACCAATAAAATCAAGGCAAAAGCCATCACATCCAAAAGGCTAACTTTGCCCCCAATACGCCCCTGTTTATCAAAAAACTGCGCCATGAATGATTAAATTTTGTATCTTGCAAGGAATTACAGTAGGCATTATAGCGGGAAACGGATTTTCTACCAATGAACTGTCCCATAGCATTTCCCATTTGGGGTTTCGCAATGATTTTTTATGAGTAGGAAATGAAGGTGAAATTAAATGGAATTCTCTTATTATAGGCACTTTACCACTGTTTGAGAAAAGAGTCTTCCAGTTTCTATCAACTTTTATGCCACTTTATCCTCATCTGTTGCACACTACCGTCGATCGTCAAGCAACTATAAGTGGGTTTTCCCTGTTTATGCCCTAATCTGATTTATTGCAAGTAGGATTATTCTATAGCTTAAAACTATTGATAATCATTCTTAATAGTATTAGGATTACTGCCCATGGGTTTGTAACCCTACCTAGCTGAATCAATGATTTTTGTCCCCAAGTTGCCATGTTCCTGTCCTCAATTAGCCTGTTTAAGCGATCGCTAGTGCTGTTGCTCTTTGTGTTTGGGTTAATTTTGCCCGCCTGTAGTGCCAGCCCACCCCCAGCGCCAGAAATTCAAGCGCAAAGCCCGCAGCCCCCCAATCAAACTAGCGTGCAAAGG
>Ga0272446_1006784_pt1 | contig 11727 bp, 7 predicted proteins | sample YNPCB0061_FD_194587 | JGI IMG/M metagenome (GOLD analysis project Ga0272446, IMG submission 194587) | Hot spring microbial mat communities from Yellowstone National Park, WY, United States - YNP-CB-006-1 | ecosystem: Environmental > Aquatic > Thermal springs > Hot (42-90C) > Sediment | place...
CCAATCATGGTCTTCATCAATATTATTATCTTGTCTTTCATCAATCAATCCATCACCATCATTATCAATTCCATCATTTGGGTTGCCAGGTGATTCAAGAAATTTACAACCTAAATAACCAAGTTTTCTTCCTTGATCTCCTTTCATATCGGGATCCCAAAAGTAAACCATGTTGCGTGCGTATAAAGGAATATTTTTGTCGTAAGGACCAATGAAAAATCCATTATCATCTTTATTATCCTGACCACCAATATCAGGATCTCCATAAATTCCAAACATTACACTATCAAGATTTTTATCGCTGACGTTAGTAATTGACCAAACAAAAAAGATTGCATTTGCAGCAAGCGAGTTACTCCACTGAAAAGCTCGACCATCAATTTGAACACCAATTCCTTTTCTTGAATGATCATTTTTAAAAGGGAAGTAACCGAATTCTTTATTGTCTCTATCATCCATTGCCCAATAGGCTTCGAGGTCGGCGTTGTTTTCACCTTGAGTTAAATATCCCGGCCAAACATATTGACCTAAAAATTCATTATACCATTCTCTTGGCCAGCTATCAGGTTTTCCATCATGATCTGAATCTAAAGTTGGATTTGATGCAATGTAAGGTTGATTTGGATCTGCATAACCTGGTAATGGTTGCCATTGCCATTTTAATCCTGTTGCAGGATCAATTTCTCGTAATCCAGGTCTATCATAATCGTTCATTCCATCAGTAATGATGTGAATTCTTTTTCCGGATGTATCAACAACACTTGCACCAACAATTGGACAAAATTGAAAGATATATGGTGCATCTCTCCAAATTAGATTTGTAATTTCACGAATACCACCAAACCCTGGACCTATTCCTCCATAGTTTTCAATTTCTACGGTGATATTGTTACCATTCATCAAAAAAGATTTTCGATCTTTATCACCAAGAGATTTTTGAAGAGCTCTTAAAGAATATTTTTCCTCGCTTGATTTTGGATTTGGATTCCTTGGTGCAAGCATCATTTTTTGATTTATAAAATCTTTAATAGCTTGAAACTCCGCCTTCTTTTTTTCTTTTATAATTTCAGATTGAGAAAAGATTGATGTTGTGCAAAAAGAAATTATTAAAAGTGAAATAGATAAAAATTTTGTTTTTGATTTCAGCATAAAGTTACTCCTTAAATTCATTAAAACTCAACAGTAAATCCAACTCTAACTTCACGTGGAGCTGAATAGTAATCTGGTCGGTTGAAAAATTCTGTTGCCGATTTTATCAATGGATATTTAAGAGAAATTTGATTAGTTGCTTGTGGTCCACCTTTAGATTCTTCCAAAGTATAAATTGCTCTTCCAGTGTCGTCGTAAACAAATCTTTCATTACGTGTATCGAATAAATTAAAGACTTTCAGAAAAACTGTGAGAGTAAAATTATCGAAGATGGAAAAAGTTTTATCCATTAATAGATCAACATTAGTTGATGAAGGTTTTCTTCCGCTATTTGCTCTCAAATAAATTTGTTGTTCATATAATCTTGGCGAATAGGGCAAACCTGATGAAAGAGATGCAACTAAAGTAATATTCCAATCTCTTGTGCCGCCAAATGTTATAACTCCATTTAAAGTATGAGTTTGATCCCAAGCTAAAGGAACAGGAATTTTTTCACTTTGTCTTCCGGATTGAAGATCTATAAAAAATGCATCTGCACCGGTTTCATTTCCTTCAGCAACTTGAAATGTGTAATCAAGTGAAGCACTAAAAAAATCATCTGGTAATTTTCTTTTTGTTAATGAAAAAGTAATTCCTTTTATGTTTCCATAATCTTTGTTAACATATTTATTATAAATAGAATTGCTGCTAATTCTTATTTGTTGAAGCGCCAATAAATCACGAACATCTTTATAGAAACCTGTAATATTGAATGCAACAGTTTCATTCAATTGTTGTTGTAATCCAATTTCATAAGTAACAGTTTTTTCCGGATTGAGATTTGCATTTCCATAAGTTGGTTGGCTTGCAATATCTTCAAATTCGGGATTTGTGTACAAATATCTAAAAGGTGGAAGTTGATAAAAATGTCCATAAGAAAAATGAATTATTCCTTGATCTGTAATTGGATATGAAATTCCAAGACGCGGACTGACTGTAATTTTTCTTGAAGACATTGTTAAATTTTCTGTCGGCTTAAATGGATCAGGTGCATAAAGTGCATTTGCATTGAAATAATCAACACGAACACCTGCATTTAAAATCATGCTTTCAAATTCCATCTTATCTTGAATATAACCTGAAAATTGTTTTGGCGATCTCGAGTAAATATCTATTGAACCTTTTTGATTTTGAGGATCGGGAATCGTTGGAGTTAAATAAACATTTCTATCTCTCAAAATTTGAAAATAGACGAAATCCATTGTATCCCATTTGCTTTTCAAACCGAATTTAATTTCATGCGTGTTTGTAACTTGACTTGTTAAATCAAATTTCAATTCTGTTGAATATGATCGTTGGTAAAAATGCTCAGGTTGAGTTCCACCAGAAACAAAAGTATAACTGCTGTAACTATTACTTTTGTCAATTGGTTGATATCTTGGATCAGCGTGCAAGTTGCTCAAACTCATGCCAGGATGAAAAGAAACTTCATTTCCACTTTCATCTAAAAGAGGAAAAAGATAACGTTTGAAATCATAAATATTATATGAACCTTTTACAGAAAAGAATGTTGAGTTATTTACCGCTTGACGATATTCTAATGAATTTATTAATCCCCATTGAAATCTTTTATAATTTGCATCAGGATTATATTTATAGTTGTGATCATAAGTCTGATATTTTGAATCCGAGTAAACTAAATCATAATTAATTTTAATTGTTGGAATTGGCTTGTAAGTAATTTTTGCAGTTGTGTTTAAGTCTTTACTCCAATCCATTGGTACAATAGCATAATCACCAGTTTGAGCAATGTAAAGAACATCAGCTCTTTGATTGTCACGAGAAAGTGAATCGTAAATTGTGTGTTGTCTTATTCCATAAAGATAACCTTGATCATTATTATATCTTGCAGATGCAAAGAAAGAAAATTTATCTTCATAAATTGGAATTGGTCCGCCAAGTGTTCCTTCAATCACTTGATTATTGAGTGGATCAATTTTATCAATGTTGAAGAAAATATTTTTACCTGAACTTAAATAATCGCCAGTGTAATAAGTTAATGTTCCTTTAAATTTTTGACCACCTTCTTTTGTAACTGTGTTTACTACACCACTGAGAGCATTTCCATATTCAGCATTGAATGTTCCGCTCACAACAGAAAGTTCTTGAACTGCATTCGTTGAAATCTGAACTGTTCTTCCAAAGTCATATGGATTAGTAGCGCTAACTCCATTAACGTTATAAGCAATTTCTGTTGATCTTCCACCTCGAATGTGAAGTTCTCCACTTGAACCTTTAGTAATTCCAGCTTGTAAAGACAAAATTTGGTTTATACTTTCAACTGGTAAAGATTTAATTTGTGAATCATCAATACTTGTTTGTGAAGAGGTCAAATCTTTTCTTACGAGTGGTCTTGTAGCTTCAACAGTAATTGTTCCTAAACTTACTGCTTCAGATTGTAGTTGAATATCGATTCTTGTAGTAAAATCACTTGATACTCTAACATTTTTAACAATTTTTTTTTGATAACCGACGCCGCTAAAAGTTAAAGTGTAAACTCCGGGTTCAATATTGTTAATGATATAAGTTCCATCAATATTTGTTGCGGTGCCAATTGTTGTTCCTTCAATCATAACATTGATGCCAACTAATTCTTCGCCGGTTTCAGCATCAGTAACTTTTCCAGCAATTTTTCCTGTGACACCTGCGTAAAGATTATAATTGGTTAATGTTATGAAGAGAATTATTCCGAAGGAAAGTAAAAATTTTTTCATTCTTACCTCTGAGGCAAAGTTAAATTATTTGTTGGATTAATTGCCATGTGGTTAACTGAATTAGAATTTTATGAAAACAAAATAAAACGGCTTTCAGAAATGAATTTATTCAATTACAAATCTGAAAGCCGTGAAAAAAATAATTATTTAATCAACTGCATTTTCTTTGAAATAGAATTATTACCAGCTTTTAAAGTATAAATATAAATTCCACTTGAAAGTTTTTCAGCGTTGAATTTTACATTATAATTTCCAGCATTGAGTAATTCATTGTTAATCAATGTTGCTACTTCTTCTCCCAAAAGATTATAAACTTTCAGTTGAATAGAAGCACTTTCTGATAATCCAAATTTAATTTGTGTAGTTGGGTTAAATGGATTTGGATAATTTTGTTCAAGATAGAAATTAACAGGAATTTCATTTGCAAATTTTTCAACTGCAACTGGTGTGAATTGTCTATCAAGAATAACCAATGGCATTCTGTCATCTTTAGCATTCCCACGAGAATAACCTTGTGTGTAAAGTACTTCATCATCTTTGTCGCCATCAACATTGCCCATTGTAATAACATCCATATCACCATTTTTATCCCAATATGCTGAATCAATTACAGCAGTAGTGTAACTACCTTTATTTGCAATATCACCTGCTTGGTATTCAACTCTAAAAATAGGGACTTTACGAGTGTTGTTTTCATCGTAACGAGCAGCGCAAACAAAATCAAGTTTTCCATCGTTATCTAAATCACCTGCTGCAGCACCATTTAATCTTACGGCGCCAAGTGGTTCTAAATCTGCAATTTCTGTTGATGTCAATGAATCAGCGACTTGTTGAAGCAACCAAACTTTTGCACCTTGTCCTTTTGTGTTATCTAACCATTCAGCAACTAAAATTTCTTTCTTTCCATCTTTATTTATATCAACAACTGCACTGCCTTTGAAAGATCCTTTACCACCAGCAACACCTTTTTGTGCTTTTGCAGAATTCCATTTTCCATTAGCCCAATAAACACCTGCAACATTTCCAGAACCATCAAAAGCATAAATGTAATTGTTCACAACTGCAATATCGTAAACTGAACCAAGTGCTTTAATTCCGGGATCATCTGTTCCTTTTAGTTTTACTGTCCATTTTTCTGTTCCACCGCCAAGATCAGGCACTTTATCAATTGAAAGTACACCGATTTTCCAATACCCTGCTCTATCAGCAAAAATTAATTCATCTTTTCCATCAGCATCAACATCAGCAATTACAAATTTTATTGGTCTTAAATTAATTCCATTACCCGGTTCAATTGGAGTTGTTGCATTTGGTAGATAACCACCTAATCCATCAGACACACCCATTTCGTCACCAGTGCCGGAATATTCATAAACTAAAATTCTTGGTAATTCTGGATATGGGCTGTAATTAACTGGAGCCCAATAAATTTCAGGTTTGCCATCTTTGTCTAAATCTCCCCAAGCAAAAGCAGGCCATGTATTTTGTGCACTCAATGGTGCTGTAGCAGACCAAACAGAATCCCATTTTGCTGTAGTTTTGTTCCATTCAAACTTGTAAATTCTTGGAATTAATTCATAAGGTTCATCAACCATGTTTGTATTGCAAGCATAAATTTCTGTTTTACCATCTTTGTCAAAATCTACACCTGCAATTACTCCACCAAAACCTCTTTCTTTGTTTGATGGTTCGGTTATTTCAGCAGTTCTTGTAAAAAGTTGTGCTGAAATTTGGATAGAAAACAAAAATGAAATTACAGCGAATAAGTATAAACGATTTTTCATCAAAACCTCCTCTGGTTTGTTTGATGTTTATGTTATTTAATGAAATTAAAGTACAATGAAAAAAAATATCTTGCTGTGTTTATGTGGTTGATTTTTTAATAAACTTACTTTTTGATGTTATCTTTTACACTACACAAATGGGTAGAAAAGTTCTCTATTCGGATTTCATAATAATAAAAAATTTTTTGTATAACAAGAAGAAAGAAAATCTTGGTTCGGTTTTACTTTTTTCTTTTCTTTATATTTGAAATAAGAATTAAACTTTTCGGAGTTACTGATTTGAAAATACTTGTTACTGGCGGGGCAGGTTACATTGGTTCTCATTTCGTTCATCATTTAGTTGAAAATAATCATCAGGTTTGTGTTCTGGATAATCTTTCTCGTGGACATTTAGAATCAATTCCTCAAAATGTGATATTTAAAAATGTTGATCTTCTCGATTATTCAAAGTTATCTTTAACAATTAAAGAATTTTCTCCGCAAGCTGTAGTTCACTTTGCAGCATTTGCTTATGTTGGTGAATCTGTTGAAAAACCAGAACTTTATTATCAAAACAATGTTGTCGGAAGTTTTAATTTAATTCGTGTTGTTGCAGAAGTTGGTGTTAAAAATTTTGTTTTCTCATCAACTTGTTCGATTTATGGAAATCCTAAAAATATTCCAATCTCCGAAGATGAACCATCAAACCCAATTAATCCTTATGCAAATACAAAGTTGGTAATTGAAATGTTATTGCGAGATTTTGAAAAAGCATTTGGATTGAAAAGCATTTGTTTAAGGTATTTCAATGCTGCTGGTGCTCATACAAATGGATTGATTGGTGAATCACACTCACCTGAACCACATTTGATTCCATTGGTTCTTTTTACTGCACAGAAGAAGAGAGAAAAAATTTTAGTCTTCGGAAATGATTATGATACTCCTGACGGAACTTGCATTCGAGATTACATTCATGTCCTTGATTTAGCAGATGCTCATTTGAAAGCATTACAATATTTACTCGATGGAGGAAAATCAACAATAATAAATTTAGGAACTGGGGTTGGTAATTCCGTTTTGGAAATCATTGAAAAAGCAAAATCCATTACAGGTAAAGAAATTCCTTTTGAAATCGTTGGAAGAAGAGAAGGCGATCCGGCAATTCTTGTTGCTGATAATAAAAAAGCAAAGTCAATTTTGAATTGGAATCCTAAATTTGGAATTGAAGAAATAATTCAAACAGCATGGAACTGGCATCAAAATCAAAAATATTGAGAGGTAAAATGGAATTTGAAAAAGTTTTTATTGATGGATTGATTGTAGTAAAACCAGATGTTTTTCCAGATGACCGTGGTTATTTTTTTGAATCATTCAATAAAAAGAAATATGAAAATGGCGGAATAAATCATTCTTTCGTTCAGGATAATATTTCGAAATCTAAAAAAGGAACTGTTCGCGGTCTTCATTATCAAGTTGGTGAATTTGCTCAAGGTAAACTTTGCTCAGTAATATTTGGGAAAGTTTTAGATGTTGCAGTAGATATTCGTTTTGGCTCGCCAACTTTCGGAAAATATTTCTCAATTGAATTAAGTGAAGAAAATAAATATCAACTTTTTATTCCACCTGGATTTGCACATGGTTTTTCTGTTTTAAGTGATGAAGCTATCTTTAGTTATAAATGTACAAATTTTTATCATAGAGATTCCGAGAGGGCAATACTTTATTGTGATGAAGATTTGAAAATTAACTGGCAAGTCGATCATCCAATTGTCTCACAAAAAGATCTTGCCGCAATTTCATTCAAACAAATTAATCAAGATTTCATTTATCAAAGGAGGGAAATGTGAAACTTTCTGTTGTTGGTACCGGCTATGTCGGTTTAGTTAGCGGAACTTGTTTTGCCGAAATGGGAAACAATGTTATTTGTGTTGATAACAATCAAGACAAATTGAAAAAATTAAAAGAAGGAATTATTACAATTTATGAACCCGGATTAGAAATTTTATTTCATCGTAATATTGAAAAAAAGAGATTGAGTTTCACAGATGATTTAAAATTTGCGGTTCAGAATTCAGAAGTTATTTTTCTTTGCTTGCCAACTCCACAAGATGAAGATGGCTCAGCAGATTTGAAATATGTTTTCAATGTTGCAAATGATATCGGAAAAATTTTAAGTGAAGATGGAGATAAAAATTTTAAGATAATTGTAAACAAAAGCACAGTTCCGGTTGGAACTTCAAAAGCAGTTACAGAAATTTTACTGAAATATGGAATAAAAAATTTTGATGTAGTTTCTAATCCAGAATTTTTGCGTGAAGGTTTTGCGGTTGATGATTTTATGAAGCCAGATAGAATTGTTATTGGCTCTAATAATAAAAAATCATTTGAGATTATGAGAGTTTTGTATGAACCATTTGTGCGTCAAGGCAATCCAATTTTGGAAATGAATCCTGAAAGTAGTGAAGTTACAAAGTATGCGGCAAATTCATATTTAGCAATGAGAATTACATACATGAATGAACTTGCAAACTTCTGCGAAAAAGTTGGAGCTAATGTTGATTTGGTTCGTAAAGGCATGGGCGCCGATTCAAGAATTGGAAAGAGATTTTTATTTCCCGGCATTGGATATGGTGGTTCATGTTTTCCAAAGGATGTAAATGCTTTGATTAAAACTTCAGAAGAACATAATTCTCCAATTAGATTACTCAAAGTTGTTGATGAAGTAAATCGTGAACAAAAATTAGTTCTTGTTAAAAAAGTTTTAAGTCATTTCAATAATGAAATCAAAGGAAAGAAATTTGCAATTTGGGGATTAGCATTCAAACCAAATACTGATGATATGCGTGAAGCTCCATCAATTTATATAATAAAAGAACTTGTTAAACTTGGTGCAAAAGTTTCAGCTTATGATCCAGCAGCTATGGAAAATGCAAAATTCTATCTTGATGAAATTCTTGATTATTGCAATGATCAATATGAAGCTTTGAAAGATGCTGAAGCTCTTTTGATTTTAACTGAGTGGAATGAATTTAGAAATCCTGATTTTGAAAAAATAAAAAATGAATTGAAAGCTCCAATCATTTTTGATGGTAGAAATATTTTTGATGTTGAAAAAATGGAAGAGCTTGGATTTGTTTATTATAGTATCGGTAGAAAACCAATCGGAGTTCAATCATAACTCTAAAAATTTATGAATTGTCATCTTGAGATTTTCTGATTCAAGTTAAACTTTTCAAAAGATGACAATTCATTTTTATATTTCCACTAAGGCTAACAAATTTGATTCATACCGAGTGCGAGAGAATAATTCTCGATAAATAAAAATGTTTTACTCATTTAAAATTCTCTCGTAGTATTCAACATACTTTGGAATAATAAGTTGTTTATCAAAATGTTCGACAGCTCTTTTTCGAGAGTTTTGTGAAAAGATAGAATATTTTTTTTCATTCTTGAGTAAATCGATAGTGTATTTTGCCATTCGTTCAACATCACCAATCTCAGCAATAAAACCAGTTTCATTATGAATAACTAATTCCGGCAATCCACCAACTGATGAACTAATAACTGGTTTACCACAAGCCATTGCTTCAAGAGCAGATAAACCAAAACTTTCAGATTGTGATGGCATTATAAATAAATCAGCTGAGTTTAAAATTTCTGCAAGTGCATCTTGCTTTCCTAAAAAAACAACATTTTGATGAATATTAATTTCGCGAGCTAATCTTTCACACTCACCACGTTCTGGTCCATCGCCAACTAAAATTAATTTTGTTGGAATTTCTTTATTCACTTTTTCTAAAATTCTAATAATATCCGGAACACGTTTGACTGGACGAAAATTTGAAGTATGAACTAAAACTTTTTCACCATTTGGTGCAATATGTTTTCTAAATTCAACACTCGGTTGTGGTTTATAAACATCAGTATCAATGAAATTATAAATGACTTCAATTTCTTTTTGGATATTATAATTTGTTAAAGTTTTTTCTTTTAAGAATCTTGAAACGGCAGTTACACCATTGCTTTCTTCGATACTAAATTTTACAATTGGCATAAATGAAGGTTCTAAACCAACTAAAGTAATATCAGTTCCATGAAGAGTTGTTATGAATTTAATATTCTTATTAGCTTTTTGTAAAACTTGTCGCGCAAGATAGGCACTCACAGCGTGAGGAATTGCATAATGCACATGCATCAAATCAAGTTTTTCATATTCAATTACTTCAAGCATTTTGCTCGTTAAGGAAAGACCATAAAGTGAATGCTCGAACAAAGGATAATTGCTCATTTCAACTTCATGATAAAAAATATTTTCAACAAAACGATTTAAACGATGAGGCATTGCATAACTTATAAAATGAACTTGATGACCAAGCTTTGCAAGTGATAAACCTAATTCAGTGGCAACTACTCCACTTCCTCCATAAGTTGGATAACATGTAATTCCAATCTTCATAATTTTCTCTTTTTAATATTCAATTTATATTAGTAACATAGTTTATTATGAAATGAGTTCAACAGCTAACTGAAAACTAATGAAAATTCTATTAATAGGTCATTCGATAGTTGATAATGTGGAAAATAATATTTATCCCGGTGGAGTTTATTATTCATTGCTTGGATTTTTATCAAACTTTAAACCAAATGATGAGATTTACCTTCTAACAAGTTGGAATAAAAAATATTTGTTTCTTTTTGAAAAACTTTATTCGCTTGCGAATCTAAAATTTAGTGAAGTTGTTAAGCAAATGCCGGAAGTAATTCTGTTTACTTTTGGTGATGAGGAAAGAAGAGAAATCTATAAAAATATTTCTTCGAACTTGCCTCTGAATAAAATTGAAAATATCAAATCGTTTGATGGTATTTTGATTAATATGATTACCGGATTTGATTTGTCTTTGGAACAGATGAAATTATTAAGAGAAAATTACTCTGGCAAAATTTATTTTGATATTCATACTCTTTCTCGCGGAATTGATGAAAACATGAAAAGAGAATTTCGACTGATACCGAAAATCGATGAGTGGCTTAATTGTATTGATATTTTGCAGTGCAATGTAAATGAGTTGAGAACAATTTATAATGGCTCAGAAGAAGAATCAGCAAAATTTGTTTTAAATTTAGGAGTGAAAATTATTTTGATAACAAAAGCAGAAAAAGGAAGTGTGGCTTATTTTATGAAAGAAAACAAACTACAAAAAATTGAAGCTCAATCTTTCAAAGTAGATTCGAAAAATAAAATTGGTTGTGGTGATATTTTTGGAGCGACATTTTTTTATCACTTTTTACAAACAAATGATTTACAACTATCAATTCAAAAAGCAAATAAAGCAGGAGCTATTGCTGCTTCAATTCAAAATTTATCCACTTTAAAAAGATTACCTTTATGATTTCATCCGATATGATTAAAAAAAGAATTTTAGTTGTTGGCTCAAATGGAATGTTGGGGCAACGACTTGCACAATTTTTTGCAGATCAAAGTGATGTTGAATTACTCTGTACTTCAGCTGAAGAAAAATCATTTCTTCCAAATGTTGAATATCAACAATTGGATATAACTCAAAAACCAGAAGTAAAAAAAATTATCTTAAATTTTTTTCCAGATTTCATTATTAATACAGCTGCATACACAAATGTTGACAAAGCTGAAACTGAAAGAGAACTCGCATGGAAAGTTAATGTTAATGGTGTTGAAAATCTTGCTTTTTATTCTTGGACAATCGATTCGCACCTAATTCATTTATCTACTGATTATATTTTTGATGGCAAAAAAGGTCCATACACAGAAGTCGATATACCAAATCCAATTTCATATTACGGAAGAACAAAATTAGCTGCAGAAAATTCTATCAAAGCAAGTGGTTCACGTGCTACAATTATACGGACAAATGTTTTATATGGACCAGCTAAATATGCAAGACCTGATTTTGTTCGATGGGTTTATAATTCATTAAAAGCCAATCAACAAATAAAAATTGTAACAGATCAAATAAACAATCCAACTTACATTGATGATTTAGTGACATTAATAAATCAAATTACCATTTCGAAAAAGGAAGGAA
>Ga0272446_1006785_pt1 | contig 11725 bp, 8 predicted proteins | sample YNPCB0061_FD_194587 | JGI IMG/M metagenome (GOLD analysis project Ga0272446, IMG submission 194587) | Hot spring microbial mat communities from Yellowstone National Park, WY, United States - YNP-CB-006-1 | ecosystem: Environmental > Aquatic > Thermal springs > Hot (42-90C) > Sediment | place...
ATCCACTTATGGTATTAGAAAACGAAGAAGAAATTATTGAAAAAACTACAAAATGTAGAAATATTTTAGATCAAACTATTAAACAAATATCACCAAATTTATATAATAAAATACAATTAGCAGTAAGGTTAGATATTAGCCCAAGTTCGGGAATTATAAGAGCTGTAAAAGAATTGATGATCACAGACTTAGTTATTGGAATCAGTAAAAAACATATTTTGAGCGATTTCTTATTCGGCAATATTGCAGAAAATATTGTTAACGAACTTAATCAAAACATATATATAGCAAAAATTGTTCATCCATTGAATACAACAGAAAAAATATTTGTCTTAATCCCTGAATATTCTGAATTAGAAATAGGTTTCGAAAATGTAATTATTTCATTATGTCGTTTATCTAATAATACTGGTTCTATAATAGCATTTTGTTGTAATAACAAAACTTATTTATATATAAGAAATATAATTAAAGCAAATAAATTAATTGTTACTGCTTCTTTCGAAATATTTCAAAATTTAAACGATTTAAATAAATTTATAGAATGGATTCAAGAAGATGATTTGATAGCAATAATTCATTCTCGCAACAAAGGTATATCTTTTAATAATGAATTTAATAATTTTGTTAACGATATATCTAATAATTTAGTAAATAACAATTTCTTACTAATTCTTCCTGAACAAAACCCAATAGTGAAAACCGAAGATTATACAAAATTCGATATTTTGGATAGTTCAGCAGTTAAAGAAAGTTTAAATTTAATAGAAAAAATTACAAATTTTTTCCAAAAAAAGAAATAGTCTATTTATATAATTTTAAAATGTTTTCGAATTGATCTGATACATAATCCCAATTGATGATATTAAAAAATGCATCAATATATTCAGCTCGTCTATTTTGATATTTCAAATAATAGGCGTGTTCCCATACATCTAAAGGTAAAATAGGGAATGTAACCCATTGAGTTAGGTTACCTTGTCTTTCAGCTTGCATAATTATAAGTCTATCGCTAATTGGTTCATAGTGCATTATTCCCCACCCCGAGCCCTCTACAGAATTCGAAGCAGCTTTGAACAATTTTTTAAAATTATCTAAACTTCCAAAAGAATTGTTAATGTATTTTTCTAAATTTTTAGATGGTTTAGTTTGTTTTTTTGATAATACTTTCCAAAAAATAGAATGAAGAAAATGACCACCACCGTGAAAAGCTAATTCTCTTTCCCAATGTTTAATTGTAGAGAAATCGCCTGTTTCAATAGATTCTTTGATTTTTTTATGTGCTGTATTTAGTCCATTTACATAAGCTAAATGATGTTTAGAATGATGTAATTCCATAGTTTGAGCATCAAAATAAGGCTCTAATGCATCATAACTATAATCTAATTTAGGTAATTGATATTCTCCGCTTTGATTTACAGTATTATTTAAATCGTAAATATTGAATTTGTTATTTGTCTGAGAAAAAAGTGGCATCATACTAGCTAAACCTATAGCTGCTGTTGTTGATATAAATTCTCTTTTATTCATAACTAATTTAATTTATTGTTAAACATAATTTATTTATTAAACGTAATTATATTTTTGAAATTTGAAAAAAAAGCAGTCTTACATAAGACTGCTTCTTAAATTTCATCATTAAAATTTATCTATTCTTCTTTTTTAGCTTGCATAATATCCCAAATAAAATATGCAATTAATACTATAAATGCAAATAATCCCAGAATTTCACCACCAATACTTTCTTCTCCCCAAATACCTAAATTTAAATTAATTTTAGCCCATCCCATATTATTAATGAATAACAATAAAGCACCAAAAACCCCAAATAGTGCAGCACCAGCAATAAATCCCGAAGCTATTAAAGTACCTCGTTGAGAACGGGCTTCGGCTAATTTATTATCATTAGTGCTTTTCTTAACATAGTGTGAAATCAAACCACCTATAAGTAATGGAGTATTTAAATCTAAAGGAATAAACATACCCAATGCAAAAGCAAGTGGAGAAATTCCTAACCAGTTTATTAAAACCGAGATTATAGCACCTACAATAAATAGCATCCAATGAACTTGTGCACCAGGCAACATTAATGGTTCTATTACTGCAGCCATAGCATTAGCTTGTGGAGCAACTAAAGGATCGGGAAATTCGGGAGTTTTTACAAATCCATAAGCTTGGCTTAATATATAAATAACTATTCCAACTGTTGCAGCAGAAACTAAAGTTCCTAAGAATTTCCATTGTTGTTGCTTAGCTGGAGTAGAGCCTAACCAATATCCAACTTTCAGATCTGTAATAAATCCACCAGCCATAGATAGTGCAGTACAAACAATTCCACCAATAACAAGAGCACTAACCATACCTTGAGGACCGCTTAGACCTGCTTGCACTAGAACAATTGATGAAATAATTAAAGTCATCAAAGTCATTCCTGATACAGGATTAGTTCCAACAATAGCAATTGCATTGGCTGCGACGGTAGTAAATAAAAATGAAATCACAATTAAAGTAATTAATGCAATAACAGCTTGAATTAGAGTAATATCTACACCTGTTACTAAAAATATAAAAATTGCTATAATATTTAATAAAATTAAAAATATTACGAATGTCATTTTTAAATCTTTTTGAGTTCTAATTTCTTCTTCTGTTTTATCAGTTTTTTTACCAAACAAACCTGCAATTGCTAATTTAAAAGCAGAACCAATTACTGATGATGATTTTATAATTCCAATAATACCTGCCATTGCAATTGCTCCTACTCCAATTGGCCTAACGAAACTTCTAAAAATATCTTCGGGTGTCATCGAAGCAAAGAAATTTGTACCATCCACACCTGTTACTATACCTCCTATTGCATTTAATAAAGGTATAAATACGAGCCATGATAGTAAAGAACCAACTACAATTATAGTAGAAAATTTTAATCCAACTAAATAACCAAAACTAAATATTAATGAGCTAACATTTAGTTTTAAAACAATTTTTGATTTTTCGTACAGTGAAGCTCCAATTGGTAGAATTTTAGTTGTTACAACTTCAGACCAAAGTTTAAGAGAAGTGAACATAAAATCAAAGATACCGCCTATTAAACCACTTACGATAAGAATTCCAGCCTGTTTACCACCTTTTTCGCCTGTTATTAATATTTCTGTGGTAGCAGTTGCTTCAGGAAATGGGAATTTCCCGTGCATATCTTTTACAAAATATTTCCTAAATGGTATTAAAAATAAAATTCCAAGGAAACCACCAAGTAAAGATGAAAAGAATATTTGCCAAAAATTTACCGTAATTTCAGGATATTTATATTGCAAAATATATAATCCCGGAATTGTAAAAATAGCTCCAGCAACTATAACTCCACTACTTGCACCAATTGATTGTATAATAACATTTTGGCTTAAGGCATATTTCTTTTTTAAAAAAGTAGATGTTCCAACTGCAATTATTGAAATTGGTATAGCAGCTTCGAAAACTTGTCCAATTTTTAGACCAGAAAATGCCGCTGCAGCTGAAAAAATTACAGCCATTAATAATCCCATTCCAACAGAATATGGAGTTACTTCAGGGAAAACCTCTTTTGATGGCATTACAGGAATATATTCTTCTCCTGGATTTAATTCCCGATATGCATTCTCGGGCAATCCTGAAATACTACTTGTTTTATGTTCCATAAATCTCCTTTAATTATTAATAGATTTTTCTAACCAAACTTTAGCTAACTCAACAATTACTTCAACTGATTTTTGTAAGTAATCTATAGATACCCATTCTGTTTTAGAATGGAAATTCTGTCCACCGGTAAAAATATTGGGAGTAGGAAGTCCCATTGCTGTAAGACGAGAACCATCAGTTCCTCCTCTAATTGGACTCCAGAAAGGTTTCACTCCGATTCTTTCGCAAGCTTCCCATAAATAATCTAATCCTTTTGGATTTTTTTCTAAATCATCAAGCATATTTCTATAATATTCTATAATTTCAAGTTCAAATTTGGTATTTGGGTGATTAGGCTTTACTTTTTCTATAATATCTTCCATTATTTTCTTTTGCTCATCCAATCCTGATGTTTTAAAATCTCTAAATAAAATATGTAGTTCTGATTTTGCAACAGTACTAGTTAATTTATGAGGATGAATGTAAGGCTGATATCCTTCGGTTGTTTCGGGAGCCATATCTTTAGGCATTAGAGCTACAATATCAGCAATGGCTCTGATTGAATTTATCATAATATCTTTTGCATAACCAGGATGAATATCTCTACCGTAAGCTCTAATAATGCAAGAATTCGCACTAAATGTTTCTTTGTTTATTTCTCCAGGCATTTCCCCATCTATAGTATAGGCATATTCGCAATCAAATTTTTTGATGTCAAAATAATTAGCACCTTTTCCAATTTCTTCATCAGGAGTAAAGCCAATTTTAATATTTCCGTGAAGAATTTCAGGTTGGTCAATTAAAAATTTAATTGCTGTCATAATAGCCGTAATGCCAGATTTATCATCAGAACCAAGAAGAGTAGTTCCATCAGTTGTAATAATTGTATGACCAATACATTTTTCTAAACTTTTATTTTCTGATACTTTGATAACTACTGAATTATCATTTGGTAGCACTATATCGCCACCTTGATAATTTTCTATTATTTGTGGATTTACATTAGCACCAGTTGTATCAGGCGATGTATCTAAATGAGCTATAAATCCTATATTTGGAACTTTACCATATGCAGGATGGTTTTCGGGAATATTTGATTCTAAAGTGGCATAAATATAACACTTATCATCAAGCTCTACTTGCGTTAAGCCCATACTTTTAAGTTCATCAACTAAAAGATTTGCTAAATCAAATTGTTTCATTGTGCTTGGGGTAGTTTTTGATTCGGGATCAGATTGAGTATCGATTTTTAAATATCTTATAAGCCTTTCGATTATTTCTTGTTTCATAATTCTCCATTTAATAATTAGAAAAAATATAAAAGTCTAATTTATGAAAAAATCTTCTTCTAAAAAAATAAATAGTAGATAATAAGCCTTTTTTTACTTATACAATAGTTATTTTTGAATATTAATAAAATATAATAACTAAAAATTGTGAGTTCTTGGAAAGCAGAATTATTATTATTTGCAGTAACTATAATTTGGGGTTGTACATTTATATTTACTAAATTAGTCCTTAATGATTGTCCACCTTCTTTATTTTTAGTATTACGATTAGCATTAGCATTGATTCTATCTATTATTTTTTTTGGGAAACATCTAAAACACTTAAATAAGAAAAATCTATCCCAAGGTTTAATTTTAGGTTTATTATTTGGATTAGGTTTTTTATTACAAACTTATGGATTAAAATTTACAACTGTATCTAAATCAGCATTTATTACAGGCATTACTGTATCAATAACACCTTTTGTTTATTGGTTCTTAAAAAGGAAAAAAGTTAACTTTTGGTCTAAAATAGGAGTTATAATTGCTACAATTGGTCTTTATATATTTACAAAACCAGATTTTAATAATATCAATTTAGGAGATTTGCTTACATTATTATCTACTTTTATGTGGGCATTTTATATTACATTAATTGATGATTTTACAAAAGGTCAATCTGGAATAGCAATTACAGCGATTTTAGTTATCCTACAATTCTTTACAACTACAGTGCTTTCTAGTATTAGTTTTTTTATTTTTGATTTTCAAAATATTTATTTTAAATTTTCTAAAAACTTATTGATTGCACTACTATTCAATGGACTATTAGCTTCTTTTATTGTAACTTTTATTCATACTGCTTATCAGAAATATACTAATCCTGTAAAAGCAGCTTTAATTTTTTCTTTAGAGCCCGTATTTGCATCTATTTTTGCTTTTATTTTTATTAATGAGATTTTAACATTTAGAGAATATTTTGGTGGTTTTTTATTATTATTAGGAGTATTTGTATCAGAAATTGGTCTAAATATTTATAATTTCTTAATTAATAAATCAAAATCTTAAGAATTTTTGATAGAATTCATCTTTATTTAATAATGCGTACGTTCTTTTTCCGAATGGAGAAACCATTGAATTTTCACATTTATGCAATTCTTCTATTAATTTTTTCATCTCTTCTATTTCTAATTTTTGACCATTTTTAATAGATAATTCATCACATAAAATTAAAATTATATTTTCATAAATATCAAAATTACTAACTAAAGGAAGTTCAAAAAGTTTTTGAAAAATATTATATATTATTTCGCTTTCTAATCCTTGTTTGATAATATTCGGTATTTCTGTTATATTTAATGTATTATCTAATATCTCGAAGTAAATACCTGAATTATTTAGAATTTCCGTATTTTCTTGAAGAAAATCTTTATCAGAAACTTTAATTTGAATTGTTATTGGAAATAATAATTTTTGAGAGTTAATTAATTGTTTTTGTTTTTTTAGTTGTTCATAAATTATTCTTTTATGGGTAGAGCTTTGTTCGTAAATATAAATCAAATCATTATTATACTTTAATATAAATTTATTAAACAATTGAAAATAATAGTAGTTATCAGTCTCTATTAATTGATTAGAAATTTTAATTTTCGTATTTAAAATTTCAAAATTCGATTGCAATTCTTTTTGTTTAGCTATACCATATTCTTTTGTTTCGTAATTAAATCCATTATTATCATATCTAAAGCCATTATTCTCATTTTTTTTCTTGATTATTTCTCCTGTTTGCTGATTTACTAAAAGTTTTTCATCGTTTTCTTTAATCAAAATGAATGGCTGTTCAATATCAAAATTATTTAATTGAGGGATTAGATTATGTTTGAATAATGAATTGTTGACTACTGATTTTATAGTATTAAAAATATATTTTTCATCTTCGAATTTTACCTCGTGCTTTTGTGGGTGAATATTAACATCTACTTTTGAATAATCTATTTGAAGATTAATTATAAAAAAAGGCTTTTGGTTTCTATCAATTAAATTTTCGAAACAACTATTTACCGCATAAGAAAGTAACGGGGAATAAATAGTTCTTTTATTTAAAAATAGAAATTGATTACCACGATTGTTTTTTCCTAATGCTGGTGTACCTACAAATCCACTTAAAGAAATAAATTCATCTGTATAATTAATTTCAAATAAATTATCTAATATATTTTTTCCAAAAATCTCTTCAATTCTATTTAAAATATTGCTTGGTTTCAAATCAAACACTAAAATATTATCATCATAAAATGTAAATCTTATCTCAGGGTGGGATAATGCAAATCTCATCATTGTTTCTGATATATATCTAAATTCAGTTAAATCGGCTTTCAGAAATTTTCTTCTTGCTGGTACATTATAAAATAGATTTCTTACAAAGACTTGAGTTCCATTTTCCGCATTAAATGGTTCAATTACAGGTTCCTTAAGAGGTTCAGATTTTAATTGCCAACCAATTTCTGTGTTATTTTGTTTAGTTCTAATTTCAGTAAATGCTACACTGCAAATAGATGCTAATGCTTCTCCTCTAAAACCAAATGTTTTTATTGCTTCTAAGTCTTCACTATTATAAATTTTGCTTGTAGCATGCCTTTTGATAGATAATAATAAATCTTCTTTAGACATTCCAATTCCATTATCAACTACGTGAATTAGGCTTTTACCTGCATTTTTCACTATCACGGCTATCGAGTTTGCCTGAGCATCTATTGAATTTTCAACTAATTCTTTTACGACTGATTCGGGACGCTGGACTACTTCGCCTGCTGCTATTTGATTTGCAATATATTCAGGTAATATTCTTACTTTCTTTTCCATTTGTAATTGATTGACAAAAATTAAATTTCTTTATTGCTAAAAATAAATTAACATTAAATTATTCAATATTAAATAAAATTGGTCTTAATATGTTATTAAACAAATTAATCGATTTATTTATGTTTCGAGAAGGAACAATAGACGATGATAAAGTCGGAAATCCTGTTATTACAACCGGTTCTATAGTTTGGGGTATATTATTAAGATCAACAATTTCCATCATATTAATATTTGTGTTATTAAATTATGCTAATTTTAGAGAATATTGGTGGATGTTTTTCTTTTTCATATGGTTTTTCGTTGCATATCCAGCATATAGGCAATTTACAAGATTCAATCAAAGAATTGAATATTTATCAGAAGATACTTTATGTGGTAGTTGTAAGCACTTTAGAAAAGAAGCACAAATATGTGAAATTTACGACGAACACATCACAAAAGATTACATACCTTGCGAAGGTAAAGATTGGGAACCAAAATCAACCTTCAATTGATTTCAAAACAAATTTACCATTATCATCAATTTCGAAAATAAAAGTTTTATTCAATCTTTTGTATTGCCAAATTTCCTGAGATCTTTGATTTAAAAATTTATTTTCTACATTATCAGGCGGTCCGAATAATATATATATTTTTCCTCTATTAGTAAAAGTTCCATCCTGTTCTTTGATAGTTTGAAAATTAAAAAAAGCATAGTCAACTCTTTTAAAGTATTGGTCTAAAGCTTCATTAAAAGGTGTTAGTGGTGTAGGATCATTATTTTTCCAATAATCTGATAATTTTTTTATCATTTCGTTAGTATTACCTTTTCTTAGATTATTATATTCTTCATCTGTTAGTATATAATACATTGCACGAGTAGCATAATTTATATCTTGTAATGATAATGGCATATCTATCCATCTTACTTCAAATTGATAATTTAATGAATCTGAATTTAAATTATTTGTAATTTTTAGTTCGTAAGTACCTGTGGATAAATTTTGAGAAGGAATCTCTCCTTTTAATATTAAAATTTCATCACTTTTATTATCTTCAACAATTTTAAATTTAATTTCTTTTGATGAAGATACATTATTAAAAGTTTTATTTTTTAAAATTTCAAGTTTACCATTTATGTCTGTATTTTCATCTATAAAATTAATATTAGTTGATTTTATTTTCTTTAAATTATATTTATATTCTACATTTTTATCTATGTTAGTAATTAATGTAATAAATTGAATATCTTTAGAACTAAAATTTATATCACCATTCCATATAATTGGCTTAAAAAGTATTTCATTTTCATTGTATAAAATATTTCCAAATGTTACTTTATTGTCATAGATATTAAAATCTTTTAATTCAAATTTTGATTCTTTTATTTCAGAATATTGTTTGCTTCTTGTAAGTAATTGAATAGTAAAGCGATACTTATCATTTTTTAATTTATTATAAATTATACCATAAGTATATTTTGATTTAGATTTAGTTTCATCAAAATTTCTAGCATATATAGTATCTCTCCATAACATTCTCGAACGAATAATGTTTTGAGAATCATAATATACAATTTCTAATTCAGGAATTGCTTGGAATTCGCCTGGATATTCTGTAGGATTAACTTTATTAAAAACTAATGCATCATATAATATTTTAAAAAATACAAAAACTTCTCCAGAATCTTTAATATTTTCAGGTAGAATTAAATAATCATAAAATAATATATTTCCATAAGAATATAGCTGACTTTTATCAAAATTATTTTTTTGAGATATTAAATCGGTTATCGAAATTAAAAACAAAATTGATATAACTAATATAATTTTTTTCATATTTTGTCTAAATAATTTTTCAATATTAAACCTGCACTTATAGAGTCTTTCATTTGCTTCTTTTTATTTTTTTTTATTTGAAATTCATTAATTAGTTTATAAGATTCTTCGGTTGTATTACTTTCATCCACTTTAATTACGTTTAAATTAGTTTTTTCTTTAAGAAGTATATAAAATTTGTTTAAATGTTCTTTAAATTCTGATTCAAAATTGTCTTTAAAATTTGGATAACCAACTAAAATTAAATTTATATTATATAGTTTGATTATTTTTAAGATTTCCTCTACTAATCTATCATTATTTAATAAATTAGGCAAGTAATTTATAGATAAATGATATTCATCTGTATAGGCAACTCCAACGTTTTTTAATCCATAATCAATAGATAATATTCTATCTTTTTTCTGCATATTATTTTTTTAATTGTTTAATAGGTAAAATAAATTGAAATTCAGTTCCCAAGCCATATTCAGAAATTATATTTAATTTTCCTTTATGCAATTCTATAACTTTTTGCATTATAATCGTCCCTATACCACTTCCACCTTTTTTAGATGCAGTTGTAAAAAATGGTTGCAATATTTTTTTCTGTGTTTCTAAATCCATTCCTATACCATCATCCATTATACTAAAAATTGCTTCATCTTCTTTTTTAATTGCTTTTAGAATTATCAAACCTTTTTCTTTATTTAAATGTTTTATTGAATTTTCAATGGAATTTCTAAAGGCTCTGGTTAGTTTATTTATATCACATTCTATATAGAATTCTTCTATATCGGTTTTAATTTCTATATTACTATACAAACTTAAATCAAATTCATTTAAAGATTTGTTAATAATTTCTGATGATTTATAGACATTAAGATCTAAATTTTCGTCTCGTCCTACTGTAAGAATATCTCTTACTTTTTGAATTAATATATTTACTTGATATAAAATTTTATTTTTGTAAGATATATTTTTATCGCACTCATTAATATCAATTAATTCAGCATTAAGTTTAATTGTGGTTAGATTAGTTTGCATATCATGTGCTAAATAAGCCAGATTTGATAATTTTTCTCTTTCTAATTGTTCTGTAATATCATTAGCAACTAAAATTAAGCCTCTAATAGTGCCAGCTATGTTTCTAATAATATTTACGTTACAGACAAAGCTAATTCTATTATTATCAATGTTACTTGTAAAACTAATTTTTTTATCTTCTTTAGTTTCTAATGAATTACTTACTATCTCTGAAAATTTTTTGCTAACATCACCCTTACAATAGAAACCAAATTGTTTATTTTTAAATTGATTTGGATTTATGCCTAAAAAGCTTAATCCTAAATTATTTGTAAATTTTAATCTACCTTTTGAATCTACAAAATATATAATTCCACTTCCTGAATTATTTATGATTTGATTAAAAATTCTTAAAAGATGCCTATATTTTTGTATAAAATATAAAGATATAATAATTAAAATTATAATTAATCCATAATTTTTTAAAAAGTCAATCAAATTATTCAAATAATAATATTTATCTTCTTTAATTTCAATTACTAAAGCATTATATTTAAAGTTTATTATCAAATTAGAATTAATTAAATCTACGCTTCTAATTTGATTATAATCTATTTTGATATAATCAGATAAGTCATTATTATTACTACAGTTAATTAAATATAGTCCATTTTTAAAAAATGTAAGAATAAAATCTTTATAAATTTTTGTTGCTATTGGAAGAACAAATTTTTTATCAATCGAAAAAGTATTTTTATTGATTGGAGTTAAATCTTGATTAAATTTAATAAATGATAGAATATTATCATCTTTTTCTTCTAAATAATTTGCAATTAAATATATGTTTTTATCTTTTTGAATATCAATATCAATATTATTAATGTTTGAATTTATCCAATCTGTAATAATAAATTTATTTTGAGATATATCTATAATTTGCAGAAAAGTTTGATTAGAATTTTCTATCGAAGTAAGAATGAATAAAAAATTTTCTAATAAAAATAATCTAATATTATCATAAATTGTTATATTTTTATTTAAAATTAACGATTGGTTATAATCATATAGTTCAATTTTACCATAAATATTTATTTTTTTTAAGTGTAAATAATAATTATC
>Ga0272446_1006786_pt1 | contig 11725 bp, 4 predicted proteins | sample YNPCB0061_FD_194587 | JGI IMG/M metagenome (GOLD analysis project Ga0272446, IMG submission 194587) | Hot spring microbial mat communities from Yellowstone National Park, WY, United States - YNP-CB-006-1 | ecosystem: Environmental > Aquatic > Thermal springs > Hot (42-90C) > Sediment | place...
CCCTTGCGAGGGCTGACCAGTCGCGCGCGGGCTGTGCCGGCGCGCGTTGTCACCGACGTGGTCGTCCCCGCCTGCGCAAAGGCGCCCAGTGTCGTCGTCAGGTTGACCGTGGTTCCGTCCGGGCTAAGGCGACCTGACGAATCGCGGACCTCCGCGACGACCTCGGTGTAGTCACGACCGTCGCTGAGAACCGCCTGCCGCGTCACCGTCAGCCGGATGGTGGGCAGCGCAAGCGCCATGCGGCCCGCGAGCAGCAGGACCACGACCAGCCCCCACCGCAGCGAGATGGGAGGGCGCCCTCCAGCTCCCCACGAGCAGCGCGCTACTTGCCCCATCGCGTCACTCGCCACCGAGATCTGCATTCGATGCGGACTGGTCTTGCCCTGCCGGTTCCACGAACAGACGAAGAGGGCGCCGCGACCCGCGCGCCCTCTCCCAACACCAACTCCCATCCGTTGCCTGCCTGGCCAGCGAGCCGCTCTCCATAAGCCTCGTGCTTGCCTGACGGCGCGCACCCCCATCCTACTTCGCGCTGTTTAGGCCGATTCCTAGCCCCAGTCCCACTGCCAGGGCGCCCCAGACCCAGTCGTTCCGCGCGCGCCTGGGCTTGGCGGGAGGCTCCATGGTCACTGGCACCGGTGTGGCGGCCGGCCGCGGGAGCAACTGAGCGACGAGCTGCTCGCAGGCCGCACGGGCCGCAGCCAGCGCAAGCTCCTCCTCGCGCGTGTTGGCGCCGCCCGCGGGGCTGGTACCGGTGCCAAGGGCGCTCTTCGCCACGCGGTACCCCACCGCATCCGTCGTGGACTGGAGCATCCGACCAGCAACCGTCATCGTCACCTGCTTCTTGGACTCGTCGTACTGGTATTCCGCAATCCCGCCTACGAGGGCGAAGTCATACTCGATCGCGCGGATGATCTTGGCGGCCTTCCGGTTGTCTTCTGCGAAGGGAGGAGACACGTCGGCATCGCTCAGTTGCTGCTCGGTGTGCAGCCGCGCTACTGGCGGGAAGGCCTTGTAGAACTCCGTCACCAGGTAGTTGCGAGTCGATCGGGCGCGGGACACGGCGACGTCCGTGAGCAGCTGAGACACCTCCGGTCCGTTCGTCGCACTGATGTCGGTCACGTCGAACGGAAACACAAGCAACGCCTTCTTCGGCGTGAGCAGAAGATCACCCCTCCGCTGCGCGGTCGCCGACCCGGCGGAGGCCGCCCACACTACGACGGCCGCCAGAGCGGCGCTCAGACGTATGAGGTTCCATCTCACCATCGGCGAGTGTCCCATCGTCGCTTCATGACCTCCTGCGGTGGGGATAGTGCAGGGGCGCTCCCCTCGGCTCCACACCGATGTGGGGAACGCCCCCTCGGGTCAGGTTGCTCAGCGAACCACGACGTGCGGCACGAGACGACGGTCCGTCTGACCGTCCGATGCGACGCCTTTGACCTCGATGAGGTAGGTGCCGCTCGGGATTGAGACGCCCCGCACGTCGCGGTAGTCCCAGGTTAGTCTCTGCTCCGCGCCTGCCGACACGGCGCGGGTCGTGAGGGTCCGGACCACCTCGCCGTTCCCACGCAGAACGCGCACAGCCACATCGGCGGTCTGCGACGCGCTGAATGCGACGGTGGCTGAGCCCGCACCACGTGACACCACCATCGCGGATGTTATACGGAACGCCCCCTGCCCGCGAGGCTCCGCGACGATGGTCAGGCTCCGCGTCGCTGTGGAACCGGTATTCACGCGCAAGGAGGACACCTGGCGCATGCGGTGTCGCTGGCCGGTTGCCGGATCGGACACGAACAGCTCCCACTGTCGCGGCACGGACGCCATCCCCGGCCACGACAGCGTGACGTCTTCGTTCGGTCGTGCCGATACCACGTTCAGCCGCCACTCCCGACGCCCCGCACTGGCCGCACGCACATCCTGAGCGTAGGCGGCCCCGTCCTCCGTGCCCACGAAGGCCACACTCACCCGACCTGCGACCGCTGGCGGCTTGAGGATGTCTCGAGCATCCACACCGTCCTTCGATGTCGGCGACATGCCCAAGTAGTTGTGGACGTCGCTGACCCCAGCGGCCGACGCGGTGATCTGCAGGGTCCACCCGTCCAACCGTCGGGCACCAGATCGCGTGGGAGCCGCGGGCGCACGCGTCGTCGGCACCGGGAACAACAGCGAGATGTTGGGCTTCAGCGCCTTCACCCAGAAGCCCCGGAACGGGGTCATCTCCGTGCCGTAGTCGAAGTTGCGGTCGTAGTTGTAGCCCGTTGCCTGATCGTACCACCACAGCGTTGGGAGAATCCATCGCCGCTGCGGAGCGGCGGCCTCGGCCACGGTGAGCGGCCTCAGATAGTCGGGGTCCTGTGGATCGGCGTTGATGACCCTCACATCACCCCAGCGGATCGGAAGCAGCCACGGGTTCCCGATCTGGTTCCAGTCGCGCGCCAGGCGACGCTCATATTGCTGGAGCGCCGTGGACACAGGAGTCCCGCCGCGTATCGTCAGGCGCCCGCCGGCATTCATCGCCAGCCAGTAGCCCTCGCCCGGCTGGATCAGGCTCACCCTCTCGTACATGCCCACGGACGAGTTCCAGCGCAGCAGCTGGCCGATGAGGTCATCGAGCCCAAGCGCTCCTCCTGGCGTCGGATCGGCCAGGTTGTACGGGACGCAGATCATCTGCAGGCCGGATTCGAACGGCTGGACCGGCAAAGCCGGGACGTCGATATCGCGCCCGACCGCAGCTCCCTGTCCGCCCGGGTTCGCCGAGAACGACACCGAGTAGGTTAGGCGGCCGGACACAGCCGTGGCGGGATCAGTAACCGCCGTGACCTGCCAGCGGAAGACGCCTTCGCCGCCAGGCGCAACACCGCCACTCAGCGACTTGGTGGCCGTCTCGCCGGCAACCAACTGAAGCCCGGTCGGAAGCGCCAGCGTCGCGCGAACGTCCGTCAGTGATAGCTGGTTCAGGTTCTGCAGGAAACCGGTCACGGTGAAGGGGTTCGGCGTGAGCTCGGATCCAGCCGGCTGGCTGGGATCGTAGGCAAGCTCCAGGGGGCCGTCCACGCCCACCGCCAGTTGCGACCCTATCTCGTAGGTCGCGTGGTTGCCTCCGAACGCCGTCATGAACACGCGCGTCTGCCCTGGCGCGATGTTCACTCGCCCGAAGTACAGGGCTGCACCAGCATTGCGACCGCGCAGGTCCTGCGTCGTGTCCGCCGTGAAGTCCCACAGCGGATAAACGACCTCAGGCTCCCGCGCGAAGACCACCCGCTCGAGCGGAACCGCGTTCAGCGCCGTTCCGATGGCCGTCTGGAAGAGCCCCCCTAACGACAGCGAGGACCCGACCGTCTGCCACGTCTTGCGCCAGAATGCGGGGATCTGCGGGCCCCTCAAGTCCGTCTCTGTCGTGATCAGGGGCAGGCCGGGCGCCTGAACCGGCACGTCGCCGCTTCCGGCGCTGTAGGCCTGCACGAAGCGCAACGCCACGGTGTGCGAACGGCCGTCCTGGTTCGTCACGTTGAACCGGTAGACCACCAGGTCATGCACCAGCGTCATCTCCAGCGAGATCTCGATGCGCGGTATCTGGTACCGCTCATCGTCGTTCCCACCGGGAAGCGTTGCCCACTTGGCCACGATCTTGTTGCCGACGACCGTCGGTTCCTCTACCCACTCCCCCTGATCGTCCTTCTTGTCGTCCTCACCGCCGTTCAGAGCGTTCGACCCCACGTCGCCAAAGATCAGGTCCCAACCGGGCGCCGTCTGCTCATCGGCATCTTGCCCAGGAGTCGGGGGACCGCCATCGATCCGAACCGTGACATAGCTCTGCGAGCGCGCGGACGCCGCCATCACCATTAGCGGGCTGGTCGCCCCCGGGCGCGTGACCCCGAACCGTCCTGCAAGCGCCACCGCCGGGTTCGCGTTCTCAGCGTCTCCGGACACGCCCACCGATGCCGAGATGTAGCTGTTGGAGATGCTCACGATCTCCTGTGCCGGAGACACCATCGCGGGACCCGCCAGCAATGCCACGGCCGTCGCAAGAGCCGCTCCGCCACAGCGCCCCATCCTGCGAACCCGGTTCCACACCATGAACGATTCCTCCGTGGTGCCCTGTGCACTGCTTCGACCGGCGGTGGGTACACAACGACTTCGGGCCGCGACAGGATGGGCACCGGAAGTAGACCACCACTCCCTTGCACCAGACCCCTGCCTCATCGATCCCACCGCACGCCTCAACAGCGGCGCTGCGGACACGTTACGCCGAAATGGTCAGATGCCGGGGTCCCCGATCTCACGACCGGGGACCCGCCGGCGAGAGACTACCTGACCAACGCGAACGGCTGAACGGCTTTCACGACCTCACCGTCCGACGCGATCGCCCGGATCTGCACGAGGTAGGTGCCAGCGGGAACGTTGCGCCCCGCAGCATCCTTCCCGTTCCAGACGAGCCGGACGTCCCCTGCGCCAGCGGCCCGTGTCGCGATCAGCCCGACGGGCGCACCCGACGCGCTCAGGATCCGCGCCTCGTACGTGGCGTCACCGGACAGCGTGAACCCGATCACCGCCGAGCCCGAGGACCGGCCGGAGCTCGTACGAATCGACACGTTCGTTATCCGAACCACGTCGCCGGCCGCCGGACGGGCCGTGATGGTGAACCGGCGTGGAGCGGCCACACTGCCCGTTCGGAAGGTCGTGAACGTTCGCGAGCGCATGTCCACAACCTGACCCGTCGTCTCATCCTTGATCGTCAACTTCATGTTGCGCGGCAGAGTACCCTTCGGGGACCACTGAACGGTGACCTCGCTGTTCGTCTGGTCGGTGTCCACAGCGATCGACCAGGACTTCCAGCCACCGGCCGTCTTCAGGTCTTGGGAGTACATCCCCGACCGGGCTCCCCAATCGCTGTTGATGGAGCCCACCGCAATGTACGGGGACATCGATGGCGGCTTGGGCACATCCGTGATGTCCACACCGTCGGCCGACCGCGACGATACGCCGACGAAGTTGTACATGTCGCGCAACCGCCCGACCGAGGCGCCGATCTGCAGCGACCACCCGTCACTGGCACCGACCGAAGTCTTCGATGCAGAGCGAGTGGCTCGTAGAGGCGGAACCACCAGGGCGATATCGTTCTTGGACGTCACGCCCACCCAGTGCCCCGTCCACGCTTTGAGGGCGCCATCCGGAAGCGTACGGAAGCTGTAGGAGCCGGCTTCCACGGCCGTGGGGTCATACGAATACACGTTCGGCAGCAGCAGACCCTGCGACACCGCGGCTGCGATGGAGATGCGCGTGCCGCCCACCTGCACCAAGCACGCGTTGAACGGAACGTCGAACGGGAACGGGTCCCCGATCAGGTTCCAGGCCACGGGACCGGTCGGTCCTACGCCATTGCCCTTCAGTGGGATCACGAACGTGTTCGCCACCTGGGGCTGGCCCCGCGTGACGATCGGCTTCACCGTCGCCTCGAGGTTGTCCGCCCAGAAACCAAGCCCGAGCGGGTAGGAACCAACCGACGCTCCATCTGGGCGCGGATGTTCGGAGGCGGGTGGGATGAACCCTGGATCGATGCCGGACGGGCTCGCCATCGCGTACATTCCAGCCGACGGCACCCAGCGGTAGAGCCGGTAGTTGGCTCCGAAGTAAGCGGCCAGCACCTCCGTCGGGTCGCGGTCGACGAAGTACGGGATGGCCATCAGAGACCGACCGACGGGCACCTCCCGCGGCTTCACGACAAAGAAGCGCCGATCCGTCACCGTCCGACCGCTGCCGGTACCGGTTACGTCGATCGTATGCGTGCCAGGCGCCAGCTCGTAGCGCGGGATCAGCACGTCGTAGCTGACCGGCACTGTCTGCTGACCCACCTGCGTGGTCCGCGTGATGTTGAAGATCGTGTAGTTCGTGATCGGAGGGCGCTGCGCCTGAGAATCATCGATGCGGATCGTCAGGTTCGATGGGACCACCTGGGACACGCGGATGACGATATCGGGCTGCAGCGTCTCCACGGGGTCCGGCACGCCAGTGATCCCGAGCTGGCTCGCTCGCCCGCCGGTACCCAGCGGTTCAAGGATGAGGACGCCCATCGAGCCACGCAGCAGTGCCTCGTACGCGTCGATAACGCCGTACCCGTACTGATCGTTGGGGACGGTCATTCCCAGACGATCCGCAGTCTCCGTGAGCACGCGCTTCACGTCGCCAGCAGGTACGTCCGAACTGAGCAGCAAGGCCACCACGCCCGTGGCAGCCGGTGCCGCCATCGAGGTGCCCTGCTCGAACGCGTAGTCGTTGTTCAGGTAGGTGCTCAGGATCCCGCCCGTCTGGGCGATGCTGGTATCCCCGCCGGGCGCCGCGATCGTTGTATAGGGCCGAGCCGACGAGTATGGCGCCCTCTGTTTTGTTGGACCCACGGCGGCGACGCACAGGATGTTGTCATGCAACTGGGCCGCGTTCGCCGGAGAGACCGGCGGGTTGCCGCCCTCATACTCGTTGCCGGCCGCGATGACCACCACAATGCCGTTGTTGGCGGCTTCCAGCGCGGCTGCGACGAACGGGTCGTTCGGGTCTGGCGTATCGCTTCCGGCGGGGCCGCCAAAGCTCCAGTTCATGACGACCCGCTTTCCCGCGGTGATGAAGTTGTCCTTCACGTACGCGACCGCATCCGCCACGGCCGCGGCGGTGGCGCCCGCATCGCCCGCCTTCCCGACGAACAGGCCCACGTTCTCGTAGGTGACGCCCGCAACGCCGATGCCATTGTTGGTCGCCGCCGCGGCAATCCCGGAGACGTGGGTCCCATGACCTACCGTGTCCGTGAAGTTCGTGGCATTCGCCGGGTCGGCGAAGTTGCGACCGCCGATCAAGCGGCTCTCGATATCAGGATGGCGGGGAAGGACGCCGGAGTCGAGCACCACCACCACGACGTTCGAGGACCCCTTCTGGATGTCCCACGCCTTGGGCAGGTTCAGCATGCCCAGGTGCCATTGCTCGTTCGCCCGTGGGTCGTTCACCGTCGTGTCGGCCCACTTCAGAATCTGGTTGGGCGCCGACCAGCGAAACAGCCCAGTCTCCCGCAGACGCTGCGCAGCCTCCACCGTCGCCGGCGCGATTGCCGGCTGACCCGTACCGGTTCGCAGACGGAGCAGGTAGTACCCCGAGATGCCCAGCGGCCGGCTAATGTCTGCGTTCACAGTATCCGCCGCCGCTCGCACCTGGTCGGCCGTGACGCCCACGTTGGCGCGCACCACGATCTCGCCAGGCACGAAGCTTCGCGAATCAGCAGCTACCCCCTGTGCGAGCGCCGGCCGGATGGCGCTGGCGAGGACAAACCCCGCCAGCGCAGCCACGCCCAGCAGACCTCGCCATCCTGTCCTCATACCACGACTCCTCTCTCTTGTGCCGAAAGGGTCATCTTCCCTGGATGCGGGAGCCAGGATGGCTCCACCGCGCTCCGCCTAGGGGGGCGGAGGCGGCATGTCGGCCGGCTGGAAGCTACGAACGTCAGAGTACACAAAGCGGAACGTGCGATCCTGGTCCGCCGGGTTCTTCGTGATCCAGTGCACCGGTCCGGGACGATCCGCGTTGTGCCGTCCGCCCACGCGCCAGAACAGGGTGGGCTTAGGGCCGCCACGCTCCACGTAGTTGCGGAACGTCGTATCGCGAAGCAACACCGCGTTGGTCCGCAAGTTCACCGGCGCGCTGAGCGCCTGGGTCACGCCATCCGACGCAGGCGCCGTCGAGTAGACGGGGCCGATCTGCGCGATGACATTGCGGTTGCTGAACGTCCTGTCCGTCGAAACCTCCACCACGAACACGTCCGCGCCCGCCGCGCTCAACCACGTCGGGTTGAACTGCGTCAGGTCGACGTTGCTCGCCATGTCCGCCGGCGACGGGCCAAGCTGAGGCTGGCGGATCGGGGTCACCAGTCCGGACGTCACCACGTCGGAGTAGATGTCCTCGAACGTCGTGCCCGTGTTTCCACCCTGGTTGTTGTTGTTGTTCTGGGTCTGTCCCACGGGCCGGCGCAGGACCGAGTTGATGTAGTAGTTCACCGTCCGACCGACGGTGAAGCCGAACGTCCGCTCGTCGTCGCCCGGGGTCACGCGCTCGGCGGTCCCTGCTCCGCCACCATTGTTGTTCCCGCCGCCTGTCGTGTCCTCGCTCGGCCGCAGGAAGCCTCGCCCACCAACCCAGAAGGTAAAGGGAGCGGGGTAATCCGTGTACGTCCGCGAAGGACCGCTCGTCGCGGCCACGGGAACGCCCAGCGGGTTGAACACGGCATCCGGAGAGCGCCACACCTGGTACTCGAGCGTCTGACCCGCAAACAGGTTGTCCCGCCACTTCAGCCGCACCACGGGGCCGCCGTTCTCGACGTCCGCCTCAGCGATCACGCCCGTGACCGTCGTGTTGCTGCCTCCGCCCACCACTGCCCAGATGACCGCGCCCGTGAGCAGCACGAGAGCGATGTTGCCGAGGGACCGCATGGACGACTTCGCCGAGCGGGTGACCGGCCTGCCGGCCTCCGTCGGGAACGGCGGCTCGGGGAAGATGGCCCGGACCCGGTCCTCCGGACGAATGCCCTGCACGTTCTCGAGCACCGCCGCTTCCGCATCCGTGGTCAGCACGCCCGTGATCCGCAGCTTGCCCACCCGCTGCTTGTCACGGAAGACGATCATCTCCATGCCCTCGCGGACACCGTCCCGCGAACCGCGGTTGATGATCACTTGCACTTCGCCGGGACGCGTGGACACGATGTTCAGGACGATGCCCTCTGGCAACGTGGACTGCATGATCTGCTGAACGCAGAGCGTCGCCGCGTTGCGGGCGGCCTCCTGAACGAGAGAGTCGTCGTCCTGCCCGGGCCGCGCCTTCGCTTCTCCTATCTGCGCGGCGCCGTTCAACGACTCACCCGACGAAGCTTCCAGCAACCGAACGCGCACCCACGCCTGCATCACCCGCGCTGCGCCGGTACCCACCGCCCGGACGCGAGTGATTTCGCCGGTGACCACCGTCGTCGCCCCGATCCGATTGGCGATCTGGGCGAGCGCGATCCGGTCGTAGGGCGGTTTCTTGCCCAGGTCGGTAGCCTCCCGAGCGACGTCACGAGAGGAGGCGAACAGGAACTTGCCCGAAGCCTCCAACTCGTTGGCGACCGCTTCGGTGACCAGGCGGCTGAGCTGGACGCCCTGCACGCCCGACTTGTTCTCGAAGTCGATCTTGATCGCCGTCTGCTGATTGCCTCCGACGGCGCCCTGCGCCAGCGCCGCACCCGGGATGGCCATGCAGCGGATCATCGGCGCGACCATCGCAAGCGTCAGCAGCCAGCTCACAATGCGGGCGGCCCTGCTTCTCCTGATCCGTTTCACTCTGAGAGATCCTCCCTGGAGAACGTTCCAGCGCACCGCGGCGGAACCAACAGTGCGGTCCAGACACGACCTACGGCGGTGAGCTCCGCCTGGGAGAAGGCGCACGTCCCCCGACGGTAACGCAAGAGCGATCCACCCTCACCGACCCACGTGCGCCGCACCCGGGGAACTGCCATGCCGGTCAGTTCCCCGAGCGACATCCGACGCTATCTCGTCACGATCACGGGTGCGATCTGCCGGACCGTCTGTTTGCCGTCCGGTGTCTGCGCCCGCACCTCTATCTGATAGAGACCCGCAGGCATCTGCACGCCTCCGTCACTCTTGCCGTCCCATGTGACCTGCGAGAGACCCGCGGCCCGTGTGCTGCGCCCCGTCACGATCCGAACCGCTTTGCCAGAGCCTCCCAGAACCCGTACCTCGACGTTCGCCGGCACGCTGAGGTTGAAGCTCACGTTCACGCCGGCAGCGCGACCCGTCTGCCGAGCCACCACCCCCGTAATCCGGAGCGTGTCGGCCCGTGTCGCCGTGACGGCCTCCACGCGGAACGTCCGCGCACCGCTCGGCTCGGACGGCTGCCAGGTGTAGCTGCTGGAGCTTCGCATGTCTCGCACGGCGCCCGTCGCGACGTCCGTCAATGTCAGCCTGGCGTTGCGCGACACCGCCGCCGCGTTGGGCCACGACAGCGTGACCGGAGCGTCGGTTCCGGCCCATCGAACCGTCACCTGCCAGGTCTTGGCGCCGCTCATTGCCGACCTCAGGTCGACACCGTAGCCGCCGCTGCGCTCCGCCCAGTCCGTGTGATCGATCGTCACATGGACGTACCGGTCACCGACTACCGGCGGCTTCTCGACCTTGAACCCATCGAACCCGTCCACCGCTCTGCTTGAAACCCCGACATAGTTGTCGTTGTCTCTCAGATCGCGTGAGGTCGCCCGAAGGTTCAACGACCAGCCGGAAGCGCCCTGCAGAACGGCGCTGCCCACGTCACTCGTACCTGCCCGGAAGTACCGGTCGTTCACCGGATCGAGGATGAGGTCGCACGCGGTGTAGGCGCGCACCCAATACCCCTTCCAAGTCGCGATGCGGAAGTCCAGCACGTACGACCCAAGCGCGTAGGTGTACAGCGCGGAGCCGATCTTCCCCTGCGCTACGGCGGTCTCGTACCGGATCTCTTGACCACCGGCCTCCTGGACGCTCACCTTCGTCCAGTCGATGTCGATCCCGACGCCCGCGCTGTCGAGCGGGAACGGGTTGCCGATCATGTTCCAGCCAGCGCGCAACGGAATGCGGAAGGGCGTGGTCGCGCTCGCTGTCGACCCACCGGTGCTCAGCGGCAGGTTCGTGTTGTACCGCAGGAAGTAGCCGCGGCCCAGCTCGAACGTGCGAGCCGTGTTCGCCTGAACGCGACTGTAGATGTCGTACTCGCCCCGCTCGGGTACCCACCGCAGGAAGCCAAAGGTCGGGAACGTCTGGTTGCCCACCGGGATGTCCAGCAGCGTACCGGCCCACTCCGCCGGGTTGTTCGGGTCATACCCGAACGGAGCAGACACCATCGACAGGGCGCCGGGGAACGTGTACATAGCCTCCAGCGCGAAGTTCACGTTCCGTGTCTCCACTCCGGAGTTCACGGTCGGCGTCTGCGGGAAGGTCGTGCCTGCGCCTGGGCGGAAGCCCGCCAGGGTTGCGGTGACGCGGTAGCTCACACCCGCCGGCACCGACGGGAACCGATAGTTGTACCGGTACGAGCCGTCCGTCTGAACGGGTCCGGTTATGATCGCGTCGAGACCGGGCACCGGGTTGCCCAGCGAGTCCCTGATCTCGACCGTCGCGCCCTGCAGCGGCGATCCATCGCTGGTGCGCGTCACAAGACCGGACAGCGACCCCGGGGGAAGACCGACAAGCCCAATCGTCGGAACCGTGGTCGTCGAGTTCGTGACAATCAGCACGTCGACCGCAACGTTCGGCTGGTACCCAGGCGCACTTGCCACGATGCCCCACGTGCCGGGATCGAGCGAGGAGAGCGTGTACGTCCCGTCGGCCGCTGTCGTGGTGGTGACGACCTCGCTGTCCTTCGTCGCCGTCACAATCGCATTCGCGATCGGTGTGCCGTCTGCTGGGAAGTTCGGGTCACCGCTCGGGTTCGAGACCACGACCAGTCCCGTGGCCTCGCCGGGCTCCGACCGCAGCCGGAAGTCGAAGCCACGGTAGGACTTCCCAGACACCACCACCGTGTCCCGCTGCGACTGGATCGGGTCGTTCGGGTTCGGCACCGGGTAGTTCACCGGCACCGAGGCGCCATACCCCATCGCCGTACACGTCAGCGTGTAGGTCGTCTGAGCCGGAACGTTCCCGAAGCGGTAGTCACCGTTTGCATCCGT
>Ga0272446_1006787_pt1 | contig 11724 bp, 8 predicted proteins | sample YNPCB0061_FD_194587 | JGI IMG/M metagenome (GOLD analysis project Ga0272446, IMG submission 194587) | Hot spring microbial mat communities from Yellowstone National Park, WY, United States - YNP-CB-006-1 | ecosystem: Environmental > Aquatic > Thermal springs > Hot (42-90C) > Sediment | place...
CTTTACGACCAGTTTGGCCATGCGGGTTTGGCGGGTTGCAACTTCAATACCTTTTCCAGCTTTGATTCGATTTTCAGCAGTTTCAGTGATATCTTCAATGATTTCTTCGGATTCGGCAACGCCAGCCAGAGTCGTTCCCGCCGCCAGTCCGGCAAAGACCTCTATTATCAATTAGAAATCAGATTTCAGGATGCCGTCTTCGGATTGGAGACCAGCATTGACATCAGTAAAGCCGTCCCCTGTCAGGAGTGTCAGGGGAGCGGCCGCCGGGATGGTGGTCAGGGGGTGCGCGCCTGTTCCGTCTGTCAGGGCTATGGCACCATAACCCGGTTAGAGGGATTTTTCCGCATCAACACCACCTGTCCGCACTGCGGCGGCACGGGCAGAGAAGTGGGAGAGCCCTGCCCGGCCTGCGACGGTCTGGGGTTGGTGCGCCAGCCGAAACGGGTTACCCTGAAGATTCCGGCAGGGGTGGATGACGGCACCCGGCTGCGGCTGCGGGGCGAAGGCGACGCCGGCTTGGGCGGCGGCCCACCCGGCGATCTTTACGTCGACCTGCAAGTGGCGCAGCACCCCCTGTTTCAACGGGAGGAGAATAACCTCATTTATCGGGCCCAGTTATCCTTCGTGGACGCCGCCCTGGGCACGGAGGTGGAGATCCCGACCCTCACCGGCGCGGTGCCCCTGGTCATCCCGGCCGGAACCCAGCCGGGCGCCCGGTTTACCATTTATGGCGAAGGGGTGCCCATTCTGCGGGGCAACGGTCGGGGCAACCTCATCGTCGAACTGGATCTGCGGACCCCCACCAACCTGACGCCGCGGCAGGAAGATCTGTTGCGCAAGTTTGCAGCCACCTGCCGTCCCAGCCCTACTGGCAAAGCCACCTCTGCCCGTCGCCAGCCGGCTGCCAGCAAGGGCCTGGCCTGATCAGGCTGCACCCGGCTGCTAGTGGTCTGGGTGCAGTCCAGGCGGCGGTTTCCTTATCATAAGCCGGTTTCCTCCAGTTTTTTGATCTGATCCCGCAGGCAGGCGGCCCGCTCGAAATCCAGTTTCTTGGCGGCGGCCTGCATCTCTTTCTTTAACCTGGCAATATGGCGGGGAATATCCTGGGGCAGGAGATACGGCACCGTCTCTTCGGCGGCCATGGGCACGGTGACGTAGTCTTTTTCGTATACCGAGGCCAGGATGTCCTGGATGCCCTTTTGGATGGAGGTCGGCGTGATCCCGTGGCGGCGGTTATAGGCCTGTTGCCGGCGGCGCCGGCGGTTGGTTTCCTGGATGGCCTGCTGCATGGAAGGGGTAATGGTGTCGGCATAGAGGATCACCTCACCATGGACGTTGCGGGCCGCCCGACCACAGGTCTGGATGAGGGAGCGTTCCGAGCGGAGAAACCCCTCTTTATCGGCATCCAAAATGGCCACCAGAGAAACCTCGGGCAGGTCCAAGCCCTCCCGCAGGAGATTGATGCCGATTAATACCTCAAACACACCCAGCCGCAAGTCCCGCAAGATCTCCATGCGCTCCAGGGTGGTGATATCGGAGTGCAGGTAGCGCACTTTTAATCCCAGGGTGTTGTAGTATTCGGTCAGGTCCTCGGCCAGACGTTTGGTCAGGGTGGTCACCAGGACCCGTTCCCCCCGGGCCAGACGCGCTCTGATCTCGCCCAGGAGATCATCCACCTGGTTGGTTGCGGGTTTGACGGTAATCTTTGGATCCATGAGGCCGGTGGGGCGGACGATCTGCTCCACCACCCGGCCGGCCGCCTGTTCCAGTTCATAGGGGCCGGGGGTGGCCGAGACATAAATGAGCTGGCGCACCCGGCTGGTAAATTCCTGGAAATTCAGGGGCCGGTTGTCCAGGGCGGAGGGCAGCCGGAAGCCAAACTCCACCAGGGTCTCTTTGCGGGAGCGGTCGCCGTTGTACATCCCCCGGAGTTGCGGGATGGTGATATGACTCTCGTCAATGACCACCAGGGACCGGCGGGGGAGGTAGTCCAGGAGGGTGGGAGGCGGTTCCCCGGGTTGGCGGCCGGTGAGATGCCGGGAGTAGTTCTCGATGCCGTGGCAGAATCCCACTTCCCGCAGCATCTCCAGATCAAACCGGGTCCGCTCCCAGAGACGTTGGGCCTCCAGAAGCTTCCCCTGGGCCTTGAACCAGGCGACCCGTTCCTGCAGTTCCGCCTCAATGGCCAGGAGGGCCCGCTCCCGTTGCGATGCGGGGGTGACATAGTGGCTGGCCGGATAGATAGTGATCTTTTCCAGGGAACGCCGGCTCTGGCGCCGCAGGGGATCGATCTCCTGGATCGATTCCACCTGGTCGCCCCAGAAATGCACGGCAATAGCCCGATCCTCCTCATAGGCAGGAAAGATCTCTACACGATCGCCCCGGACCCGGAAGGTGCCCCGGTGAAAATCAATATCATTGCGTTCGTAAAGGATCTCCACTAACTTGGCCAGCACCTCCTCCCGGCTCCTGGTCATGCCGGTCTCCAGATAGAGGAGCATGCCCTGATAGGCCTCCGGCGACCCTAAGCCATATATACAGGAAACGCTGGCCACAATGATGACATCGTTGCGGTCCAGGAGGGAGCGGGTGGCAGAGTGGCGGAGGCGATCAATGGCCTCATTGATGGCGGAGTCTTTCTCAATATAGAGATCGCTCTGGGGGATATAGGCTTCCGGCTGGTAATAATCGTAGTAGCTGACAAAGTACTCCACGGCGTTGTGAGGAAAAAACTCTTTGAATTCCCCGTACAACTGGGCCGCCAGGGTCTTGTTGGGGGCCAACACCAGGGTGGGCAGATTAACTTGGGCAATGACGTTGGCGATGGTAAAGGTCTTGCCAGAGCCGGTCACCCCCAGGAGGACCTGATGCGGCGTACCGCTCTGCACTCCGGCCACCAACTGGCTGATGGCCTGGGGTTGATCACCGCTGGGGGCAAAAGGCACGACTAAGTCAAACTTCTCAATCATAAAATGAGCTTATGTTTTTTTGAACCGAGCTGCAAGAGAATTCCAAGGCCTAAGGTAGAAATAGTCCAGAGGCCGAGACCGACACTCTTTCTCTGGCTCCGCCCAGATGCGGTCATTTTGAGAATTCCTGACAAAATGGGACCATTTTCCCCTCAAAAGGGGAAAAATTCCCCTTGGGAGTGGACCGGGCGCTGGTTTCCCGGGGCCGCGGCAGGCTCCTAGCCCAGAAAAGTTGATGCCTCGGGTGTGACTCCCGGCTGGACGGCTGCTTGGCCACCGGCACCAGAAAAGCGCAAGAGGGTGCTGGCTGCGCGTCAGAAGGCCTGAAAACATTCTAAAAAACAAAAAGAAGGGCAATGCTTACACCTTCCTCACAATAGATGGGTATCTTCAAAGGCCTGAAAAGACATGGCACCCCCAGTTATTGGCAATTAATTTGCATTATATAATTGTGAAAAGTGCAACGAAGGTGAAAGGAGGAGGCGAAGATGCCCATGTATGAATACAAATGTATCCACTGCCAGGCCGAAGATGAACGGCTGGGCGGCCTGGACGACGACACCGCCTTGTGCCTGGAGTGCGGCAATCTCATGCTGCGCCTCAATGACGATGCCTTTCGGCCCTATTTTGAGGAGCCCCAGGAGGAGCGCATCGGCAAGGAGCAGAAAGTGGCCTAAGGAAAAATCCTGCCAGGAATGCTGATAATTTTTTGACGACTATGTCAAAAAATTGACAATGAGGGGAGTTTTTTCAGCCGTGGGCCAGCTTGGGCTCCCGGTCAAAAAACATTTCTCCCTGCCGTAGCAGCAGTTATTCCACAAGTCCTACCTGAATCACAAGAGGGCAGGCCTGAGCGGTGCCGGGTTACTGCTATACCTCTAAACATAGAGGAGCGGTTCGCAGCCCGGTTTGCGATGGCCGATTTCCCCCAGGATATAGGCAGTTTCTTGCAAGGCTGTCAAACGCTGCAGCACGTCTTGGACGTATTCTTTCCCCACCACGATGACCATGCCGATGCCATTATTGAAGACCCGCCACATGTCATCCTCGGGAATATCACCTTTTTCCTGTAAAAAAGAGAAGATTGGCGGCGGCGACCACTGCTGCCGGTGGATCACGGCCTGACAGCTTTGGGGCAGGATGCGGGGCAGGTTGTCGGTCAACCCGCCGCCGGTGATATGGGCCAGCCCGGCTAAGGGGAAGTCCCTGACCAGATTGAGGATGGTGTCCACGTAAATTCGGGTCGGCTGCAAGAGCTCCTCACCGAGGGTGCGCCCCAGGCGAGGTTGGAATTCTTGCAGGGAAAGGCCGTGTTGTTCCAGGAGGACCTTGCGCACCAGGGAGAAGCCGTTGGCGTGCAGGCCGCTGGAGGCAATGCCGATGATCTGATCCCCCACCGCGATTTCGGAGCCGTCGATAATCCGGTTCCGCTCCACCACCCCGACCACAAAACCGGCCAAGTCGTAATCGTCTGATTGGTACATGCCGGGCATTTCGGCGGTCTCGCCGCCGATCAGGGCGCAGCGGGCCTGCAGGCAGCCGGCGCTGATCCCCTTGATAATCTGGGTGGCCACCTCCTGGCGCAGGCGTCCCATGGCCAGATAGTCCAGAAAAAAGAGCGGCGTGGCCCCGTGAACAATGATGTCGTTGGCACACATGGCCACCAAATCGATGCCGATGGTGTCATGCTGATTCATGGCCACGGCGATTTTTATTTTGGTGCCCACCCCGTCCGTGGAGGAGACCAGGACGGGATCGGTATACTTATGGACATTGAGATGGAAAAAAGCGCCGAAACCACCGATTTCCCCCAAAACGCCGCTGCGAAAAGTGGATTTTGCCAGGGACCGGATATTTTGCAGAAGCGACGAGGCTTCGGCAATATCCACTCCGGCATCGCGATAGGTCACCGCCATGTTGATTCTATCCCCCCAATAAACAACGCTGCTGCCTGAGGCCTGGCTGCCAGGAGGTTGTGCCCACCTCTGGTACCGGGATTAAAGATCGGTTCGGGCGCGCCAGAAGCGTTGGATGGCAGAGCCGTGACATTTCGGACAGGTGCGGGTGGTGGTCGCCGCCTCGGTCGCGTCATCCCAGATATGCTGGCATTCCTGGCAGATAAAACGGGGTTGGGCCACCTGATAATCTCCCCCTGAAATTTTGATGGCCTTCCCATAGACCAGGGCCTCGGCGATGGCTTTATGGGCCTTGGCTAACATGCGGGTAACGGTGGGCCGGGAGACGTTCATCTCCTGGGCCACATCTTCCTGATTCAGACCGAGATAATCTGACAGCCGTAAGGCTTCCAATTCATCGACACTGATGACCACCTGTGCCAAGCCCCGCATGGGTATCCCTTGCGGCTTAAAAAACGTCACCCCTGGCTCTGAGGCTACCCAACGGCATTTTCGCGGACGCGCCATGAAAAGAAAATGACCCCTTGCTCTATTTTAATTTTTATAAATACCATAATTTTTGATAAATATCTAATACTATTTCTGTGCCTCGTGGTCCGACAGACTCCTCGCCGGAATTTTGCGGCTCGCCCGCAGTCCTGGCCAAGGCGCCGGGGCAAGCAATATCTGGGCTCCGGTCGCACAACAAACAAAACTTGCAAAAGGCTGTATCTTATGGACATGAAGAGGTATGCGCAGCAGGTAGCTGAAGCCGCGGCCTTTGTGCGGCAGCATCTGCTCGAGCCGCCGCGCTGTGCCATTATTTTGGGCACCGGCGCCGGGGGGCTGGCGGCCTACTTGGAGAACGCCGCCACCGTGCCGTATCACACCATCCCCCATTTTCCCCAGGCCTCCGCCCCCGGCCATGCCGGGCAATTGCAGTGCGGCAGCCTGGCCGGGCAGCCGGTGCTCCTCTTTCAGGGGCGTTTCCATGCCTATGAAGGATATGACCTCCGTCAGGTAACCTTTCCGGTCAGATTGGCGGCTGCCCTGGGAATCAACATCCTTATCCTTACCAATGCGGCCGGCGGTCTGCGTCCCACCTTCCGGGCCGGCGACCTCATGGTCATCCGGGATCAGATCAACCTGTTGGGGGACAACCCGCTGGTCGGGCCGAATATCGAGGCCTGGGGGCCCAGGTTCCCGGACATGAGCCAGGTCTACGACCGGGAGCTGGCTGATCTGGCCGTTGCCACTGCCCTGCAGTCAGGCCTGCGCCTCCAGGAAGGGGTCTATGTGGGGGTGCGGGGCCCCAGTCTGGAGACGCCGGCGGAAACCCGGATGCTGCGGTTCCTTGGAGCTGATGCCGTGGGCATGTCGACCGTGGCCGAAGCCATCGTCGGCGTCCATGCCGGCCTGCGGCTGTTGGGGATCTCGGTCATCAGCAATGTCAATCTTCCCGATGCCATGCAGCCTGTATCCATCGACGCCATCATTGCCGTGGTCCAACAGGCCGAGGCATCTTTGGCCCGGCTCCTGCAAGGTGTGGTGGCCGCGCTGCCCACCGCCACCTGACCGGTCGCGCCCCCGTTTCCCAGGTAACCTCCAGCCAGGCCTCGGTGTGGCCGGTTTATTTCACAAGGAGAAATGTATGGAAAAAGTATTCCCCGCGGGAAGCCGTGAGGCAATTTTGGGATTTCATCTGGCCGACCGGCTGAAGGCCGAATTGCAGGTGGCCTCCAACCTGTTGCAGAATCTCCGGGAGATGTCGGGCCCGGAAGCATTGGGGGCCCGGCGGCTCTACATGGAATTTTTGCGGTCCTTGGATCAGGACATGACCCTGTGCCAATCCATCATCAGCGAGTCCGAGATGGTGCGGCTGAAAACGGTCTTCACCGGGCTGCGCGGCCTGGTGGCCGAAGGGCAGTTGGCCGATATCCAGACAAACCTGACCTGGATGATTACCATCATGACCACCTATGCCCAACGGGCCATGGAATATCTGATCAAAGAGAAACTGCTCTAACCTGCTATCTCGACCGGCAATATCCTTATCTAGCGGACCTGGAGGTCCGCGTAGGGACTGTTTTCTTGCAGCAGTATTTGGGTTTGCGGGGCGGCGGTGAGACCCCCCTGGCAAGAGCATTTGGCCAATAACCTGCCAGTCCGGCGAGGGGAGGAGTTGACATGGAAACCCGGTGGGGGCAACTGTTCATGGTGGGCCTGCCCGGTCCGGAAATGGATGAGACGGCCCGTTGGCTTATCCAGGATCTGCAGGTGGGGGGCATCATCCTCTTTCAACGCAATATCATTGAGCCAGGGCAGGTGGCGGCCCTGGTGCGCGCCTGCCAGGCGGCGGCCCTGGCGGCCAGCGGCTATCCCCTGTGGGTGGCCGTGGATCAGGAAGGCGGCCCGGTGCAACGGCTCCGCCATCCTTTTCCGGAAATGCCGTCAGCCCACCACTTCGGCTCCCTGGGCGACCCGGCGGTTGTGACCGCGGCGGCGCAACAGGTAGGCGCGGCCCTGCGGTCTTTGGGAATCACCATCAATCTCGCCCCGGTGCTGGATGTCCCCCGGTCGGCGGCTTGTCCCCTCTGGGAGCGGTCCTACAGTTCTGATCCGGAGCAGGTGGCTGCCTTCGGTCTGGCCGCCATTGAAGGCTACCTGGCCGGCGGCGTCCTGCCGGTGGCCAAACATTTTCCGGGCTTGGGCGCCACTCAGTTGGATTCCCATCTGGACCTGCCCATGGCCGCGCCCGGCGGGGCGGAACGGCAGCGGGATCTCCTGCCCTTCGAGCGGGCGGTGGCGGCCGGCGTATTCGGTGTCATGGTGGCCCATGTGGTGGTACCGGAATGGGATGACCGGCCCGCCTCCCTGTCGCCGGTGGCCGTCTCCCAGGTCCTGCGGCAACGCCTGGGTTGCAGCGGCCTGGTCTTTACCGATGACCTGGAGATGGGGGCCATCCGCAACCACTATGCCGTCGCCGAGGCGGCCACCCTGGCGGCTGCCGCCGGGCACGATGTCCTGTTGATCTGTGAAGAGGTCCAGCACGTGGCCGCAGCCCTCAACGCCCTGTCCCAAGATCCTGCCCTTCGGGAGGTCCTGCCTCGCACCCGCAACCGGGTGCTGACCCTCAAACGCCTTTTCTGGGCCGGCCACGGCGCTGCAGTCTGAAGCGACAGACGGGGCGGGACTTGCTCTAGTCGGGCGCGCTGGGCCGGCAAGCCGGCGCAGTGTTGCCATTTTGCCAAAAATTTGTTATAAATCAACGATATCTCTTGACGAGATTTATCCCTCATTCGGGGCCGGTGGCCAGGATACCCCAGGAGACCGCATCCTCCCGGCGCCGAATCACCGATATTTCACTGCTGGTGCAACTTCTTAGCCTCGGTTTTCGTTTTTTGGCCACTTGGACGTATTATAAGCAGCTGATCCCGGGCCGGTTAGTCAGGGACACCAGAGGAGCAGGGCATGGCGCACAGGCAGAGGTTGGGAGCCATCTATCTGGGCGACGGGCGCTGTCTTTTTCGGGTCTGGGCGCCGCTGGCCACCGCCGTGGCCGTGCACCTGGTGGCCCCGGGTGAGCGGCTGCTGCCCTTGCGCCGCGCCGGCGAGTATTTTCAGGGCCTATTTCCTGACATTCCCCCTGGCAGCCGCTATTTTTATCAATTAGACGGCGGTCGCAAGCGCCCCGATCCGGCCTCGCGCGGGCAGCCCGAGGGCGTCCATGGTCCCTCGGAGGTGGTGGATTTGACCTTTGCATGGACCGATCAGCACTGGGTGGGGCGGCCTCTGCGGGAGTATGTCATTTATGAACTGCACGTGGGCACCTTCACGCCTGAGGGGACCTTTGCCGCCATCATCCCGCATCTGCCCCGGCTGCGGGAGCTGGGCATCACCGCCCTGGAACTGATGCCGGTGGCGCAATTTCCCGGCGACCGCAATTGGGGCTACGACGGCGTCTATCCCATGGCGGTGCACCAGGCCTACGGCGGCGCCGCCGGTTTGCAGCAGTTAGTCAACGCCTGCCACAGTCACGGTCTGGCCGTGATTTTGGACGTGGTTTATAACCACTTGGGTCCCGAAGGCAACTATTTCTGGGAGTATGGGCCGTATTTCACCGACCAATACCGGACGCCCTGGGGCCAGGCCATCAATTATGATCAGGCTTACTCGGACCAGGTGCGGGAATTTTTCATCGGCAACGCCCTGGCCTGGTGCCGAGATTTTCACATCGACGCCCTGCGCCTGGATGCCCTGCACGCGGTCATGGACCTGTCGGCGCAGCCATTTCTCGCCGAACTGGCCGAGGCGGTGGCCCAACTGGGGGAGCGCCTGGGTCGCCGTCTCTACCTCATCGCCGAAAGCGACCAGAACGACGCCAAACTCCTGGCGCCCAAAGCCCTGGGGGGATATGGCCTGGACGGCCATTGGCTGGAGGACTGGCATCATGCCCTCCACGCCCTGCTGACCGGCGAGCAGGATGGCTATTATCAGGATTTCGGCACGCTGGCGCACCTGGCCACGGCCTATCGCCAGGGGTTTGTTTATACGGGCCAATACTCGCGATATCGGCGCCGCCGCCATGGCTCCCCGGCCACAGGTATCGCCCCCTATCGCTTCATTGCCTTCAGCCAGAACCATGACCAGGTCGGCAACCGCCCGGGTGGGGAGCGCCTGAGCCGACTCACCTCTCTGGCCGCGGCCAAACTGGCCGCCGCCGCGGTCATCCTCTCTCCCTTTACGCCGCTGCTTTTCATGGGGGAAGAATACGGCGAGACTGCACCGTTTTTTTATTTTATCAGTCACAGTGATCCTGATCTCATTGCGGCAGTCCGGCAGGGCCGGGCCCAGGCCTGGGCGGCGTGCGGCTGTTGCCAGGCAGCGCCCGATCCCCAGGACCCGGCCACCTTTGGACGTTCCCGGCTCAACCTGTCCTTGGCTGCCCGGGAGCCGCACCAGACCCTGTGGCGTTTCTATCAGGAGCTGCTGCGGCTCCGCACCGAGATGCTGACTGAAGTTGATCTGGGGTTAGCCTATCCGGCGGTCGCCGACGCGGCTGACGCCAAGGTGCTGCTGCTGCATTATGGCCAGGCAGGCAGGGAATACGCCGTTATCCTGAATTTCCAGCCGGAGAGCGCCGCGGTGGCCTTGCCGGCCGGACCGGAGCCCTGGCAGTTGCGCCTGAACGGCGCGGCTGTGGTATGGGGTGGCCCTGGCGCGGTATTACCGGCAACGGTGCCAGGGGGCGCGGCCATCAGCGTTCCGGCCCTGACCTGTCTGGTGTATGGTCGACGGGAGGACTCTGCATGGTAGCGTATATCTGCATTCATGGCCATTTTTATCAACCTCCCCGGGAGAATCCCTGGCTGGAAGCCATCGAAATCCAGGATTCGGCTTATCCCTACCATGACTGGAATGAACGCATCACCGCGGAATGTTATGCGCCTAACTACGCCTCCCGGATCCTGGATGGCTATGGCAATATTATTAAAATACCGAACAATTATGAGGAGATAAGTTTTAATTTCGGCCCCACGCTGTTGTCATGGTTAAAAGAAAAGGCCCCGGAGGTCTATCGGCAGATATTGTGGGCGGATGAACGCAGCCGGGAACGCTATGGCGGCCATGGCTCGGCTCTGGCCCAGGGTTACAACCACATGATCATGCCTCTAGCCCACAACCGGGATAAATATACCCAGGTGCTCTGGGGCATCCGGGATTTCCAACACCGGTTCGGCCGGGACCCCGAGGGCATGTGGCTGCCGGAGACCGCGGTCGATCTGGAGACCCTGGATATCATGGCCGAGTTGGGGATTAAATTCACCATCCTGGCGCCGCGCCAGGCCCGGCGGGTCCGGCCGCTGGCCGGGGGGGACTGGACAGAGGTGAGCGGCGAGCGGATCGATCCCACCCGGGCGTATCTGCAGCGCCTGCCCTCGGGCCGGAGCATCACCCTGTTTTTTTACGACGGCCCCATCGCCAAGGCAGTGGCTTTTGAAAATCTCCTGAATCGGGGCGAACATTTGGCGGAGCGCCTCCTGGGGGCCCGTTCCAGCCATCGCTCCTGGCCCCAACTCATTCATATCGCCACGGACGGCGAGACCTTCGGCCACCACCACCGCCACGGCGATATGGCCCTGGCCTATGCCCTGGATTATTTAAAAACTCTCCCCGACGTCAGGCTGACCAACTACGGCGAATATCTGGAGAGGCATCCCCCCCAGATGGAAGTGGAGATCTACGAACATTCCTCCTGGAGCTGCGTGCACGGCGTGGAGCGCTGGCGCGCCGACTGCGGCTGTCGGACCGGTCTGCATCCGGGCTGGCACCAGGGGTGGCGGCAGCCGTTGCGGCAGGCCCTGGATTGGCTGCGGGATGCCCTGGCCCCCCTCTACGAAGCAAAAGCCGGCCGCTGGTTTGCCAATCCCTGGGGAGCGCGGAATGAATACATCCGGGTTATTCTGGACCGCTCGCCGGATACCATCCGCAGCTTCCTGGCCGAGCAGACCGGCCGGGAAGTCGCGCCCCAGGACTGGCCGGAGGTGCTGCGGCTCCTGGAAATGCAGCGGGCCGCCATGCTCATGTACACCAGCTGCGGCTGGTTTTTCGACGAGCTCTCCGGCCTTGAGACCGTGCAGATCCTCCTGTATGCCGGCCGGGCCCTGCAGTTGGCCAAACAGCTTTTTGACGTTGACCTGGAACGAGGGTTCCTGGACCGCCTGGAAAAGGCCCCCAGCAATTTGCCGCAGTTTCAGAACGGCAGGTATATCTATGAGACCTTTGTCCGACCTACCGTCGTTGATCTCCTGGAGGTGGGGGCCCACTATGCCATCAGTTCCCTTTTTGAGGAGTAT
>Ga0272446_1006788_pt1 | contig 11724 bp, 8 predicted proteins | sample YNPCB0061_FD_194587 | JGI IMG/M metagenome (GOLD analysis project Ga0272446, IMG submission 194587) | Hot spring microbial mat communities from Yellowstone National Park, WY, United States - YNP-CB-006-1 | ecosystem: Environmental > Aquatic > Thermal springs > Hot (42-90C) > Sediment | place...
AATCCACTTGGTGGTCATGTGGGTGTAAAGGTTGTACCCACCAGTTGTATGAACCACCCCTTTGGGCTTGCCGGTACTGCCAGAGGTGTAAAGAACAAACAACATATCTTCACTGTCCATGGGTTCAGCTGGACAGTCAGCCGAGACTCCAACCCGCAGATCATGCCACCAGTGGTCGCGCCCAGGTTCCATGTGGACTTTTTGTTGGGTCCGTTGGACCACTAGGATGTTTTCGACACTGGGTACGCTGTTATCGGCCAACGCTTTGTCTACCTGGTCCTTCAGTGGAACAGCCGTATCCTTGCGCCATCCGCCATCTGCAGTTACTACCAATTTGGCTTGGGCATCAACCAGACGATCGCGCAAGGCTTCCGCACTAAATCCGCCAAACACGACGGAATGGGGCGCACCAATGCGGGCACAGGCCAACATGGCGATCGCGGCCTCTGGAATCATCGGCATGTAGATACCAACCCGATCCCCTTTCTTAACACCCAATTGCTTCAGCACATTGGCAAACTGGCAAACTTCCCGGTGTAACTGGGCATAGGTCAACGTGCGCGAGTCCCCTGGTTCGCCTTCCCAAATCAAGGCCGCTTTGTTTCGCCGCCAGCTATTGAGATGACGATCCAGGCAATTGTAGGAGATATTGAGCTTGCCATTGACAAACCATTTGGCAAAGGGTGGTTGCCAATCCAGGACCGCATCCCAAGGTTGGAACCAATGCAGTTGGGATGCAGCCAGTTCTCCCCAAAATTGCTGAGGATCAGCTTTGGCCCGTTCATAAAGTTGCTGATAGTCTGCCAGGCTTTTGATGTGGGCAGCCTGGGAAAACTCTGGTGCTGGCTGAAATAACCGTTGTTCTTGAAGGATGGATTCAATCGTAGGCTGTGACATCGTCCGTTCAGATTTTCATAAAGACTGGGTCGGTAAGCAGAGGCCAGCGTTCTCTGCCAGCCCTGTTCAACACAATACTGTAGTTCTTACTGCAGTTTTTGCAGCAGGAGTTTGCATTTCATTAAGGCTCAGGAGGTAGCTGAATCTCCTGAACTGGCTTCCAGTGTTGCAAAGGGCTGATCAACGGAAACGGGGGGTTGCTCGACTTCTGGCAATACCTCTGGCGTGAGGCGGGTCTGGCTAGAACCAGAAAGCAGTTTCAGCAAACTGGGCTTGGGCGCGTAGAGCAAATAGATGAGGCGATCGCCCACTTGCCACTCGTCTTCCGCCGCCACAATTTGTAACACGTCATTCCGTTCCAGTAGTAGGGGTAACAACTGCCCCTCAGCGATCAGAGTTTTCAGGTATGCCTGGCGGGTATCGAAATCTTCCTCCAGCAGAGTGGTTTGGCCCAGCTTCACGGCGGCATCGGTGATGTATTGGCTCCAGGTTTTAACGGCGACTTGAGGAACAAAAGCCTGCCGGATATTGGGGGAATTGCTAGCGGGACTGACCTGTGGATCGCGGGGAAACACAGCCAGCACCAGGGGCGGTCGAAATTCTTCCGCAGCCCGTTGGGCAATCACCCGATTCACCTCCCCATTGTTGGTGACAGCCAGAAAAGTTCCCATGCAGGCCAGTCCTGCTTCCTCCAGCACTTCTGTATCGAGCGCGCTACTGACAAACAGCCGCAGATTTTCCCGTTCGGCCTGCTCCCGACTGGCTGGATCGGTATCAATCAGGGCGATCGGTTCCCCCCGTTGCGACAACAGACGGGCAATCAGCAGACCCAGGGGATTACAACCCACAATCACGGCTCCAGTTGCTTGTTTTGAGGTCACCTGCAACCAGTTGGCCACCCATTGAGCCGTCAGAGCCTGCACGCAGACCGTCAGAATAATCGTCAGGAAAACCAGGGCTTTGATCGAATCACCTCCATTGATGCCCCGTTGGGTCAGCAAAATAGCAAATAAAGACGCAACCGAGGCAGAAACAATGCCACGGGGAGCAATCCAGGACAGGAACAGTTTTTGTCGCCAAGTTAGACCACTATTCCAGGTACAGACCCAAATATTAATTGGTCGCACAATCAGCATCAGAGCCAGCACCGTCAAAAGGCTACCCCAGCCCAAAGCCAGCACACCAGCGATGGAGAGATCCGCTGCCAGCAGAATGAACAACACAGAAACGGCCAGGATAGTCAGTTGACCCTTGAACCGTTTCAGCAGTCTTTCCTCCGGCAGGGAGGAGGCCCGCAGCACAATTCCGGCTGCGACAGTAGCCATTAAGCCAGACTCACTTTGAGCCCTCTGGGCTAGGCCAAACAGTCCCCACAAGCCAGCCAACACCACCAGCGCCTTCAAATCCTCGGACAAGAACTTGGCCTGTTTGAGAATCCAGCCTAAGATCCAACCACCCAAAACACCAATTCCACCACCGATGCCCAGTCGCAAAATCAGCCCACTGACGATCGCCACTGGTTCGGCATCGCCATTCAGCAGGATATTCAGGACAACCACCGCCAGGATGGCTCCGACCGGGTCAATCAGGACACCTTCGCCTTCCAGCAGGGTGGCCACCGAACGATCCACGTTAATCTGCCGCAGGAGAGGATTGATCACCGTGGGCCCCGTCACCACAATCAGCGAGGCATAGAGAAAGGCGATCGGCCAGGGGAACTCGCTCAACCAATGGGCCGCCATGCCACCTCCCACCAGGGTAATCAGGGTGCCAATGGTGACCAGATTGCGCAAACTGCCGGATACCCGCCCCAAGTCCCGCAGTTCCAGGTTAAATCCCCCTTCAAACAGGATAATGGCGACCAGCAACGCTACCAGCACTTCCAGCCCCATCCCCAATTGTTCTGGATGGATCAGCCAAAAACCGCTAGGTCCCAACAAGATGCCAAATAGCAGCAAAAAAACAATGCCGGGAAGTTTGAGAAATTCTGCCAGCACCTGCGCTCCAATCCCTGCCATTACGGTCAGAATGATTTGCAGGGTCAGGTCGAGGGATGCATCCATAGAAGCCAGCCAGTTTCGCCGCTGGGGGACACCTGTCGGGTCCCATTAACCGCCGTAAGCTCCATTTTACCGAGATTGCTGGTCCCCGGTTGGGCCATGCTCCAGGGAGCAGGATTTCAAGGGGAAAGACGAGCTTTTTTCATCCGATTCGCTTCGTACCAGGCGGCAACTTCCGGCACCCAGGCTTGAAAGTGGGGCCAGATGGCTTCACACAACTGTTGGGCCTCTAGTTGGGCGTCCGACTTCCAGCGCAAATCTAACAGGTGCATCAGCGATCGCACATTGGCAGACATCACCCAATGCTGACGCACATCAAAGGGAATAATGCCGCGGGCATGCTCTTCCGAAAATCCCTGCTCAATGCGCTCTTTGTAACGGCGGCAGGCTGCCAAACACCACTCCACATCCTGTTGCCGTTGCTCTGCCGTGTAGTCGTAATGTTTTCCCTGGCGATCGCTATAGGAGCCAAGCGGCCGGAGATAAAACACCTCCTCCACGGCGCGAGTCCCTTCCACCACATCCAGGATCCGTTTTCCTGTGTAGCGGAATGAATTATGAACAACAATTCCATTGGCAACAAAGTTATGCCAGGGATCTTCAACCTCCAAATCATAAGTTGTTTGTAACCCTAGATACTCAACAGCAACCACCTTGACAGGATGGGCTTTTAGCTTGCGACCAGGGGGCTTGGGTTTGGCCAACCAACATTGTGGATCTGTAATGGGCTGAAATGTGGCGGCAAACTCAGCCTCTAGATGATTGTGATGAAGATATTCGTGACAGGTTTTGCAAAGAGAGACAAGGTTATCGAAGTCGTAGGCTAGAGACGCATCGGCAAACACAGGAACTAGATGGTGGGCGTGGAGATCGCCCCCATACACCCCACAGTGCTGACAGATATAGTTGAACTTAGCGTGAACTTGCGGTGCAATTTGTCGAGTCCATGCACCAATCAACTCTCGCTCGGACGATGTTCCGCCCTTCCAAAAATTTGACTCTATTCCCCTTTTGGTAAAGGTTTTAGCGTTGATACGGCGCTTTTCCAGACTAGCTGGGGATAAATCTAATTGATATCCCTTAACGCCCTTATTCCACGGATGTTCAGAACCCGGCGACCGCTTGTTCAATTGCAACCCATGCGCATAGACCCACTTCTTCACAGATTCAACTGAGCAGCCCGCCAGCGCAGCCATTTCATCAGCATGTAATCCCTTATCAATCTGAGTTTGCAACCAGGTTTTGTCGCGATAGCTGCCACTACCGGCAATGATCTTTCGCCCTTTGTGACGACCCGAAGGTAAAGCGAGGTTAAATTTCTTAGCCCAGTGTCGAATGACATCGGCAGAGCAGCCGCAATTGTTAGCAATTTGCTGAGCGGTTAATCCCTGATTGATTTGGGCGGTTAGCCAGGATTTTTGGCTATAGAGGGCGTCAGATCGAACGATGCCGTTCGTCATCAGTTCACAGTCCTTGGATAGCGCCAATACCCGATGATCACCATCAGTAATTAAGCCCAAAGCATCTCCCATGCGTTGCCAACCTTGGCTGGTATAGAGGCGATGATTGGTCGTACAGTCGAGGGTTTTACCATCTGCCAGTTTAAGCCGATAGACTGGCTGTACGCCGCTACACATCACATTCCGGATATGGCCAATTTCGAAGACACCGGTTTCTTCATTGAGAACCCTTAAAGACATCTTCCTTAGCCGGGCTTTACAGTCGCGACGATAGTTTCCCAGGGACTCGCCCTTACGGCCATAAATCTTGCGCTCTCGGCTAGCTTTTTCGCCGTTAGCCCAGAGGTCATAAAGTTCGGCAATTTTGATTTTCCTCAACGAACCAGAGGCACGAACAAAAGTAACCTCTGTGTCCCCTGCGAGACACTGCACGTCGAAGCTGACCCCAACCCGATGGGTACGGATCTGTTGCATGGTGCTGTGGGGAAACCAGCCGCAGTTCAGAACAATTTGGGGATGTTCCAGGGGACCATAGTGGCCCCGATTTCCGGCCAGTAGATTTTTTACGACCAGTTCTCCACAACGGGTTTCACTGGGCCAGCGATCGCGTTCATCCCAGACAAAGTTTTCGGCGTAGTCCTGATGCATCGCAGCGTAGATCACCTGCTGGGGATTGGGGGTTTGGGAAATGACGGCAACGGTAAAGCTGGCCATGGTGGTGGAAAGATACGAGATCTGGAAAAACATCAGGTTTTCTAGAATAGCGGCTTGCGGGAGAAAACCGCCTACTTTAAGGTGTTTTTTCCACCTTCAATACAAATCTGACTACACAAATCTGACTACACAAATCTGACTACCCAGCGCATGACGGGTCTTCTTCCACACCCCGACAACAGCATCCGACAAAAAACTGGCCGCCAGAGACAGTCCGAGTCCATGTCCCTTGAACAGCCCGTTGGCAACTTCCATGGTTTGCCATTCGCCAGTCATGATAATCTGACACAGGAATCCTCAGGTTTTGAGAGGGTTACAATTCCTCTGCTGTCATCAGGGCAATAAGGACATGGCTATTCTCGATTCGCAAGGGCGGCTCTTCGGCAAGGTCAGTATTCTGGATATCGGTGCCGCGCTGGTTATCCTGTCTGTGATCATTGGCATCTTCTTTTTCCCTGGAACATCCGGAACAGTGGCCCAACTAGGCTCAACTACCAAGCCTGTGGAAGTGGATGTATGGGTTCGGACCGCCATGAGTAATCCGCTCAACAGCCTCAAAGTTGGAGAGAAAACTAACCTGATTATTCGCAATCAGCCCTATGGCAACGTTACCATTAAAGCCATCAGGGAAGTGCCCCAGACGGTCGCTGTTCCCCAACCGGATGGTTCTGTCAAATCTTTACCCGACCCCAGACCCCAGGGAGATATTGGCCGCAACTTTATTGTTACCCTGTCTGGAACTGCCCAAATTACCAAAAATGGTCCAGTTCTGGGCAATAACAAAATAAAAGTTGGGGTTCCCATCGAAATTGAAGGGTTTAACTACAACTTTGCCAACCTGAATGTGTTGGATCTTCGCATCCAGGAATAGGATAATCACCCCATCCAAGCATCTGGGTTGAAATCAGATGCCCGATACAACCTAGCTGACCAGTTCTGAATTCCCGCCTATAGGGGAATGACAGCAGCGTTTTATCGGTTATGTCAACCACCTGTGACTCTGGCTGTCCTATGCGCCACGAACGGTAAAATCAATGATTCCCTACGGGTAAAAGGCCAACTTGGGTAAGCCCAGGGTTTCATCCCAGCCCATCATGATATTGAGACACTGAATCGCCTGACCAGCCTGTCCTTTCATCAGATTATCGATCGCGGACAGGACGATGACCCGATCGGTGCGGGAATCAACTTCCACGCCGATATAGCACAAATTGGTGCCACAAGCCCATTTGGTTTGGGGAAAGGTGCCACTGGGCAGGATTTTGACCCAAGGGGAACTGCGATAAAAGGCGCTGTAAATGGTCAACAAATCATCCCGCACCAAGCCCGGATCCCGCAGGGTGGCATACACCGTAGACAGAATCCCCCGCACCATGGGAATCAAATGGGGAGTAAACTGAACCAGCACCTCATGTCCAGCCAGATCACTACAAATTTGCTCAATTTCTGGGGTATGGCGGTGACGGGCAATATTGTAAGCCGCCAGGGAGTTGTCCGCTTCTGCCAGCAACAGATTGGTTTTGGCCTGCCGCCCGCCGCCCGACGTGCCTGACTTGGCGTCAATAATGGCAGTTTCTGGGACAATCAAGCCCTGTTTGAGCAGGGGAGAAAGGGCTAGCAAGCTGGCAGTTGGGTAACAGCCTGGACAGCCAACCAGTTGCGCCTGGGCAATGCGATCGCGGTAGAGTTCCGGCAACCCATAGACGGCAATTTCAGCCACCGCCTGATCAGTCCGCTTCACCCCATACCAGGCGGCATAGGTCGCCAGATCGGAAAAGCGATAGTCCGCCGATAGGTCCAGAACCTTACACCCCCTAGCCAGCAGGGTAGGCGCCATCTTGCAGGCCAAACCGTTGGGTAACGACAGGAACACCACCTGACAACGGGAAGCAATTTGCTCCAGATCAATGGGTTCAATACTCTGTTGGGTATGGTGGCCCAGATGGGGATAAAGTTCGGCGAAGGGTTGGCCTGCACTACTTTCACCACCCAAATAAGCCAGCTCCAAATTGGGGTGATCCGCCAGCAACCGAACCAGTTGCACGCCACCGTAGCCCGATGCCCCAATAATGCCAACCGGAATGCGCCCCGTTTCGCCCATGATGGTTCACCTTTTGGGTATTTGTTGATCTTGCGTTTGATGCATTTTAGTACTAGATGCCCCCTTTAGTGTGTACCGTGACACTGCCTGGATCGCTGGCAGTGCCGCGATCGCTAGTATCAGGACCGGCCTGGTGGTTAGCCCCAGCAGATCACTGAATGCAGTTCGATAATAGACCGGGATCAGGAAAAAACCTGACAGACTAAAATGGAGGATGAACCAACTTTAAAAAAGTTTACGGTATCCTGCCTTGGATTTTTCGAGCGATCCCTATTCACCCGTGTCAACCGCCTTTCAATTTGATTCCATTGAATCTGCCCTGATGGACTTAAAGGCCGGACGGGCGATCGTCGTGGTCGATGATGAAAATCGGGAAAATGAAGGAGACCTGGTTTGCGCCGCCCAATTCGCCACCCCGGATCTGATCAATTTCATGGCCGTCTATGCGCGGGGCCTGATCTGCTTAGCCTTGACCGGCACCCGTCTGGACGAACTAGACCTGCCTCTGATGGTGACCAACAACACGGACAGTAACCAGACTGCCTTCACCGTTAGTATTGACGCCACCTCCAGCGTTGGGGTGACGACGGGTATTTCCGCCGAAGATCGGGCCCGCACCATTCAGGTTGTGCTGAATCCCGCCACGCGCCCAACTGATTTACGCCGCCCCGGTCATATCTTCCCAATTCGGGCCAGAGAGGGAGGCGTGCTAAAACGAGCTGGCCATACGGAAGCAGCGGTTGATCTGTCCCGTCTGGCTGGTCTGTATCCAGCGGGGGTAATCTGTGAGATTCAAAATCCGGATGGCTCGATGGCCCGGCTGCCGGAGCTAATTGAATATGCCCGTACCCATCAGCTCAAAATCATCAGCATTGCCGATCTGATCAGCTATCGCCTGCAGCATGAACGGTTTATCTGTCGTGAAACTGTTGCAGATCTGCCCACCCAATATGGTGAATTTAAGATTTACGGCTATCGCAACCTGCTGGATCAGTCGGAACATGTGGCCATTGTTAAGGGTGATCCGGCCACCTTCAAGGACCAGCCGGTAATGGTGCGGGTGCATTCGGAATGCTTGACGGGAGACGCCCTCGGCTCTCTTCGCTGTGATTGTCGGATGCAACTGCAGGCCGCCCTGAAGATGATTGACAATGCGGGGCGGGGCATTGTGGTCTATCTCCGGCAGGAAGGGCGGGGCATTGGCCTGATAAACAAGTTGAAAGCCTATTCCTTGCAGGATATGGGCCTGGATACGGTGGAAGCCAATGAACGCCTGGGCTTTCCGGCAGATCTACGGGACTACGGTGTGGGGGCACAGATCCTGAATGACCTGGGTGTCCGACAAATCCGGCTGATTACCAACAACCCACGCAAAATTGCTGGCTTGAAGGGATATGGCCTGGAAATGGTGGACCGGGTGCCGCTGATCATCGAAGCCACCTCCTATAACTCTGGTTATCTGACTGCCAAGGCGGAGAAGTTGGGCCATCTGATGCTGCAAACCTATCTGGTGGCGATCGCCTTGCACTGGAACCAGCCGTTGTCGATCTCCGAACGCTATGCCCATCTGGAAAAAATCCGCCATTTGGCCAAATCCTGTGATCTGGTGCTCCAGGAAGAGGTGAGACCGCTGGCACTGGCTGTTTTTGGTAGTTCGGCCTTGACCGTGCATCTGGGCTTGGAGCAACCCCTGGTTACCGTTCCAGATTGGTACACCCAACCCCACCACCCCTATCTAGAAGCTCTGACCCATATTCTGGATCGTCTGGCGACGCTGCCAGCCCTGGCCCAATTGGACTTTTTGGTTTCTTCGGGAACCGACCCCTTTACCGGCTTACAAGTGCAGTTGAAACGGCAAACCCTGCCGTGGAGTCAACCACCCTCCACCCTCTGCGATCGCCTGGAAACCCAGACAATCTATAGTTTCCAGCCAGAGAACGCCGCAACCGATTAGCTGGCTGCGATCGGTCAGGTAGGGGTGGCGCAACGATGACCGTCCTGGTTAACCACCAACGCACCAGTCTGACTGTTGCATTGCCTGACAGTTGGGCCATACATTACTCAGGCCCGAAGAAAAGATCGGCTTCCTGGCTCAACCGATGAACCGTGTAGGAACCTTCGGGCGCAACTTGGCCATAAAACTGCACGGCATTGCTGGCCGTTTGTAACGAGCGATAGACCAGGGCGCGATTGGGAACCGCAGATCTGACCAGCCAACCGCGCCAAATTCCACCTAGCCAATGTCGTTGGTCGATCTGAATACCGTACATGACTCAATTGCCCTAACCTTTGCACAGATTGGTTGTTTGTCACATGGCTGGGGAATGGACAGGGGGCGGATGCCTCACCGATCGCGGCTGAGACGCCAGCGATTGGAACGGACGAACACGCCATATCCATTGCCTGCCTCATGGTTGCAGGAGCGGGTAACCCTGAACTGTCGAGTGGGACAACCTGTGCTTTAGTGTATGGCCTGACAGGCCCGGATTTGTCCCCATCAAGCAACAATTTATAAAAACTTTGACTACCGGAAATCTACCTCCTATCGGGTGGCGTATATTGTCGTGAATGAGGAAACAAACATGGTTCACCTGCAAGCGCCACCCGAGATCGAGGAACCTATGGGGCTGTTCCCAACCACGCTGGAAGCTGCCGATCAGATTGCCCGTCAGTTGGCCGATCGCAAACATGACTGGGCCAGGGTGGAGATACCACAGCGGATTAGCTACCTGCAGCAGTGTTTATCCCAAGTCACCACGATCGCGGCAGACTGGGTAGCCGCCGCCTGTCAGGCCAAGGGACTGTCGCCAGAGGATCGTCTGGCTGGGGAAGAGTGGATTCTGGGACCGGCGGCCCTTGGTTGGAACCTGCGATCGCTGATTGCCAGCCTGGAAGCCAACGGCCAACCCCGACCACAGCGCTTGCAGATACGGCAGGACCAAACCATCGCCCAGGTCTTTCCTGATAACTGGATGGACCAGCTACTCTGGCTGGGCTATCGCGGCGAAGTGTGGCTGGAACCGGGACAACCCACCAGTCAGGGCCGTATTTATCGGCAAGCCAATGCCCAGGGAAGCGTGGCGCTGGTTTTGGGAGCGGGTAACGTCTCGGCGATCGCACCGATGGACTCGCTGTACAAGCTATTTGCCGAAAACCAGGTGGTGCTGCTGAAAATGAACCCGGTCAACCAGTACCTGGGACCGTTTCTGGAGCAGGTGTTTCAACCCTTGCGGCAGGCTGGTTTTCTGGCGATCGTTTACGGCGGCGTGGAGTTGGGCCGCTTTCTGTGCCAGCATCCCCTGATCGACACGATTCACATGACGGGTTCCCACCGCACCCACGACGCCATCCTTTGGGGCAGCAGTCCGGCGGAACAGATGCACCGTAAAACCGAAAATCGCCCCTTGCTGGATAAGCCCATCACCTCCGAGTTAGGCTGTGTAACGCCAGTGCTGGTGGTGCCGGGACAGTGGTCCCAATCCGATCTGGAGTTTCAGGCCCGCCATGTTGCTGGGATGGTAGTGCATAATGCCAGCTTTAACTGTTGTGCCGGTAAGGTGCTGGTAACCGCCAGGGACTGGCCTCAACGGCAAGCCTTTCTGGACTGCCTGCATCGGGAACTGGCCCGCGTGCCCGCCCGCCATCCCTACTATCCCGGCGCAGTAGAGCGCTACCAGGCGTTTCTGGAACGTTACCCCCAGGCCCAGGTGTGGGTGGCCGAGGAACCAGAAAAGGAGTGCCCAACCGTTCCCTGGACCGTCATACCCGATGTGCCGCCGCACCGGGAAGAATATGCCCTGTCCGAAGAAGCCTTCTGTGGCGTTCTGGCCGAGGTCAGCCTGGCCGGGGCGGATGCTCCCAGCTTTCTGGAGCAGGCCGTAGCCTTTGCCAACCAGCAGGTCTGGGGCAACCTGTCCTGCACCGTTCTGATTGATCCGGCCACCCAGAACCAATATTCCGACCAACTGGAAACCGCGATCGCTGCCCTGCGCTACGGCGTGATTGGCATAAACGTCTGGTCCGGAGCCATGTTCCTGCCACCAGCCCTAACCTGGGGTGCTTTTCCGGGCAATCCGGCCCAGGAAATCCAATCCGGTCAGGGTGTGGTGCATAACACCTACCTGTTTGACCATCCCCAGAAGTCGGTCTTGCGAGCCCCCTTCCGCATTTTCCCCCTACCCCTCTGGTTCAGCCGTCACCGAACCCTCCGACAGGTCGGTCAACGGTTTACCGCCTTCGCCGCCCAGCCTACCTGGGGCAATTTACTAGCAACTGCGATCGCGGCCATTCGGGCCTAAGGAGTAGTCAGGTGTCAGGTGTCAGGTATCAGGTGTCAGCCCCCACCTAGCACCCAAAACCCAGCACCCAAAACCCAAACCTCCCACCCCCCATTCCCAAGAACCGACTGTATCTGGAACCGATTGAAGGAGAAATTGCATGTCTACGGTTGAAGTGATTGACCAAACTGCGATCGCGCGATTGATTGACCAGT
>Ga0272446_1006789_pt1 | contig 11722 bp, 12 predicted proteins | sample YNPCB0061_FD_194587 | JGI IMG/M metagenome (GOLD analysis project Ga0272446, IMG submission 194587) | Hot spring microbial mat communities from Yellowstone National Park, WY, United States - YNP-CB-006-1 | ecosystem: Environmental > Aquatic > Thermal springs > Hot (42-90C) > Sediment | place...
CTCGGTCCGGAGCATGGCCCAGTGCATGGCGATGGGCCAGGCGGCGGGGACGGCGGCGGCCCTGGCCGTGGCCGCGGGGCGCGACCCGCGGGACCTGCCGGTGGCGCAGCTCCGCGACCGACTCCGGGCCGACGGCGCGATCCTCGAGCTCGGCGCCGATGGCTGAGCCGGTCGCCCCACGGCTCCGGATGCTCTTCGTCGGCGTCGACACCCGGGGCTCGTCGATCCACCGGATCTTCCCCCGCTGGGCGGCCGCCCTCGGGCTCGACGCCGAGCTCGTCGGCCGCGACATCCCCCTCGGTGCCGAACCGGGCGCCTTCCGGGCGGTCGTCGAGGAGATCCGGACCGACCCGTCGATCCGCGGCGCCCTCGTGACGACCCACAAGGTCTCCATCGTCCGCCACGCCGGCGACGGCATCGACGAGCTCGATCGCTGGGCGGGGCTCTGCGGCGAGGTCTCCTGCCTCGCCAAGCGCGACGGGCGGCTCCTCGGCTGGGCGAAGGATCCGGTGTCGTCCTGGGAGGCCTTCGTCGAGATCGCCGGGGCCGACTACTTCGCCCGTCACCCCGGCGCCGAGGTCCTCTGCCTCGGGGCCGGCGGGTCGGGGACGGCCTTCACGGCGCGCCTCCTGACGGTCGAGGCCCCGCCGGCCCGGATCGTCGTCACGAACCGCTCGCCCGAGCGGCTGGTGGCCCTCCGGGAGATCCACCGCCGGCTCGGGGCATCGGTGCCGGTCGAGTACCGCGCCGTCGGCGCCGCCGAGGAGACCGACGCCCTCCTCGCCGCCCTCCCGGCGGCCTCGGTCGTCGTCAACGCGACGGGTCTCGGCAAGGACCGGCCGGGGTCGCCGATCAGCGACGCGGCTCGCTTCCCGGAGCGGGCGATCGTCTGGGACTTCAACTACCGCGGCGCCCTCGGCTTCCTCGAGCAAGCGCGGAGCCAGGCCTCGGCCCGCGGCCTCACCGTCGTCGATGGCTGGCGCTACTTCGTCATCGGCTGGATCCTCCACGTCGCGGAGGTCTTCGATCTCGCCCTCGACGAGGCGCGCCGTGCCGAGCTCGCCGCCATCGCCGACGCGGTGCGGACCGACCAGGAGCTTGGGAGGACCTGACCATGCCCTTCGTTCGAACCGTCCTCGGTGACGTCGAGACCAGCCAGCTCGGGGTCGTCTACGCCCACGAGCACCTCGTCATCGCCGGCGGCCGCCCCGTCGAGCGGGAGCCGGACTTCCTCCTCGCCGACGTCGAGCGGGCCGTCGCCGAGCTGGAGCCGGCCAAAGCCCTCGGCCTCCGGACCATCGTCGACGCGATGCCGTGCGACGCCGGCCGCGACGTCGGCCTCCTGGCCGAGATCAGCCGCCGGGCCGGGATCCACGTCGTCGCCCCGACGGGCCTCCACCACGAGCGCTACTACGAGGACCGCCACTGGAGCCGCACCTACGAGACCGAGGAGATCGCCGAGCTCTTCGTCGCCGACATCGAGGTCGGCATCGACGCCCGCGACTACGTCGGACCGCTCGTCCGCCGGACGCCACACCGGGCCGGGGTCATCAAGATCGCCGGGTCCGAGGGCGGCCTCTCGGCCCGCGACGAGCGGATCTTCGACGCGGCCGCCATCGCCCACCGGCGGACCGGTTGCCCGATCCTCACCCACTGCGAGAACGGGACCGGCGCCCTCGAACAGATCCGGCGCCTGACCGATGGCGGCGTCGACCCCGGCCACGTCGTCTGCTCCCACGTCGACAAGGTCGTCGACCGGGGCTACCAGCGGGCGATCTTCGCCACCGGCGCCTGCGTCGAGTACGACCAGGCCTTCCGCTGGCCGGCCGACGGCCCGAACGGGACGCTCACCTGCATCGAGTGGGCGATCGAGGACGGCTTCGCCGGTCGGATCGTCTTGGGCCTCGACGCCGCTCGACGCCGCTACTGGTCGGCCTACGGCGGCCGACCCGGCTGGACGTACCTCCTCGGCCCCTTCTCGGCCCTCCTCGCCGAACGGGGCGTCCCCGAGGCGACCCGGCGGGCCTTCTTCGTCGACAATCCAGCTCGGGCCTTCGCCTTCGCCGCCCGGGCCTGAACAGGAGGACGCGACCATGACCGAGCCATCGCCCGATCGACCGCCGGTCCGGCTCGGCGGTGCGCTGACGACCTCGGTCGTCGGCTCCCACGCCCACCCGGGCTGGATGGGGGTCGCCCTGGCGGCCATCGAACGGGGCGACGGCGGGCCGGCCGACCTCGCCGAGCTCCTCGACGACGCCGTCGACCTCGCCATCGCCGACCAGGAGCGGGCCGGGATCGACGTCGTCACCGACGGCGAGATGCGCCGGGCGGGCTTCTTCACGGCCGAGTTCTACCGCCATCTGACGGGCGTCGTGCCGCTCCCGCCGGAGCGGCGCTGGGGACCCGCCGGGCACGACCAGCAGCACCGCTTCGCGGTGACCGAGCCGATCGCGGCGCCGGCCGGGCTCGGTGTCGTCGATGAGTTCCGCTTCGCCGTCGGCCGGACGAGGCGGCCGCTCAAGGTGACGATCCCGGGGCCCTTCACCCTCTCCGGTCGGCTGCGGACCGGCCCGGGCGAGGTCTATCGCGACCGGGCGGCTGCCGCCGAGGCCTTCGTCCCGATCGTCAACGCCGAGCTTCGCGCCCTCGCCGCGGCCGGGGCCAGCTTCATCCAGATCGACGAGCCGTCGCCGGCCATCCACCCCGATGCCCCGGTCGACTTCGCGGCCCTCCTCGCCGGCGCCACGGCCGGGCTCCGCGGCGTCCGGATCGGCGTCCACCTCTGCTTCGGCAACTACGTCGGCCGGCCGCTGGCGAAGCGGACGTACCGGCCGGTCCTCGATCAGCTCCTCCGCTTTCCGGCCGACGAGCTCGTCCTCGAGTTCGCCAATCGGGAGCTCGCCGAGCTCGACATCCTGCCGGTCCTGGCGAGTCGCTTCGACCTGGCCATCGGGGTCGTCGACGTGAAGAGCTACTACCTCGAGACCGCCGAGGACGTCGCCGAGCGGGTCGAGCGGGTCCTGGCGGCCGGCGTGCCGGAGGCGCGGCTCTCCCTCGTCCCCGACTGTGGCTTCAGCCAGACGGCCCGCTGGGCGGCGACGGCGAAGCTCCGGGCCCTCGTCGCCGGGCGCGATCTCGTCCGGGGAACCCGCACCAGCAGGGAGGCGAACGATGCCTGACCACGCCAGCACGGCCGACCGCGCCAGGACGGCGGCCGCTCGGCCCGCCCTCCCGGCGCCGATCGTCGAGGGCCGAGTCATCGCCATCGCCCGCCGCCTCGAGCCGGCGACGCTGCCGGCCGTCGCCGAGGCCCTCGCGGCGAACGGGATCAGGGTCTTCGAGGTGACCATCGACAGCCCGGGCGCCGTCGAGTCGATCCGGGCCCTCGCCGAGGGCCCGCTCGCCGAGCGACTCCTCGTCGGGGCCGGGACGGTCCTGTCCGTCGGCGAGGCGGAGGCGGCCGTGGCGGCCGGGGCCCGTTTCCTCGTGACCCCGCACCTCGACCCGGAGCTCATCGGCTGGGCGGCCGAGCGGGGGATCCCGATCCTGCCGGGGGCCTTCACCCCGACCGAGATCGTCACCGCCTGGCGGGCCGGGGCGGCGGCGGTCAAGCTCTTCCCAGCCTCGGTCGCCGGGCCGGCCTTCATCCGCGACTTCCGGGGGCCGTTTCCCGACATCCCGCTCATCCCGACGGGGGGCGTGAGCATTGAGAACGCGGCCGACTTCCTCCGGGCAGGGGCCGTGGCGGTCGGGCTCGGGTCGTGGCTGACGGGGGCCGGCGACCCGGCCGAGGTCGCCCGGCGGGCGGCGGCGGTAGCGGAGGTCGTCGCCGCGGTCGCCGGCGCGCGACGCTGAGCCGGGAAGGAGCGTCCTTCGGCTCCCCGAGCGGGCGGCCGGCCTTCCAGTTACACCGTCCGGGTCACCTTGCGGAGACCCCGCGGCCGCTCCGGATCGAGGCCCCGGGCGAGGGTGAGGGCGAGGGCGTGGAGTTGGGCCGGGACGATGGAGACGATCGGCCGGACCCATTCCGCAACTCCGGCCGGGATCGAGATCGACCAGCGCCCGAGGCCGCAGATCGCCGGGTCGTCGGAGAGGACGGCGAGCTCGGCACCGTGCTCGTCGCGAAGCCGGACGAGGAGCTCGGTCAGCCCCGGCGCGATCGCCCCCGACGGAGCGACGGCGAGGACCGGGACGCCGGGCTCGATGAGGGCGACGGGGCCGTGCTGGAAGTCGGCCGCGGAGTAGGGGTCGGCGAAGAGGTTCGCCAGTTCCTTGATCTTGAGCGCCCACTCGCGGGCCGTCGCGTACTCGAGGCCGCGCCCGAGGACGATCGCCCGGTTCGCGGCCGCCATCTCTGCGGCGACGGCCTGCGCCTCGGGCTCGGCGGCGAGGGCGCGGGCGAGGGCGTCGGGGACGGCAGCGAGATCGGCCTCCGCCGCCCGGCGGGCCTCGGCGTCGTCCCCGAGGGCGACCGACAGGAGGGCGACGGCGGTGAGCTCGGCGGTGTACGTCTTCGTCGCTGCGATCGCCCGTTCGGGTCCCGCCGCCAGGTCGATGACGTGCTCCGCCGCCTCGGCGAGCGGCGACGCCGGCGTGTTCGTGATGGCGAGGGTCGGGGCGCCCTGAGCGCGAGCCGCGGCGACGACGGCGACGACGTCCGGCGAGGCGCCCGACTGGCTGATGCCGACGACGAGGCTCCGGCCGAACCGGGGCGCGACGCCGTAGAGGGTGACGATGGACGGTGCGGCGAGGGCGACGGTGAGCCGGTTGCGAACGCCCCAGAGGTACTGGGCGTAGATGGCGGCATGGTCGGAGGTCCCGCGGGCGGCGATGACGACGTGCTCGATCCCCGCCCGCCGGACCTGCTCGGCGACGGGAGCGACGAGGTCGAGGCCGCGCTCGAGGAGGCGGGCGATCACCTCGGGTTGTTCGTGGATCTCGTCTCGAAGGTGCATGACCCGATTGTCGCCGATCGGGGCGAGCCCTCGACGGCCCGGTGTGCGCCTGGTGCACATCTCGGCCGGCAGACTCACCGCCCACGCGCCCGGCCTGCCGATTCCGTGCGTGGGGCGCACACCATCGGCAAAGGTGGAGGACGAGCGGCCAGACGCCTGTCAAAGCTGTGCAGGTGACGCACGTCGGGTGCCTAGACCTGGCTCCGAGGAGCCGAGATGTGCACCCCACGCACGCCCGAGTCGGTTCGGTGCAGCCCCCGCACAGAACCGACGACCTGCTCGCCGATCGCGGCGCGGACGCTGCTTCGCCCCGGTCGCTCGGGTTGGCGCACGACGCAGGCGTACGGTGGGTCCTCGTCTTCCCGCTCACGGGCCGGCCCCGCCACGCTCCGAGCGGACCAGCCACCACCCCACCGGCCGCGGCCGCGCCCCAGATGCCCGAGAATCGGCCAGAGCCGTGCGCGCCGTCGGGCGTGCGAGCCCGTCCAGACCACGAGGTTCGAGTCATGCACGTCACCCTCGTCCACGTCCGCGTCAAGCCGGAGCACCTGGCCGAGTTCATCGCCGCCACCCGGGCGAACCACGAGGCCTCGGTCCGCGAACCCGGCAACGTCCGCTTCGATGTCCTCCAGTCGGCCGACGACCCCGCCCGGTTCGTCCTCTACGAGGCGTACCTCGACGAGGCCTCGGCCGCCGCGCACAAGTCGACCGAGCACTACCTCGAGTGGCGGGCCGCCGTCGAGCCGTGGATGGCGGAACCGCGTCGCGGCGACCGCTACGTCGGGCTCTTCCCTGAGGTCCCGGGCCGGTGACGAGCCCGGGCAAACCCGCCTGGGACGCCGGCGCCTTCCGGGTCGGTCGGCTCCCGATCATCGAGTTCGGCCGGGGTCGCCTCGACGACCTTCCCGACCGGATCGTCGAGCTCGGTCGGCGGGTCCTCCTCGTGACCGGTCGGCGCTCGCTCGAGGCGAGGGGGCGCCTCGGCCCCCTCCTCGAGCGTCTGGCCGGGCTCGGCTGCTCGGTCGAGCGGGTCGTCGTCGAGGGCGAGCCGTCGCCCGAGCTCGTCGACGGGGCCGTCGCTCGGTTCCGGGGCGCGGAGCTCGAGGTCGTCGTCGGGATCGGCGGCGGGAGCGTCCTCGACGCGGCGAAGGCGATCGCCGGCCTCCTTCGGACGGGAACCTCGATCCTCGATCACCTCGAGGGGGTCGGTCGGGGCGTCCCCTACCCCGGCCCGGCCGTCCCCTTCGTCGCCGTGCCGACGACGGCCGGCACCGGCTCCGAGGCGACGCGGAACGCCGTCATCACCAGGCCCGGCCGCGACGGCTTCAAGCGCTCCTTCCGGGACGAGCGCCTCGTCGCCCGGCTCGCGCTCGTCGACCCCGATCTCCTCGTCGGCCTGCCGCCGGAGGCCATCGCCGGGAACGGCATGGACGCGCTCACCCAGCTCATCGAGTCCTACGTCTCGACGGGGGCCGGCGCCTTCACCGACGGGCTCGCCCTCGCCGGGCTCGAGGCGGCCCGGGACAGCCTCCTCGCCTGGCACGCCGTGGTGGCCGAAGGGCCCGCCGAGGCGACGACGACCACGCCCCGGGCCGATGGGACGACGACCGCGCCCCGGGCCGATGCGACGACGACCGCGCCGTCCGCCGAGGAGGCAACGCCCCTGCCGCCCACCGAGGCAACCACGCCCCCGGCCGACGCCCCGGGCCCGTCCCCAGCCGACGAGGCGACGGCCGCCCTCCGCGAACGGATGGCCTTCGCCGCCCTCGCCTCGGGGATCTGCCTCGCCCAGGCGGGGCTCGGCGCCGTCCACGGGATCGTCGCGCCCCTCGGGGCGATGACCGGGGTCGGCCACGGCCTCGGCTGCGGGATCCTCCTGGCCGAAGCGACCCGGGCGAACTTGCGGGCCCTCGCCGAGCGGGCGCCGGACTCGCCGGCCCTCGCCCGCTACGCCCGAGTCGCCCGGATCCTCCTCGCCGACCCGGCCCTCGACGACGAGCCCGCCCGAGCCGCCCTCCCGGACCTCCTCGCCGAGTGGGCGAGACGCCTTCGCCTGCCGCGCCTCCGGGATGTCGGGCTGGAGGAGGCCGACATCGACTGGATCGTCGAGCGATCGCGCGGCTCGAGCATGCGCACGAACCCGGTCGTCCTCACCGACGCGGAGGTCGCCGCCATCCTCCGTGCCGCTTCCTGAGTCACGAGCGGTCGCCCCGGAGCGCGGTGGGACCGCCGATCGGGCTAGCGGCCGCCGGCCATGGCCGGCAGGATGACGATGGTGTCGCGCTCGGCGATCGGGGTCGCGACGTCCTGGAGGTGCCGGACGTCGGTGTCGTTGACGTAGATGTTCACGAAGCGGTTCAACTGGCCCTCGGGGCCGAAGAGCTGGGCCCGGAGGGCCGGGTAGGCGCCGACGAGCGCCTCGAGGGCCTCGCCGACCGTCGTGCCGGCGACCTCGACCTGCTTTGCGCCGCCGGTCGCCGAGCGGAGGACCGGCGGGATTCGAACCGTACTCATCCGAGAGACTCCACGCTCAAGAGGGGGATCGATGGTGTCGGGGTGGCGGCACGCCGACTAGCGGCCGCCCCGGTACCAGGCCTCGAAGGCGGCAAAGGAGGGTCGGATCGGCGGCGCAAGGCCCGGCTCGTCGGGGCCGGCCGGCCGCGGCTCGAGGCCGAAGGTCCGCGCGTCCGGGGTCTTCACCCCGTTGCCCGTGACGAGGGCGACGACCTCGTCGTCGGGGCCGATGACCCCCGCCCGGCGGGCCTGCTCGACGGCAGCGATGGTCACCCCGCCGGCGGTCTCGGCGAAGATCCCCTCCGTCGCCGCCAGGCGCCGGATGGCGGCCGCGGTGGCCGCGTCGGGGACGGCTTCGATGGAGCCGCGGCTCGTTCGGGCGAGTTCGAGGGCGTAGAGGCCGTCGGCCGGCGAGCCGATGGCGAGGGAACGGACGATGGTCTCGGGCGTCCGGACCGGCGCGATGTCGGCCGCCCCTCGGGCGAAGGCCGTCGCCACCGGGGCGCAACCCGCCGGCTGGGCGCCGACGAAGCGGACCGGCCGCGGCTCGACGAGGCCGAGCACGACGAGCTCCTCGATCCCCCGGGCGACCTTCGTGAAGAGGGCACCGGAGGCGATGGGGGCGACGATGACGTCGGGCAGGCGCCAGCCGAGGCCCTCGGCGATCTCGAAGGCGAGGGTCTTGCTCCCCTCGGCGTAGTAGGGCCGCAGGTTCACGTTCACGAAGGCCCAGCCCTCCTCGTCGGCGACCTCGAGGCTGAGGCGGTTGATCTCGTCGTACGTGCCTTCGATGGGGACGACGGTCGCGCCGTAGGCGAGGGCGTGCTCGACCTTCGCCGGCTCGAGATCGGCCGGGATGAAGACGTAGGCCCGCAGGCCGAGGGCCGCCGCGGCGGCGGCGACGGCCCCGGCGAGGTTCCCGGTGGAGGCGCAGGCGAGGACGTCGAAGCCGAACTCGACGGCCCGGGCGGCGGCGACGGCGACGGGACGGTCCTTGAAGGAGAGGGTCGGGTTCCGGGTATCGTCCTTGAGCCAGAGCCGACCGATGCCGAGCTCGGATCCGAGGCGGCTCGCCTCGAGCAGCGGGGTCGAGCCGACGGCGAGGCCACGCCGCGGAACGGCGTCGACGGGCAGGAGCTCGAGGTACCGCCAGATGCCGGGCGGGCGGCTGGCGACGGTGGATCGGGTCAGGCTCGCCCGGGCGGCGGCGAGGTCGTACTCGACCTCCAGGGGCCCGAAGCAGGCCGGACAGACGTAGGATGGCCCGAGGGGCTCGGGCCGGCGACAGTTTCGACAGCGCAGCCCGACGATCCGAGATGAGGGGGTTGCCGGCTCGGTGGCGGAGGTTCGATCGCCGGCGCCTTCGGCCGAGGCCATCATCGACCGCGCGCCGGTCGGCTCGGTGGCGGTCGGTGTCGCGGTCTCGGTCGTCATCGTCGGCTCCTTCGGTCGCTGCTGGCGGGGATGCAGTGGTGTTGGGCCGAGAGCGACGGAGACGACCGAAACAGAAGACCCTTCCTGACGAGGAAGGGTCTCGATCCACCCTTATCTCGCAGGAATGCTCCTGCCCGGACTTGGCACCTTGCCGGCGAGGGTCTGTGCGCCGGTAGGTTGTCGTGGCTTCATCGGGCCGGTCCCTCCGCCACTCTCGATAAGGTCTTCAGTTGTGGGACCGATCGTACCGGTCGGGCGCCGGTGGCGTCAACCCATTTCGCCTGGTCCGGTCCGTCGCCCTGGGTGTCGGACTTGGGTCGGGGAGGGCGGGTGGCCGGGCGGGTCTCGCGCGGCGTTCCGCAGTCCGGAACCGGCGTCGCAGGACGGGCCATTCGGCACGGACTCGGGGCAGCGGCGTCCCCCTATCGTCGGTTGGCGACGAACCGGATCGCACGAGCAGGGAGGACGCCATGGTGACGGTAGGATCGGGCCCCGGCGCTGAGGGCCGGGCCGTCGGCCGAGGGGATCCCCGCACGCCGGTGCGGCGCCTGCCGCTGGAGGCCGGCGAGGTCAGTTGTCCGCAGCGCGGCGTGCTCGCCGCCCGGCGCTGCCTGGCCTGCAGCTGGTTCGTCGGGGCCGAGCTCGAGGGGCCCAACCCGGTGATCCGCTGCGCCTTCTGGCGAGCGCTGGTCGTCGACCGACCGGGGTCCCTCGGGGTCCGGCTGGCGCAGGCCTGGCGGCCCGAACCTCGCGACGAGGGTCGGCCGCAGGGCTGAGCGGCCCCAAGGCCGAGACAGTCCGGGCGGCGGCTGGTCAGCCGCCCGGGTGGCAGACGCCGCTCTCGAGAAGTGTCGCGATGGCCTCGACGGCCGCCTCGGCGTCGTCGCCGTCGGCCGCGACCCTGACCCGGTCCCCGGCTCGGATCGCCGCCCCGACAAGGGTGAGCATGCTCCGGCCATCGACCGGGGCACCACCGGCCGTCAGATCCTCGAGGGTAATCCTGGCGCCGAATCGAGCCGCGGCCTGACTGATCCGCATCGCCGCCCGTGGGTGGAGCCCGTAGCGGTCGCGGAAGACGACCTCGCGGGATGCGGTCATGGCATCGACCCGCCACCGGTCGCGGCAGCCTTGCCGGCCTTGCCACCGGCGGCCCCGGCGGCCTCGCCACCGGCGCCCTCGCCCGCCGCCCATTCCGCCTCGCCGAAGTCCTCGGCCTCGAAGACCCAGAGGCGCGCCTCCGGCCAGCGCCAGGCGTCGGGCGGCAGGCCCGCCTTGCGACAGACGGCGGCGAGGGTCGTCACCTCGTCCCACCCCTGCTCCTTGGCGACCTTCGGGAGGAGGAGCGCCCGCCGCCCCGCCGCCTCGACGACGATCCCGTGCCGGTCGGCCTCGAAGGCAGACGGGTCGGCGATCTCGGTCATCGGTCCCAGGATGGAAACCTCGATCCGTACCGCCGGTACCTCCTCGGGGCCGAGGGGCGGGAAGCGCGGGTCGCCGATGGCGGCGGCGATGGCGGCATCGCGGACGTTCTCCCAGAGTGGCCGGTCGATATCGAGCCGACCCATGCAGCCCCGGAGCTCGCCGTCGAGGGTGAGGGTCACAAACGCCGCGGCGGGCCGCGCCAGCTCGTCGGCAACGTCGCTCGGAAGCGTCGCCGATCCGGCCGGACCCGAGCCCTTCTCCGGACGCCGAGCGCTGCCCGATCCGATCGTCCCCGTCGGTCCGTAGGCGGCGAGCCGACCTTCGAGGGCATCGAGGCGACCGTCCCGATAGGCCTCGGCGGCCGCTCCGACGACGGCCCGGGCGAGGCCGAGGAGCCAGTGCCGGGTTTCGGGGCGCAGGGCGAACGGCGCGATCACGACCGCCGCCCCTCGGTCGCTCGGCTCGCCGCTCGGCGTCGCGGTCGATCGGGGCGCTCGGCTGGAGCCCTCGGGTCGGGTAGCCGTGGTTCGGCTCGGCCGGTCGGACATCTCGCCGCAACGATACCCCCACCCGTCAGCGCTGACGAGGGACGAATGGACGAAACTCGCTCCTCGCTCCAGCGGCAAGCTCGGAGTCCTGGCGTCCCGTGGTCGCTGCGACGCTCTCCGCGCGGCGACGGCTCGTGTCGCCACCAGCGAACACTTCGCCCCTCCGGGGCGTGCTGGTGCGGGTCGTGTCGCCACCAGCGAACACTTCAGCGAATCGGCGCTCGCCGATGCGGGTCGTGTCGCCACCAGCGAACACTTCGCCCCTCCGGGGCGTGCTGGTGCGGGTCGTGTCGCCACCAGCGAACACTTCGGCATAAGGGTGTCGCTCCATGCGCGAGATGTTCGCTCAGGGCGACGCGGCGGGCACGGGTGGGGTCGATGCGGGCGATGTGTTCGCTCAGGGCGACATCGTGGGCGCGGATGCGGGCGAAGTCCCCGATGTGTTCGCCTACGGCGACATCCCGAGCAGGTGGCGGACAGACACTCGCGAGATGTTCGCTCAGGGCGACGCGGCCGGCACGGCCGGCGCCCCGCCCCTCACGCCGACGGCTCGAGCCGCGGGTCGATCGGACGGCCGGCGGTCAAGACCGCCCCGATCCCACCAAGGACCTCGTAGAAGGCCGCGACCGGCTGGCTCATCGGCCCCGCGTCGGCCCGCCGGATGGCGACGATCCGCCGCCGCGGTGGGACCGCATCGCGGATCGCCACGCCGACGAGCCGCCCGTCGGTGAGCTCGGCCGCGACCGCCGTCGCCGGGAGGAGCGCGACCCCCAGCCCCTGGCTCACCATCTGCTTCGCCGCGTCGATGTTGTCGAGCTCGATGACGCTCCGAGGGGCGACCCCGGCCGA
>Ga0272446_1006790_pt1 | contig 11720 bp, 10 predicted proteins | sample YNPCB0061_FD_194587 | JGI IMG/M metagenome (GOLD analysis project Ga0272446, IMG submission 194587) | Hot spring microbial mat communities from Yellowstone National Park, WY, United States - YNP-CB-006-1 | ecosystem: Environmental > Aquatic > Thermal springs > Hot (42-90C) > Sediment | place...
GCCGGAGAATCCGCGCGTGGTCGCCGAGATTCGCGCCCGCATCGACCGGTTGATGACCACCTTCCCCGAACAGATTCAGAGCGCCTACCGCGAGAGCATGGCCCGGCAGGTCGCACCCACCGCGGTGGGAAGCTCCCCGCGCCTGGGGAGGTGAGCCCGTGCCCCTTTCGTTCCGATCTGTCGCTCCCTCTGAACTCAGCCGATTCGAAGCCCTGGTGATCGATGCCTTCGAGCCCATCACCTGGGCCAGAAAAGTGGACGAGCTGTACGGCCCCCTGAATGGCAAGGACTGGCGCGAGCGCTGGAGGCTGCGCCTGGCGAACATCTTTGAAACCCAGATCCTGCTTGCCGGCGAGGTGGACGGTGAACCGGTGGCCTTCGCTTCCGCCACCCTGGATTCCGCCGCCGCTCTCGGCTACATTGACCTGCTCGCCGTCGGCCGCCGCTTCCAGGGCAAGGGTTACGGCCGGGCCATGCTTCGCGGCATGCTCCGGCATCTGAAGGAAAAAGGCGCCCGGTACGCCCATCTGGACTGCATGACCACCAACGAAGCCGGCAATAACCTGTACCGCTCGGAAGGATTCACCGAAGTCGCCCGCCACATCCGCTGGTTTATCAGGATCCCGTAGCGGGCGCGCTACAATCGTGGCTTATGCTGCGCTCGATTCTGATGATCGTGGTCTGTGCCGGCAGCCTGGCCGCGCAGAAGACCCCGTTCGATGTTCACGCGTTGCTGAAACTGGTGCGCATCAGCGATCCGCAGATCTCCCCGGACGGCAAGGCGGTCTCCTTCACGGTGCAGAGCATCGCGCTCGAAAACAACCAGCGTCCCCGGCAGATCTACACCATGCCGCTGGCCGGCGGCACACCCCGGCCCATCGGACCGGCGGGCGCGAACAACGAGCGCGCCCGCTGGTCGCCCGACTCGAAGAAGATCGCTTTCATCTCCGACCGCACCGGCTCGGCGCAGGTCTGGATCATGGATGCCGACGGCTCGAACTCCAAGCCCGTGACCAACCTGGCCACCGAGGCCGGCGGCGTGCTGTTTTCGCCCGACGGCAATAACCTGGTGTTCACCAGCGAGGTCTTCCCCGAGTGCCCCGACGACGCCTGTAACAAACAGAAACTCGATGCCGGGCGCGGCTCACCGGTCCAGGCGCGGCTCTACGATGCGCTGCTCTACCGTCATTGGAACCGCTGGCAAAGCCCCCGGCGGAGTCATCTTTTCGTGGTTCCCGCCGCCGGCGGGACCCCCAAAGACCTGACTCCGGGTTCCCGCGATGTGCCCCCCTTCTCGCTCGGCGGTCCCGATGACTACGCCATCTCGCCGGACGGCAAGGAAGTCTGCTTCACCATGAATGCCGCCGAGCAGCCCGCCCTCAGCACCAACACGGACCTCTTCGTCGTCCCCATCGAGGGCGGACCGGTCCGGAAGATCACCGTCAACCCCGCCGCCGATAGCGGCCCCGTCTACTCGCCCGACGGCAAATACATCGGCTACCGCTCTCAGACCCGCCCCGGTTACGAGAGCGACCGCTGGCGGCTCACTCTGCTCGAACGCGCCACCGGCAAGGTCACCCTGCTCACCGAGGCGCTGGACCGCTGGGTTTCGAGTTTCACCTGGGCGCCCGATTCCACCCGCCTGTTCTTCACCGCCGAAGACCGCGGCTTGCAGCCCATTCAGTTCATCTCCGTGAACGGCGGCGCGATCCGCATCGCCGTGAGCGGCGCCAGCCACCTCGACGACATCCAGTTCACCCCCGATGGCAAGACGATGGTCTACACCCAGCAGAGCGGATCGCGGCCCGTCGAGTTGTACCGCGCATCGTCGGAGGGTTCGTCCACCGCCTTGACCCATCTCAATGACGAGATCCTGAACCAGTACAACCTGGCCGCCCTCGAGAGTTTCTGGGTCGAGGGCGCCGAAAAGGCCCGCGTGCAGAGTTTCCTCGTCAAGCCTCCTGATTTCGACCAGCAGAAAAAATACCCCGCCCTCGTGCTGATCCACGGCGGACCCCAGGGCGCCTGGGGCGAGAGCTGGAGCTATCGCTGGAACGCCCAGGTCTTTGCCGCCGCCGGCTACGTCGTCGTGATGCCCAATCCCCGCGGCTCCACCGGCTACGGCCAGCGCTTCATCGACGAGATCAACCAGGATTGGGGAGGAAAGGCGTTCGACGATCTCATGGCGGTGGCCGATTACGTCTCCGCCCTCCCCTACGTGGACAAGGACCGCATGGCCGCCGCCGGCGGCTCCTACGGCGGCTACATGGTGAACTGGATTCTGGGCCACACCTCGCGCTTTAAGGCCCTGGTTTCCCACGCCGGCGTGTACGACCTCCGCAGCGAAGCGGGCGAAACCGAGGAGTTGTGGTTCCCCAACTGGGAGTTCGCCGGCATGCCCTGGGACAACCCCGAGATGTACGCCCGCTGGTCGCCCAGTTTCTTCGTCAAGGAATTCCGCACGCCGACCCTGGTGATTCACGGCGAACTGGATTTCCGTGTCCCCTACGGGCAGGGTCTGCAACTGTTCACCGCCTTGCAACTCCAGAAAGTGCCCTCCAAACTCCTGATCTACCCCGATGAAGGTCACTGGATCCAGAAGCCGCAAAACGCCGTCCTCTGGTACAAGACCTTCCTTGACTGGATCGACAACTGGACGAAACGCTGAACGGGCGGCGATATGAAAAGACTTGCCCTGATTGGCGCCGGCATCCTGGTGGCGGGCGTGTTCGCGCTGGCGCTGCTCTCCTCGGGTTCCTCGCTCAAGGTTGATCCGCCGGTGCATGCCATCGGCGCTGAGACTGCCGTGCGCGTGGTGATCGACAACCCCCACGGCGTGCGCCGCGTGGAAGCGTACCTCGAACAGGGCGGCGCCCGGTACAAGATCTTCGAACGGGTCCGTCCCTCGACGCGGCTTACGTTCCTCGGCCGGCGCAACCCGCCCGTGGATGTGCTCTTTCCGGCCGGCAAGAAACAGGCCCCGGCCCTCAAGGACGGCAAAGCCACCCTGCGCATCGAGGCTGTGTCGAACGACTTTTTGGGAAGAACCGATGCCGTCACCCAGGAGGTCACCGTCATCAGCGCGCCTCCCCGCGTCGTGGCCGACACCTTCCAGCACTACATCAATCAGGGCGGCTCGGAACTGGTCGTGTTCACGCCCTCCGGCTACTGGACCGAAGCCGGAGTGCGCGTGGGCGCCCGCGCCTTTCGCAGCTATCCGCTGCCGGCGGGCACGCGCGGCGAGCGCTTCTCGATCTTCGCATTCTCCTGGGACACCCCGGCCGATACCGTGCCCGTCGTCTACGCCAGAAACCCGGCCGGTACGGAAACCACGGCCCGGTTCTGGTGCCGCGTCTTCCCCAAACCCTTCCGCACCCGCGACCTCAAGGTGGATGACCGCTTCTTCGAGAAAGTGGTGAACCAGATCGATCCGGGCGGGACTGGAGATCTGCTCTCGCGGTTCCTGAAGATCAACGGCGAGTTCCGCCGCCGCGATAACCAGAAACTGGCCGCCCTGCGCCTGAAGACCGAAGAGCGTTTCCTGTGGTCAGCTCCCTTTTTGCAGCTTGCCAACTCGAAGGTCGAATCGCTGTTCGCCGACAAGCGCAGTTACATTTACAACGGCAGGAAGATCGATGAGCAGGTCCACCTCGGCTTCGATCTTTCCGTGGTCCAGGGAGTGGCCGTCACCGCCGCCAATAGCGGGAAGGTCGTCTATGCCGATGACCTGGGCATCTACGGCAACTGCATCGTGGTGGACCACGGCTACGGCCTGCAATCCATCTACGGGCACCTCAGCCGGATCGACGTGAAGCCCGGCGACCTGGTGAAGCGGGGGCAGGAGATGGGCCGCAGCGGCTCGACCGGCCTGGCCGGAGGCGACCACCTCCACTTCTCCATGCAGGTGGATGGCGTGCAGGTTACCCCGGTCGAATGGTGGGACGAACACTGGCTCAAAGACCACATCTGGAGCCGCGTGCCGCAGCCCCCGGCCCAGTAGCCGGTCACTGAACCCGGTACTTCTCCACCGCGGATTCGTCCACCTCCACGCCCAGGCCCGGACCCTGGGGGACGTCCACGTAACCGTCCCGCATGCGGATCGGGCTGCGGCAAATCTCGCGGCTCAACGGCCCGCTGGTCACGTTGAACTCCACAAACGCCGACCGGCGCAAAAACGCGTTCAGGTGCAGCGACGCGGCCGTCAGCAGGTCCGAAATCCAGGCGTGCGGCACGCACAGCCGGTTGTGAAGCTCCGCCATGTGGACAATCTTGCGCGCCACCGTGAATCCCCCGCACCGCGAAATGTCCGGCTGGACGACGTCCACCTTGCCCCGCTCGATCAGCATCCGAAAGCCCCACTCGGTGGATTCCTGCTCGCCGCAGGCGATCGGCGTGTCCACCGCCTCGGCCACCCGGGCGTAGCCGTCGTAATCTTCCGGCGAGAGCAGTTCTTCGATGAAAAACGGGCGGTACGGCGCCAGCCGGCGCACCACGTCGATGGCCTCCTTGGGCGTCCGCTCGACGAACCAGCCGGTATCCACCAGCAGGTCGTTCCTGTCCCCGAGCGCGCGCCGGGCCGCTTCCACCAGCCGTACATCCCGGTCGCGGTCCTGCCCGAAGACTCCCCAGCCGAACTTCACCGCCGTGAAGCCCTGGTCCAGGTACCGGCGGCAGGCTTCCTCCATCGCCGCCGGTTCGGGCCGGAACAGCGTGCTCGCATAGGCCCGGACCTTGGTGCGGTATCCGCCCCCCAGCAGTTTGTAGATGGGCTGGCCGGTGGCCTTCCCGATGATGTCCCACAGAGCGATGTCGATGCCCGACATCACCTGGATGGCGGCCCCCCGGCGTCCGTAATACACCGACGCCATGTACATCTTGTGCCAGAGCCGCTCGACCTCGAACGGGTCCTCCCCGATCAGCACCGGCTTGAGGCCCAGGAATCCGGGCGTCGCGCCCTCCGACGGCGCATTAACGATCGCCCGCGCCACATGGGGTTGGGTCTCGATGTCGGCGTACCCGGTCAGGCCGGCGTCGGTGCGGACCCGCACCAGCGCCAGGTAGCGAATGCCGTAAGCCTCCTCGTCCCCCTTGGGGGCCGCATAGGCGCCGGGAGCCTCCAGAACCAGCACTTCCACGTCCGTGATCTTCACGGCTACCATCCTATCCCGGACGCGCTCTTTTTTCAGGAGAGCTTGGCCAGCCGCTCTTTCACCTCGGAAGCAAAGCGGCGAATGTGTTCCTGCGCGTACTCGGCGGGATCGAGAGCCGGATCGGCGGCCAGCGGCGTCAGGTCCATGGCGAATGAGATCATCTGCGCCGCGTCCACGGCGTGGCTCTGGTGGTAGGTGGCGTGAGCTCTGCGCCGCGCCAGCGTGGCCAGATCATAGCGCTTGCCCCCCGCAATCTGTGAGTCGAACACCCCCAGCAGCGCCGCGGCCAGGTTCTCATGCTGGTCGAGTTGAAAAACCGTCTTGTCGGAATCCACCATCCAGTCCAGATCCCGCCATACTTCGCAGCCGTACAGTTTCTTCGGCCGCGCCGCCTCGGGCAGCGCGCGGATGGCCGCGATGGCCCGCAACGCCACCGCCACGTGCGTGTCGTGTTTGTCGGCCAGATTGTGGGTGTAAACAATTTCCGGACGCGCCGCATCCAGCAGCGCCTCCAGATCCTTTCGCGGCCCCGGCTCGGCCGCGTTCTTCACCGCCGAACTCGGATAATCGAGAAACACCGCCGCGCCGTACTCGCCCACGAACGCGGCCTTTTTCTGCTCGGTGCGGCGCACCGCCCGCATCTCCAGATCGGTGTACCTGGCATACAGCCCGTCGCGCGGGCTGCCCGCGCCGTCAGTCACCACCACGCCCAAAAACCACCGGTCGCTCTGGCCGAAGCCCGCCAGAATTCCGTCCATGGCCATGATCTCGATATCGTCCTGATGAGCCGAGATCGCCATGTGGGTGGTGCGGCTCAGGGCCTGTTCCACCCTCGTGCCGTCCGGCACATAGATCTCGCTTGTTTCGCGATTCAGTTTCACCTCTTGTTCTCCTTGGAAATCCGCGGCAGGCTGGCCGCGGCGATGGATTGCCCCACCCGCCGGCTCTTCTCATCCGGCAAGGCGATCGAGAGCTTCTCCGCCAGGGCGGGAAACTCCTCGCGCAACACGTGCTGGGCCTGTTGAACCAGAATCTCCCCTCCGGGTCCAGTGGTCACCCGGCCTAACACGAGAATGTGCTTCAGCTCATAGAAGTCCGCGTAGTGCGCAATCCCGTACCCGAGATACGTGCCCAGGGTCTCGTAAACCTGCCTGGCCAGCCGATCGCCGGCGCGCATCTTGTCCTGCAACACCACCAGCCGCTCGGGCAGGTCGCTGCCGGCCGGGAATTCCATCCCGGCGCCGCTCGCCACCCGGTTTGCCGCCACCTGAGAGAAATACTGGACGCCGCAGCCGGCGTCGCCCGACCATTCGTCTGCCGGCGCGTTCTCACGGTAATCCACCGGGACGAACGCCAGCTCATTCAGCCAGCCGGTGATGTTGCCGGAATGGTCGACGTAACCGGCCGCCTGGCTCGATCCCAGCGCAATGCCCAGCACCGGGTTGTCCCCGATCGACATCGAGCCTGCCAGGGCGGTTACTTCGCCGTCGTTGACTACCTCAAGCGGCACGCCCAGCTCGTCGCGGATCCGCAAGAACATGCCCGCGATTTTCTCTTCGAACAGCGGCTTGGGCACCCCGCGAAACAGCGAAGCCACCCTTGCGCGGTTGTTGATGTAGATGCCGGCGGCGCTGCCTCCCACCGCATCCAGCCGCGGCATCTTGGACGCCGCCCGGCGGATTGAATCGAGCACCCCCTGGTAGTGGTATTCCGGATCGCTCTGCCTGCGCGGGTCCCAGGGAACCTCCTCGCTGTAAACCGCCTCCCCGTCGATGACCGCGCTGGCCTTGCGATCGCTGGCTCCCAGGTCGAATCCCACCCGGCAGCCGTCCAGATGGCGTCCCAGCGGGATGGTGGTTTCCCGGGCTTCGGGAACTTTGTCCGCTTCCGTCACCACCACCGTGAACGGGTGCTCGTAAACGCCGCCCATGAACTCGGCGTCGAAAGCCCGCGCCCCGCCCGGCGCGTAAACGCTCCTGAGGTATTCTCCGATCTCCGCCGGTCCGCCGGCGTAAACCTTCCAGCCGCCCCGCTGCCAGAGCAGGAACTTCAGAATACGCTCGATATAGCGCCGGCTGAGCGCCACCGAACGGCTGTCGCCGGTCAGTACCCGGCAGGAAAACGTGGATATGCACCCGTCGGCGCGTTCGAGCGCCAGAACCATGGGGGTCCCGCCGGAGCCGCAGAGTTTGCGAAACTCACGGTCAAAAAGGGCAGCCGGCAGAAAACCGGGATCCAGAGGCGCAACCACGCGCGGCGTGACAGGAAGAATCGGCTCGGACATACAAGAGTCAATTCTACCGGAATTTCCATTTTGGATTCCGGACGCCGGCGCCTTGCCGCTATTGCGGCGGTCAGAAAACCACGACCTTGTCCGCCTCCACCGTCCAGCGAGTCAGTTCCTCCATCGAGCCTCGATGCGCGCCTTGCGCGAGCGCCTCAGGCCTGAGTCTGCGAGCGTCGATGACATCGTCCATTGCGGTTCCTGATCCGGCCCCAGCCACCAACTTTTTTAAGAGCACTTTGCCCAAGTGCCACGGCCTGCCGGTTTGCCGCAATTGCACATTTGGGGGCGGTTCAACGAAAAAATTCCCAAAGGCGAACCTAACCAGATCCTCGACGGCGTCCAGCATGCAGAACCTGTCTCCGCAGAACTTCGCCCGGCACGGACGTCCGGCTGTCTCCGCCACGATTCGCTGAGCGACGACTTTCCCCGGGGTTGCCTGGGGTTGGCGGGCAAAAGCGGGCAAAAAATGGTCTGTGGCAGCAAAATGATAATGTCCCCTTTGGGCAAAGTAGAAATGTCCCCTTGACAACGCCAGGCTTGAGGGATGCAGGAAGGACAACTACTGATGACCCAAGCCGATCGTGACCGGCTGGTGACGCTGAAAAAGGCCAAGAAGAAACTGATTACGCAGCGTGAGGCCGCTGAGGAGTTGGGGATCAGCGTGCGACAGGTAAAGCGGCTGCTGTATGCGTTGAAGAAGCGCGGCGACAAAGCCGTGGTTCACGGGCTACGCGGGAAGCCATCGAACCGGAAGATCGGGGAGGGGACGGAAAAGGAGGCCGTGCGGATCTTATCGGCGCCTGTATACCAAGGATTCAGGCCGACACTGGCGGCGGAGTACTTGGGGAAAAGACACGGGATCGAAGTGAGCAAAGAGACGGTGCGGCAGTGGATGATGCGGGCCAAGCTGTGGCGGGGGAAAAAGCAGCAGGTGAAGGCGGTCCACACGTGGCGGCCGCGGCGGAGCCGGTTTGGAGAACTGGTGCAGTGGGACACCAGTGAGCACGACTGGCTGGAGGGGCGGGGCGAGAAGCTCTACCTGATCGCCATGATCGACGACGCGACGAGCCGGTTGTTGGCGCGGTTCGTGCGGCATGATTCCAGGGAAGAGAACATGAAGCTGCTGTGGAGCTACCTGGAGAAGTTCGGCCGGCCGCTGGCGTTTTACACGGACAAAGCGAGCCTATTCGGCAACAACGAGAAGCGGCGGCGGGACGAGCCCGGGGTAGACAAAGATCCGGTGGAGATGCCGCCGACGCAAATCGGACGTGCGCTGGGGGAACTGGGGATCGCGTGGATCGCGGCGCATTCCCCGCAGGCGAAGGGGCGTGTGGAGCGGAACTTCGGAACGGCGCAGGACCGGCTGGTGAAAGGGATGCGGGTGGCGGGGGTGACGACGATCGAGCAGGCCAACGAATACCTGACGGAGGATTACCTGGTGTGGTGGGAGCGGGAGATGACGGTGGAGGCGGTCAATCCCGACGATGCGCATCGGCCATTGGAAAGGAGTCCCAGTTTGGCGGCTTCATTGAGCTACGTGGAGACGCGCCAAGTGCGGCCCGACTACACGTTGCGATGGGAGGGGAAGTTGTATCAGATCGAGCGCCAGGCGGTGGTGACGGGCTTGCGCGGGGCCAGTGTGCGAGTCGAGAAGCGGCTGGACGGTTCGCTGGCAGTGCGCCACCGGGAGCGGTATTTGCCAGTGACGGAGTGCGCCCCGGCCGAGCAGCCGAAAGCACCGCCCGCGAAATCGGCCCAAAGGCGTCGCGTCAGCCGGCGGGGCAGCAACTGGAACAAGAATTTCGATATGAAGAAAGGGCCGAAAGTATGGCAAGCCGCACAGGCGTCCGGCTGCCGGCCGCAAGAGGCGGGCGGATGAGCCCCATTGTGGGGGAGCGGCGGGAAGGCGATGGTCGCCCTTTACAGGGAAACACTCCGCGCGACCGGCCGGTAAGCCGGGGGATTTCTTACTCGCTCTGGAGCATTTGCGACGATCCCTTCCTCGCCACTGGCTTCCCGCAGCGATCGATACCGGGCGCCCGGTATGCGTTTTCTGAGGCATGGCGGAATCTATCGGTCCGATGTGGTCAAACCAAGACCAAACCCTGGGGCGGGACCGTGCCGCCTCCCGTCGGTCGGCCCCGGGCCCAGGTAGCAGAACGCGTCGGGAGGACCACGCTCCTCTCATCGTCCGCGATGAGTTCCGGCCGGCTATTCCTCGATCGGGTTGCTCGCCAGCAGAGCCCGTCTCCGCTTCACCGGCACCCGCAGATTAACATGCACCCCCGAGAGCCCTGGGCAAAAGGGGACATTTCTACTTTGCTGGGAAGGGGACATTTCTACTTTGCCTTGACAGGGGCAAAAAATGGTCTTGACAATGAGGTCCACTTTATTCTATGCTCCTGGAGCGCCACCAGACCTTTTTATGGAGTTTGCTACCGGCAAGTTCACAATACGGAGCTTGGACGCTCTGTTGGCATCGGTCGGGCCCTGGGAAGACGGAGGCAAGTCGGTGCCGATGGTTTCGGCGCCGCCGGGAACTTGCATCGTCTACCAGTTCACACCAACGGATAAAACTTCGGATTTTGCCCCATTGGTCCCCGTCCCTTGGACCGGGCTGCGGGCGGGAGCAAATCTCAACCTGGCGGGCTCACCGGGCGCCAAACCAATAACGTCAAACTGGTTCGACGGATATTACAAAACCACACTCGGTCAAAATCTGCCGGGTATGCCTCTGATTACGAGTTATCTGGCGCCCGGTGATTACAGAATCGACAACGGTTCGGGCGGAGCGGACGTAGGTACCTTCAAGGCAAGCATGACGCTACCACCACCGTTAGTGTGGAGTAATAAAGACCGATTCACAGACGTTCGGCGGGATCAGGACCTTACTGTGACCTGGACGTCCAGGAATCCCGCCAGCGAACTTGTGCTGGTCATGGGCGAATCCACAGCGGCTACTGGTGCTCGCAGTTCATTCATGTGCGCGGAGCGTGCAACAACGGGCAGCTTTACGGTTCCAACGGCAGTCCTGTCCAGCCTTCCGGCAACCAATCCGCCGCCTACAAGCAGTATGGCCGCCGCGTTGGGCGTGCTTGGAATGCCGCTCTCCGTAAGATTCACGGGACCGGGCTTGGATCTCGCCGGTTTCATGTACCTTCAGGGAACGGTGAACATGGTTAGTTACAAGTGAACCTGAATGAAGATCTGAGAACATGAAAAGCGGACTCGTGTTGCTGGGCTTGGCCGCCGCGCTGATCCAGCGATTCCCCTTGGCTGCGCAAGGACTCGACAAACCCCACTGGGGCATGGAGGGCGGGTTCGGCTTCGCCTTTATCCCCGGTTCTCTCACCGATGCCGTACAAGACCGCTACTCGGCCTCACTGAGTGGCAATACTTACAGTTTCGGTTTGGTCCACTTCCACGGCAACGGTGCACCAAGCTACAGCCTGCAATTCTGTCGCATCGCACTGGACGGCAACGCTGCCGAGCTTCGCAGCCCGAATGCCCGATACCAGGGCCACGCAGCCGTGCCAGGCTTCCTCGCCACCAAGCACTTCAACTTCGTCTCCCGCCGCCGATTCAGCTTCGGCGTGAGCACCGGGGCTGGACTTGGGCCACAGCTAAAGGCCGATTACACACGCAGCCTGGTATCAAACGGGGTCACTACTTCCGAGCGGAAAACTTATACGCTGAAGGAACTCCCCGTCACGCCGCTGTTTGAATTCCAGATACGCGGCGAAGTCCGCCTGAGCCGGAACCTGTCAGCCGGCCCGTGGGTGGGAATCCGCAACGCGATTCCGTTAGCTGGTGGAGTCGTAAGACTCCACTTTCCGAAATCTGAATAGGAGCAAAGGAATGTCTCGACAGATTTCTTGTGCCATTTGCCCGTAATTGTTTACCGGGTCCGAGCGGGCTGTCAAGAATTCGTTTTGAGCAGGTTTGAGCAGGGGGCTGGACAAACGCGCGGTTTTCGGCTAACGTAGGGGTGGATGACCCCTTCGGGTGAGCGCCACCTGCTCCGGCGGCTGGAGGAACTGGAACGGGAGAACCGGCCGTTCTGCCCCGAGGGCGTGTCCCGAGCGAGTCCGACCTCCACCCCGTGCGATCCGCTGTTGAGGGGCTGGCCTTACCGTATCGACGGATATTGCTCGGCTACTACCCGGCGCGTTCGAGCGCCAGAACCATGGGGGTCCCGCCGGAGCCGCAGAGTTTGCGAAACTCACGGTCAAAAAGGGCAGCCGGCAGAAAACCGGGATCCAGAGGCGCAACCACGCGCGGCG
>Ga0272446_1006792_pt1 | contig 11716 bp, 7 predicted proteins | sample YNPCB0061_FD_194587 | JGI IMG/M metagenome (GOLD analysis project Ga0272446, IMG submission 194587) | Hot spring microbial mat communities from Yellowstone National Park, WY, United States - YNP-CB-006-1 | ecosystem: Environmental > Aquatic > Thermal springs > Hot (42-90C) > Sediment | place...
GGAAACCCGTTACTACCTTGCTTCCTTGCTGGAATCAGCAGAGTCCTTCGCTCAGCGGATTCGAGGCTATTGGGGCGTGGAAAACAAAGTCCATTACGTGCGAGATGTAACCCAAGGCGAAGATCGATCGCGCATCAGGAGGCACAACTTGCCTCACCTCTTCACGATTGCTCGCAACTTTGCCTTGAACTTATAGCGCTCAAGTGGTTTCAGAAATATGGCTCAAGCACAACGCTGCTGCCAGTTTGGCCTAGACACACTCAAGCGCATTTTTAGAATGAAATAGCCCTGATTCGGATGAGCTTTTATCTCATTAATTGCTTCCCTGTCAGTTCTGAGATTTGGATAGTAGTTTTTATACCAAGCATTGAAAGGTATCCAAGCCTTGACAAATTGCGTAAAGTAATCGATCGAAGCAAGGCTTTTCCACTTCTCAGAATTCTCCGTATACAAACTAGGCATAGCCGGGAAGCGTTCAACTTTTAACTAAATTCACCATGCACTCCAGGGTTAACCCTAAGCTTTATCAGTTATAAGAGTTTAAGCCTTCAACTGGAACTGACCGATAGATTTTCTTAATACTGCGTAATGACTATCCACCTATTGGCTCTGCCACTCCTTACCAAAAGGGTTGAAGTACCTTGCCCCACCGACAGCATCACAGCGACTTGATTTTGACTACTGACAGATAAGCTTCAAAAACTGCCCCCACCGAGGACTGGCGGCATAACTAGTTGGATAACGTTGACAGCCAGTTAGTCAAAACTAAAGAACCTACTTTCTGGAAGATAGTGGCTGGACAGTGGACCCAGGTCAAACTGCCCAAGCCGGTCAAGCAATTCTGGCAAAAACAAATGCCCGCAGTCCTTTCCATAACTGCGGGCTGAATGGAAACATGGCGGTCAACGGCAAGCGCTCTGTTTGGGTAGGAGTGGTGCTGGATAGCCGGATGGACTGGAAGGCTGTTTCAATTGATACAACTCCTAACTCATACCCGGAATTAGCAACGCTTGGGGTCGGAGGCTAAGAGGCGATCGCAGCTTTTAGACGTCCCTTGGGCGCGATCTCCGTTCCAGCTTCACCCACTGCCTGCATCAAAAAGACCAGCATAGGATTGCTCTGCAACTCGCGCCGCAAAGCCCGTTGTAACTCAAACTCAATTTGGAGTTGTAGTCCTTCCCAGTCAATTTCCAGTTGGCGATCGCCAAAGTCCCTGGCGAATTCCGACCAGCGATCTTTCACAACGGATTCAATCACTTCCTGGATACGACTTTGTAACCGGGAGGCCGAAACCGTAGTGACTACACCGCGCAAATGGACCTGGGGTTGGGTCAGGAGTTTGCCACTGGCATCAATGGCCACTGCCACGGTTACGATGCCATCACCAGCCAACTGCTGCCGATCCTTCAGCACCTGATCATTGACAAAACCAGCCCGAGATGTATCCATCAACTCAATACCCGCTGGAACCCGGCCAGCCACCCGAATGGACGTCTCACTCAGTTCCACCACATCGCCATTGTCAATAATCACCATATGGTCAGCCGGAATGCCCATACTTTGAGCTGTCTGGGCATGCTTCACCAGCATGCGGTGTTCGCCGTGAACTGGCAGGAAAAACTTGGGACGAGTCAGGGCAATCATCAACTTCTGGTCTTCCTGACAGCCGTGTCCAGAGACATGAATGCCCTGCTCCCGACCGTAGATCACCTTGGCGCCCTGCATCATCAACTTGTCGATCGTGTTGACCACCGCGATCGTGTTGCCTGGAATGGGGTTGGCCGAGAACACCACCGTATCGCCCGGTCGAATCTTCATCTGGCGATGCTCCCCATTGGCAATCCGGGTCAACGCCGACATGGGTTCTCCCTGAGAGCCTGTGGTCAGGATCAGCACCTGCTCATCGGGCATTTTCTGCACCACATGCAGGGGTTGCAGCAAACTGTCCTCACACTTGATGTAGCCCAGTTGTCGGGCGTGGGCAATCACATTCAGCATTGAGCGACCCAGCACCGAAACCACTCGACCGTGCTTTTTGGCCAGCTCCAGGATCATATTGACCCGGTGGACTGAAGAGGCAAAGGTGGTGATCAGGATGCGGCCGCTGGCTTGACTCATGACCCGATCCAGGTTCGGGAAAACGGCCCGTTCCGATGGAGTGTAGCCAGGGATTTCTGCGTTGGTGGAGTCGCTGATCAGACAATGCACGCCCTGTTCGCCGTACTCAGCCAGCCGTTGTAGGTCAAACACTTCCCCGTCCACAGGGGTGTGGTCAATCTTGAAATCTCCCGTATGAATCACCACCCCGATAGGAGTCCGAATAGCTACGGTGAAGCTGTCTGCGATCGAGTGGGTATTGCGAATAAATTCAACAAAAAAGGATTTGCCCACCCGAATTACCTCCCGCGGACGGACAGTTCTTAGCTCCGTCCGGTCGGCAACGCCAGCTTCTTCCAGTTTGTCTTCCAACAGGGCCATTGCCAGACGTGGCCCATAAATTACTGGAATATCGAATTGCTTCAGGTGAAAGGCAATTCCACCAATATGGTCTTCGTGCCCGTGGGTGACAATCATGCCCTTAATCTTGTTGCGGTTTTCGCGCAGATAGGTCATGTCGGGCAGGACAATATTGACACCATGCATGCCATCGGTGGGAAAGGCGAGGCCTGCATCCAGCAACATAATTTCGTCGTTGATCTCGAAAACGCAGGTGTTCTTACCAATTTCATGTAATCCGCCAAGGGGAATAATTTTCAGTGCTGGAGAAGACTTAGATTGAGTCATTTGCATGTTGTTTAGTAAACAGTTGGAAAGAAATCAGTGACAAAGGTGATCAGGAAAAAGCTTGAGGGCGACCATTCGCAGGTCGAGGTGCGGGGGCAATGAGTAATCCCTTGAGACGACTGGACAGGCCACGACAAGAAACCAAGGCGGTATGCCAGAAACCCAAGTGGTACAGGGAAAATCAAAAACAGGGCAATTGGGCATATTCAGTTTTCAAAAACTTGCAAGCGGCAGCCCTGGCTTAGAGCAGCGATAATTCCGTCAGGACAGATTTCAGGCTTTGGAGCAACTCTGTTGAAGAGTCAGCCAGCGGCAGGCGAGTTGAACCAACGGACCAGCCTTGTAATTGTAAGGCCGCTTTAACCGGAATTGGATTGGTGGTGATAAACAAGGCTTTAAATAGGGGGAACAGTTTTAAGTGAATGGCGAGGGCCTGTTGAGTTTGGCCAGATGTGAAGGCCTGCACCATTTGCTGGATTTGGGGCCCAGCCAGGTGGCTAGCAACACTGACAACTCCTTGCCCACCAATGGACAGAAGGGGCAAGGTTAACGAATCATCTCCTGAATAAATGCCGAATTCTGGTGGTGTGGCCCGACGAATCTGGCTGACCTGATCTAAATTTCCACTGGCTTCTTTAATGGCCACAATGTTAGGAATTTCTGCCAAACGAATGACAGTGTCTGGTTGCAGGTTTTGGCCAGTTCGACCGGGAATGTTGTAAAGCATGATGGGCAAATCGGGAGCAGACTCCGCGATCGCCTTAAAGTGACTATAAAGTCCTGCCTGCGGTGGTTTGTTATAGTAGGGAACGACCTGTAAAGAACCATCTAATCCTAGTTTAGCGGCTTTCCGAGTCGCTTCGATCGCTTCTCGGGTGGAATTCGACCCCGTTCCGGCAATGATCTTGGCTTTGCCTGCAACCGCCTTCTGGATCACCTGAAATAGCTGAAACTCCTCCTCCCAAGTCAGGGCAGGGGACTCGCCGGTTGTGCCACATACCACCAGTGCATCACTGCCATTTTCTACCAAATGGACTGCCAACTTCTCTGCTACCTCGAAGTTGACATTGCCGTCTTCCCTAAACGGCGTCACCATTGCAGTCAGAACACGTCCAAAATTCACCACACGCGATACAGACCCCTTACTGTAAGGATTCGATTCATTTGAGTTCGGCAGCAGGCAAGGTCACTGCCCATCAATACCTCGCTTCGGGATTATGGCCCATTATCTCCTTAAATTTCAATGCTGATTCGAGATCAATTTGGCCCATTATCTCCCAATTTGCTAATGCCGACCCGCCAATGCTGGAGCCAGTAGATTTTTTTCCACTAGCAATTCTGCAATCTGGATGGCATTTAGCGCTGCGCCTTTGCGAATCTGATCGCCGCAGAGCCACAGCTCTAAGCCACAGGGATGGGACAGATCTTGCCGAATCCGCCCGACTAGTACGTCATCCTGACCGCTGGCATCCATCGGCATAGGGAAATAGTTGGCCGTCCAGTCTTCCACTAACTTAACCCCCGGTGCTTGACTGAGCACCGATCGGGCCGTGTCCACCGAAAACGGCTGGGCAAACTCCAGATTAATCGCCTCTGAATGGGCTCGCAATACGGGTACCCGAACACAGGTGGCGGTCACTTTCAGATCGGGAACCCCGAAAATTTTGCGAGTTTCGTTCACCATTTTCATTTCTTCCTCGCAATATCCCAAGTCATTTAGCTTGGAGTTATGGGGAAACAGGTTAAACGCCAACGGATAGGGAAAGGCTTCCGTGGTGGGTTCCTGCTGATTGAGAATGGCCTGGGTCTGCTGCTTTAACTCCTCCATGGCCAGTGCCCCCGCTCCGCTGGCCGATTGGTAGGTGGCGGCAACAATGCGCTGAATGGGTTGAACCTGATGCAGCGGATAAATGGCAACTGCCATCAAAATTGTTGTGCAGTTGGGGTTGGCAATAATTCCCTGGTGGGCTGCTGCCGCCTGGGGATTCACCTCCGGCACAACCAGCGGCACAGTTGGATCCATCCGGAAAGCGCTGGAGTTATCTACTACTACAGCACCAGCCTCGACAGCTTTGGCAGCCCAGGCGCGGGAGGTTGTAGCTCCGGCAGAGGCCAGTACGACATCAATGCCATCGAAGCAGCGATCGCTCACTGGCTCCACTGGCAAGGACTCGCCTTTAAAGGGCAAGGTTCGACCGGCCGAGCGAGGAGAGGCTAACAGCTTTAACTCAGCCAACGGAAAATTGCGAGCCTCCAATAGCTCCAGCAACTCCGTCCCAACGGCGCCTGTTGCTCCTAAAACCGCGACACGATAGGTCTGAGCCAAACCAACTACCCTCCAAAAAATCAAACGAACGTCTGTGTGCGTTCAGCGACCAGGAACGTTTTGCGCCTTGCACCCATAACTTCAACTTCTGCTAACTTCAACTTCTGCTAACTTCAACTTCTGCCGATATCAAGCATGCCGGTATAAGGTCTTCCGGGGCCAGACGTCGTATAGAGGAATTGGTAAAACCTGAATCGGAATAGACGAGTCATTCCGGCAGCCAACCAATCGCTCACAGCATGGGAACTGATATCTAAATGTGAACCTGGTTACCAAATTCTAGCTGATTTTGGCGCAGCCCCATCGCCAATTCCCCTGGAATCCAATAGCTGTCATCAACTATTGCAGTCGCTGCTGGTCAAACTAAAAATCCAAACGAATTACCTGGTATCGCCCACTCGAGATCGGTTATGATAGCTAATTGCTGCGTTGCGACCAAGTCCGTGTCGCTTTTTGATAGCGTGTTGATTCCGTGCCACTTGGTCACTGCTGGCCAGTCAGCACTGGCTGATAAAAGCGTCAGGAGCACGTGATTCAGGACGTTGTCTACACCCATGCAAGTGTCTGCTGAGAGAAGCTAACCACCAATGAAAGTAACCCAGGAAAAATTACCCGCCAGCCAGGTTGGTCTGGAGATTGAAGTTACGCCCGAAATGTCAAAAAAGGCCTACGAGCAGGTCATCCAAGACTTTACCCGCTCCATCAACATTCCTGGGTTTCGTAAAGGTAAGGTGCCCCGGCCAGTGCTGATCCAGCGCATTGGCACAGCCCGTCTTAAAGCCAGTGCTTTGGAAAGCCTGATTGACAGCAGTTTGAAAGAGGCGATTCAGCAGGAAGAAATTAAAGCCCTGGGCAATTTCCAACTGCGGTCTGTTTTCGATGACCTGGTGGAACAATTTGAACCTGGCGCCCCTTTGACCTTTTCAGCTTCTGTGGATGTGCAACCTGAGGTGACGATCAAGCAATATCGGGATTTGAAAGTCAAGGCGGAGGAAGTTAAAGCTGATCCAGAGCGGGTTGATAAAGTCCTGGAACAGTATCGAGAGCGGCTGGCCACCCTGGTGCCGATCGAAGATCGACCGGCGCAAATGAAGGACGTCGTCGTCGTGGACTATCAGGGTGTGCTGGTTGGAGAGGATCCTGATGCGGAGCCAGAACCTATTCCAGGCGGTGGGGCCAGCAATTTTCAGGTGGAACTAGAAGAAGGTCGCTTTATTCCAGGCTTCATTGATGGCATTGTGGGCATGACTCCGTCTGAAAGTAAGGAAATTGTGGTTCAGTTCCCGGAAGACTATCCCCAGGAGACGTTGGCTGGGCGAAAAGCTCGTTTTAGTTTGACCTTGAAGGAAATTAAAGAAAAAGAACTGCCACCGCTGGATGACGACTTTGCCGAGGAAGTGAGCGAATATCAAACCCTGGCAGAGTTGCGGGAGTCGTTGGAAAAACGCTATGCGCAGGAGGCGGAGGATAAGACCCGGTCGAACCAGGAGCGGGCAATTCTAGATGAGTTATTGAATCAGATTGAGGTAGAGATTCCCGAAACTTTGATTGAGCAAGAGGTTAGCCATATGCTCAATCAAACGGCGATGCAACTGCAGAATCAGGGAATTGATATCCGACGGATTTTTACTCAGGAGTCGATCCCCGCTATTAAGCAGGAAAGTCGGCCCGAAGCGATTAAGCGGATTAAGCGGACTCTGGCTCTGGGCGAAATTGCCAAGTTGGAGGCGCTGGAGGTTGCGGAAGAAGAAGTCACTAAGCGGGCCAATGAGCTGCTGCAGGAACTCCGGGACGTCAGCATCGATCGCGATCGCCTGCGGGAGGTGGTGACCGATGAATTACTGCGGACCAAAATCATTGACTGGTTGATCGAAAACTCGACAATTGAACTGGTTCCTGAAGGAACTCTCCAGGCTGCGGAAGCTGAAACCGTTGAGCTTCCTGAAACGGGCTCTGAGGGCCAGCCCGATTCCAGTGAGCCGATTGAGTCGGCAACAGCAGTTGGGGAGGAGTCGCCTACGGCTGAGACAGACCCAGTTGTGGCTGAAGCTCCGACTGAGGAGGCCCAAACTGGCAAGTCTGCGGCCAAGGGGAAGCGCTCTAAAAAAACGGCTACAGACACTGAAGCAAAATCCGACTCGTAATTTGATCACTTTTGGAAGAAAGTCACTGCTTTCTGAAATCTCAGGCTAGAATTGGCTGAGCTTCCGATGTGGCTACCGCAAGTCTTGGATCAGGTAAGGCATAATGGTGGCATACCAAACTGCGATCGCCAGTTTGCTCCTGAGTGAGTGATTCCTGCGTTGGGCTAACCCGCTTGTCTGGATAGCCGACTGTTTGAGTATCCAATTGTTAAGATGATCCAGGGGTTGCCCGACGGTTCCATTCGGATAGCGTATTTTGCTGTAACCGTCAGGATGGGGTCGGCAAGTTCTTGGAACATCAAACTTAATTGGAACAGGCAGATGTTTGACTGACCCGTGGTTTATTGTATTGACTATGTTTGTATCCCACTTTCCCGACTACAGTCCGATTAGCCTTTACAACTCTGACTTTGTTTCCCTCGGGCCCACGAATGCGATTCCGATGGTGGTCGAGCAATCGGGTCGAGGGGAACGGGCGTTTGACATCTACTCCCGACTCCTCAGAGAGCGAATTGTGTTTTTGGGCACTCCGGTGGATGATGCAGTGGCAGATTCCATCGTGGCTCAACTCCTGTTTTTGGATGCGGAAGATCCCGAAAAAGACATTCAGTTATATATCAATTCTCCGGGTGGCTCCGTTACGGCGGGCATGGCTATTTATGACACCATGCAACAGGTTCGACCGGATGTGGTCACCATTTGTTTCGGCCTGGCGGCATCAATGGGTGCCTTTCTGTTGGCGGCTGGCGCTGCTGGCAAGCGGATGTCGTTACCCAGTTCTCGGATCATGATTCACCAGCCACTGGGTGGCGCTCAAGGACAGGCCGTTGATATCGAAATTCAGGCCAGAGAAATTCTTTATCACAAACGCCAGTTGAATGAATTACTGGCTTTCCATACCAAGCAGCCGATTGAAAAAATAGAAATTGATACCGATCGTGATTTCTTTATGTCTGCTTCGGAAGCCAGGGACTATGGCCTGATTGATCAGGTTATTTCTCGGGACAATCTTCCGAAGGTGGGTGAGGCCATTGCAGCAGTTTAGGTTTTAAGAGGCCGATATGTCGAAGTATGACTCCCATTTAAAATGTTCGTTTTGTGGTAAGTCGCAAGAGCAGGTGCGCAAGTTAATTGCGGGACCGGGAGTCTACATCTGCGACGAGTGTGTGGATCTCTGTAACGAAATTTTGGATGAGGAACTGTTTGACTCTACAGCTTCCGTGCCCCAGCCGGTGCCCCGGCGCGAGCAGTCGCCTGAAAAGCGGAAGACCCGAGCTGCCAATCTTTCTCTGAATCAGATTCCCAAGCCCAGGGAGATTAAAAAGTATCTTGATGAACATGTGATTGGCCAGGATGACGCCAAAAAGGTGTTGTCCGTTGCTGTCTACAACCACTACAAACGCCTTAGCTTTATCCAGGCCAAGGGCAGTGGCAAAGTGGCGCCGGAAGATGTGGTGGAACTGCAAAAGTCCAATATTTTGCTGATTGGCCCCACGGGTTGCGGCAAGACCCTGCTGGCCCAAACCCTGGCGGAGATTTTGGATGTTCCCTTTGCGGTGGCTGACGCTACTACCCTTACCGAGGCTGGATATGTGGGTGAGGATGTGGAAAATATCCTGTTGCGGCTACTGCAGGTGGCAGACTTAGATGTGGAAGAAGCCCAGCGTGGCATCATCTACATTGACGAAATCGACAAAATTGCTCGTAAAAGCGAGAACCCATCGATTACTCGGGATGTTTCCGGCGAAGGGGTGCAGCAGGCGCTGTTGAAGATGTTGGAAGGTACGGTTGCCAATGTCCCGCCCCAGGGTGGACGAAAGCATCCCTATCAGGACTGTATCCAGATCGATACCAGCAATATCCTGTTTATTTGTGGTGGCGCCTTTGTTGGTTTAGATAAGCAAATTGAGCAGCGCATTGGTAAGAAGACGATTGGTTTTGTCCAGTCCGGTGAGTCTCAGCAGGCGAAGGAAAAGCGGACGGCGGATACCCTGCGCCATTTGGAACCAGATGATCTGGTCAAGTTTGGCATGATTCCAGAGTTCATTGGCCGGGTGCCAGTGATGGCGGTAGTTGATCCGCTGGATGAGGAAGCTTTGACTGCAATTCTGACTGAACCAAAGAATGCTCTGGTCAAGCAGTATCAGAAGTTGCTGAAGATGGACAATGTCATCCTGGAGTTCAAATCGGATGCTGTGCGGGCGATCGCCCGAGAGGCCTATCGCCGTAAAACTGGTGCTCGAGCCTTGCGCAGCATTGTCGAAGAACTGATGCTGGATGTAATGTACGAGCTACCGTCCCGTAAGGATGTGACAAAGTGTGTGATCACCCCTGAGATGGTGGAGAAACGGTCCACCGCTGATCTGCTACTCCATCCCTCGTCCCTACCCAAGCCAGAGTCGGCTTAGTCTGGCCAGTCTTGTAACCACAAACCCGGTTGATCGTTGGCATCAGACGGGTTTGCTTTTGCATGTGGAGGACTAATTTTGGGCGCACCGCTGGTGCGTGCGCCCGTGCCGACCTGCCTTATCCCAGCTTGGGTTTGTAGGTGGAGGCGACGTGCAGTTCCTTCAGTTGCTTGCCATCTACACCAGCCGGGGCTCCGGTTAGCAGGCAGCGGGCTTGCTGCGTTTTAGGAAAGCCGATCACATCTCGGATGGATTCTTCACCAGCCAGTAACATTACCAGGCGATCGATGCCATAGGCAATGCCGCCGTGGGGCGGAGCCCCATACTCAAAAGCCTCCAGCAGAAAGCCAAATTTTTGGTAGGCTTCCTCCGGCGACAGACCAATCGTCTCAAACACCTGCTTCTGGATATCGGGCTGATAGATCCGCAAACTGCCGCCACCCACCTCAAAGCCATTGAAAACGAGATCGTAAGCTTGGGCCTTGGCCGTCTTGAGGTCGCCCACGTCTTCCGGGAACGGTGCGGTAAAAGGATGGTGCAGGGCTTCCAAGCGTTTTTCGTCGGCATTCCATTCAAACATGGGGAAGTGGGTAATCCAAAGCAGATGCACCGTGTCTGGATCGATTAGCCCCAACTCTTTACCAATGACCTGTCGGAGTCGGTCCAGGGTCTTATTCACCATGTCGGCCGACCCAGCCCCGAACAGCAACAGATGTCCGGCCTGAGCTCCGGTCCGGGTCAGGATTTCCTGCTTTTGCTCTTCTGAGAGGTTATCTTTAATGGCGCCGATCGTATCAATTGCCCCATCATCCCGCACCCGGATGTAGGCCAGCCCTCTGGCGCCGCACAGCTCTGCCTCCTTGAACAGGTCCCCACCCGGTTTGATCCGGACGTTGGAAATGGCTTCATTGCCACCAGGAATGGGCAGGATTTTGACAATTCCCCCCTTGGCAACGGCATCGGCAAAGACCTTGAAACCGGAACCCTGGACTACATCCGACACATCCACCAGTTCCAGTCCGAAGCGGGTGTCCGGTTTATCTGAACCATAACGGTTCATGGCGTCGGCGTAGGTGAGGCGGGGAAAGGGACGGGGCAGTTCGATGCCCTTCACTGTCTTGAACAGGTGGCAGACCAGTTCTTCGTTGAGGGCCAGAATTTCGTCCTGGTCCATGAAGCTCATCTCCATGTCCAGTTGGGTGAATTCAGGTTGTCGGTCAGCCCGCAAGTCCTCATCCCGGAAACAACGGGCAATCTGGTAGTAGCGATCGCAGCCAGCCACCATCAGCAGTTGCTTAAACAACTGGGGCGATTGGGGCAAGGCAAACCATTCACTGGGGTTAACTCGGGACGGTACTAAGTAATCTCGGGCTCCTTCTGGGGTAGAACGGGTGAGGATGGGAGTTTCCACCTCCAGGAAACCCAGTTCATCTTCCAGATAGCGCCGCAGCGTTTTGATGATTTCGTGGCGCAGTTGCAAATTCTGGCTCATCCGTTCTCGACGCAAATCCAGATAGCGATAGCGCAGACGCAGGTCTTCCCGCACCGGCTCTGCCTCCGCCGTTGACACCTGGAAGGGCAGTTGTTTGCGAACCGCATTCAGCAATTCGATCTGGTCGGCATAGACCTCCACTTCCCCTGTCGCCAGTTTGGGGTTGAGCGAGTCCTGGGGCCGCTGGGTCACCCGGCCGGTAATTTTGACCACATATTCGTTCCGCAGGGACTCTGCCTGAGCATAGGAAGTCGGTGTCCGTTCCGGGTCACTGACGATCTGGACAATGCCGCTGCGATCGCGCAAATCGATGAAGATCACCCCCCCGTGATCGCGGCGACGATCTACCCAGCCAAACAGGGTAACTGTCTCTCCAATGTGTCCGGCTCGGAGTTGACCGCAATAATGGGTTCGCATGGCTACAGGATCTGAAAGAAATTCGGCAGGTAATGGGTTTAGTCTATCGACGAAAAGAGACTGTAGGCAGAACTCTACAGTCTTGTCTAAGTAATCAAACTTTCCCATTATCACCCATTCTGGAGCCAGGTGCTGATCCTGATAG
>Ga0272446_1006793_pt1 | contig 11716 bp, 5 predicted proteins | sample YNPCB0061_FD_194587 | JGI IMG/M metagenome (GOLD analysis project Ga0272446, IMG submission 194587) | Hot spring microbial mat communities from Yellowstone National Park, WY, United States - YNP-CB-006-1 | ecosystem: Environmental > Aquatic > Thermal springs > Hot (42-90C) > Sediment | place...
CGGGCGCACCCGGCTTCGTCGAGGCCTGGGTGGACGACGACCTGGGTACGCCGGTCCCCGACCTCGGGGTCGCGCTCACCGTCGGTGGCGAGCGCCGCACCGCGACCACCGATCGCTTCGGGATCGCCCGCTTCGCGCTCCCCGCGCAGCCCCCCGAGGCGCGCCGCCTGCGCCTCATCGCCGAGGTGCCGCGCACCGCCCTGCGCCCGGCGACGCTCGATGTCCTCCTCCTCGACGAGGGGCCGCGCGCCGTCGCCGCCACCCTCGGCCACGGCGCCGCGCTCGGCGAGCTCACGCCCGCGGCCGCCGGCGCCACTCTCGACGCCGAGCTGCCGCTTCGCCCGCTCGCCCCGATCGACCTGCGCATCGCCGTCGAGCCCAGCGTCGTCGCGCGCGGCCGCGGCGCCCGCCTCACCGTGCGCCTCACCGACGCGAGCGGCCGCCGTCGCGCCGGCAGCGTCGTCGTGGCCGTCTCGAGCGGCCGCCTCGACGGCGGCCCCAGCCCCGGCGCGCGCCGCCAGACCCTCGCCCTCGACGGCGAGGCGGCGCTCACCCTCGGCGCCGACGGCGACGCGCGCAGCGGCGACCGCATCCTCGTCACCGCGACCGAGCCGACCTCCGGCGTCACCGCCTTCACCGAGGTGACCGTCAAGTGACGCGGCCGCCCCGCGCCGGAGCCCCCGTCCGCGCGCTCGCCGTCGCCGTCGCGCTCGCCGGCGCCCTCGCGGGCCGCGCCGAGGCCCTCGTCACCGTCGGCAAGAGCGCCGTCGGCCCGGCGGTCCAGGGCGGCGTCGTCACCTACCGCGTCAGCGTCACCCGCGCCCCCGCCGACACCAACGTCGTCGTCCGCGACCCCCTCCCCGCCGGCCACGATCTCCTCTCGGTGCGCACCGCCGGCGGCCCCACCGTCGACTGCACCGCGTCGGCGGGCGGCTCCCTCGGCAACGGCCTCACCGCCACCTGCGCGAGCGGCGCCACGCGCGACCTCGTCGTGACCGCCTCCGACTTCCCGCTCACCGGCACCACGTTCGAGATCTTCGCCGCCTACCGCCTCCGCCCCGGCCAGAGCGCGTCGATGAACGGCGTTCAGGTCACCTGCGGCGTCGCCAACACCGCCTGCGGAAGCGCCTCGGCGACGGCGCAGGTCGGCGTCGCCGGCGCGCGCCTGACCAAGGCGTTCAACGTCCCCAGCACCACGCCCGGCAGCAGGGTCGAGCTCACGCTGACGCTCACCGTCGACGCGCCCAGCGACGTCGTCGGCTTCGTCCTCCGCGACGCCCTCCCCGCCGGGCTCACCGTCGACGAGATCGTGCCGCCGGTCCCCGCGACCTTCACGCTCGGCCCGACGGTGACGGTGACCCCGACCGGCCCGCTCGCCCCCAACCAACCGTACGCGTTCACCCTCCGCGCCACCGTCGCCAGCGACGTCGCGCCCGGCGCCACCCTGCGCAACACCGCCGAGGCGCTCCCCCCCGGCGGCGCCGCCCTCCGCTCGAACGAGGCGCAGCTCCCGATCACCGCGCAGGCCGCCAGCGCAACGCTCGCGAAGAGCGCCGCCCGCGCGCGCGTCCGCCTCGGCGAGTCCTTCGACTGGACGCTCACCGCGCGCCCCGGCGCGCAGCCCGAGCCGGGCCCGCTCACCATCCGCGATCCGCTCGACGCCGCGCTCCGACTCGACGCCGTGCGTGTCGACGGGCGCGCCCTCGCCTGCGCCGAGCAGCCGATCCCCATCGGCGTCGGCAGCGCCACCCTGCGCTGCGAGGGCGCCGCCGGCAGCGGCGGCCGCGTCGTCGTCGTCGAGCTCCCCGCCGGCGACGCGCTCGCCGCGCCGCTCCAGCTCGGCCTCACCACCACCACGCTGCCCGGCGGCCCGGCGCTCCTCACCAACGCCGCGACGCTCACGCAAGCGAACGGCGCCACCACCTCGGCGAGCGCCACCGTCACCCTCGACGGCGCCACCCCCGGCGCCCCGTCGCTGTCGCTCACCGCCGGCAAGCTCCTCGCCGAGAAGGGCGACCTCGTCCCCTTCCACGCCACCATCACCGTCCCGCGCGGCGCCATGCCGCTCGACGCCGCGCGGGTCTCGCTTCGCGGCACGCCGGGCCTGCGCGCGACCGAGGTGCGCCTCCGCCTCCCCGACGGCCAGCTCCGCCTCGAGCGCCTCGTCGAGGAGAACGGCGCGCTGCAGATCTCCGTCGGACCGATCCCGTCGGGCGGCACCGCCGTCGTCGAGGTCCGCGCGCGCCTCCTCGGCCGCGCCGAGCCCGGCCGCAAGGAGACGCTGTCCGCCCAGCTCTGGGAGAGCGGCGCGCGCCTCGCCGGCGCCTCCGCCGACGTCCGCGTCCTCGCCTCGGCGGAGTTCGACCTCGCCACCATCGTCGGCACCGTCTACCGCGACGAGAACCGGAACGGCGTCCGCGATCGCGGCGAGCCCGGCATCTCGGGCGCGCTCGTCGTCCTCGACGACGGCCTCCAGGCCACCACCGACGCGCGCGGCCAGTACCACCTCGCCGGCGTGATGCCCGCCGGCGGCCCCGCCGGCGCGCGCGCGTTCGGCGATCGCGCCCTCAAGCTCGCGCGCCACACGCTGCCGCCGGGGGCGCGCCTCACCACCGACGAGACGCGCGTCGTCCCGCTCAGCCCCGGCGCCCTCGTGCAGATCGACTTCGGCGTCGACGTTCCCGCGCCCGAGGCCCCGCTGCCGCGCCCGCTCGCCTCCGGCGCCTCCACGCCCGCCGGCCCCGCGGTCCGCTTCACCGAAGGCGGCGGCCTCCTGTTCGCGCTCACCGGCGTCGCCGCGCCGGGCGCCCGCGTCCTCGTCTGCCCCACCGCCCCGCCGGCGACCACGCCCACCTGCGCCGAGGCCGTCGTCGATCGCAAGAGCGGCGCCTGGCGCGTCGAGATCCCGCTCGAGCGCGGCCGCACCCGCCTCGGCGTCGTCACCGCCTGGCCCGACGGCCGCGTCACCGTCGGCGCCCGCGACGTCTTCCAGCTCCCGCGCGCCGAGGGTGGCACGCTGGTCGTCCCGCGCGACGAGGAGCCGCGCGCGGTCCTCCGCTTCCCCGCCGCGCCGCTCGCCGACCCCAGCTTCCTCCTCGAGGGGCGCCTCCTCGGCGGCGCCGCCAGCCCCGCCCTCGCCGCGCTCGAGATCGCCGGCCAGCGCGTCGCCCCCGACGCGCGCGGCCGCATCGAGGTCCGGCTGCGCCTCCCGGGCGAAGGAGCCGCCATCCCCGTCGCCATCCGCTTCGCCGACGGCGTGGCCGCCCGCTTCGACCAGCGCCAGGAGGCGCGCGGCGACTTCGTCCTCCTCGTCGGCCTCGCCGAGGGCAAGCTCGGCTACGTCGTCCGCGACGGCGCCGCCGGCCAGAGCGGCCTCTTCGCCGCCGGCCGCGTGAAGCTCTACGCCAAGGGGCGCATCCAGGGGCGCTGGCTCATCGAGGGCGGCCTCGACCTCGACTCGACGGCGATCGACTCCTGGCGCGACCTCTTCCGCGGCGACCCGCAGCGCGTCTTCCGCAACCTCGACCCCGATCGCTTCTACACCGTCTACGGCGACGCCTCGCAGACCACCGCCGCCGCGCAGTCGCGCGCCCGACTTTATGTCAAGCTGGAAATCGAGGGCGCGCAGCTCCTCTTCGGCAACTTCCAGACCGGCCTCACCGGCGTCGAATTCGGCCGCTACTCGCGCGCGGTCACCGGCGGCCGCATCTCCTACGCGCGCGCCTCCACCGAGCCCCCCGGCCCCGACGGCCGCCCCCGCCCTCCGACGACGCAGGTGATCCTCTTCGGCGCCTGGCTCCAGACCGCGCAGGCCCACGACGAGCTCCGCGGCACCGGCGGCTCGCTCTATTATTTGTCCCACAAAAATATCGTCGAGGGCTCCGAGCAGGTCCGCATCGAGCTCCGCGATCAGATCTCCAACCGCCCGCAGTCGAACGCCGCCCAGCGCGCCACCGTCGACTACGAGATCGACTACCTCGCCGGCCGGGTCCTCCTCCGCGAGCCGCTCCAGACCGTCGCCCCAACACCAACGCTGGTCCGCTCCGGCATCCTCGACGGCGATCGCCCCACGCTGGTCGTCGACTACGAGTACATCGTCGACGGCGACGTCGACGAGGGCACGCTCGGCGCGCGCGCCACGCAGAAGCTCGGCCCGGTCCGCATCGGCGCCACCATCGTGAACGAGCTCCGCTCGGGCAGCGGCTACACCCTCCTCGGCGGCGACGTCGCCATCGACCTCAAGAAGTACGGCGCCATCGTCGCCGAGTACGCGCGCAGCTACGGGACGCTGACCTCCTTCGCCCGCTCCGACGACGGCGGCCTCCGCTGGGTGGCCGGCCCCGGCGACACGCAGGCCGCCGCGCGCGATCGCCAGGGCAACGCCTGGAAGGTGGAGGCCGATCTCCAGTTCCTCGGCGACCGCCTGCGGCTCCGCCCCTACGCGCGCGGCATCGATCAGGGCTACACCGACACCGCGCACGCCCAGGAGGCCGGCTTCGTCCAGTGGGGCGCCGAGGTCGAGGCGCGCGTCTGGAAGCTCTCGCTCCGCGCCCACTACGACGAGCGCCGCTTCGAGCAGCTCCAGTTCGACGCCGCCGGCGCGCCGCTCCTTGCCGGCGGGGCGCAGCTCTCGCGCCGCCTCACCCGCCGCGACATCGGCGGCGATCTCGGCGGCAGCTTCGGCCGCGTCACGCTGCGCCTCGGCGTGCGCTCCGAGCGCCTCGAGGACGACGGCGGCGCCGAGTCCGCCCTCACCGGCGCGCGCACCGCCATCGGCGCGCGCATCAACGTCCGCGTCGTGCCGCGCCTCACGCTCTACGCCCTCGGGCAGTACGCCGTCGAGAAGTCGGGCGCCGGCCTGCTCGGGCGCGACAACTCGCTCGGCGCGCTCGGCCTCGTCGCGCAGCTCCCCTGGGCGCTCGCGCTGCAGGCCGAGGGCTCGGGCGGCGTCGCCGGGTTCGGCGGCCTCCTCGGGCTGCGCTCGGAGCCCGTCGCCGGCCGCGTCCTCTACGGCACCGTGACCTTGTCGCAGGATCGCGACGACCGCCTCTCGGCCACCGTCGCCGCCGGCGGCCGCGAGCGTCTGCTAGACAGAAATGGCAACGCCCGCGCCACCCTCTTCGCCGAGGACCAGTTCCGCGACGGCCCCGTCGAGCTCGGCGGCCGCGCGCACGTCATCGCCACCGGCGTCGATCTCCCCGTCTGGAGGCGCCTCGTCCTCGGCGCCACCTTCGAGCGCGGCACCGTCGCGCCGTCGGGGACGCCCTTCGCCGGCGCGCCCCCCATCGAGCGCACCGCCGGCACCGCCTACGCCTCGTGGGCCGGCGAGCGCGTCCGCGCCCAGCTGCGCGCCGAGGTCCGCGCCGACACCACCCCCGCGACCGCCCCCGGCCTCCCGATGAGCGACCCCAACGCCGTCGACAAAACGGCGCTCTCCTGGCTCGTGTCCGGAATGACCACGCTCCGCCTTCACCCCGACCTCACCATCCGCGCCAAGATCTTCTTCGCCCGCGCCGCCGACACCGCCTCCAACGGCACCCTCGCGCGCTCGTCGGAGGCGAGCCTCGGCTTCGCCTGGCGGCCCTCCTTCACCGACCGCATCTCGCTCTTCGGCCGCTACACCTTCCTCGACGAGTTCTCCCCCGCGCAGCAGGCCCGCGCCGGCGCGATCGACCCGGCGAGCGGCCTCCCCATCGTCGGCCGCGAGCAGTCGCACGTGGCGTCGATCGCCTCCGACGGGCGCCTCTTCTGGCGCTTCTCCCTCGGCGAGAAGCTCGCGCTCAAGTACCGCACCGAGCCGACGACCGGCACGAGCGCCCTCCTCCTCCTTTGGGTGAACCGCCTCGCCTTCCACGTCACCAACCGCTGGGACGCCGTCGTCGAGTACCGCCTCCTCGCGGTGCCGGGCGCGACCCTCACGCACGGAGCGGCCATCGAGGCCAACGTCATTCTCGTCAAGCACTTACGCCTCGGCGCCGGCTGGAACTTCGCCGACTTCGGCGACAACGAGATCACGCTCGCCCGCGGCAGCGAGAACGGCTTCTACCTGAAGGCCCAAGGATTTTACTGACAGACAAGAATACGGCGGCGAGGACGAGGCCGAGGTCGCGCACGGCCGACCGCCCGCCATTTTAGTGCGGTCGGCGTCGACCACCGACGACGCACGCGACCTGGACCTCGACCTCGCCGCCGTATTTCCGCTAGACGGATAGGATGGTGTGCGAAGCGCGGTAGTGCTCGGTGTCGTAGTGGCGCGCAACGTCGACGAGGCGCCACCCCTTGGTGACCTCGTCGAGCGACTCCAGCTTGATCTCGCAGGCCGGCGCGATCCCGTGCGCCGACACGAAGTGGCCCCACTTCCCCGCCACCACCGCGTCGACGGCGGCGCTGCCGAAGAGGTGCCCCATCACGCGATCGATGGGCGACGGCGTCCCACCGCGCTGCGGGTGCCCGAGCGCGACCGAGCGCGAGTCCCACTGCGTGCGCTGCCGGATCTGCTCGGCCAGCCACGAGCCGATGCCGCCGAGGCGCACGTGGCCGAAGGCGTCGACCTTCTCCTCGAGCGTGATCTCCTTGCCGCCCGACGGGTGCGCCCCCTCGGCGACGACGACGACGGCGTAGCGCGGGAAGCGGCGATCGCGCCCGCCCTTCGCCAGCCGGTCGTCGAGGAGCTTCAGCACGCGGTCGAGAGCGAACGGCGCCTCGGGGATGAGCGTGATGAAGGCGCCGCCCGCGAGCCCCGACCAGAGCGCGAGGTGCCCGGCGTGCCGCCCCATCACCTCGACGACCTGCACCCAGTGGTGCGAGCCCGCCGGCGTGCGCGACCGCTCGATGATGTCGGCGCAGGTCCGCAGCGACGTGTCGAACCCGAGCGTGTAGTCGGTGCCGTTGAGATCCTTGTCGATCGTCTTCGGGATGCCGACGACGCGCGCGCCCTTCTTCGCCAGGCGCGCGGCGACGCCGAGCGTGTCCTCGCCGCCGATGGGGATGAGCGCGTCGAGCTCGAGCCGCGCCATCGCCTGCAGCACCTCGTCGCTGGCGTCGACGCGCTTGCCGCCGCCGCCGCGGCTCAGGTTGAACGGGTTCGTGCGCGAGCTGCCGAGGTGCGTCCCACCGTCGAGATCCCAGTAGCGCACCAGCTCCGGGTCGAGCGGCCACACCTCCGCGTCGTGTCCGTCGACGAGACCGCGCCACCCGTCGTAGATGCCGATGACCTCGGCGCCGAGCTCGGCCGCCTTCCAGACGACCGCTCGGATCGCCGGGTTGAGCCCCGGTGCGTCGCCGCCGCCGGTGAGGACCCCGATTCGCCTGAGCGCCATGGTGCAGACCTCCTCCCGATCGACTGTAAGTCAATCGCTGGAGGCGTACGTAACTCAGGCGAGAGTTACGCGCAAGAAAAATAGCGACAGCTCGTCGCTGCGAACGCCGCGATCAGCCGATCTGACCGACGTGCACCAGGTACTCGGCCGTGAGCACGGCGCCCTTGGCCGCGCCCATCTGCGTGTTGTGCGAGACCAGCACGTACTTCACGCCGCCGAGCACCGGCTCCTCGCGCACGCGCCCGACCGTCGTCGTCATGCCGCCCTCGTTGTCGCGATCGAGGCGCGGCTGCGGGCGGTAGGGATCGTCGCTGACGGTGATCCAGTGCTTGGGCGCCGACGGCAGCGGCAGCTTGCCGAGCTCCGCGCCGAACGCCCGCATCGCGCGCTTCACGTCGTCGACGCCGGCCTTCTGCTTGAGCCCGACGAACACCGCCTCGGTGTGCCCCTCGAGGACGTTGACGCGCGTGCAGGTGCAGCTGACCGCGATCGCGGCGTCCTTGATCCCGTCGCCGTCGACGGTCCCCAGGATCTTGCGCGTCTCGCGCTCGACCTTCTCCTCTTCCTTGGCGATGTAGGGGACGACGTTGTCGACGATGTCGAGCGCCAGCACGCCGGGCGAGCGCCCCGCGCCCGAGACCGACTGCAGCGAGGTCATCATCACGCGATCGACGCCGAACGCGTCGACGAGCGGCTTCAGCGTGATGGCCATGCCGGTCGTGGTGCAGTTCGGCCCCGGCGTCACGAAGCCCTTCCAGCCGCGCCGCTTCCGCTGCGCGTCGAGGAGCTTCGCGTGCTCGAAGTTGACACCCGGCAGGATGATCGGGACGTCGCTCTCGTAGCGGAACGCCGCCGCCGTCGAGACCACCGCGCACTTCTCGGCGAAGCGCGGCTCGAGCTCGCGCGCCGCGTCCGACTCGACGGCGGTGAACACCACGTCGAGGTCGTCGGCGCTCATCAGCGACGCGTTCTCGACGGGGAGCGCGGCGAACGCCTCCGGCAGCGGATCTTTGGCGAACCAGCTCACCTTGCCCGAGGCGTCGCGGATCGCGTCCCCGTATTTCTTGCCCGCGCTGCGCTCGCTGGCGCCGAGGCGCACCAGATCGAACTGCGGGTGGTTGGCGAGCGCGGCGAGGAACTGCTGGCCGGCGACACCGGTCGCACCAATGACGGCAGCGCGGAGACGTCTCGACATCGTGTCTATGTCCTCCTCTCGGGCGACGAAGGATAGCGCGCCGCGGCGAAAAGCGCGCACCAGAAAATTCATCAGTGATTATCGGAACCACGGGCGCACCCCCGATCCGCGTGCTACCCCATCCTCCGTGCGTCGCCGCATCCGCACTCGCGCCGAAGACAAGGACTGCGCCAAGCTCAGCTTGGGGCTGCGCCGCTTCTTCGGGCTCACCGACTTCCGCCCCGGCCAGGAGGACGTCGTGCGCGCCGTGCTGGACGGGAAGAACGTCCTCGCGGTCATGCCGACGGGCGCCGGAAAGTCGCTCTGCTACCAGCTCCCGGCGCTCATGCAGGGCGGGCTCACGCTGGTGGTCTCGCCGCTCATCTCGCTCATGCACGATCAGCTCGAGAAGCTGAAGGAGCGCGGCATCCTCGCGGATCGGCTCGACTCGACGATGTCCGAGCGCCAGGTCGCCAAGGTGATGCACAGCATCGGCGTCGGCGAGCCCGAGCGGCCCACGATCCTCTACCTGACGCCCGAGCGCGTCGCCGATCGCGCCTTCCGGGCCGCGCTGCTGGCGCGCCGCCCCGAGGGCGTGCGCCTCTTCGTCGTCGACGAGGCGCACTGCATCTCGCAGTGGGGGCACGACTTCCGCCCCGCCTACCTCGGCCTCGGCGACGCCGCGCGCGAGCTCGCCTCGAAGTCGCTCCTCGCGCTGACCGCGACGGCGCCGCCGAAGGTGCGCGCCGACATCCTCGAGCGCCTCTCGATCCCCGACGCCACCCTCGTCGCCGTCGGGACGGTGCGCCCCAACCTCTCGTTCGCCGTCGTGCGCGCGCGCTCCGAGGACGACAAACGCAAGAAGCTGGCCGAGCTGCTCGCGCGCCTGACCACGCAGGGGCAGGGCATCGTCTATGTGGCGACGGTGAAGGCGGCCGAGGAGCTGGGGGCCTTCCTCACCGACGCCGGGCTCTCCGTCGGCGTCTACCACGGGCGGCTCACCTCGCCGGTGCGGACGCAGGTCCAGAACACCTTCATGCAGGGCTCGTCGGGGCCGCGGGTCATGATCGCCACCAACGCCTTCGGGCTCGGCGTCGACAAGCCCGACCTGCGCTACGTCGTGCACTACCACTTCCCGGGGTCGCTCGAGGCCTACTACCAGGAGGCGGGGCGCGCCGGGCGCGACGGGCAGCCGGCCCACTGCGTGCTGCTCTACTGCCCGCAGGATCGCCGCATCCAGGCCTTCTTCCTCGGCGGACGCTACCCCGACGGCAAGGACGTGCGGCGGCTGTTGGAGGTGCTCACGCGCGCGGCCAAGGACGGCGAGACGCCGTCGACGGAGGAGCTGTCGGAGCGCGCCGACCTCGGGCTGCGCAAGACCATCGTGCTGCTGCAGCAGCTGCGCGACGCCGAGCTGGTGACCGAGCGCGAGGGCGCCTTCCGCCCGACGCTGGACAGCTACGGCGCCGAGGAGCTGGCCGACGTGGTGCAGCGCTACGTCGCCCGCCGCGTCGACGATCGGCGACGGCTCGAGGCCATCGAGCGCTACTGCGAGTCGACGATGTGCCGCGTCCGCATCCTGTCGATCTACTTCGGCGAGGAGGCGCCGCCGCCGTGCGGGCGCTGCGACTCCTGCCTGCGCCAGGTGCGCCTCGCGCGCGCGGCCGCGGCGCCGATGGGGACGCGCAAGGGCGCCGCCCAGGCCGCCGCCGCGCGCGTCCGGCCGCTCGTCGCCCACCCCGAGTTCGGCGAGGGCGAAGTGATCGCCGAGCGCGGCGACCTGATCACGGTCTTCTTCCCCGCCGTCGGAGAGAAGACGCTGCGCGCCAAGTTCGTCCGCGTCGTCGATCGCGCCGCCAGCTGAGGTACGCTCCGCGCATGAGCCTCACGGCGGCCCTCTCCTTCGTCACTTCGCGTCAAGCAGAAATGGAAGCGCTGCTGCGCGAGCTCGTCGAGATCTCGTCGCACACCGCCGACGCCGCCGGCTGCACCGCGGTCGCCGAGCGGCTCCGCGCCGCGCTGACGCAGCTCGCGCCGTCCTTGAAGACCGAGCTCCTCCCGTCGACGACCGGCAAGTACGGCGCGCACCTCGTCGGGCGCACCGCCGCCGAGGGGGCGCACACCGTCCTCATCGGCCACCACGACACCGTCTTCCCGCGCGCGACCTTCAGCGGCTTCCGCGAGGACGGCGCGCTGCTCCGCGGGCCCGGCGTCCTCGACATGAAGGGGGGCCTGGTGGTGATCGCGTTCGCGCTCGGCGCGCTCGAGGCGGCCGGGGTGCTGGCGGCGACGCCGCTGCGCCTGGTCTCCGTCAGCGACGAGGAGGTGGGGTCGCCGGAGGGCGCGGCGCACGTCGAGGCGGAGGCGCCGAGCGCGGCGGCGGCGCTGGTCTTCGAGTCGGGGCGCCAGAACGACCTCATCGTCACGCGGCGCAAGGGAACGGGCGCGATGACCGCGCGCGCGCACGGCAAGTCGGCGCACGCCGGGAACTCGCACCACGAGGGCAAGAACGCGATCTGGGCGATGGCCCGCTTCGTCGATCGCGCGCAGCAGCTCACCGACTACGAGCGCGGCCGCACGGTGAACGTCGGCAAGATCGCGGGCGGCATCGGCAAGAACACCGTCCCGTCGGAGGCCGAGGCGCTGCTCGACTTCCGCTTCGTCGACGGGACCGACGGCAAGGCGCTGGAGAGCGCGCTGCGCGACGCGGCGGCGGCGGCGGCCGAGTCGGTGCCGGGGACGCGCATCGACCTCTCGGGCGGCATCTCGCGCCCGCCGCTCGAGCGCACGCCGGCCTCGGCGCAGCTGGCGGCGCGCTACGGCGCCTGCGCGCGCGAGGAGGGGCTCGGGGGAGAGGAAGCGGGGCTGATCGGCGGCGGCTCCGACGCGAACACCATCGCGGCGCTCGGGGTGCCGGCGATCGACGGGCTGGGGCCGCGCGGGCGCGGCTTCCACACCATCGAGGAGTTCATCGAGCGCGCGACGCTGGTGCCAAAGGCCGCGGCGCTCGTCCGGCTGCTTTTCGGATAGACAGATTTTTTTACAGGAGGAAGGAGGACGGAGTCAGATTCAGATTCAGATTCAGATTCAGATTCAGACTCCGTCCTCCGTCCTTGTATAGACATCGGCAGGGTCGTGCACGGTTAGACTCCCGGCGTGGCGGTAGACCGATCCTTCCTGGGTCCAACGAGACCGCACAGGAGCAAGGGTCGCCGCCGACGCC
>Ga0272446_1006794_pt1 | contig 11714 bp, 10 predicted proteins | sample YNPCB0061_FD_194587 | JGI IMG/M metagenome (GOLD analysis project Ga0272446, IMG submission 194587) | Hot spring microbial mat communities from Yellowstone National Park, WY, United States - YNP-CB-006-1 | ecosystem: Environmental > Aquatic > Thermal springs > Hot (42-90C) > Sediment | place...
CATCTCCTGTTCATCGCCAAGAACCTCGAGCGGATCGGCGACCACACCACCAACATCGCCGAGACGATCCACTTCTCCGTCCTCGGCGAGGATGCGCCGGGGGACAGGCCAAAGGGCGACAGCTCCGCGTTTGCTGCCGCCGAGCTCGGAGCCAGCACCGGTGAGGCCTGAACCGACCCAGTCGGCCGCGGCCAGCATGGTGAGCATGCTCAAGCCGCTGATCCTCGTTGTTGAGGACGAGGCGCCGCTCGTGACGATGCTGCGCTACAACCTCGAGAAGCAGGGCTTCCGCGTCGAGGAGGCGACGGACGGCCAGGAGGCGCTGACCAAGATCGCCGAGACTCGCCCCGACCTCGTGCTGCTCGACTGGATGCTGCCCGCGATGTCGGGCATTGAGGTGTGCCGCCAGATCCGACGCAAGCCCGGAACGCGCGACCTGCCGATCATCATGGTCACCGCTCGGGCGGAGGACTCCGACGCCGTGCGCGGGCTCAACACGGGCGCAGACGACTACATCACCAAACCATTCCCGATGGAAACCCTGCTCGCCCGGATCCGCGCACTCCTGCGCCGCGCCGGCGCGACCCCTGCAAAAGGCACTCTCAAGTTCCATGACATCACCATGGATCTCGCCGCGCATCGCGTGCAGCGCCAGAGCCGGTCCGTGCATCTCGGGCCGACCGAATTTCGCCTGCTCGAGTTCTTCATGCTGCACCCTGGCCGGGTTTTCTCGCGCGAGGAACTGCTCGACGCCGTCTGGGGCCCTGACATCCATGTCGAGCCGCGAACGGTCGACGTGCATATCCGCCGGCTGCGCAAGAGCCTGAACGGGCCGGGCGAAGTCGACGTCATCCGCACCGTGCGCGCCGCCGGCTACGCCCTCGACACCGAACCCTCCGGCTGAGCGGCCGCGAGGGCTTCAGCGGCCTCGACCGGGAGTCGTTCCTCCGTCACGCCCTGTCGCCTGCGCCGCCCGGGTCTGCCACGCAAGGCTTGAGGCCGGGGGACACCTTGGGCTTGACTTCCGGGACGCAGCCAGCGCTTGCCGCCGCGCGCACCGCTTCCGTCACGCAGGGGACGGCGCGGCTCTTTACGCGGCTTGGCTTCGCGGTGTTGCGCGAAGTCCCGCTCCCCGACGGAAGACGCGCCGATCTCCTCTGCCTCGGCGCGCGCGGGGAGATCGCCATCGTCGAGGTGAAGTCCTGCGCGCGCGACTTTCTTGCCGATGGAAAGTGGGGGGACTATCGCGCCTGGTGTGACCGACTGTTCTTCGCCGTCGACGCCGAGTTCCCGAAAGCGCTCCTGCCGGACGAGTCCGGGCTGATCGTGGCCGATTGCTGGGGCGGTGCGATTCTGCGTGAGGCGCCGATGCATCCGCTCGCGCCGGCGCGGCGACGGGCGGTGGTGCTGCGCGTCGCACGGCTCGCCGCGCGCCGGGCGGAGGCGGCCGCTGACCCGGACGGCGCCTTCGAGAGCCTGTCACCGGAGTGACGGTGGCACGCGGCTTGCTGAGCCCCGGGTGGTGATTGCGCGACTGCAGCGCGATCACATTCCAAGCCTTCCTCAACCTTGCCTCGCGGGGCCTGCCAACCGGTTGGCCCCGCTTTTTTCGCCTCAATCGTTGCATTCTGCAGCGCATACTGCATCCGCAATTGTGGCGAGGCCGTGCACGAAGCCGTCCCGCTCGCACGCTCTGGCATCAGCATCGGTTCGATGCCGTAGCGATTGTCCGCGCAAGGGCCCCGTCGCCTCGGCATGGACCACGCCCGACGCTCGCTGCATCAGTGAAGGCCTCGAATCGCGAGCCGGGGCAGGCCGAAGCCCCGGCGCAACCGAGACGCTGCCGATGCCTCGGCGGGCTGCAACGGCCAGGCGGACTGGCCGGAAGTGACCGTCATCTCGCCCCGGCCTCGGTCTTCCCGGGCTCGGCGCGGTGACGCGGGCGGGTGGTCCTTGCGGCTCGGAACGGCTCGTGCCGGCAGCGTCATGCAGGCAGGAGCACCGTCGCCGCTGCCTGTGCGGCGATTCCCTCGCCGCGGCCCGTGAAGCCGAGCCGCTCGGTCGTCGTCGCCTTCACCGAGACCGCCGACTCGCCGATGCCCAGGAGTGCGGCGAGGCGGGCGCGCATCGCCGCAGCGTGGGGCGCGATCCGCGGCCGCTCGCAGATCAGTGTCACGTCCACGTTGGCGATCCGCCCGCCGCGGGCGGCGACGCGGCCTGCCGCATGCCTGAGGAACAGCGCGCTGTCGGCGTCCTTCCAGCGCGCCTCGGAGGGGGAGAAGTGCGCCCCGATGTCGCCCTCCGCCAGAGCGCCGTAGAGCGCGTCGCAGAGCGCGTGGAGTCCGACATCGGCGTCCGAGTGCCCGGCAAGGCCGAGCGGCGAGGGGATGACGACGCCGCAGAGAACGAGCCTCCGCCCCGGAACGAGGCGGTGGACGTCGAAGCCCATGCCGATCCGCGGCACGAGGGCAGAGGCGATGAGCGCCTCGGCGCGGGCGAGATCGCCCGGAAGCGTCACCTTGATGTTCTCCTCTGCGCCGGGCACGAGCCTGACCGGTATCCCCGCCGCCTCGGCCACCGCGGCATCGTCGGTCAGCGCTCTCCCGGAAGCGGCGCGGTGCGCGGCAAGGATCGCATCGAAGCGGAAGCCCTGCGGCGTCTGCACCCGAACGAGCCCCTCGCGCGGAACGGTCTCTCCCACAAGCCCGCCAGCGTCGCGCTTCAGCGTGTCGGTCACCGCCACGGCCGGCACCGCGGCGGCCGCGCCTGAGGCGAGCGCGTCGAGCACGGCGCCGATCACCCGCGCCGGAACGAGAGGGCGCGCGGCATCGTGGATCAGCACGGCATCGGGCGGGTCGCGGGCGAGCGCCTCGAGGCCGGCGCGCGCGCTCTCCTGCCGGCTCGCCCCGCCCGGCGTCGCCGCCGCAAGGCCCAAGCCCGCGAGCGCTGCCCCGCACGCCTCGGGGTCGCCGACCACACGCACGGCAGCGATTCCGGGGCGCCCGAGAAAGGCGCGAACGGCATGGCGGAGCAGCGGTTCGCCCGCAAGCGGGAGGAACTGCTTCGGGACGGCGGCGCCAAGGCGTTCGCCGCGCCCGGCAGCAAGGATCAGCGCGACGCAGCGCATGGATAGGCAGGCTAGACGGCGGGGACATTCCTGGAAACAGGCCCGCTGACCCATCGCGGCGGCGGATCGCACATTGCGGAGGGGGGAAGGCCTCGCTACCTTGCCCAAATGATGGGCAACGGGGCGATCGACAGCGATGGGTTGGGCACGGGCTGCGCAGACGGCGCACCCGATGAGCCGCAGCGGCGCCCGGCCGGCGCTGACCGGCCCCAGCGCCCGCCAGCACCGCTTGCCCCGATCGTGCTCGGGCCCCGCGCGACCATCGCCGTGCCGGTGATCCTCGCGCCGATGTCGGGCGTGACCGACCTGCCGTTCCGCCGCCTCTGCCGCAGCCTCGGCGCAGGCCTCGTCGTCTCGGAGATGATCGCCTCCTGGGCGATGATCCGCGAGAACCGCCAGACCCTGAAGATGGCCGCCACAGACCCCGACGAGGCGGGCTCTCCCCAGGCGGTGCAGCTCGCCGGCTGCGACCCCGACGCCATGGCAGAGGCCGCGAAGCTGAACGAGGACCGGGGCGCTGCGATCATCGACATCAATTTCGGCTGCCCCGTGAAGAAGGTCACGAACGGGCAGAGTGCCGGGTCGGCGCTGATGAAGGACGAGATCCAGGCGGCGCGGATCCTCGAGGCGACCGTTCGCGCCGTTTCCATCCCCGTCACGCTCAAGATGCGCATGGGCTGGGACCATTCCCGGCTGAACGCGCCCGATCTCGCGCGGATCGCAGAGGCCTGCGGCATACGTATGGTGACGGTGCACGGGCGGACGCGGCAGATGTTCTACACCGGCCACGCCGACTGGGCCTTCGTCGCCCGCGTGAAGGCGGCGACGCGGCTTCCCGTGATCGTCAATGGCGATATCGTCACGGTCGAGGACGCGTCGGAGGCGCTCGCTATGTCCGGGGCGGATGGGGTGATGATCGGCCGCGGCGCCTATGGCAGGCCATGGTTTCCCGCCCAGGTCGCCCGGTTTCTCGCCACCGGCGAGCGCGTGCCCGACCCGCCGCTCGCCGAACAGCGGGCGATCCTGCTCGCGCACTACGAGGCGATGCTCGCCCATCACGGCGCCGACCCTGGCGTCCGGCTCGCGCGCAAGCATATCGGCTGGTACTCGAAGGGGCTTGCCGGCTCCGCCGAGTTCCGCGCTGCGATCAACCGCGCCGACACGGCGGCAGCGGTGCGGCGGCTGATCGACGATTTCTACGGCCCACTGATCGCGGCCGAGGCTGTCGCGCCGCGGCTCGCCGCGTGAGCGCACGCCCGGCTGGTGGGGGGCGGGACGGGTGTACGGGAGAGGACGATGGACATCAGAGGGGAACGATGAGGGCTGGACGGGGCAGGCGCCCGCTCGAGGTCGTCACCGGTCTCGCCGAGGCGCTTGCCGAGGCGCCGGCGCGGCTGAGGCGCGCGTCCGCGCCGCCGGCGCCGGAGGCGGGAGCGATCCTCTCCGCGCTCGCCACCGCCGTCGTTGTGGTCGATCGCCAGGGGCGGTTCCGCTTCGCCAACCAGGCGGCGGAGGAGTTTTTCGCGCTTTCGGCGAGCTCGCTGCGCGCGCTCCGGCTTGAGGATCTCGTCCCGGCCGACAGCCCCCTGCACGGGCTGATCCGCCAGGTGCTCGACGGCGGCGCGAGTGTCTGGGACTATGACATGACGCTCGAGAGCCCGCGCCTCTCCAAGCGCGGGCTCGCCGTGCACGGCGCAAGGCTGCCCGAGGCGCCCGACTGCGTGGCGCTGACGCTGATCGACGGCTCGACGCCGCAGAAGCTCGAGAAGCAGATGGGCTTCCGCAGCGCCGCCCGGTCCGTCACCGGCATGGCGGCGATCCTCGCCCACGAGGTGAAGAACCCGCTCTCCGGGATCCGCGGCGCGGCGCAGCTGCTCGAAAGCTCCGTGCCAGAGCAGGACCGCGAACTGACCCAGCTCATCCAGGAGGAGGCGGACCGGATCCGCGCCCTCGTCGACCGCATGGAGAGCTTCTCCGACCGACCGGTCGAGCGTGGTGCGGTGAACATCCACCAGGTGCTCGAGCATGTCCGCCGCCTCGCGCAGACGGGCTTCGCGCGGCATGTGCGCTTCATCGAGACCTATGACCCCTCGCTGCCGCCCGTCTGGGGCAATCGCGACCAGCTCATCCAGGTGGTACTGAACCTCGTCAAGAACGCCGCCGAGGCGATCCCCGAGACGGGCGGGACGATCGAACTTGCCACCGCCTACCAGCACGGGGTGCGGCTTGCCGTGCCGGGCGCCACCGAGCGGCTGCACTTGCCGCTCGTCGTCTCGATCAAGGACAGCGGGCACGGCATCCCCGACGCTCTGAAGCCGAACCTGTTCGACCCGTTCGTCACAACCAAGCGCCAGGGAAGCGGGCTCGGCCTTGCCCTTGTCGCCAAGATCATCGGCGACCATGGCGGGCTCGTGGAATGCGACAGCCTGCCCGGCCGGACGGTGTTCCGCCTGCACCTGCCCGTGACGCCGCGCGGGCCGCGCGGCCGCGACGAGGAGGCGACGCGATGACCGCAACCATCCTCGTCGCCGACGACGACCGCTCGATCCGCACCGTGCTCGGCCAGGCGCTGACCCGCTCAGGCTACCAGGTGCGCACGACCGGCACGGCAGCGACGCTGTGGCGCTGGGTCGAGGACGGCGAGGGCGACCTCGTGATCACTGATGTGGTGATGCCCGACGAGAACGGGCTTGACCTCGTGCCGCGGATTCGCCGCGTCCGCCCCGATCTGCGCGTGGTCGTGATGAGCGCCCAGTCGACCCTGACGACGGCGGTGAAGGCGACACAGCGCGGCGCTTTCGAGTACCTGCCCAAGCCGTTCGACCTCAACCAGCTCCTCGCCGTGGTGGGACGGGCGCTGGCAGCGCCGGCAGCACCGGTCGAAGCCGCCGAGGGCGAGGAGGAGGAGAAGCTGCCGCTGGTCGGGCGATCGGCGGCGATGCAGGAGATCTACCGCACCGTCGCACGCGTCACAGCGACCGACCTCACGGTGATGATCACGGGCGAGAGCGGCACGGGCAAGGAGCTCGTTGCGCGCGCCCTGCACGACTATGGCGCGCGGCGGGCGGGGCCCTTCGTCGCGATCAACATGGCGGCGATCCCGCGCGAGTTGATCGAGAGCGAGCTGTTCGGCCACGAACGCGGCGCCTTCACCGGCGCGCTGCAGCGCAGCCAGGGCCGGTTCGAGCAAGCCAATGGCGGCACGCTCTTCCTCGACGAGATCGGCGACATGCCGGCCGAGGCGCAGACGCGGCTCCTGCGCGTTCTGCAGGAAGGCGAGTTCACCTCCGTCGGCGGGCGGACGCCGGTGCGCGTGAACGTGCGGATCGTCGCCGCGACGCACCGCGACCTGCGCGCGCTGATCCGCCAGGGCCTGTTCCGCGAGGACCTGTTCTACCGCCTCAACGTTGTGCCGATCCGCCTCCCCCCCTTGCGCGAACGGGCTGAGGACATCCCGGCGCTCGCCCGCCATTTCCTCTCTGCCAACCGCCAGAAGGGGCTGCCGGCGAAGACGCTCGACGCCGCCGCGATCGAGCGGCTCAAGGCCTATCGCTGGCCCGGCAATGTGCGCGAACTCGAAAACCTGATGCGGCGGCTCGCCGCTCTCTACCCGCAGGAGACGATCAGCGAGGAGGTGATCGCCGCCGAACTCGCCGAGACAAGCGCCGGGGAGCCGGAGACGCCGTCGGGCGAGCCGGAGACGCTTGCCCAGGCGGTCGAGCGGCATCTGCGGGCGTATTTCGCCGGGCACAAGGACGGGCTGCCAAGCCCCGGCGTGCATGAGCGGATCATCCAGGAGGTCGAACGGCCGCTGATCCAGCTCACCCTCGCAGCGACCCGCGGCAACCAGATACGCGCCGCGCATGTGCTCGGGCTCAACCGCAATACGCTGCGCAAGAAGATCCGCGAACTCGAAATCCCCGTGGTGCGCGGCCTCGGCTGAGGCACTGGGGATGGGCCGATGAGCGATCCCGCACGCGAGAGGGGGGAGAGAACCGAGGAGCGGCGCGGGCGGCTGCGCCGCGCGCTCGACTGGGTGGTGGTCGGCCGTGCCGGGCGGTGGGTCACGCTCGGAATCGCCGTCGCGGCGCTGGCCGTTGGCGTGTTTACCTTCGCCGCCGTCACCGGAACGGGCGCGCTCGTTCTGCCCCCCGGAGCGATCCTGTGGCTGATCAATGTCAACCTCGCCCTCCTCCTGATCCTCGCCGCTGTGCTCGCCGTCCGCGTCGTTCGCGTCTGGGCGGAGCGGCGGCGCGGCTCGGCCGGGTCGCGGCTGCATGTTCGGCTCGTGCTTCTGTTCGGTCTTGTCGCGGTGACGCCGACCATCATCGTCACCGGCTTCTCGGCGGCGTTCTTCAACCGCGGCCTCGAGAACTGGTTCAACGAGCGCGTGCGGACAGCGCTTGCGGAGAGTCTCGCCGCCTCGAAGGCCTATCTCGAGGAGCACCAGCGCACGATACGCGCCGATGCGCTCGCGATGGCCAATGACCTCAACCGCGCCGCGCCGGTGCTGCTCGCGCAGGGGCCGGCCGTGTTCGCTCTCCTGCTCGAGCGGCAGATCGCCTTCCGCGGCCTGACGGAGGCCGTTGTGTTCAACCCCGTCAACGGGCGGCTGGTCGCGACCGCCGGCCTGCTCGTGCCGCCCGTCGGCGAACACGTTCCGGCCTGGGCGCTCGACTTCGCCCGCACCGGCGAGGTGGCGCTCTTGCAGGCGAGCGCGCAGGATCGCGTGCGCGCTCTGATCGCGCTCGACATCCCGGGGCCCCTGATGCTTCTGGTCGGCCGGCCGGTCGATCCCAGCGTGCTCGGCCACATGGAGCGCACCGAACAGGCCGTCGCGGAATATCGCCGGCTCGAGGCGAGCCGGTCGGGGCTGCAGATCACCTTCGCGCTGATCTTCACCGTCGTCGCGCTACTCGTTCTGTTCGCCGCCGTTCTGGTCGGGCTCGTGATCGCGGGGCAGATGGCGCGGCCGATCTCCTCGCTCGTCTTCGCCGCCGAACGCGTGCGCGCGGGCGACCTTGCGGTGCGCGTGCCCGAGCGCCAGTCGGACGACGAGATCGGCGTGCTTGCGCGCGCCTTCAACCGCATGATCGGCCAGCTCTCCGCCAATCGCGACGAGCTGATGGACGCCTACCGCCAGATCGACGAGCGGCGGCGCTTCACCGAGGGTGTGCTCGCCGGCGTCTCGGCCGGGGTGATCGGGCTCGACGGTGAGGGGCGGATCAACCTGCCGAACCGTTCCGCCTCCGACCTGCTCGGCATCGACCTCCTCGCTCATCTCGGCGAGCGGCTCGGCGATGTGGTGCCCGAGTTCGCTCCCGCTCTCGCCCGCGCCGCCGCCGACCCGCGGGCTGCGGCCGAGACCGAGGTGAAGATCGGCCCGGCGGCGGAGCGGCGGACGCTGATCCTCAGGATCGACACCGAGATGACGGAGGAGCGGATCAGGGGCTTCGTCGTCACCTTCGATGACGTCACCGCGCTCGTCTCGGCGCAGCGCCAGGCGGCCTGGGCCGATGTCGCGCGCAGGATCGCGCACGAGATCAAGAATCCGCTGACGCCGATCCAGCTCTCGGCGGAGCGGCTCAAGCGCAAGTATCTCGCCGAAATCCAGTCCGACCCCGAGACGTTCCGGACGTGCACGGACACAATCGTCCGCCAGGTCGGCGACATCGGGCGGATGGTGGATGAGTTCTCCGCCTTCGCGCGCATGCCGCAGCCGGTGCTGCGACCCGAAGGGCTCGGCGAGATCGTCCGCCAGGCGGTGTTCCTCCAGCGCAACGCCCACCCGGAGATCACCTACGCCGTGACCATCGCCGACCCCGCACCGGTGGCGCTCTGCGACCGGCGGCTGATCGGCCAGGCGGTGACCAACCTCCTGCAGAACGCTGCCGATGCGGTGGCCGTGCGGCCGGGCGCCGGCCTGATCGAGGTCACGGTCGCGGCCCGCGACGGCAGAGCAGAGATCGTCGTCGAGGATGACGGGGAGGGGCTTCCCGCTTCGGGGCGCGAGTCGCTCACCGAGCCCTATGTGACGCGGAAAACCAAGGGAACCGGGCTCGGCCTTGCGATCGTGAAGAAGATCATGGAAGACCATGCGGGCCGGCTTCTGCTGTCCGACCGGCAGGACGGATCGCCCGGCGCCCGCGTGACTCTGACGCTGCCGCTCGCGGCTGCGGTGGGGGAGGAGAGCGGGGCGGGCGGGGAGCACGGCGCGAGGGAGGTTCCGCAGGAAGCGCATGGCGCATGACATCCTGATCGTCGACGACGAGCCCGATATCCGCATGCTCGTGACCGGCATCCTGCGCGACGAAGGCTACGAGACGCGCGAGGCGGCCGACAGCGAGTCAGCGATCGCCGCGTTCAGGCAGCGCCGCCCGTCGCTCGTCGTGCTCGATGTCTGGCTGCAGGGCTCCCGACTCGATGGCATCGGCATCCTCGAGGTGCTGCACCGCGAGGAGCCCCAGGTGCCGGTGATCATGATCTCCGGCCACGGCACGATCGAGACGGCGGTCCAGGCGATCCAGCAGGGCGCCTACGAGTTCATCGAGAAGCCCTTCAAGGCCGACCGGCTCCTGCTCGTCGTCCGCCGCGCCATCGAGGCGGCGCAGCTGCAGCGCGAGAACAGCGAGCTCCGGCTGCGCGCCGGCGCCGAGACCGAGCTGATCGGCACGAGCCCGCCGATGCGCGAACTCCGCACCGCCGTCGAGAAGGTGGCGCCCACCGGCTCGCGCGTGCTGATCACCGGGCCTGCCGGCACCGGCAAGGAGGTCGTGGCGCGCATGCTGCACAGCCTCAGCCGGCGCAGCGGCGGGCCGTTCATGGTGCTCAACTGCGCGACCCTCAACCCGGCGCGGCTCGAGGACGAGCTGTTCGGCGTCGAGGCCGGGGCCGACCCGCTCGCAAGCCCGCGCCGCGCCGGCACGCTCGAGCACGCCCATGGTGGGACGCTGCTGCTCGACGAGGTGGCGGACATGCCGCTCGAGACCCAGGGCAAGATCGTGCGTGTGCTGCAGGACCAGGCCTTCGAGCGGATCGGTGGGGCGACGCGCGTGAAGGTGGACGTGCGCGTGATCGCGACCACGAACCGCGACCTCGCCGCCGAGATCGCGGCGGGGCGGTTCCGCGAGGACCTCTACTACCGCCTCAACGTCGTGCCGCTGCGCGTCCCCGCCCTGCGCGAGCGCCGCGAGGACATCCCCGCTCTCGCCCGCCACTTCCTCGGCCGCTCCGCCGAGGCCTCTGGCCTGCCGCTGCGTGACCTCTCGGAGGATGCGCTCGCGGTGCTGCAGTCCTACGACTGGCCGGGCAATGTGCGGCAACTGCGCAACCTGATGGACTGGCTGCTGATCATGGCTCCGGGCGAGTCGCGCGAGCCGATCCGTGCCGAGCACCTGCCGCCCGACATCGGCGCCGCCGCGCCCACCGTGCTGCGCTGGGACAAGTCGGGCGAGATCATGGCGCTGCCGCTGCGCGAGGCGCGGGAGTTGTTCGAGCGGCAGTATCTGCTCGCCCAGCTCAACCGCTTCTCGGGCAATATCAGCCGCACCGCGAGTTTCGTCGGCATGGAGCGGAGTGCGCTCCACCGCAAGCTCAAGACGCTCGGCGTGAACGCCGACGACCGGGTGGCGGCGAACGGCAATGGCTGAGGCGGTCCCGGCCGCGCCGACGCCCGAGCGGCTGGTCGCGCTCTCGGGCGGCATCGTCGCCGATCTCGCCGAGCGCGCGGCTTGAGCGGCCTCAGGATCGCGCCGTTCGACGCCATCGATGGCGCCGGCTTCGCCGCGCTTGCCGCCGACGCGCGCGCGCAGGGCCACCACTTCCTCGACCGCATGGCGGCCGACTGGCACGCCGGCACGACCCGGTTCGACCGCCCGGGCGAGCTCGTGCTCGGCGCCACCGAGGGCGAGACGCTTGCGGGCGTGGTCGCCCGCAGCATCGATCCGCATGCGTCCGACCCGACGGTGGGGCGGCTCCGCCATCTCTACGTGCGATCCGACATGCGGGGGCGGGGGGTCGGCGCGGCACTCGTCCGCGCCGCGCTTGAAGGGGCGGAGCGGCATTTCCGCGTCATCCGCGTGCGCATGGGGGCTGACAACGAGGCCGCCGCAGCGATGTATCTCGCGGTCGGCTTCGCCCGCGTCACGGGCGACCCCTTCGCGACGCACCTGCTCGTCCTCGCCCCGCCTGCCGGGCGCTGAGACGGCCCAGAGGAGCACCACGATGTCCCGCATCGCCTATGTCAACGGCCGCTACGTCCCGCACCGCGAGGCCTCGGTGCATGTCGAGGACCGCGGCTACCAGTTCGCCGACGCTGTCTATGAGGTGGTGCACATCCATCGTGGCCGCTTCGTCGATGAGGGGCCGCATCTCGACCGGCTGGAACGCTCGCTCCGCGAGATACGCATCCCGATGCCGATGCCGCGCGCAGCGCTCGCCACGGTCCTGCGCGAGGTGGTGCGGCGCAACCGGATCGTCGAGGGCCTGCTCTACATGCAGGTCAGCCGCGGCGTGGCGCGGCGCGACCACGCCTTCCCCGCCAAGCCCGTGCCGCCGGCGGTCGTCGTCACCGTCAAGCGCCTGCGGC
>Ga0272446_1006795_pt1 | contig 11712 bp, 12 predicted proteins | sample YNPCB0061_FD_194587 | JGI IMG/M metagenome (GOLD analysis project Ga0272446, IMG submission 194587) | Hot spring microbial mat communities from Yellowstone National Park, WY, United States - YNP-CB-006-1 | ecosystem: Environmental > Aquatic > Thermal springs > Hot (42-90C) > Sediment | place...
GTACCTTAATTTCGTGTCCAATTTTAGTCAGTTCGTTACAATAAGTTTCAAAAATCTGTCCATTGAAACTATCGCTGTCTGGATGTCCGAGTAAGATATACACTTTCATAATGTTATTCCCTTGTCGTTTTACACTTGCCCATAACTATTTGATTGACGCAACTTGCATCAATCCGAGTACAAATATACGCGAAGTGATTTAGTCAAACAAATTTTTATGAAAATATTTTTAGATGTCTAATCACTTATAAGTTAAGCAGTTACTCTATATTTTTACAATCTATAACTATGCATTATCAAAGGAAATTTAAACGCAATATTTAGACCATGCTAAAATACGCCATTTTGCGTTGCAGGTATACAATGTAGAAAAGAATACGTAGTACCAACGGTTTGGGGGCTTTGCACTTCAACAAGTTCAGTGTAGTCTTTCGGGCGGGTTTCGGGGCACAAAAGTTCAATCGAAGCACTAGACTTAAGCCTCTTACAAAACTGTCATATGAAACATTGCACCCGCCATTACGCAAACCAGTGTGCCTGCCACACAACTCGGCTAATTTAGTTGAAAAAAAATAAATAGTCGATAAAAAATAAAAAAAATGGAATTAATTTTGCTCTATGCAAGGACGCAAAGAAATCACTCCCAAAATGCTGTATCAGGTGCATTAGTATAGCCTAATGTAAAAATTGTATGCTCAAAAAAGCCACAGCCCAAAGTAGCAGCCCTGAACAAAGACCTTCAAAAGGGCATAGAAGGGCATGTTTTTGGCTTTATACAAGGGCATATAAGCCATCGAAAATTTAAAGGGACAATTTTTCATTAAAAACAGCTACTTCTTTAAAACGCATGGATTGAAGTTAGGTAATGGGCTTTTTAGAGTTTAGAGGTAGTTGTGCAACGGTTACTGCTGTTAGTGGCTGCCCTTCTTTTATTTCGTTTTTTACTTCCACTGTCTGTTAAGTTTATTGGGTCTCTATTCAAATCTGAGTAAAGTCGAGAATGCGAAACTTTAAAATTAAACTTTTATTGAAAATACTCTCTTAAAGCTTTAACGTGATTTCTTCCCAGTCTTGGGTCAAGAGTATAGTCATTTGTATAGCTTGTAATGTCTGTGTCTGAATGAAAAACGGTTGTTTCTTTATTCTTTTTTTGAGGTATTATCATTATCCGAACTTCGTTTTCATATAAAAACGATTTTTGCTTTTTGAGTAGCAATTATATTTGTTGTTCTCCAATCTTGGATTTCTTTATTTCGTCAATTAGTCCCTTTTTGTCAAACGAAATTTTATGAAATTCTCTAGTGATTTGATAACTTACTTTTCCAATATATACGTCTGCGTCTGAAATCTTGTCGAGGAAATTTGTAAGCAATTTTTATGTGTCAAATGTCAAACGTATTCCGTCTTCTTTTGGAGCATAAACTTTCCAATATGCTTCACTGCTAATTGTCCCGAAACACAAACTGCGAAAACTTTGTCTTTAATTGGTAGTTTGAATTTTTCGTTGTTAATCAAGAAGTCTCTGTCAATAAAGAATTTCTCAAACGGGTCAGCCCATTTCGTAGGATTTACAAAAGCAGACTTTCGTGTCTTTAATACTTCAATAAACCTTTCAAGAGTAGTAAAACGATAAACGCTTTTATATTCTTTCAAGAAGGTTTCTCTGGTCAGGTTTACAAAGTGAATAGCCATATATTGTCTCTTTTATGTTTAGCTGTAGGGTGTCGTCATAGGGTTGCCACTAACGTTTTGCAGATTTGCGATGTGGCGGATTTCGGAGCACAAAACTGTCAATACACCACAAAAGTTGATGCGAGGTAGAATGTTCAATTAACCACGTCACCCGCCATTGGGCTAAACGCCTGTTACCAGCCGTTTTTCATTCATTATCAGTCAAATAGGCTTGTCTGAAAAGGTTTTGTCGGCTTGTTTGTTGTCTCTTTTTTGTCCGTTGGTTTTGGGTCGATTTGTCCGTTTATAGCTACAAGTTCTTGTTTTGGATGTTCTTCAAAAAATTTGACAATGTCCATTCCATTTGAAAATTCAATGGCTCCTAATTTAATTAGGTCAATGTTTCCTTGAGGTTCAGGATTTAAAACCTGTGGACTTAAAACAAAAACAGGAATTCCCATTTTCAAAGCTGATTTACCTGCATCAAAAGTTCCACTCATTTTTCCAGAACTATCTCTTTCAGGTCCTGATTTGATAACTATGATTGCCTTAGAGATTGCACAAACAAGTTTGTTTCTTGTCATTGCGTTTTGTCCTAGAAATTTCTCATATTGAGCAAATTGTGTCACGAATAATGCGTTCTTTTCCCAATTAAGGTCTTTAAGTTCTCTTTTAATTGTGATATGATTTGTTCGGAAACTCAAAATCATTGTTCGTTCCGAGTGCTTCAAGAGCACCTAAATGAGCCGAAGTGTCAACCCCTTTGGCATAACCCGAAGTAACATTAATGCCATTTTCAGCTAACTTTTGGGCTATGCTTTTTGTAATTGTAATTTCAAAATCACCGACATGTTTTGCACCAACTATTGATACGCCTTTCAGATTTAGTAATGGTAAATAGCCTTTGCAATATAGAATTGGGGGTGCGTTATCTCCCATATTTTGCAGAACAGATTTTGGGTATCTATCATCATCAAGTCCGATAATAGTAACTCCGTCTGATTTTAGTTTTTCAAAGTTGCTGTATAGTCTGTCATCAGCATCTAATTGTGGAAAGCAAGAAAAATTGGCTCTTGAAAGTTTGCCACGCCCGATTTCGGGAAAAAGTCTGAACAATTCGTTTGCTTCAATGTCAAACAAATCATTTATTCACATATTGTTTGCTTGCAGATTTTCGTAAATGTAATGTATGCTCTTTGCACCAAAACCTGGTGCATTTGAAAGCATATACCAAGAATATTCTTTATTTCTAATCTTTTTGAACGTATTTTAGTAATTGTTAAAACGTAAACTCCCCTAGCTTTTCATTTATTCATAATAACGTCACAAACTGCGTTTAGCGTTTATCCTGAACGGTAAAGGTCGTCAAAAATTAGAACGTTTTTTCCACTAAGTGCATTGAAATTGATACTGAATGCGTCTTTTAAAATTTCTCGTCTTGTGTCAGGGGCTTCAATTTCTTTAAGTTGCGAAGTTGATTTCACTTTTTTTAATGTATTGAAGTCAACAGGCATTCCAACAAGCCGTCCGATTGATTTTGCCATTTCATAAACAGGTTGAAATAATCTTGTCATATCAGAGGGCGGAATTGGAATTATTAGGTCAAGTTGCCATTTACTTTTATACTTATTCAGGAACTCAGCTGCTGGTCTTGCGATATTGTCCACCCGATACTGTTCACGCCAGTATTTAAGTCTATAAAGTTCTTCTGCAATCGGTGGTCTTTTAGTGTCCCACCCAGTAATATTTCCATCTTCGTCTTTAATTGGGTGACTTGAAGAAGTGTGAAGGTCTAATACCCATCCTTCGTTCCAATGTCCGTTTAATTTCTGTGGATTTGTTTCCATATTCGTTGCCTTTTTAAAATGGCTGGTAACGGTTTGCAGCTACCCGAAGGTGGCGATTTCGAAGCACTTCACTGTCAACCAAGCACAAACTTTGATAGAAGCACAAAGCTTGATTGAACCACTTAACCGCCACTTTTGGGTAGGTGCTGTTACCTGCTGGCCTTCTGTCTGTCGTGTCGCTATATGCCCTGTCAATATTGATTTTCCGTGTCATTGTCTTGTTGAGTTTGTCGGGTTGTGCGGTTGCGTATTTTTTATTTTCTGAAGGGGAGGAGATTTTTTTTAATTCAATTTTGTCTGCGTGGGAAAGGTGGAAGCTCTTTTGCAAGCTTTGGTCTGTGCTTGGGTTTGTGTGGCTTGCAAATGTGCTTGCAAATGTGCTTGCTTTTAGCGTGGGCTTTCTTTTGGTTTCATAAATATTGATATTAAAAGTCCTATTCCTACAATTACGTCAACTATATTCCAAATCTGTCTGCCAAGTGCGATTTTGAAAAACGGTTGAAATAACAAAGCAAGTCCACCATAAATAATCATTTCCGTCTGCCGTCCTTGTTGGTTTGCCTGATAAGCAAATACTGCAAAGCCTATTAGTCCTGCAAACCTTACAAACTGGTAAAAACCATAAGGCATATCTGCCAAACAGAGGAAAAATAAAACTGCAAAGACTATTTTAATTGCAATAGTCATTTCATTCCTGCTTGTCTTGTGAACTGTCAGTAATACTTATTAAGTCAAACTTTGGGAGTTGAGATATTTCGAAGTAATCGCTTGTGATTTTGTCAAGATAACCATCTGTAATGATGTCATCCTCCAAATACAGTTCAATATCAGGGAAATGGGCTAAAATTTTGTCGTCACTTACATTTAAACGGTGTCGAATGTTCTTGAAAAACTTGATTTCAGAATATTCAATTTGTTCGTCTGCATTGATTGTTTTAATTGCAAAATCAATCAAAGTCAATTCTTCTTGCTCAGTAAGTTTTGCTTCTTTAAGAAGGTCAAAGTAATACTGGATAAAGGCTTTGCCACCACTATTAATTTTGCCTACAAGTAAATTGATTTCTTCCTGAAAGTTGAAATTGGTAAAAAAGGGTGATTTCTCGCATAATGATTTAATAAGGGAAATTTCCCTATTATCAATTTTACCGTCTGCTGCCATACAGCAAAATGCTGTTTTTAGCAATAGTTTGTCAAAAGTTATTCTGTCCATATTTTTTGATGTTTATTGTTTAAAACCTATTCGTGGTCTCTCGTTTTTTTGTTCAGTATTTTCTCCGTCCATTTTTGCTTTAATCAATTCGTATTTTTTCAATTCCTGTAATGGAACAGATGGCTTGTTGTTTTTTATTACTTCAGTCAGAATAGCCATTGAAATTCTTGTTTTATTCTTCAATGCTAAACGCCTTCTTCAGAATTAAATTCACTTTTTCATCATAACCTACAAAGTCATCAGTGATTTTAGGGAAAGGCAATGGCTTATTACGTTCTTGCAAAATAATTTCTTCAGCATTGGTTCGGTCTGTCTGAAACTTTGAAATATTCTTAAACCAAGGTGGCAATCCGAAAAGCATTTGATACATAACTGCACCAACAGAAAAGATGTCGCTTTGTGGAGAATACAAACCATTGAAACATTCGGAAGCCACATAGTTCAAATTTAAACCAACTTTATTATACACCTTTGTTGATTGATGAAATAATCGTGCATAACCAAAATCTATAATTTTGGCTTTTGGAACATCTTCTGACAAATCCAACATTATGTTATGCGGAGTAATTTCATTATGAATAATTGGCTCTGGTAATGTATGCAGGTAGTTTAAACCATTTAGAACATCAAGTATGATTTGTTGTACATCATAATAGGTTTTAAAATGCTCTCTGTTTATTCTCTCTGCCAACGTTTCATCTGGGATAAAATTTAAAACCAAATATCCAAACTTCTTATTTTCATAAATCAACTCTCCGCTATCCTTATATGAAACAATATTATCGTGCTTTACATTTTTCAAAAGCTTGATTTCCAAAAGGTCATTGTCACTGTCGAATGCTGTACGATGTAATTTGGAGTAGTTGAATAGTTTTAAAAAATACAACTTTCCATCTGTTCCTTTAACACGATACGTTTCGGCATTACTTCCTTGTTTGATAAAAAGCAGAATGCTGTATTTATCATCAATGGAAAATCCTTTGGGTAATATGCCTTTGTAAGTGCTCATTATTTTAATGTGTTGGTTGGTCTTTCATTTTCTGGCATTAGACTAATTATTTGAATTATTATGTTCCGAATACCTGATGTATTGCCATTAGTAGCCATTTGCAAGCCTTGATTTACTAATTGTCTTGCTTTATTGGCATCTTTCCAACGGTATGAACTGAAAGTGTCATTTATAAGACGTAAAAACTGAACGTCCATTGCGTTACCAGTAACTTCATTAATGAGATAAACACTAAGTTGTGTTATTTCAACTGTCAGTTCTTTCGCTTCTTTGATGTTCTTTTCTTTAATAATGTGTTCAACTTTCTTTCTGAATTCCTCTAAGTGATTTTCAATTTTAGCCATATTCAAATTTTGATCATCACCATTGGCTTTTATTTTTTGAACCAAGTCTTCCAATTCGTAGAAAGCGTCTTTTAATTCTTCTTCAATCTTGGGCCATTTAGCATCTTTTTCCTCTTTCTCCAATTCACGTAATGTTTGCCTATATTCATCCATAATCCTTAATCTCCCATCAGGTGTTGAACCTATAGTTTCAATATCTTGGTGAAGCCTATCCAACTTTTCTACCAAATCTGTTCTATTAACTCTTTTTGCAACAGATTTTGATTGAGTGATTTTTTTGCTTAATTCATTAGGTTTCGGTGGTTCAGCCTGTTTAATTTCAATTTTTAATTGCTCTTCGTGCTCAATCGTTGGAAATTCAGCAAAGAATGTCATCAGACCCGATGAGTCAATTTTAATTCTAATATTAACTGGACTCTCTTTTGGTAAAAATTTGGGAATTGTTTCACCTGAAATTATAACATCGGTTATATGATAGTTCAAATCAGGATTGGTGCCCTCAGCATTATAATCTCCCTGATAAATGGGAATACAAATGATATCTTCTTTTTTCCCTGGACGAATATCTTTTCTAGTTTTAAGATTATCAGCCACTCCAACAATTCCGGATTTAATTGATTTATTTTTCTCTAATCCTTTGACAGGATAAAAGAGATCTTTTTCATCTGTTTCAAAATACTTTACAATACCAATGTGATAAGGAAGCACTTGCATGCTATCCACGCCACCAACCCCTTGCAAAATATTAAATTTATTTGGCTGGCATTCAATTTTATTGCCTAAATTATCATAAACAATAATTTCGAATTCATTTGTGCAATTTTCTTCAAGTAGTACTTCAATTAATGTAGGTTTCTCAGAAATTTGTTTTTTACCTGTAGAGAAACCTTCGGGCTTTGTTCTTATAACATCGGCAAAAACTTTTTCTGGAACTCTACCTTCTGTTTTTTCACTTAATAATTTAAGGTTAATGATTTCCTCTTTTTCAACACTTGTTGCTTCATATTTTACTTCTAATTGTAATTTGGTTTTATCACGATTTGTGTCGAGTATTTTGTCATCAATAGAAATGGTAGATGCAAATAATGCAGCGCCTTTGGCCACTACTGTCATGGGATCAACTGATGTGTCAACCTTTTCAGTTACTTGTTCTTTAAGCATTCTTCGTAAAATAGGAGAATAAGTTGGCCCTCCAACAAGTATCAAGGCAGATAAATCTTTACCTGTAAGGTTATTTCTTTTGAGCAATGAATTTGTAATGTCAATAGCTTTTTGGAATATTGGAGAAACTACCTTTTCAATATCTTTTTGTTCAACTATAATATCAATTTCAGGTTCTTCTCCGTTTTCATCTTGAAATGGCAAATCGCCCAGATTAGATAATATGTTATGACTATCCTTAAAAGATAATTGAATCTTTGCTTCTTCCGCATACGGTTTAAGTGCGTTTCTCAAAATTTTTCTTTTATTAATGTCTTCAAGAATAGAATCTATGGCATAGTTATTTTGCAAATAAGGGATTATTATGTTATCAACAATAGTTTCGTCAATGTTTTTACCTCCTAACCAGTTATCGCCTTCAGTGTCTTTGATGGATAAGATTCCATCTTCTGATTTTAATAGTGCTGCATCAAAAGTTCCACCTCCAAAATCAAAAACAAGTAGATAACCGTTTTTGATTTTGGTATTAAGTCCATAAGCAGTAGCAGCTGCCACGGGCTCCTGCAGTAAATGAACTTGCTTGAAGCCAGCTAAACGAGCAGCTTTCATCGTTGCCTCATTTTGTGGGTTCAAAAATTTGGCAGGAACGGTAATAACAATTGATTCTATGTTCTCATCCTTTACAAAAGATTTTAATTTTTTAAGCACCTCAGCAGATAGCTCTTCGGAAGTAAACTCTTGTTCCATATGAGAACTGTAATACTTAGTGGTAGTCCCCATAGTTCTTTTAAATTCAACGAAAGTGTTAGATTTTAATTCATCAAAATTTCTTAATGCTCTAATATTATCATTTTTTAAAGCATTAACAGCTTGAACACCTACATAAATATCTTTTTTGCGAGTAAAGTGAACACATGATGGCATGGTATCATTTTGGTTATCACTTCTAATAATGGTAGGTTGCCCATTTTGCATCCTTGCAATGGCTGAATTAGTGGTGCCAAGGTCAATTCCGTAGTCAATTTTTGTTATCATATTTTTTTAGTTTATTATAATTTAACCATTTAAACTCCAACACTAACTTCTACCTGTGCAGATTGAATGATTTTATCATTGTATCTTACAGCAGGTACAAGAATTTTAGAAATAATTTCCTGATCTTTCTCCAAATTCTCATCAGGATATGAATTAATTATCGTTACAGGCAACCCCGGATGATATGGTTTGCCGTGCAACTCAATAATTTCATATCCATTTGCTTGTAAGTTGTCCTTCAACTTTTCAACAGATTTTTTTAATTGCTTATAACCTTTTACGTTACTATCCATGAGCGATAAGTTTCTCTCAATAATTGTGATTTCACCTGCAACCCTTAAAGCTAACGAATGGTCTGGTTCAATATTTGTACTAACCGTACTTGCGTTTTTTTGTTGTGCTAACAACTGCAATTCATTTTCTAACAAACTCGTTTGCTTGCCAAATTCCTTTACTAAGCTTTCTTCGATTGAAGTTTTTGTCTTTTGCAGTTGCTCTACAACTTCTGTTTTATCTGTTTTTTGGCGTTTACTTAATAGCCAATACAAAAGAACTGAAAGTAATATCGCTGAAAGAACTCCGATAATTCCGTAAAGCGAATTTCTGCTTAATAATTTTCCTACTTCATCAATTCTCTTGTTGGCAATTTGTTCAGTAGTTGTAATCTTAATATCTAATTGATTTGCAGTTTGAGAAATCGCGGATTTATTTTCTTCTATTTTATTTCTTAAACTTTCAATGCTTTTATTGGCAGTTGAAAGTTTAGAATTCAGATGAATAATTTCAGATTTCAAACCTTTATTTTCTTTTTGCAAGGATTGAATACTTGATTTCAAAGGTTGTAATTCCTTTGCCAAATCTTCTTTGGTTAATGTTTCTATTTGGGCAAAAGCGTTTATGCTAGCCAAAAGAAATATTGATGTTATTATTCTTTTCATATTTTTCAGTTGTTAAATTTTGAACCTATACCTGCACCAATCAAAGCTCCAACAACAGCACCGCCTACTCCGCCTGCCATTGCACCAATAATTAAACCTAAAAGACCTAATATCCACCAAGCATTAGGGGCAAATTCAAAATCGCTTTGAGAACTTGTTGGTTCTGGTGTTTCCCAATAATTGATGTATGCAATTCTGCTTTTGTATGAGTTACTTATTTTACTCAATACAAAGTTTACTAAAGACTTGTATTCACTTATTTTAGATGCGTTACTTGCCCGTTTTATTTTATCAATGTTTTGAGGAGGAATAACTTTAAGAATTAATTCAACAACCTTGTCCCAATCAATTGATTTTTCAATTAACTCATTTACTTTGCTCCAATTTATTGTTTGATTATAGCCTAATGGCATTGCAAGAACTTTGGCAATAATTATAGCTTCGTTAGTTTCATAAGCATCTTTAACCGATTTTAATAATTCAATTGCATGCGACAGCTCCCTTTCTTTCATATCCTCAAGCGTTTCAATGCTGTCTTTAACCCTATCTTTAGTGAGCTTTCCGATTGCAAGTGTTTCAGCTTGTTTTGCCAATTTCATTGCTATTTCTGGATAGTCAGTTTCGCTATCTATCTCTTGCATATAATTGAAATAGTCAATACTACACTGTAGAATTTCATTAGCAACCTTATCAGCTATGGAAGTGTATTTTAAATCAGATGCACCAACTATACTTTTAAGTTGTGCCAAATCACTTGCAGTAGCTGTAAAAAGTTCTTGACCTGCTTTTGCTGCGTTCGCTTTACTTGCCTTTCGTTTGTTTTTTGCGGTTTCAATTTTATGTTCAATTTGTTCAATAAATTTTTGAACAAATCCTTTCATGAAATCCTGCTTAGCAATAAACTCCTGCTTGTTAAGTGTTTCAAGGAATTTAGGAAGTAAACTTTTGTTGTTGGCTTCAATGTCAGAATGAAGTTGATTAAGAAATAAAAGTTGAAGTTCCTTTTTATTGGTTTTACATGTTTCGTCCACGACCGAAGTAACGAACTTACCTACCAAATCGCTTTCAAGAAAATATAAACTTGCCACAATAGCATTACTAAAATTGCCATTTGCTCGGATAAAATTTAGCACTGAGTAGTTATGAAAAGCAGAGTAGTTCTTTTCTGTAACTGGTTTCCAAAATCTTTTTCCTACTTCGTCTGTTTTGGTAATTAGTTTATCCCAAATCTCATAAGCTGCTTCTATATCTCCACTTTTCAATACATAAAATGCTGCTTCGTCTGTAATGGTGTTTCCATTCCAGAACCAAAATAGGGCTGCATTAATCTTGTCAAAGTCAAGAGTTAGTTTTGATGCTGCTTCTTCAACACTTTCTAAAGTTCTGTGAAATTCCCCAAGTGCAGGAAAACTAAAGTCGTCTTGTGGGTCTTGTTCGGCCTCAAGATACTTTTTGAGCCTGTTAATTTGTCTTGTTTGTTCTTTTGCACTTGACCCAGCAAGCAAACCAACTATCCGATATGGGTTGTTTAAAATTGTCTTCATACTATCTTCTTTCGGTTACTATATAAAATTCCCAAGTATAGCCCATATTACTTTCCAAATATTCAGTTCCAATGTTTGGAATTACACCTGGAGCAGATGCACGGTAATTATATGTTCCTGGGCTTGGCGTAATCGTCTTTTTTTGTTTTGGGGAGAAAATATATGTTTCGGAATTCAGTTTTAAAGTTAAAGTCAACGATGTATTATTGAAAATTTCAATTTCGGGATTATAATTAGATGTCTTGCCGCTTGGCGTGAACATTCCCCTTTCATTTTTCTTAACTAAATCTCCCAGTTTTACAAATGACTTGTGTATGTAACCTTCTTTGCCAGTTGCAATATCTATTATATTATAGAAGTCATTTTCTGTCTCTAGTGATACAATAAAAATTTGTGTTCCTGGCTTTAAAGATGAAATTACTCCATAGTTTGTACCCGGCCCTTGTCGAAAGTTTACATATTTTGTCACCCAACCTAGATAGGATTGGCTGAAAACAATTGATGCTGTTAACAGGAACAGCGCTAAGAAAAAAAGTTTTTTCATATGCTATTTATTCTTTGCTCTGTCGATGCATTTCGCAAAAATGGCTTTTTGGTTTCGCGAAGGGTTGGTCCCGATAGCTATCGGGATGTCGGACAAAACCAAATGTGCCATTTGTGCGGCTGGCTAAAATTGTTTTTAAAAAATGTGCGGAGGAAAAAAATAAAAATTCAGAAGCGTTGGCTTTGGGGGCGGCTATCTGTCGGTTCAATTGTCCCGTTACGTTATGTTTATTTCTGTCGTTCATTCTTGTTGTGTCGTCCTTTAGGCTTGCAGCTAACTATTTGATTGACGCAACTTGCATCAATCCGAGTACAAATATACGCGAACTAATTTAATCAAACAAATTTTTATGAAAATATTTTTAGATGTCTAATCACGTACAAGTTAAGCAGTTACTCTATATTTTTAC
>Ga0272446_1006797_pt1 | contig 11711 bp, 12 predicted proteins | sample YNPCB0061_FD_194587 | JGI IMG/M metagenome (GOLD analysis project Ga0272446, IMG submission 194587) | Hot spring microbial mat communities from Yellowstone National Park, WY, United States - YNP-CB-006-1 | ecosystem: Environmental > Aquatic > Thermal springs > Hot (42-90C) > Sediment | place...
GTCGCGCAGGAGCGTCGCCCAGATCAGCGACGGCGCCGGCAGGATGTAGTGCGGCACCTCATAGGCGCGCACCGCCCATTCCCATGCGCCGAGCGACATCGCGCCGATCAGCAGCGGCATCAGGATGCGCGGCCAGGCTTCGGCCGGCAGGAACAGGATCCGGCGCACGGCGACGGGGCGCGGGGCTTCGTCGGGGGCGAGCGTCATCGCCTGCCTCAGGCCGCGATCGCCTCGCCGAGGGCGAGGCTGACGGTGCGGCAGATCGCGGCATACTCGGCCGAGGTCCGGAACGCCTCGCCGCGCGGATAGGGAGCCGGGACCGCGAGCTCACGCTCGATCCGCCCGGGCCGCGCCGCCATCACCGCGATTCGCTTCGAGAGATAGACGCTCTCGAACACCGAGTGGGTGACGAACAGCACCGTGAACCCCGCCTCCTGCCAGATCTCGAGAAGGTCGTTGTTGAGGCGGAACCGCGTGATCTCGTCGAGCGCGGCGAAGGGCTCGTCCATCAAGAGGATGTCGGGGCGGGTGACGAGGGCGCGCGCGATCGAGACGCGCATCTTCATCCCGCCTGAGAGGGCGCGGGGATAGGCGCGCTCGAAGCCGCCGAGGCCGACGCGGGCGAGCGCCTCGGCCGCGCGCGCCTCGCGCTCTGACCGCGCCACCCCTTCGAGCCGCAGCGGCAGGGCGGCGTTGGCGAGCGCCGTCGCCCAGGGCATCAGCGTCGGTTCCTGGAATACGAAGCCAAGCCGCGGCTCCGCTGCGCCCGTCGCATCGTGCGGTGCCCGCCGCCAGTCGAGCGTGCCCGAGGATGGGGCGATCAGCCCGGCGACGATCCTGAGCAGCGTCGACTTGCCGCAGCCCGAGGGGCCGAGCAGTGACAGGAAATCGCCGACGCCGAGGTCGAGATTGACGCCGCGCAACGCGAGTGTTCCGGCCGCGTAGCGTTTCTCGACCCCGCGCAGCGAGAGCAGCGGGCGCCCGGTCGGAGCGCCGCCGTCATGCATCGGCGCGCCGCCGCGTCACGCCGAGGCCGTCACAGGCCGACGCGCCGGTTGATGAAGTCGAGGCTGTAGGCGTTCTGGTAGGCCATGCCGGCGGGATAGACGCCGGCTGCGACCATCGTCTCATAGAAGCTCTTCCAGCGCTCGTGCGTCATCGCGCCGATGCCGAGGCGCTCGGCGTCGCCCGAGAGGACGATGCCGTTGCGGTTCATGCTGTCGATCGCGTAGTCGATCTTGACCTGCGTCATCTCCGGGTTGTCGCGCATGATCAGAGCGTTGGCCGCGCCGATGTCCTGCTTGCGCATGTATTGCGTCCAGCCCTCGACGGTGGCGTCGACGAAGCGCTGCACGAGATCGCGCCGCTCTGTCATCATCCGGCGGGAGATGTCGATCGTCGTCTGGTAGTTCTCGTAGCCGGCATCGGCGATCAGGAAGACGCGTGGGTTCGCTCCGGCCTCGCGCGCGGCGAAGGGCTCGGAGGAGAGGAAGCCCTGCTGGATCGCCATCCTGTCCTGCAGGAAGGGGCCGAGATTGAAGGTGTAGGGGCGGATCTGCTCGTCGGTGAAGCCGAACTTCGCGCGCAGGAACGGCCAGTAGGTGACGCGCCCGGCAGCGCCGATCAGGATCGGGCGGCCGCGCATGTCCTCGAAGCGGTTGATGCCGTTGCCCTCATGCGTCATCAGGATCTGCGGGTCCTTCTGCATGATCGAGGCGATGGTCAGGAACGGCAGGTTTTCGCGCACGTAGTTCAGCGCCTGGAAGCCGTTCGACATGATCATGTCCACCCGGCCGGCGAGCAGGAGCTGCGAGGGGTTCTGCTGCGGCCCGCCCATCCTGAGGTCGCACTCGATGCCGTAGCGGCGATAGATGCCGGCGGCGACTGCCTGGTAATACCCACCATGCTCGGCCTGGGCGCGCCAGTTCGTCTGGAAGCTGACGCGATCGAGCGTCTGGGCGCGGATGCCGCGCGCGCCCGGCACGGCGACCAGGGCAGCGCTGGCGGCGAGGCCGAGCGCGGCACGGCGGCCCAAGGGCCGCGCGGCGATGACATAGCGTGTCTTCATGGGTCGTCTCTCCTGCCTGTGGCGCGGCGCTGCCAATGCGAGGGTGGGGGTCTGGGCCCGCTCCGCAAGCCCCTTCCGCCGATCGCCCAGCGCGCCCCGCTTCTGTTGACTGATACCGTCCTTAGCAAGCGGCGCGCCAGCGATCACGCGCCGATGTGGCAACGCGCCGCGGGCACTGCTGCCCAACCCGCGGGCAGGTCGCCCTGCACGCGTGCACCGCGATTGCCGCGCACGCCTCCTGCCGGCACTGTCCCGCTGCGATGACCGACGCTGCGCCGCACCCAAGCTGCCCACCGCCGTCTGGGCATGGTGGTGCGCCGCTGACCCGGCCCGCGCAGCACACGGCCAAGTAGGCGAACGACAGGAGAGAGCTCGGGATGATGGGACGGTTCCTGGTCACCGGCGGTGCCGGGTTCGTCGGCAGCCACCTCGTGCTCGCACTCTTGCGCGGTGGCGCTGCCGTGACGGTGCTCGACGACCTCTCGACGGGCCATGACGCTGCCGTGCCGAAGGGGGCGCTGATGGTGCGCGGCTCGGTGGCCGACCCCGACGCGCTCGAGCGCGCCTTCGCCCTCGGCCCCTACGAGGCGGTGTTCCACTTCGCCTCGCTCACCCTCGTCGGCGAATCGATGCGCGAGCCGGTGCGCTACATGGCCGAGAACCTGGCCGGCGGGGCCGCGCTCGTCGATGCCTGCCTCCGCCACGGTGTGGCGAAGTTCGTGCTCTCCTCCACCGCCAACCTGTTCGCCGCGCCCGCGCGCATTCCAATCGCCGAGGACGAGGCGATCATCCCCGGCTCTCCCTACGGCGAGAGCAAGGCGATGCTCGAGCGGCTGCTGCACTGGGCCGGCGAGGTGCACGGGCTGCGCTCGGCTTGCCTGCGCTACTTCAACGCAGCCGGCGCCGATCCGGAGGGAGAGGCGGGAGAGGACCACCGGCCGGAGACCCACCTGATCCCGCTCGTGCTCGATGCCGCTGCCGGGCGCCGGCCGCCGCTCACCGTGTTCGGCGACGACTATCCGACGCCCGACGGCACCTGCATCCGCGACTACATCCACGTGGCCGATCTCGCGGCGGCGCATCTTGCGGTGCTCGAGCCGCTGCGCGAGCGCAGCGTGCGCTACAATCTCGGCACCGGCCAGGGCCACTCGGTGCGCGAGGTGATCGCCACCGCCGAGGCGGTCACGGGCCGCGCCGTGCCGCATACGATCGGCCCACGCCGGGCGGGGGACCCGGCCGTGCTCGTGGCGGCGAACGGACGGATCAGGTCGGAGCTCGGCTGGGCGCCGCGCTATCCCGACCTCGCGACCATCGTCGCCCACGCCTGGGCGTGGCGGCAGGCGCACCCGAACGGCTACGCCTGAGCGCCACCGCCCGAAGCGCGAGCGGCCTCAGGAGAACTTGAAGGCGGACGGAAGCTCGGCCGCGCCGCCCTGCGTCTGCGCCGGGGCCTGCGCCTGGGCCTTCGCCGCCTGCTCCTGCATCTTCTCCTGCACCTGCTTGACCAGCGCCATCATGGCGTTGGCGACCGCTGGAAGCTGCGTCAGCGGCAGAACAAGCTGGCCGCAGGGGATGGGCTTGCCATCTCCCCCCGCCTGGCCGAGCGTGATCCGGACCACCCCGTTGACCACGTTCGCCTCCATGATGCCGTCGCAGAAGATCGTCGGCAAACGCTCGCTCATCGTCTCAACTCCCCCTCGATCATGCCGTCGCGGCGGTGCGGTCGTGCCGGTCGGGCGGCGCTACTGCTCGCGGAAGGCGCGGGCGAAACTGTCGCGCAGCGGCTGGGTGATGTATTGCCAGAAGGTGCGCTCGCCGACGAGGATCATCACCTCGACCGGCATGCCCGGCGTGAGCGCGATGCCCTTGAGCCGAGCGAGCTGGTCATCGTCGATCGCGACATGGGCGCGGTAGTGGCTCGTGCGCGTTCGCTCGTCGAAGATCGCGTCGGCCGAAACGAAGGTGACCTTGCCGTGCAGGTAGGGAACGAGGCGCTGCTTGAAGGCGGGCAGCCGCACCTCGGCGAGCAGTCCGGGATGGACAACGTCGATGTCGGTCGGCGAGATCTGCACCTCGGCGATCAGCCGGTCGTCGGCGGGAACGATGTCGAGCACCGGGTCGCCCGGCCTGACGACGCCGCCCACGGTGAAGAAGCGCTGGTTGATCACAGTGCCCGCGACAGGGGCCAGGATCTCGCGCCGCGCGGCGACGGCGCGCGCCTGGCGCAAACGCTCCTCGACCTCGGCGAGGCGGTCGTGCACCGCGCGCCGATCCCGGTTCAGCTCCGACTGGCGGGCATCGTCCTGCGCCTTCATCTGCGCGATGGTCTCGGCGATCGCGGCGTCGTTGCGCTGGATCTGGCCCACGATGTCGTCGCGGTTGCCGATCAGGCTCGCCTCGGCCCGCTGCAGCGCGAGCAGGCGCGGGCGGCGCTCAAGGCCGAGCCGGAGCAGCTCTGCCACGCTGCGCATCTCCTCCTGGATCAGCGCCATCTGCCGATCCTGCGCGGCGAGCTGCGAGCGCGCGCTCGCGTTCGTCGCGTGGAGCTGGTCGATCCGCGTGGCGAGCACACGCTGTGCGCTGTCGAAGGCGGTGCGGCGGGCGATGAACAGCGCCGTCTGCCCGGCGATCGCGTCGGTGACGCGGGGGTCGGCGCGGCGGGCGAGGATCTCCTCCGGCCAGGCGATCGCGGCTGCGTTGGCGAGCTCCGCCTTGAGCCGCGCGTCCTGCGCCAGCAGGAACAGCCGCTGCGCCTCGAGCGCCTGCAGCTGCGCTCCGGCCTGGACGTCGTCGAGGCGAAGAAGAACATCGCCCGCGCGCACCCTGTCGCCGTCGCGCACCAGGATCTCGCGCACGATCCCGCCCTCGAGGTGCTGGACGGTGCGGCGGTTGCCCTCGGCCTTGATCACGCCAGGGCCGGCGGCGGCCTCAGACAGCGGCGCGAGCACCGACCAGGCGCCGAAGCAGCCGAGGAAGAGGACGAGCGCGGCGAGGCCGAAGAGCGTCGCAAACCGCGTCGGCGGGCGCCCAAGCGAAAACGGCCCATGCGAAGCCGGGACAGCGACGGGCGGCATCAGCCCGGATGGCGCGATCGCCCGCCCGCCCGTCGGCACGAGGCCGCGCCCCGGAATCGGTGTCGCTCCCGAGGTCATGGCGCGCTCCTGCGGTCATCGAGCCTGGGCGGAGCGGCGGCGACCTCAGTCGGCCGCGCGGGCTGGAGCAGGCGCTTCAGCACCTCCTGGCGCGGGCCGAACATCTCGATCATCCCGTCGCGCAGCACCACAACCTTGTCCACGCCCTGAACGAGGGCGGGGCGGTGCGAGACGAGCAGCACCGTCGTGCCCGCGGCCTTGATCGCGGCGAGCGCGCGCAACAGCGCCTGCTCACCGTCGCCGTCGAGGTTGGCGTTTGGCTCGTCAAGAACAACGAGCTTCGGCGCGCCGTAGAGAGCGCGGGCAAGCCCGATCATCTGCCTCTGCCCGCCGGAGACGAAGCTGCCGCTCTCGCCGATCTCGGTCTCGTAGCCTTTGGGCAGCCTGAGGATCATCTCGTGGCAGCCGGCGAGCTTGGCGGCGGCGAACACCGCCTCGGGGTCGGGCTCGCCCATGCGCGCGGTGTTCTCGACCACCGTGCCGTCGAACAGCTCGACGTCCTGCGGCAGGTAGCCGACATGACGGCCGAGATCCTCGCGCAGCCAGTGGTAGACATTGGCGCCGTCGAGCCTGACCGTGCCGGCATTCGGCTCGAGCACGCCGATCACGAGCCGGATCAGCGTCGTCTTGCCAGCGGCCGAGGGGCCGAGCACGGCGCAGCTCTCGCCGGGCTGGAGCTCGAAACCCACCCCCTTGCTGATCGGCACGGTGGTGCCCGGGAAGGCGTAGGTGACACGCTCGAGCGTAAGCCTGCCGGCAGGGGCGGGGAGCGGCATGCCGCCCGGTCGGAGGCGCGGGACGGTCAGGTGAGCGGAGAGGCGGCGCCAGGACTGGCGCGCCGAGACGCGCTGCTTCCACGCCCCGATCATCTGCTCCACAGGCGCGAGCGCCCGGCCCATGATGATCGAGCCAGCGATCATCGCCCCCGCCGTCAGCGCGTTCTCGAGCACCAGAAGCGCGCCGACGCCGAGCACAGCGATCTGCACCGTCAGGCGGAAGAACTTCGTCATCCCCATGATGACGCTGGCCCATGATGACGCTGGCCCATGATGACGCTGGCCCATGATGACGCTGGCCCATGATGACGCTGGCACGGTCGGCGGCGACCTGCTGCAGCGGCAGAGCCTGCGCCGCGCCCTCCTGCCAGCGGCTGAGCACGTTGGGCAGCATGCCCATGCTGTCGATCACCTCGGCGTTGCGCACCACGCTTTCGCTGCGTCTCTGGTTCGCCATCGCCGCGACATTGGCGCGCTAGAGCAGGGAGGCGGTCGTCGGCTCGTTGGCGAGCGTCAGCACGAACAGGATCAGCGCGCCCGCGGTCGCGATCCAGCCGAGCATCGGGTGCAGCAGGAAGATGAAGCCCCGATAGATCGGCACTCATGGCACGTCGTAGAGCGCGGTCATCCCTGGGCTCGCGACGAAGCCGCGGCAGACGGCGAGGTCGCGCATCGCCTCCATCCGGTAGGGGCGGTTGCGGCGCTGCGCCTCGATGGCGCGCGCGAAGGCCTCGGGCGCAACACTCTGCTCGATCCAAGCGGCACAGCGGGCGAGCAGCTGGCTGCGCGCGAACTCGAGCAGCGCCATCAGCAGCGTCGCGCCGACCGCGATCAGCGTCAGGAACAGGAGCGTGTCGGTCGAGCGGGTGGCGAGCACCCGGTCGAACACCTGCATCATGTAGATGCTCGTCGTCAGCATCAGCAGGTTGACGAACAGAGAGAAGAGGCCGACGACGCCGAACTGCGGGCGGCAGGCGCGCAGGGCCTGCTGCAAGAGGTTCGGCTGAGGCCCATCCTGCCACACTGCCGTGCGCCCTCGTCAGAGCCCAGGCGCGCCGGCGACGGCTGCGGCGCGCGCCGCCAGATCCGCGATCAGGCCCCCCCGGCCCATGGCCCAGAGCCCGGCGAGGCCGACCGCAGCCGTGCCCAAAACGCGCGCGAGGACGAGGCGAAGGAAGCCCGGCGGGCGCTTCAGCGTGCCGAGATGCTCGCGCACCGCGGCATGGCGGATCTCTTCGACCTGGTTGTGGAAGGGGCGATCGGTGAAGGTGGTGAGCGCTGCCGCTGCGGCACGGCGGTCGCGCAAGACGGGGTCTTCCTCGCCGGTGCCGGCTGCCTGCGCCGGGTTGCGCGCCTCGCGGTCGCGCGCCCAGAGGGCGTAGGCGAGCAGGTCGATGACTAGGTCGTCCTCGCGGCCAGACTCGCAGCCAGAGAGGAAGGCGCGCGCAGGCAGAGAGGGCGCCGAGGCTGCCTCCGGAAGCGTCACGAGTCGCTCGTTCACCTCATGCGCTTGCATGACGGGGTCACGTCCTCCGGCGACCTCGCGGCAAGCGACCCCTCAGAGACGGGCCGGCCCGCCGCGGTGATCAGACGCACGCGGGGAAGCCGCTTGCGCCGCTCGCGTCGGTTGCAGAACACGGTACTATGATCCGTCCGCGATACCTCCGCTTTCGCCACGGTGCTGTCCGGCACGGGATGGTTGCGGTGCGGTGTCAGCGCCGTGCCTCGCCACTGTTCCGGGGCGGTGCCGCGCCCGGTGCGGGGATGGCGAGATAGGCCATGCGTTTTGCCTCCTTCCGCCCGCGCGTGACGGTGTCGAGGATCAGCCCGCAGGCGAAGGAGAGGAAGGAGAGTAGGACGAGCCCCGTCGAGAGGATGGCGGTCGGCAGGCGTGGAACGAGTCCGGTGGCGAGGTATTCCGCGAGCACGGGGAGGAAGATACCGACGCCGAGGGCGAGCAGGGCCGCGCCGATCACTGCGAAGAAGGGCAGCGGCCGCTCCTCCTTCACGAGCACAAGGATCGTCCGCAGGATCCGCAACCCGTCGCGCCACGTGCTGAGCTTGCTCGCGCTGCCGGCGGGGCGGTCCTTGTAGGCGGTGGGCACCTCGCCGATCGGCATCTTGAGTTCGAGCGCATGCACGGTGAATTCGGTCTCGGTCTCGAAGCCGGCGGCAAGCGCGGGGAAGCTCTTGACGAAGCGCCGCGAGAACACCCGGTAGCCCGAGAGCATGTCGGAGACGCGGTTGCCGAAGATGTGCGCGACGATCCCGGTGAGCACGGCGTTGCCGAAGCGGTGGCCGCGCCGGTAGGCTGCCGCGATCTCGGTCACCCGCGCGCCGCAGACCATGTCGAGCCGCTCCTCGGCGAGCAGGCGCACCATGCGCGGCGCTGCGCCTGCCTCGTAGGTGTCATCGCCGTCAACCAGCACGTAGATGTCGGCCTCGATGTCGGCGAACATCCGCCGCACCACGTTGCCCTTGCCCTGGAGCGTCTCGGTGCGAACGATCGCCCCCGCGGCGCGCGCCGCCGCGGCGGTTCCGTCACGGCTGTTGTTGTCGTAAACATAGATGGTTGCGGCGGGAAGTGCGGAGCGGAAGTCAGCCACGACGCGGCCGATGGCGACCTCCTCGTTGTAGCAGGGGATCAGCACCGCGACCGCGAGACCAGAGGCGGGGTCATCGCCTGTCGCCGCGGTGGCCACGGTCTCAGGCTCGAGCATCATGGCTCATCCGTCCGGCCTCCGCTCCCGAAGATCGCGGACTTCCCATACGCCTTCGCGGCGCGCGGCGCTATGTCCCGCCCGGGCCGGCCGGGCGGAAGACGAGGACCTTCGCCGTCAGGAAGTTCACCCCCATGCCCGCGACCGAACCAGCCGCGACCGCGATCACCGGGTGGGCGGCGGCGACCGGCAGGACGGTGACGAGGGCGGCGTAGGTGCCGCGGTTCAGCGCGAAGCCGAGGAGCTGAACGAGAACGAACAGCGCCCATTGCCGGGCGGGCCGGTCCCGCGCCGCCTCGCGGAACGTCCAGGCGCGGTTGAGCGCCCAGGTGGTGGTCGCCGCGGTGACATAGGCGACGGCGCCGGCGGTGTAGAGGTCGGCGCCGGCGAGGAAATGCGCCGCATAGACGGTCGCGGTATCGACCAGGAACCCAAGCGTGCCGACGATCCCGAAGCGCAGCGCCTCGCCGGCGATGCCGGAACGGCCTGCGGTGCTCGGCGTGTCCTCGCTGTCCGTTCCGTGGGCCATGGCGCGCCGCGGCTTCTGGCACGTCGGGCCAAGCGGGGCAATGCGGCGGCTCAGGCGGTGGCCGGCTCGGGCGGGTAGATCTCGGCGGCGATCGGGTCGAACAGGATCGTCTCCGCTCCCGGAAGCCTCACCTCGTCGGTCTCGACGCCGTCCTCGCCAAAGCGGTGGCGCATCAGGCCGAGGCGGCGGGCGCCGCCATGGGCATCCGGCATCAGCAGCGGCCCGACGATGAAGGCCGTCGCCGGGCACCAGGCGTGGGTCACCGCTCCAGCTTGACGCAGCCGCGCGAGATGGAGATGCCCCGAGGCGACCAGCCTGAGCTGCGGATGGTCGAGCAGCGGGGCGAGCACCCAGCGCTGCGCCGGCGGAACCGTCCAGTACCCGCCTGCCGGCTCGTCGATGCACTCGAAGAAGGGCGGCTTGTGCAGGAAGAGGGCGATCCGCCGCGACCCGAGCGTCAGCAGCGCCTCGGCGAGCATCGCGTCCTGGGCATCCTCCGCCGCCGTGCCGGTGCCGAGAACCTGGCTGTTGACGCCGATGAGCCGCCAGCCCGGCGCATCCTCGACCCAGGAGGCAGCACCGAGCGCCGCGGCATGGCGAACGACGCGCCCGTCGGTTGCGGGCTGGCGCGGGGTGAGCGCCGCCTGGTCGCCGACATCGTGGTTGCCGGGGGTACAGCGCAGCCGCGGCCCGGCATCGCCGAGCCCGCCACGGATCGCCCGGGCGGCGAAGGCAAGGTCCTCCTCATGGTCCGGCCCGTCGAGCGCAGCGTCACCGGTATGGACGACAAGGCTCGCCTCCTCCCGCGCGATCACCCTTGCCGCGGCCGCCCAGTTCGCGTTGAACCGGGGGATGCGCTGCGACAGATGCGTGTCGGAAACCTGCAGGACGGTGAACACGTGGCTGGCCCGCTCCCTTCCACTCCATGTTCTACCCGATCGGACGCTTGCGTGCGCACGGCTGAACGGTGACAGTGGCGTGACCATGCCGCGCCAGCGCGTGCGGCACAGGCCGTGAGCCGCGCCCTGATCGTGACAGGCGCGGCAAGCGGGATCGGCGCGGCGACGGCGCGTCGCCTCGCCGCGCCCGGCGTGTCGCTGCTGCTTGCGACGCGCGCCAATGCGGCGGGGCTCGCCGCGGTCGCCGCCACCTGCCGGGAGCGGGGGGCCATGGTCGAGACCCGGATTGCCGATCTCGCCGATCCTGACGCCGGCAGCGCCCTGGTCGCTGCCGCTGTGGCCGCCTTCGGGCGGCTCGACGGCCTTGTCGCCAACGCTGGCTTCGCCGACCGAACACCCTGGGAGGCGCTTGACGCCGCCGCCTACGCCGCCTCGGCCGAGGCGATCGGCGGGGGCTTCTTCCGCCTCTGCCGCGCGGCGATCGAGGTGCTGGCGGAGCGCGGGCGGATCGTCGCCGTCTCCTCCTTCGTCGCGCATGTCTTCCGCGCGCATGTGCCCGCCTTTCCGGCCTCCGCCGCCGCCAAGGCCTCGGTCGAGGCGATGGTCCGCTCGCTCGCCCACGCGCTCGGGGCCAAGGGCGTGACCGTCAACGCCGTGGCACCCGGCGTGATCCGCAAGGACGGGGCGGCGAAGCGTGCGCTCCCGCCCGAGCGGCTTGCGGCGCTCGCAGCCGAGATCCCGCTCGGGCGGATCGGCGAGCCGGAGGAGGTGGCCGCGGCGATCGCCTTCCTGCTGTCGCCGGAGGCGGGCTACATCACCGGGCAGGTGATCCATGTGAGCGGGGGGCTCGTGATCTGATGCGCGTGGCCGCACTCGGGCTTGGCGCGATGGGGCTGCCGATGGCGCGTCGGGTCGCCGCCGCCGGCCACGACCTTGTCGGGTGGGACCCTTCCGCGGCACGGCGCGCAGCCGCCGCTGGCCTCACGCTTGACGAGGACGCAGCGCGCGGCGCCGAAGCCGTGCTCTTGAGCCTGCCTGACGACGCTGCCGTCGCCGGCGCGGCCGAGACGATCCTCGCCGCCGGCCCCGCTTCCGGCGCGGTGGTGATCGACTGCTCCACCGTCTCGCCCGCGACGCCGCGCCGCCTCGCCCCCCGCTTCGCCGACGCCGGGCTTGCCTGGATTGACGCCCCGGTCTCCGGCGGGCCGGCCGGGGCTGCAGCCGGAACCCTCACCGTGATGGCCGGGGCAGCACCCGGCGCGCTCGACCGCGCCCGCCCCATCCTCGCGGCCGTAGCGCAGCGGATCGTGCCCGTCGGCGGGCCGGGTGCGGGGGCGGTGGCGAAGCTCGTCAACAACCTTCTCGTCGCCGCGCACCTGATGACGGCGGCCGAGGCCCTGCGCATCGGCCGCCTGGCCGGGGTGGAGACGGAGGCGCTGCTCGCCGTCGTCAACGGCGCCTCCGGCCGCAGCGCGGCGACGGAGGTGAACTTCCCGCGCTGGATCGTCTGCGGCACGTTCGACAGCGGTTTCACGGTGGGGCTGATGCGCAAGGACCTCCGGCTTGC
>Ga0272446_1006798_pt1 | contig 11708 bp, 12 predicted proteins | sample YNPCB0061_FD_194587 | JGI IMG/M metagenome (GOLD analysis project Ga0272446, IMG submission 194587) | Hot spring microbial mat communities from Yellowstone National Park, WY, United States - YNP-CB-006-1 | ecosystem: Environmental > Aquatic > Thermal springs > Hot (42-90C) > Sediment | place...
AGTTCTCAGAGCCAAACTCTGTTACATCGGGATCCCGGGGCAGTCAGCATCAGGAAGGGGTGAAGTCTAGCCATCGCTCCACTCAACCTATGGATTCCGATTTCTCGTCCAAGCTATACAAACCTCATCTCCACACAGTAGACTAGATAAGCTGAATTCCTTGCTTCCCATGGCCGTTCCCAAGAAAAAACATTCCAAAGCCCGCAGTCGCCGCCATTATGCAGTTTGGAAAGCCAAGATCAGCCAGCACGCCCAAAAAGCCTACAGCCTTGGCAAAGCCATCCTCAGCGGGCGCAACACCAGCTTCTACTTCCCCCCCGAATCAGAGTCTGCCTCCGAAGCGGAAGAATAGGGGGGCATTTCCCAAAAGCAGCTAGACCCCAGCCTTGAGGCAGCGGTTAAAGAAAGCCCGCCCCAACAGCAACAAAGCACTACCCAAGCCACCGCTTGCTCCGGCAAAACACCCTGTGGGCAAATGCCCCCTGGGAGCCTGCAAATCAAAGAGCAATTCTTCTTCCCACAGCCACTGTCCGTTGGCATACCAACCCACCTGCAACCCAAACCGCTCCGGATCCCGATTAACCTGCGTATAGATAGACCGTTGCAGGGTCAAACCAAAATGGGACTGACTGTGAACCTGCCAGAGGCGATTCACCTGCTGTAAAACAGGCAGGGGAATCGTGTCCACCTCCAAGAGGGTCATTCCCTGGGTCTCACTTCGCCCCACACTGTGATAGAGCCAGGCAGTGGTGATCTCATTGGCCTGCTGCCAGCGTTTTTGCTCCAAGGCTTGCCGTACATAGTCCTCATAGCTCCTGACAATCGGGCTACTCACAATCGGGCTACTGACAACAGGCGGATGAGGGGGCACATGATCAGAATCATGATCAGGGGGAGGAGTCGGCGGCGGCGAGCTTGGCGCAGCAGGACAGTCCTGGAAACTAAACGTATCCAGCCACGCCTGCACAGTTTGCGGGCGGTCTTCAGGCTTGAGGGTCATTCCGGCGATAATGCTGGCATTGATTGCCGATGGAATCGTGGGATTGAGGCGGCGGGGGGTGTCAAGACTGCGGCCGAGCAAGCGCACCGGGGCACAGAGGGGCACAATCCCCGTCAGCAGGGTATAGAGAGTGGCAGCTAGGGCATAAACATCCGTATAGGCTCCCCGTTTTTCCATAGGGCTGTATTGTTCAGGGGGAGCGTAGCCATCGGTACCAAATGTGGTGTGTACTTGGGGAGTGTTGGGAGCAAAATCCCGGGAAAGCCCAAAATCAATCAACACTGCTTCCTGACGATCTTGGCGGACAAGGATATTCACAGGTTTGACATCTCGATGCAGCAGTCCCAACTCATGCACACTATGCAAAGCCGAGCCAATCTGGCGGATGTAAAGCAGCGCTTCCTCAATGGGCAAAGATCCCTGAGCCTGAACTCGGGCCGCCAAGGTTTGTCCGGGAATGTACTCCATCACCATTCCCCACAGATCCCCTTCGGCAAACACCTCATAGACCCGCACCACATGGGGATGATGACACTTGGCCAGCCGCAGGGCTTCATTGAGAAAATCCTGCTGGTAATGCCCAAAATCGGGATCCTGCTGGAGTTCATCATTGAGGGTTTTGATCACCACCCGCTGCAAACGGCGGTTATCCCAGGCCAGATAAGTAACCCCAAAGCCGCCTTCCCCGAGAATCTGTTCTATCCTGAATCGACCCGATTGCAGGAGCGTGCCGGGATCCCAAGTCATAACCGTTTCATAACCGTCGCAAAACCCTATGCCCCATCATAGACCGAGAGCAAGGGATGCCAAGAAAAGCGCTGGGTCGAGACAATCAACCCAAAACCCTACTGACCCCAGGATTAAAAAACTCAAGAAAAATTGTCTGTTATAGAGTCTAGGAAAACAGCAACGCTGGGCAAGCCCAAGGATAACCAAGGATAACAAGGATAAAAGTCTAGCCTGCCTCAAATTGAGCATCAACAGTGCAACTCAGCATACTTTGGTAGTGTGAGCTACACTTTCTCAAAAGGGGTATCACAATCAAGTCTGGAAGAAATCTTTTGCGAATGTCTTGTCTTCCTAACAAAATTGTGTATACTCATCTGCAATGGCTGTTGGTTTAGCACAGGGTTTACAGAGTCGCCTAGCGTGAAAATACAGACTTGATTTCTCTTAGTCTTGAGGAGTGGTTATGAGTATTTTAGAGTCCGTCAAGGGGTTCTTTTGGGGTGAGCCGGTTGATGAAGTTGAGGAAGCAAATACGGCACCTGACGCTGAGAGCTACTCTCATCTTTATCGGAGCCAAAACCCCAGCCCAGGGGATCATCCTGTGACAGCCTCTTCTCAGGAAGGTGAGGAAGTCCCTAGTCGTCGTCGCTCTCGTGCAGGGGAGGGAGGGGAGCGTCGTGCTAAGAATTTAGGGGGTAACGTGATTGGACTCCCCACGGTCAGCCAGCCCATGAGTGAAATCGCTGTTTTGGAGCCCCGCTCTTTTGATGAGATGCTGCAGGTGGTGCGCTACCTAAAAGAGCGGAAATCGGTGATCTTGAATCTGTCTTTGATGGATGCGGTGGAGGCACAACGCTCTGTTGATTTTGTGGCGGGTGCCACGGTGATCAGCGAAGGGGATCAACAGCGGATTGGGGAGGGGATCTTCCTGTTTACGCCCAGTTGCGTGACTGTCACGACGGGCGCCAGTATGCCTGAGACCCCGCCAGTCTCCCCCTTCCAAATGCCGGTGACCCCCCTGTGGTCAACCTACGGAGAAACACGGGCTGTCGGTGGACGCTAATTTCTATCTCGGCATTATTGGTGGGGGTGCCATGGCAACGGCGCTCATCAAGGGGATCCTGAATCAGGGATCCCTAGCGCCGTCTCAAATTGCTGTGAGTGAACCGGATCCCCAGAAGCGTCGTCATTTAGCCGAGAGTTTGGGGGTGAGTGTTTTCCCTGCCAATGCCCTCATTCTCAATGCCCGCTATCTGATCTTGGCGATCAAGCCCCAAGTTTTTGCCGTTGTTGAGACAGAAATTGCCCCTCTCTTATCCCTGATTCACCCTGCTCCGGTGGTTGTCTCGATTATGGCCGGGATCCCGATTGCCCGTTTGGAGGCAGCTTTTCCTAGGCTAGGGATTATTCGCACCATGCCCAACACCCCTGCCTTGGTGGGAGCAGGGATCACGGCCCTGAGTCACAATGCCTTGGTCTCGGAGCATCAGCAGGCGGAGGTGGTGGATTTATTCCGCAGTGTGGGAGAGGTGATCAGCCTACCAGAGCAGTATTTGGATGCTGTCACCGCGGTTTCGGGATCCGGCCCAGGGTATGTGTCCCTGCTGATGGAAGCAATGATCGATGGCGCTGTGCAGGTGGGTTTACCTAGGCCTGTTGCCAGTCAACTAGTTTTGGCCACCTTTAGAGGGACAGCAGAACTGTGTAAGAGCCATTTTGCCTCTCCAGCGCTGCTCAAAGATCAAGTCACCAGTCCGGGGGGAACCACCATTGCCGGGCTAGCGGAACTGGAAAAAGCTGGGGTGCGAGGGGCGATCATGGCGGCCATTGCTGCTGCCCAGGCCCGCTCTCAGGCTCTGGCCCAGGCAGATTAGGGGGTATTCACGTCTTCCCGTAGGCAGCATCCCAAGGGAAAGTGTCATAATGTCAGCCAGTGATGTTCTTGGGTGAGTCATGAGCTATCTCCTCTCCTCCCACCGAGAGACGTGGTTACAAAAAAATGCCCTGATGGTGATGTCGGTTTTGTCGGCTTTGGGGGCATTGCTGACGGCTTATCTCACCTATGGCAAGTGGACCCAGCAACCGGTGGCTCTCTGTGGCGCTGCCGGGGGATGTGATCTGGTTTTATCCAGTCGCTGGGCAGAATTTTTAGGCTTACCCACTGCCCTATGGGGATTTGTCGGGTTTGGGGCCATGCTAACTCTGGCTGTCCTGCCAGAGACGATCGCCGTGATCAAGAAATGGCGCTGGTTGGCTTTGTTTACTGGTGTCACCGCCATGATGGCCTTTGAGGTCTACATGGCCTATTTGATGATAGTTGAGCTGAAGCAGTTTTGCCTTTACTGTAGTCTGTCCATTGCCTTGGTGACGGGCATGTGGATCACGGTTTTGTTTGGGCGGCGCTGGCTGGAACGGGGGCAACTGTTGATGTGGGGTAGCATCCTCAGTTTACTCACGTTGGTGGTGACTCACGGGGTTTATATGCTGCAAACACCGCCGGCGGATCCCCTTGCTTTGCAGGTGGCGGCTCAGCTTCGTTCCATCCAAGGCACCATGTATGGGGCCCATTGGTGTCCCCACTGCCAAGAGCAAAAGGCCCTGTTTGGCAAAGCTTTTGAGCAGGTTCCCTATGTGGAGTGTTCTCCTCAGGGCGGGCCGGGAACCCCCCAAGCCCAAGAGTGCCGAGACAAAGGCATTACCAGCTATCCCACTTGGGTGATCAACGGCATTACTTACCGCGGTCTGCGCTCCATTGAAGACCTCGCGCGCATCAGTGGTCTTCCTCCCAGTGCTAATTAGACCCTGCCACCGCTAGGCGATCCAGCCGATCTAGCAGACCTAGAGTGCCAAAATAATTCATGACTCTGGCAACTTAGGATTGTGCTGGTAACCTTGACTGGCTTTTCGGGGACTGGCTTTTCGGGGATGGAGGTACTTGGGTTGGTGCTGCCCTCACCCGTACTCAAGGGGCGGGGAGTTTTGTCCCCAGCATCGAGCTCGGTCTATTTTATGATTAACCAAAATAAACAATCCTCTAGCTGCGGGGAATGCGGGGATCCAGGGCTTGCAGGGCTAGATCTGCCAAGATATTTCCCAGGATCAGCATCACCGCTCCCATCATCAACCCGGCCATAACCACATTGATGTCGTAGCTTTGCACCGCTTCCAAGAGCAACTTCCCCAGCCCCGGCCAATTAAAGAAAAACTCCGCAATAAAGGACCCACTCAACAGGGAAGCAAATTCAAAGCCCAAAAGGGTGACCAAAGGGTTAATGGCATTGCGCAGGGCATGGATGCCAATCCGCCGCCAACGGGGAATCCCCCGGCATTCAGCCGCAAGCAGATACTCTTGGCGCAAGACATCCAAAAAACTACCGCGGGTGATGCGTTGCAGCCCGGCAAAACTGGTCAGACTCAGGGCCACCGCCGGCAAGAACAGGTGATGGACAAGATCGAGGAGTTGTTCTCCCCAACTCAAATCGGCAAAATCCACTCGGGTCATCCCGCCGACGGGGAACCAGCCCGTATTTTGCGCCAGAAACAACAAGCCAATGGCCACCACAAAGCTGGGCATGGCCTGACCCACATAGGTGAGCAGGCGTAAGATCCTTTCCCAGAGGCGATCCTGTGCCAAGGCTGCCACCACCCCCAGAGGTACTGCCAAAAGCCAAGTTCCCACCCCTGCCGCCAGCGATAGGATCAGGGTATTACCGGCGCGACTGAGAATGAGGGTACTCACGGGAATGCGATAACTAAAACTGCGCCCCAGATCCCCTCGGATCACATGGCTCAGCCAGATGAAATACTGCTGCCACCAGGGTTGATCCAAACCCAGGCGCGCTCGTTCTTGAGCAATAAAAGCTTCCCCCACCGAGGGATCCAAAGCCAGTTGGTCGAGAAAGTCACCAGGACTGAGCTTGAGAAACAAAAAACTCAACAGCGACACAGCCAGCAAGACCGGGATCCCCACAAGGAATCGTTGTTTAAGGACGTGGAGCATAGAGACAGGCAAGGGTGAGGCTCTTTATCTGACCATGATAAAGGGGGCAGAAAGGTTATCTAGGGCACACCAACCCCAAGCCATCCGCTAGAATAATCTCAAGAAGCACGATTGCCAGTACCCTGAGGAGGGCCTAATGTTGCACCAAAAGCTCGGTCAAATGTGTCGGGATGGCAAGGAAGTCTCGATTTACCTCAGAGAGCAAGGACGGTGGTTAGAACGAGCTAAGATTTTGGAGGTTATTGGGGAATTGGTGACAGTTCGTTACGAAACGGAAGATGAGGATGAAATTTGCTCCTGGGAAGAAATTATTCGCATGGAGAGCATTGGTTCTGTGGCGCAACGGTTAGCCACCATTCCCAAGGGGCAGTTCACCCTCTCTGACCTGCCGGTGGCTGATGAGTGCCCGCAGGTGGAGATGATGGCCTCGAGCAATACGGATTCTAGCGATAGTGAAGATGATCTAGACTAGATCCATCTGGGGCTTGGTAGCCTTCTTGCCAAAACACGGATTAGACAACGCCCAGCTGTTCTATAGCGTGATCTGATATGACCAGGGCCCGCTCTGCATCTATGCGCCATTTTTTGGCTCTGGAAGAGAATCACACCCGGCGAGTGGTGCAGTTGGTGGATGCGCTCTATTCCTGTGGTCGGGATCCCGGTAATACTATCCTGCTGGAGAATGAGAGCATTTCTCGTCACCATGCCATTTTGATGCGGGTGCCCATGAGTGCCATGGACATTCGCTATCGGATTATGGATGGCAATATGACCGGGACTCCCAGTTTGAATGGGATCACAGTCAATGGGCTGCGCTGTAGCAGCCACGACCTCGAAGATGGGGATGAAATCGTTTTTGCCGGGGTGATTACGGCTCGCTACTACCGCCGCCCCCTTTCGGATCAGGAGTTTAGGGATGCCACGGAATTGGTGGTGCGCCGCAGTATTCGCCTGGATCCGGTGGATAATGTTTCTACGGTTTTGTTGGAACCTCAGGGCTAATGCAGACCCAGCAACTGCATCCGCTGATTCAGTCTTTGGCTGAGGGCATTGTCGGGGTGTGGCAGGAGCGGCTCCCTTTGACTCCCTACCCTTTGCCTGAGGATTTGGGCTATGTGGAAGGACACCTGGAAGGGGAAAAACTCTGGATCAGCAATCAGTGCTACCAGGCTGGCCCTTTTCGGAAGCTCCACTTGGAGTTGGCCCGGGCGGGGGCAGGGTTGGATATTCTCCACTGTGTGATGTTTCCCGATCCCCATTTTGATCTGCCCCTGTTTGGCTGCGATTTGGTGGGCGGGCGGGGACAGATCAGCGCCGCGATTGTGGATTTATCCCCGGTTTCGGGATCCCTACCCCCTAGCTATGTTGCGGAGTTAGATCTCTGGCAAGCCCGTCGGGAGGAGTTTTCCCAGCCCCGCCCTTTGCCAGGATGGGGGTCGATCTTTTCGCCCTACTGTGTGTTTATTCGCCCCCAAGATGCCAGGGAAGAACAAGCCTTTTTGGCGTTGCTCTTGGATTATCTGCGTCTCCATTGTCAGATCGCAGCCCAAGCGGAGGTGATTCGGGATCCCCAACGGCTAGAAGAGGTCTGGCAGGGACAACAGCGCTACTGCCAACAACAACGCCACAATGACCGCACCCGCCGCGTCCTGGAAAAAGCCTTTGACCCCGCCTGGGCAGAACGGTACATGACCACTGTTTTGTTCGACCTGCCCCCCCAACCCTAGGGATCCCAGCAGATTTGCTGAAAAGATTCTAGACAAGGATGCCGACTGGGGAAGAACCCGTGCTAGGCTAGCATCACTCTAATCCCGACCGAGATAGTGAACAATGAGTGCTATCCCTCCTTCCTCCGGATCCCCGAAGCTCTCGAAAGTGGAAACCCTGAAGCGGGAGAGTCAGTTTTTGCGCGAACCTTTGGCGACGGAGTTGGGCCAGGACAGCAGCCATTTCAGCGAAGCGGCGGTGCAGATCCTCAAGTTTCATGGGTCCTATCAGCAGGATGACCGGGATTCACGTCAAGAACGGCGGCAGGCGGGGCTGGAGCGGGATTACCGCATGATGCTGCGGACGCGGCAACCAGGGGGGCATATGCCGGCACCTTTGTATTTGACCTTGGATCGGCTGGCGGATCAGTATGGCTATGGAACCCTGCGCCTGACGACGCGGCAGACGATTCAACTCCATGGCATTCTCAAGCAGGATTTGAAAACGGTGATCCGGCAGATTATTCAGGAAATGGGATCGACGATTGCCACCTGTGGTGACATCAATCGCAATGTTATGGCTTCGCCGGCCCCTTTCAAAAATAAGCCGGCCTATGTTCATGCCCATGCCTATGCCCGCAAACTGGCGGATTTGTTGGCGCCGCATACGGGGGCGTACTACGAGTTGTGGGTGGATGAGGAAGAGATTCCTATCCCGCCGATGGATGGGGATGTGCAGGCGGCACGGCAGCACCTAAGTCCTAAAGTGGAGGTGGCGGGATCCCCGGAACCCCTCTATGGCCCTACCTATTTGCCGCGGAAATTTAAGTGTGCGATTACGGTCCCCGAAGACAATGCTGTGGATATTTATTCCCAGGATATTGGTTTGATTGTGATCACGGACAGGCGGGGGGCGTTGCAGGGGTTTAATGTGTTGGTGGGGGGGGGGATGGGCCGCACCCATGGGAAGGAAGAAACGTTTCCGTTGTTGGCGCAGCCCTTGGGATTTGTGACGCCAGATCAAATTTATGGGGTGGTGCAGGCGATTGTGGCGGTGCAGCGGGATCATGGCAACCGCACTGACCGTAAGCAAGCCCGGATGAAGTATTTGGTCCATAGCTGGGGGATCGCCAGGTTTCGCCGCGCTGTGGAGGATTATTTTGGGCAGAAGTTGAAGCGCTATCGTCCGCTGCCGCCGGTGCAACCCCGGGCGGATTTGGGGTATTTGGGCTGGCATGAGCAGGGGGATGGGAAGCTGTTTTTGGGGCTGAGTGTGGCTAATGGGCGGATTCAGGATACCCCGGAGCAGCACCTGAAAACGGCGCTGCGGCGGATCACGGAGATGTTTGCGTATCCCCTGCAGCTGGCTCCCACCCAGGATGTGTTGATCACGGAGATTGACCCCCAGCACCGCCGCCAGATCGATGCGATTCTGCGGGAGTATCAGGTAATGCCAGCGGGATCCCGAACCCCCCTGCAGGTGTGGTCTATGGCCTGTCCGGCGTTGCCCACCTGTGGCTTGGCGATTACGGAGTCGGAGCGTTACCTGCCGGAGGTGTTACGGGAGTTGGAAGCGCTGTTGCGGGAATTGCATCTGGATCGGGATCCGTTGGTGGTGCGGATGACAGGGTGTCCCAATGGCTGTGCCCGTCCCTATTTGGCGGAAATTGGCTTGGTGGGGGTGCAGCCGGGCTACTATCAACTGTGGTTGGGGGGCAGCCCCCGGGGGGATCGCCTGGCAGAGGTGTTTTTGGAGAAGGTGGCTGACCGGGAGATTGTGCCGACGCTGCGTCCGCTCCTGACAACCTTTGCCCAGGAGCGCTATTCTCAAGAGAGTTTTGGGGATTTCTGTGGGCGCTATGGCTGGGAAGCATTACGGAGTCTCCTTTAGCGGCGCTCTCCTGGTCGGGCTGATCTGGGGATCCCCGGTGGGAGCGACAACGGCGCAGCAGTGGTTGGAGCAGGGGATGGCCGCCTTGCAACAACGACAGTTTGACCGCGCTGTCCAGCTTCTCCAACAGGGGGTGGATGCCTATCCGGGATCGGTGAGTTTGTGGCGGGCTTTGGGGTTGGCTCAGTTTCGGGGGGGCAATGTCAGGGGGGCAATTCAAACCCTGCGGGCGGGACAAGAACGCTTCCCTGGGGATCCCGATTTACACATCAATTTGGGCTGGTATTTGCATGTCAGTGGGGATAATCCTGCCGCCAAAACCGTTTTAGAAACAGCGATTCGTTTGGATCCCCAACGCAAAGAGGGCTTTAATGCTCTGGGGATTGTGCTGTTGCAATTGGGAGACGTAGAAGGGGCCATTGCCGCAAACCGGGAGGGGATTCAGCGGGATCCCGACAATGAGACGGCGTTTTACAATCTCAGCTTGGCGTTACAGGTTTTTGGGGACTACGGTGAAGCGGTGCAGGCGGCGCAGCGGGCCACGCAACTGGATCCCCAGAATCCTCATCCCTGGGTGGCGTTGGCCAATGCCTATGATCTGGCAGGAGACCGGGCCCAAGCCCAAGTTGCCTACCGCCGCGCCCTGGCTTTGGATAGCCGCTATCGGGATCCCGGTTTTGTGGGGACTCTCGTGAACTATGGCTTTACCCCAGTTTTGGTGGAGAACGTGCAACGGCTGCGGGGATCTCTGTAATCTAGGCAGGGGAGGGCTGACGATGGCAAAAGCGCCGATTGTGGTGATTGGGGCCGGGATTTCCGGCTTGGTGGTGGCCTGGCGGCTGAAACAACGGGGGATCCCGGTTTTACTTCGGGAAGCTTGTGAGCGGGTGGGGGGATGTATTTCCACCCAAAGTCGGGTGCTGGAGAGTGGCGAGTGGCGCTGGGAAGAAGGGCCCAATAGTTTTACGCCCACCCCGGCGTTGTTGCAGGTGATTGCGGAGCTGGGCTTGGGGGAGGATTTGCTCTTGGCCGATCCCAAGTTGCCCCGTTTTATTTACTGGGACGGTTACCTGGAGCCTGTTCCCCTCACTCCTACCCAAGCCCTTGGCTCTCGTCTTTTGACCCTGGGGGGAAAACTACGCGCCCTGCGGGGGATCCTCGGTTTTGTTTTGCCGCCCCAATCCGCAGAAGAAACCGTGCGAGAATTTTTTACCCGCCATCTGGGATCCCAGGTTTTTCAGCGTCTTGTCCAGCCCTTTGTGTCTGGGGTTTACGCCGGGGATCCCGAACACCTCAGTGCCCAGGCTGCCTTTCGCCGTTTCGTGAGCCTAGAACAAACCTATGGGGGACTCTTGGCGGGATCCCTAAAGGCTCCTCGTGCGAAGGTGAGTCCGCCGCCAATTCCCACCCGCCGTGGGCAACTGGGCAACTTTCGCCTGGGGATGGCGCAACTGCCCCAAGCCCTGGCCCAGCAGTTGCATCCCGAACTGGCGTGTGGCTGGCAGGTAAAACAGATTCAGCCTCTTGAATCCATCCAGACGGAACAGGGCTACCGGATTCATTTTCACACCCCTTCAGGGCTGCAAACCTTAGAGGCTTCCCAGGTTGTTCTCACCACCCCTGCCTACATTGCTGCCCAGGTTCTCCCTGATAATCCCAAGGTGCAGGAAGCTTTGATGCAGATTCCCTATCCCCCGGTGGCTGTGGTAGCCTTGGGCTATCCTGAAACCGCTTTACCCCAACCCTTGCGGGGTTTTGGGCATTTGATTCCCCGTGCTGAAGCCGAACGCCAGGGGTTACGCAGCCTGGGCACCATTTGGCTTTCTTCTCTGTTTCCTGGTCGTGCTCCCCAGGGCTATCACCTCCTGCTTACCTTTGTGGGCGGCGCCACGGATCCCGACATCCTCCACCTCACGCCCCAGGAACGCGCAGCACTTGTCCACCGGGATCTGACCAAAATCCTCCTCACCCGACCTACGGATCCCATTGTCCTTGGCGAGAAACTCTGGCCCCAGGCCATTCCCCAATACACCCTCGGGCACGAACAGCGCTGGCAGCAGATTCAGCAGCACCTGCCCCCAGGGATCCATCTCTGTACCAATGCCAAGGACGGCGTTTCCCTTGGCGATTGCGTGCAGCGAGCGGAACACCTAGCTCACCGCCTAGCAGCAGTCTCGTAGTTGTCTGAAACCAGGGATCCAGACCGGCAACCCCCCAGGGATGACTCAGGGATGGCTATTGTCCGATCCTTCTGGCGGCGAGAAAAAAGAGCAGAAACATCAAGCCTGGCATGTGAAAACCATCTCCCCGCAGCCACCTTGGGAGCGAGTCAACCCAAACCAACTTCAGCTTCAAGACTGGGATCCCAAACGTTAGCGAAGC
>Ga0272446_1006799_pt1 | contig 11706 bp, 12 predicted proteins | sample YNPCB0061_FD_194587 | JGI IMG/M metagenome (GOLD analysis project Ga0272446, IMG submission 194587) | Hot spring microbial mat communities from Yellowstone National Park, WY, United States - YNP-CB-006-1 | ecosystem: Environmental > Aquatic > Thermal springs > Hot (42-90C) > Sediment | place...
GTCGGTGCTCTGCCCCTGGAATCCGCTCGAGGGCTGGTGGATCAGGATCTTGGCGTTGGGTAGCGCCATCCGCTTGCCCGGGGCGCCGCCGGCGAGGAGCAGGGCGCCCATGCTCATCGCGATACCCACGCAGATGGTCTGCACGTCGGGCTTGATGAACTGCATGGTGTCGTAGATCGCCAGGCCCGCGTACACGGATCCGCCCGGGGAGTTGATGTAGAGGGAGACCTCCTTGTCCGGGTCCTCGCTCTCCAGGTGCAGCAGCTGCGCCACGACGAGGTTGGCGATCTGGTCGTCGATCGGCGTGCCCAAAAAGACGATCCGCTCGGCCAGCAGGCGCGAGTAGATGTCGAACGCGCGCTCGCCGCGCGAGGTCTGCTCGATGACCATGGGGATGAGCGGGCTCATGGAGCGGTGTCTCCTTTTCTCTGCGTGGCGAGGAACGATCCGAAAGCCGCGAGCGCACGCAGGTCGGCGTCCGCGAGCCGGCCCACCGCCCAGTCCAGCTCGTCCCGGGGATCGGGCGCGAATCCGAGTGGCCGCCGGGCGCGCGGGGGAGCGGCGCCGAGGGCGATGGCGACGTCGAGGAAGAGCTCCCCCACCGAGATGCCCAGGGCCGCGGCGAGGCCTCCGAGACGGGCGAGAGAGAGCTCCTTCACACCCCGCTCGACCTCGGAGAGGTGGGTCGGGGAGATGCCGGCCGCCTCCGCCACCGAGCGGAGGGACCGGCCACCCTCCTCGCGCCGCTCGCGGAGCGCCCGCCCGAAGAGCTCGGGGAGGCGTGCGCTTTCAGCGTACGCTCGCACGCCCAAAGCGTACCAGCCCTGCTCGGGGCAAGCCCCGGGCCGCCGCGGGCCCGGGGCTTGCCCGCCGCCGCGCCGGCTTCAGACAGACAGACGGACGATCCGGCCGTGGTCGTCGAGGCGGAGGAGATGCTCCCGATCCTCGACGGAGGTGGCATCCCGCACGCGGACGACCACGGCGAAGGACCCGTCGTCTCGCATCCGCGCGCCGCGGAACGCCGAGCGGCCGGGCGGGGTAACCTCGCGCACCTGGGCCGGGTGCGCGGGCACACCGCCGACGCGCACGTCCGCGGCGGGCGCGAACAGGGCGGCGAACGCCTCGTCGCCGGTGTTGAGGGCCCCGACGTAGACCTTGCCGAACTGGCGGGCCTGGTCGTAGCTGGTCACTCGCCGGTGACCGTGAAGGGAAGGACCAGGATCCAGGCGAGGATGGCGCCGGCCCCGAGGAGCGTGCCCACCCGCCGCCGGCGCGGCGTGGTCAGGACCAGGCGCTCGAGGAGGGCGACCGCGACGAACGCCGCGATCGTCGCGAGGACGACGGCCGGCCCCGGCATCACGCGCGCGAGCGCGAGGAGGTAGAGGAGTCCGACCCAGAGCGGTACCCCGATCGCGATGGCGCGGCCGACGCGCGCGGTGAGCCGGTCGATCCGGTCGAAGGCCCGGTCCTCGTCGGGGCTCAGGTGGGGGGCGTCAGAAGGCGTAGCGCTCCTCCTTCCACGGGTCCGCGGTGCTCGAGTAACCGTACCGCTCCCAGAAGCCGAGCTGGCTCCGCCCGAGGAGCTCGAGACGCCGCAGCCACTTCACGCTCTTCCAGAAATACAGGTGCGGGACCAGCAGGCGCAGCGGCCGCCCGTGCTCCGGGTCGAGCTCGCGGCCGTCGTAGCGGTAGGCGAGCAGGACGTCGTCGCGGCGGAGATCGTCGAGCGCCAGGCTCGCCGTGTACCCGCCCTCCGCGTGCGCCAGCACGTACCTCGCCGCGGGGAGCGGTCGCACCGTCTCGAGGAGCCAGGTGACGGGGACCCCCTCCCACGTGGTGCCGAGCTTGCTCCAGCTGGTGACGCAGTGGACGTCGCAGGTCACCCGGCGGGTCGGAAGCTCTCGGAGCTCCTCGAGCGTCCAGCGCATGGGGACCGCGACCTCGCCGCAGACGCGGAAATCCCAGTCGGGCGGCGCCTCATCGTAGGGCACCGCGCCCACGTGCAGTACCGGGAAGTCCCGGACGACGTGCTGGCCCGGGGGGACGCGCTCGCGCTCGTCGGCCCCCGGCGGTGCGGTGCGCACCGTCCCGGCTGTGCCCGTCTGGTCCACGACCCCCGGGAGTGTACGCGCCGCACCGGCGCCGTCCGCACGGCACCGGTGCGGCGCGGGTGCACCTCAGACGGCCAGGAGTTCGGTCTCCCGCCGGAGCGCGCGCGCCGGCGTCTCGGGGAGCGGCTCGACGTCGTCGAAGCACAGCGTGGCCCCTGCGGCCACGGGACGGGTTAGCCGCGCCCCGTGGGCGAGGCCGATTGGGAGCGCACCCGACGCGAGCGAGCGCCGGGCGGGGACGAGGGCGCCGTACACGGTGAAGCCCCCCTCCCCGTCCAGGGTCTCCCCGGCGGCGAGATCGCGCTTCGCGACCGCGACGACGTCGGCGCGCACGCCGCTCGGCGTTCCGGTCGGCTCGCCGAGGAGCCCGGCGGCGAGCACGCTGACGGTGGTCTCCAGGCCGACGAGATGGTACGGCCGGTAGAGGGCGGCGTAGCGCCCGGACCGTCCGGTTGCGAGGCCGTAGTCGCGGAAGCAGCCGGCCACGTAGTCGCTCGCTGCGGCGACGGTCACATAGACGCCCCAGCGCAGATCGTCCTCCAGCTCGCGACCATCCCGCTCCAGGCTCGAGACCACCTCGACGGTGCCCGAGCGCGACAGCGCACCCCCGTCCGCCGCCGGCACGGCCACCTCGGCCAGGCGCCGCGCCCCTGCGGGCGGGAAGCGCAGCCCCTCGTCCTGGGGCTCCAGGCCGGTGGCGTTGCAGACGGCCGCCATCTCGATCGCCGACTTGGTCCCGTCGAGAAACGACGTGAACATGCGGGCGTTGAGGCGGGCGTCCCGCACGCGCTCCGGCGGGAGCCCGTAGTGCTCCCAGACCGTGGCGGGCGTCGTGCGCTCGTACCCCGGGAGGTACTTCGTGCCCTTGCCCGCGCAGACGACCTCGAAGCCGCAGGCCCGCGCCCAGTCCACGAGCTCGCAGACGAGCGCCGGCTGGTCGCCGTACGCCAGGCCGTAGACGACCCCCGCCGCCCGGGCGCGCCGGGCGAGCGCCGGCCCCGCGAGCGCGTCGGCCTCGACGTTGACCATCACGACGTGGCGCCCGCGCCGAATGGCCTCGAGCGCGTGCGCGACGCCCGCCGAGGGCGAGCCCGTCGCCTCGACCAGAACCTCGAGCCCCTCGAGTCCGGCGACGGCGGCCGGGTCGTCGGTCAGGAGGACCCCGTCGGCCGGGTAGCCCGCCCGCAGGAGGGCCGCCCGTGCACGCTGCGGCGAGAGGTCCGCCACGCCTGCGACCCGGACGCCGCGCAGCCGGGCCGCCTGGGCGAGCAGCATGGTGCCGAAGGTCCCCGCGCCGACGAGCCCGATCCGCAACGGGCGCCCCTCGCTCGCGCGCTCCTCGAGACGCTGCAGGGCCCGGCTCAGCACTCCGCCGATGCTACCCCGGCCCGGGTGGAGTCGGGCGCGCCGGGCCCGCCCGCCGGACCCGGGCGCCGGCGGAGTCGCCGGAAAGGACGCAGAGTCCTTCGCGTGTGCGTAATCTTCCGGCCCTCCGTGGTGGCGACGGGACGACCGGGACGGAGGAAATGACCGAGAAGGTGGTGCGAGAGCCGGGGGACGTGGACGAGTCGGAGCGCCGGCGGCCGCTCGCGGTCGGCGTCCCCCGGGAGATGTCTCCGGGGGAGCGGCGGGTGGCCCTCACGCCGGCCGTCGTCCCGGCCCTGGCGAAGGCCGGGTTGCGCGTGGTCGTGGAGGCCGGGGCGGGCGCGGCGGCGGGCTTCCCCGACCAGGCGTACGCCGACAAGGGCGCGGCCGTCGGGACGCGGGACGAGGTGCTGGGGGCGCACGTCGTCACGATGGTGCGCGTGGGTGCCGCGGGGCCGGAGAGCCCCGAGCTGGCGGCCCTGCGCCCGGGTCAGGTGGTCGTCGGCATGGCGGCGCCTCTGGCCGCTCCGGCCGTGGCGGCGGCGGTTGCGGCCCGCGGCGCCACGCTCTTCGCGCTCGAGCTTGTGCCGCGCATCACCCGCGCCCAGGCGATGGACGTGCTCTCGTCGCAGGCGAACGTGGCCGGCTACAAGGCGGTCCTCCTGGCGGCCGGGGCGCTTCCGAAGATGTTCCCGCTGCTCACCACCGCGGCGGGCACGATCGCTCCGGCCCGCGTCTTCGTCGTCGGGGCGGGCGTCGCCGGCCTGTCGGCGATCGCGACGGCCCGGCGCCTCGGGGCGGTGGTCGAGGCCTACGACGTGCGGCCTGCGGTGAAGGAGGAGGTCCAGAGCCTCGGCGCCCGCTTCGTCGAGCTGCCCTTGGAGACGGGACAGGAGGGCGCGGGCGCGGGCGCCTACGCGCGGGCGCTGCCGGAGGAGGCGCTTCGCCGCCAGCGCGAGCTAATGGCCGCCACCGTCGCGAGCAGCGACGTCGTCATCACGACCGCACAGGTGCAGGGCGGGCGGGCGCCCACGCTGGTCACGGCCGACATGGTCGCGGGCATGGCGCCGGGGTCGGTCGTCGTGGACCTGGCGGCGGAACAGGGCGGGAATTGCGAGCTCACCCGTCCCGGCGAGACGGTGGAGGTCGACGGCGTTCGCGTGCTCGGGCCGCTGAACCTGCCCGCGACGGTGCCGTACCACGCCAGCCTGACCTATGCGAAGAACGTCTCCAACTTCCTCCTGCTTCTGATGCGGGAGGGAACCCTGGTGATCGATGAGGAGGACGACGTGGTGCGCGACACGCTCGTGTGCCGTGACGGAAGGGTGGTTCACCCGCGCGTGCGCGAGGCCCTCGGCGAGCCGCCGGCCGCCGAGCGGCGCGAGGAGGTGACCGCATGACGACCGAGGCGATCATCACCAGCCTCTTCATCTTCGCCCTGGCCGGGATGCTCGGGCTCGAGGTCATCCGCCGCGTCCCGAAACTGCTCCACACGCCCCTGATGGCGCTCACCAACGCACTGTCGGCGATCGCCCTCGTCGGGTCGCTGGTCATCCTCGGTGCGCAGGAGACGCGCTACGCCACCATCCTCGGCTTCCTGGCGGTCGTCGCCTCCACCATCAACGTCGTGGGCGGCTTTCTGATCACGGACAAGATGCTGAGGATGTTCCGGCGCCGCGAGCGGCCGCGGGCGTCCGCCGAGACGGAGCGCGGCTCGTGAGAGAGCACCTGATCGAGGTTGGCTACCTCCTGGCGGCCGTCGGCTTCGTCCTGTCCCTCAAGTGGATGTCCTCGCCGCCGACGGCCCGGCGGGGCATCCTGGCGGGCGAGATCGGCTTCGGGATCGCGATCGCCGCGACCCTGGCGAAGCCCGAGATCACGGGCGAGGGGTACATCTGGATCGCCGCGGCCCTGCTGATCGGGTCCGCGATCGGGGTCCCCCTGGGCCTGCTGGTCCCCATGACCGCGATGCCGCAGCGCATCGCGCTCTCCCACGCCTTCGGGGCCCTGGCCGCCGGCGTGGTGGGCACTGCGGAGTACTACCTCCGCTCCGAGGAGATTTCCCGCTTCACCATGGGCGTGCTGGGCGCGGAGGTCCTGCTCGGGTTCCTGGTCTTCACGGGCAGCCTAATGGCGGCGGGCAAGCTGCACGAGATCCTCCCGCAGCGGCCCCTGACCTATCGGGGGCAGAACGTCGCGAACTTCGCCCTCCTGGGCGCGGCCGTCGGGATCGTGATCGTGCTGGTACTCGACCCCGGACTCGCCTACCTGTTCCCGGTCCTGATCGCGCTGGCGCTCGTGTTCGGGGTGCTCCTCATCATTCCGATCGGCGGGGCGGACATGCCGACGGTCATCGCGCTGCTCAACAGCTACGCCGGGCTCTCGGCCGCCGCCCTGGGCTTCGTGCTCGACAACCGGCTGCTGATCGTCGCCGGCGCGCTCGACGGCACGTCGGGACTGATCCTGTCGATCATCATGTGCCGGGCCATGAACCGGTCGTTCACGAACGTGCTCTTCGGCGCGTTCGGCCAGCTCCAGCACACCGCCGAGACGGCGGAGGTCGGCCAGATCCGCTCGGCCTCGCCGGACGAGGCCGCCGAGATCATGAAGGCCGCCCGGCTGGTCATCGTCGTCCCGGGCTACGGGATGGCCGTGGCCCAGGCGCAGCACAAGGTCCGCGAGCTGGCCGACGCGCTGCTGGCGGAAGGCGTGGACGTGCGCTTCGCCATCCACCCCGTCGCGGGGCGGATGCCCGGCCACATGAACGTGCTGCTGGCCGAGGCGAACGTGCCCTACGACCGGCTCTTCGACATGGACGAGATCAACGGCGAGTTCCCGCAGGCCGACGTGGTCCTCGTGGTCGGCGCCAACGACGTCGTGAACCCCGCCGCTCGCCACGACCGGGGGAGCCCGATCTACGGCATGCCGATCCTCGAGGCCGACAAAGCGCAGTGCGTGATGGTGATCAAGCGCAGCATGCGGGCCGGGTTCGCCGGGATCGAGAACGAGCTCTTCTACAACCCCAAGACGGTCATGATCTTCGGCGATGCCAAGGAGGTGGTCGGCGATCTGGTCGCCGAGGTCTCCGGCGCGACCGCGTCGCTCGGCCACTAGCCCCCGCGGGCGGGTCCGAACGGCACTCCTGCACCCCGGCGCGCACGGGCCGCCCTCATCGCCCTAAGAGGGGCGATGGGGGCGGCGCCGGCCGCGCGCCCGGGGCGGGGCTCCGGGACGAGGGGGCCGCACGGGAGCAGGCCCCCCGGGGGCGTATTCGATGCTCGGGCGGCGGCCGCGCGGCTGGGGGAAGAGGCGCATGAGCGCGCGCTCCTCCTCGGGGACGCCCAGGACCACCGGGAGTCCGAGCCCCTGGAGCTCGCGACTCGTGAGCGCGTGGTCGTGCGTGAGCGTCCCACCCGTGAGCACCGCGGCCACGTCGCGGGCGCGCCGGTCGCCCAGCCGCGGGCGCAGCAGCAGGACGGCGAGGTGCTCGGTCTCCCGGATCGCCTTGCGCGCGACGTCCGCCAGGATCAGCGTCTCGTCGTCGTGGTCTCCGGGTGCCTGCACGGCCGCGATGATCGAGGAGGCGGGGTAGCCGTCGATCTGGGGGTCGATCGCCCCGAGGGCGGCGTGGGGATCCATCACGATGCGGTCCGCTGCGAGCGCGATGAGCGTCCCGCCGCTCATGGCGTAGTGGGGCACCACCGCCGTGACCGGTCCGTCGTGGTCGGCGAGCGCCGTCGCGATCTGGGACGAGGCGACGACGAGACCCCCGGGGGTGTGGAGCACGATCTCGATGGGCCGTCCGGGGGGCGTCTCCCGGATTGCCCGCAGCACGCTCTCGGAGTCCTCGAGGTCGATCTCACGGAAGTGGATCAGGCCGAGGAGGGAGACGCTCTCCTGCCGGTGGATGAGGGTGATCACCGTCGCACCCCGGAGGCGTGCGAGCCGTGCCAGCGCCCGGCGCCGGCGGGCCGCCAGCACCTGGCGCTGGAGCGCGGGCTGCAGGAGCACCGCGGCGACCAGGACGACGACGAGGAGGGCGGCGGTGTCCATCAGGTCACCGGTCGGGGGGCGGGAGCACCGCCACCGACTCCCCGGGGCGGAGGCAGCGTCGTCCGGCGGGCGCCCTCGGGGGCTCTGCCCGGCGGCACGCGAGCCGACCGCGTCGCAGCGCTCCTGCTCCGCCCTACCAGCGAAGCACGGCCGCCATCCCCTCCCACTGGGCCAAGAGGTCGGCGGCGGCCGGCTCGAGCGGGACCACGCGGGCGTCCGTCTCAAGCGCCCGCTCGACGGCCCGCTCCACCAGGTGGGGCTCGGCGCGGAGCTCCTCGGGCGGGACCCCCGGCAGGATCTCGCCCTCCCGCGCCAGCCGGCCGTCGGGCGCGGCGACCCCGGGGATGTCGATACGCGGGTCCAAAAGCAGGGCATGCACACGGCCCTCGACGAGCGCGGCCAGCGTCTCCTCGACGCCGAGGGCGGCAGAGCCGTGCGCGGCGAGCGCGGCGTCCCGCACCTTCTCTGCGAGTGCGACGTGCTCACGCTCGCGGGCGGCGCGCATCGCCGGCGCGACGAGGTCGGCCAGCTCGTGGGCCGAGAGGTCCCCGCCGGGGACCGCCGCGACCTCGAGCACCTCGAGGTTGCCCGCGAGGCGCTCGACGAGCGGCGCCGCCAGCTCGGGGTCGCCGGCGACCACGAGGCGCTCCCAGCTGAGGGACCCGGCGGCGTCGAGGAGGTGGTCGGCGGCCCCGGCGACGAACCGCTCGCGGTGCTCCTGGAGCCGGCGGAGGAAGAGGTCCCGGTGCGCCGCCATCTCCATGCCGCGCGGACCGGGGGCAGCCGGGCCCTTCAGGCGCCGCCACTCACCGGTCTCGTCGTCGAAGGCGATGGCGAGCACATCGGCGGCCTGCCCCAGGTACCAGTCGACCGCGCGGACGGCCAGCGCGGAGACGGCCACGAGCCCGGCCGGGCGCCCGGCGTCGAGGGGGCTGAGCAGGGGCCTGAGCGACGCCGAGAAATCCAGCGTCACGTACGTCGGCAGGGGCTCCAGGAGCGCGAGCCGGCGCACCTCGCCGGACGCGATGCCGGCGAAGAGAGCGCGGCCCCGGCCCGAGAGCGATGGGTCCGTGAGCTCGGCGAGCTCCGAGCGCAGGGCGTCGAGGCGCGCCTCGAGCGCGGCGGCGCGCGAGCGCGGCCCCTCGGCCCGGACCCGCTCCCGGAGCGCGTGGAGCGCGTTGCGGAGCGCGATCTGCGGGCCGCGGGGTGCGTGGCGGACACCGGCGTCGGCCGCCGACTCGGTGTGGATGCTGAGCACGCCCTCCGGATCCCGCAGGCGGGCAAGCGCGAGGATGATCTGGTCCGTGGGCGTCGCGCGCTCCTGCTGCGGGGAAGCCCCTGTCGTCATCGCCGCTCCTCTCCTTGTGCGTCCTCCCGCCGCCCGGTCGGGCGCGGGCCAAGCCTTCCCGACGCCGCCGCGGCCGGGCATCGGGAGCCCGACCGATCGCCGCTCCGGGGAAAGCCGCAGGCGCGCGCGAAGCATAGGATTCGGGGCCGAGCCGGGACCGGAGGGGGACATGGCGAACGACTTCGAGGTCAGCGTGGACATCCAGGCGCCGCCGGACGCGGTATGGGATCTGGTCGGCGACCCCGCGCGGGTGCCCGAGTGGTTCCCGGCCGTGGTGGCGTGCCGCGTCGAGGGCGACGAGCGGCGCGTCACGACGGCGCAGGGGCTGGAGTTGGTCGAGCGGCTCCTGGAGCGCGACGACGCCGCGCGCACCTACGCGTACTCGGTGGTGGCCGGGAATCCGGCGCTGACCAGCCACCGCGCGAGCCTCTCCGTCCTCCCCGTTCCCGGTGGTGGTAGTCGGGTGGTGTGGCGGCAGGCCGGGACGTCCGATCGCGAGGGGTTCGACCTCGAGCGGCGGCTCTCGGGCGTGATGGCGGACGGGCTCGCGCACCTGAAGAGCGTCCTGGAGGGCGGCGGCCCGTAGGGCCCCGGCACGGGAGCGGCGGGAGCCGGCATCACGCTGCGCGGCGGGGAATTGACACCCATCCCCACGGCGCAGATACTCGCCGCGTGAGACGTGCCCGAGAGCTGGGGGCCCGTCGGCCGTCGGGGCCGCGCCCGGGCGGTCCGGCTCCGGCCGTCGACGCTGCTCCCGCGCCAGCAGGAGCCGCACCCGCCCCGGGCTCTGCGCTCGATGCCGGCGCCGTCCTCGCGCTCCAGGTCGGGGCGGGCAACGCCGCGGTGGCACGCCACATCGCTGTGAGCCGCCCCGCGCCCGCGCTCCGGCGCCGGCGCGACCTCGACCACGGCGTCCCCCCGGCCGCCGCGCCCGCCGCCCTCCTGCCCGCGGAGGAGCGCGCCGCGGAGGAGAGTGCCGACGCCTGCGGCCTCGCGTGCGAGTGCGACGAGTGCGGCTCCCGCTCGGGGCGGCGCGTGGTGGCGCGGAGCATCCTCGACACCGTGGGCCAGGCGATCTCCGGCGCGGTCGGCGCGGTCGTGGACGCGGTGGGCGACGTGCTCGACATCCGCGAGTGCGAGGAGGAGAAGGACGCTCTCGAAGACAAGGAGGACTTCCTCGACGGGAGCTACGGGCCCGAGGACCTCCGCCCGCCCACCGGTCTGGGGGGCTTCGGGGCGGCGTACGATCCCCGGGCGGAGGTCTTCACGATCTCCCTGCGCGGAGGGGTCACCTTCACCGACGGGCTGAGCATCGACGCCGCCGGGAACGTGACCGCGGCCGCCGGGGCGCATCCGAACGCCGGCGCCGCGGCCACGCAGATCATGAGCCTTCCCGTCGAGCAGCGCGCGGCGGCCGTCGCCCCGTGGCAGTGGGGCGGGGACAAGGCCACCTGGCTCGCGGGCTTCGAGTCGGCGATCGAGAGCGCCTGGGGCGCTCAGCACGAGTTCCACTGTACGCGGCGCTACTGGGAGGACATCGGCGCGCAGGTGGAGGTCGAGGTCACCGTCCACGAGGGGGCGAAGGCCGACGACGAGCACATGTCGCTGACCGTCTTCAAGGTGCCCGACGCCTTCGTCGGCGGCGTCGGCGTCGTGAGCTCCGGCGGCGGGGGCGCGCTCGACAACAGGATGACCCTGAACAGCAACGACATCATGGCCCGCCGGGACAACCTGCTCGTCCCCCAGGCGATCACCTTCGCCCCCGGCTCCACCGCGCTCGGGGCCGCGGCCGGGCAGGTGAGCGTGATCGCGGCGACCTACGCGGCCGGCCTCACGCCGTCGTGCAGCTACTGCGGCAAGAACATCGAGGGGACGTCGGGACCGGTTCTCACGATCACCTGCCAGGGGGACGGCCCCGACCGCGACGCGTCGGCCCGGGCCCGCTTCGACGCGATCACGGCCGCGCTCACGGCGGCCGGCTTCACCGACACCGACGCGCGCACCGTCTTCGTGGCCGACACGGCGGCGGACGGGCAGACCTGCCGCGTCGTGGCCGACAACGGCGCGGCCCAGATCGTGGCGGCCCACGAGGCCGGCCACATGTTCGGCCTGGGCGACGAGTACGCGGTGGGTGCCGGGAGCATGATCACGGGGACGGGCCGGACCGCCGGCCAGGCGACCAGGCACGACCAGCTCGTCCGCGACATGGGTCTGCAGGGGAGCGTCGCGGAGAACAACGACAACATCATGTCGGTCGGGAACGTCGTGCGGCCACAGCACTACGCGACCTTCCTGTGGGCCCTCAGGGAGGTCACCGGCATGCAGGAGTGGGCGCTCGGTCCGGCCGGAATCGCCACCCTCCCCACGTGCTCGCTCGGCCCCGGGGACTTCCCCGTGCCGTCTCCGGATGGACCCCAGTACGCCTAGGGCCGAGGGGTGCCGGCGCGAGCCCTGGCGGGGGCGCTCGTCGCGGCGGCGCTGCTCGCTGCGGGCTGCGGCGGGGGCACGGCTCCGAGCGACGACGGGACGGCCTGCATGACGGGCGGCGAACCCGGACCGCTCCTCGTGGAGGAGCGCACCGAGCGGCCGCAGGTCCCGCCCTACGCGCGCCGGGTGACCGAGGACGGGACGTTCTGGGAGCTCTCGGCCGTGCGGGTCACGGTGGAGGGCGGGGAGACCCGCTTCGAGCCGCAGCCGCTGAGGTGGCGGGCGAGGTGGAGCGTGCCGCCCGCCGACCTGGAGCGCATCCGCGCGGAGATCCGCGCGTCGGGCATCCTCGACGCTCCCGAGCGCGTCGCTCCCCAGGGGACGTCGATCGGGGGCAGCGAC
>Ga0272446_1006800_pt1 | contig 11706 bp, 7 predicted proteins | sample YNPCB0061_FD_194587 | JGI IMG/M metagenome (GOLD analysis project Ga0272446, IMG submission 194587) | Hot spring microbial mat communities from Yellowstone National Park, WY, United States - YNP-CB-006-1 | ecosystem: Environmental > Aquatic > Thermal springs > Hot (42-90C) > Sediment | place...
GACAGTGGTCTGTTCCGGCATGCCGATCTCGAAGCCATGCGTGATGCGTCGGATGAACCGGAGGCCGAGCAGCGCGCCCGTGAAGCCGGTATTACCTATATCAAGCTCGATGGCGACATCGGCTGTATGGTGAACGGGGCTGGACTGGCGATGGCGACGATGGACGTGGTGAAGCTGTATGGCGGCGAGCCGGCCAACTTTCTCGATATCGGCGGCGGCGCCGGCAAAGAGAAGGTCAAGACCGCGTTACAGATCATCCTTTCCGACCCGAATGTCAAGGCGGTGATGTTCAATATCTTTGGTGGCATCACTCGTGTGGATGAAGTGGCGAAAGGAATCGTCGCGGCACTCGAAGAGGTCAATACCGATGTGCCGATGATTGCGCGGCTGGTTGGCACGAACGAAGCCGAAGGGCGCCGCATCCTGGCCGAATCGGCGTTGATCCCGGCAGCGACGCTTGCCGAAGCCGCGGAAAAGGCTGTCGCCGCAGCACGAGCACGCGCATGAACCAGGCGCGACCGTGCATGTCTCATGGCGCGCGCTGAACGATCATGCAGGTCGGGTCGTTGGGGAGGTGACGTACCGTGAATACACGTTCCGGTTGCGCCTGATAGCGATTCTGCTCGCGCACCGGAGCCTGCAATGCCGTGTGCAACCGCATCTCTTCCGGCGACTCGACCTCGCTCCATATGCGAACGGTGTGAACCACTTGCGTTCGTTGCGCTTTGGTTCCAATCCGGGCAACCACGGAGGATTCGCACCGGCGCCGTCGCCGTCGGCGACAAGAGTTGTAGCGCTGCCAGGAATCTGCGTATCAGCGCAACCAGTGAATGGAATGTACCGGCGCCCCCCTGCCGTAATACTGCAATCTGGGTAGCGCAACCCTTCGACCACAGTGAATCCTCGTTACTGTTCTTTTCCGTCCCTGGCGGTTGTGACGTCGCTGCATTCCTGATTGCCAGCGTCGTTGCATGCCGCAGGGCTGCTGCTGTTTCAGGATCCATCGCCTGATATACTCGCTTGCGATGGACATGTTCGTCTGCAGGAAAGGGGTTATCGTATGGAACGCAAGCGTGCGCTGATCACCGGTGTGACCGGCCAGGATGGATCATACCTGGCAGAATTGTTGCTTGAACAGGGATATGATGTTGTCGGCATGATCCGGCGTTCCAGCACCGTCAACTTCGAGCGTATCCGCCACATCCAGGATCGTATGACACTCGTCACCGGCGATCTGCTTGATGAGATCTCGCTCATTCACATGTTGCGCGAGCATCGTCCAACCGAAGTATATAACCTCGCAGCTCAGAGCTTTGTGCAGACGTCGTTTTCGCAGCCGGTATTCACCGGCGAGGTCACCGCGCTGGGTGTGACCCGGCTACTTGATGCCATTCGGATTGTCGATCCCGATATTCGCTTCTACCAGGCCAGTTCATCGGAAATGTTCGGCAAGGTGGTCGAAGTGCCGCAGCGCGAAAGCACACCATTCTACCCGCGCTCGCCGTATGGCGTCGCCAAGGTGTATGGGCACTGGATCACGGTGAATTATCGTGAAAGTTATAGCATGCATGCCAGCAGCGGGATCCTGTTCAACCACGAATCGCCACGCCGTGGCATGGAGTTTGTCACGCGCAAGATTTCGCACGGCGCGGCGCGGATCGCGCTTGGCATGGATACAGAGTTGCGACTGGGTAATCTCGAGGCGCAGCGCGACTGGGGGTTCGCTGGCGACTATGTACGCGCCATGTGGCTGATGCTGCAGCAGGATCATCCTGGCGATTATGTTGTCGCCACCGGGCAGACCCATTCGGTGCGGCGTTTCTGCGAACTGGCGTTTGCCTGTGTGGGGCTGAACTACCAGGACCATGTGGTTGTTGATGAACGCTTCTTCCGCCCGGCCGAGGTGGACCTGCTCGTCGGCGATCCGTCGCGCGCCCATGCGGTGCTCGGCTGGGAGCCGCAGGTTTCGTTCGAACAACTGGTTGAAATGATGGTCGAGGCGGATCTGCGTATGCTCAAGGGTTGAGCCTGAAGAACGAGTTAGCTGGCCTTCTTCCGCAACTGATCGGCATAGATTCGGTCGAGGCGGTTCATCTCGCGAACACTGATCGTCTCCACAAAGCGCGGCATATCGCGCACGGGCAGGGTCGCTTTGTACCCGACTCGCAGGAAGCGATGAATGTCGCTCATGCCGGTCATCTCGGCCAGGCCGCGAGTACGGTCGAGCGCGATGCCAAGGAGCGGGTTGCGCGTCAGGCGCGCGACGTTATATAGTGAGAGACGCACCAGTTCGATCTGGCGCACGCGATCGGCATAGTTGTCCGCCAGGCGATAGGCGCGTTCATAGGTGGCCATATCAAAATCGAGTGGCGCGCCGATCTCCAACAACTTCTCGACAACTTCATCATCGAGGCGGTTTGTCAGTTCCAGCAGATCCAGCACCTGTTCGACATCGCGAATCACGACGCCGGGAAAACTCTGGACGAGAATGTGCAACCGGTGCGCCTGCGAATCGCGTGCGCTAAAGTCGCGCGGGCCGTACAATTCATTAAAGAAGAACTCGCCGACTTGCCGATATTGCGGCTCAGCCGCAAGGTCGGCGTAATCGCGGCGAAGCCGGTCGGACTGCAGCGCCTGAAGTGCGACGCGATAGGGTGCACGATGTGGCATGGTGCGTATCTTGCGGTGTGAAACGTGGTCAGTGCCCGGTTCACGCCCCTGCTAAGACGCCAGCGCCTCCGCGAAGATGCGCACAGCGTCGCGGATCTGGTCCTCGTTGACGATCAGCGGCGGAATAAAGCGAACAACATTGTCGTACGGGCCGCAGTTAAGCAGTAACAGGCCGCGATCGCGGCAGGCGGCGAGCGTGCGTTTTGTGAGCGCGGCGTCTGGCGCGCCGGTTGCCGTGATGAGTTCGACACCCACCATCAACCCCAGTCCGCGTACATCTCCTACCACAGGATGCCGGCCCATAACATGTGACAATTCCTGCTTCAGCACTGTACCCTGATGTGCTGCATTTTCGACCAGGCGCTCCTCACGCATCGCCTGAATGGTTGCGACCGCGGCGGCGCACGCCACGGCGTTCCCGCCATAGGTACCGCCGTGCGCGCCGGGCTTCCAGCGGTTCATCAGCGCACGCCGGGCGATGATCCCGGAGAGTGGCAGACCGGACGCGATCCCTTTGGCGATGATCATGATATCGGGTGTGATGCCGAAGTGTTCGATGGCAAAGAAGCGCCCGGTACGCCCGAAGCCACTCTGCACTTCATCGGCGATCAGCAGGATACCATAGGTATCACAGATCTGTCGCAGCCCCTGCAAAAATGAGGCAGGCGGTACGACGTACCCACCTTCGCCGAGGACCGGTTCGACCAGGATAGCCGCGACGTTCTCCGGCGTCGTCTGCGTATGGAGAAGGTGTTCGACCTGGTGCAGTGGTTCGCCGCAGCAGGCGGATGTGTGTGGGGCGGCATAGGAAATGGCTGCGCTATTGGCGCCGGCAGCGCGCGCCACGGCGCAGCGGAAGCAGGCAGCGTAGGGCGCGAAATGGATCCCGGCCGGGAGGGGCGCGACGCCTTCGCGGTACTTACCCTTGCTGCTGGTCAGTGCCAGTGCGCCGCTGGTACGGCCATGGAAGCCGCCGCTGAAGGCAATGATGTCGCTGCGACCGGTCACCTGGCGCGCCAGTTTGATTGCGCCCTCAACCGCCTCGGCGCCGCTATTGCTGAAGAAGAACCCGTCGAGTTCCGGTGGCGCGATCGCGCGGAGTTCGGCCACCAGTTCGAGCATGGGCCGATGATAGACTATATTGGCCTGGCCGTGCAGCAGAAGTCCGGCCTGTTCACGGATCGCCTGAACGACGCGCGGATGGCAATGACCTGTATTGGTCACGCCGATACCGCATGTAAAGTCAAGGTAGCGCCGGCCTTCGACATCGTACAGGTACGCACCCTCGCCGTGCTCAACAAAGATGTCGCTGTATCTGGCCCAGACGGAGGAGAGATGTTCCGCCTGTTCCAGCAGCTTCGTTGCTGTTGTTGCTGTCATTGCCTGTTCCCCTGCTTATCGATCGCTCAGGCGCGCCAGGGCGGCGCGCGCTTCACCGGCCCAGAGCGGATCATCATTCTGGCCGGCGACGGTCTCGAATGATCGAATGGCTCCATTAAGCTCGCCAAGTTGTTCTTCTGCCATTCCCTGGTAGAAACGGGCTTCCGGGTAGGTGCCACCACGACGCGCGACCGCTTCACGGAACCGGTTGGCGGCCGCCTGGAAGTTGCGCTGCGCAAAATGGACGCGGCCAAGCCAGTAGTGCGCTTCAGCAAATGCTGGTTCCAGGCGCGTGGCAGTCTCCAGGTCCGTGCGCGCGTCATTCAACCGGTCGGCGCGCACCAGCACCAGCGCGCGGCGATAGTACGGTTCAGCCAGGCGTGGGTTGACACCGATGGCTCGCCCATACGCCTCGAGCGCGCGCGCGTCATGACCCTGCTGCTCTTCAATCTTCCCCAGCAGCAGAAGCGCTTCGGCATAACGCGGTCGTTGCTCCAGCGCGCGTGTAACTTCCGCCAGCGCCGCATCTACCTGTGCCAGACCAAACTGTGCCTGCGCCAGACCAAAGTGCGCTTCGGGAAATGTGTCGCGGAGCATGAGCGCGGTCTGGTAGACGGCGACGGCGCCTGCCAGATCGCCGGTGCGAACGCGCGCTTCGCCCAGCCACAGATGTGCTTCAGGAGACCGCGGCTCGCGCTGTACAGCATTCAAGAAGTGCCCTGCCGCGATCGACCAGTCATCCGACGTGGCAGCGACGCGCCCCAGGCCGATATAGGCAGCAGCCATGGCAGAGTTCTGCTGCAATGCCGCGCGATACTGCTGTTCGGCTTCCTGGATCCGGGCACGCCGCAACGCAATATCGCCAAGCAGCACCAGCGCCTCGGGATAGACGGCGCGCCGCTGCAGCGCGGCGCGCGCCGCCTCCTCGGCGGCATCGAGGCGGTCGAGACCAAGATAGGCCAGGGCAGCGCCATAGCGCGCATCGGCATCATCAGGCGCGGCACTGATAGCGCGCTCATAGGCGCTGGCTGCCGTCGCATATTCGCGCAGATCGAGCAGCATCGCACCCATGTGCGTCAGGATCGCCGGGTCGTTTGCGCCGGCGTCCAGGGCCGCCGCGTAGTGGCGCGCAGCGGCGCGCTCGTCGGTTGCAAGTTGCGCCAGCGCAATATGCGACGGTACATGCCGCGGGCTGGCATTGACCGCCATCTCGAACTGGCGCTCGGCCGCTGCCGCATCACCGCTCGCAATCAGCAACTGCCCCAATTCGTACGAAATATCGGCGAAGGGGACCGCGCCGCGCGCCGTGTTCTGCTGGCCACGTTCCAGCGTGCTGCGCGCCGCAGCGATATTCTCAGCATCGTAATAGACCCGGCTGAGTTCAATGATTGCTGCGGCATTGTTCCTCGCCACAAGAGGCAGGAGAGCCTGTTCCGCCTCGGAGTACCCGGTTGGTCCGCTGAGACGCAGCACCCGTGCCAGCGCGAGCGACTCGCCTGCGCCGGGGCGGTGCTCAGCCAGCCAGCGCCGCTGCTCAATGGCCTCCTGCCAGCGCCCGTCTTCTTCGGCAAGCTCGGCGAGGCGTATCCGCGCCGGGAAGTAATCGGTATGACGCGCTTGAGCCGCGGCAAGCAACTGGAGCGCCTGTGCCCGATCCTGCTGCAGCAATAGCATCGCCTGGTGATATAGCGGCTCAGGACGATCGGGTGCCAGCCGTTCAGCAGTTTCGAACGCAACGCGCGCCTCGCGCTCATTGTCATTGACCAGCAGGGCGCGCCCACGCATCAACATCAGATCGGCATTGCCTGGCTGAACCTGCTCGAGCGTCTCGATCTGGCGCAACGAGTCGGTTGCCGGCGACCATGCGCGCGTCAGGCCAAACCAGATTGCAGCCAGGCCTTCTGGTGGGCGCGTACGACGCAATCGCGCCAGTTCCACCTCGACGACTGCCAGCCAGAACCGGTTGCGGCGCGCTGCCAGTTCGGCGCGCCGCGCCTGGTGCGTCGCAATGCTTCCGTCTACCAGGCGCTGTTCCGCATCGGCCGCGGCGGCGCGCTCGTTCCATTCCTGACTCAAGGTGATCGTTTCACGCAGGGCAAGCGAGACATCATTCAGCAGTGCCGTGAGTTCGGGTTCGGGCAATGGCGGAGAGACATCAAGTTCCCAGATCAGCGACCCGCGCGCATTCACGATTTGCGCAAGTTTCAGTAATGCCCGTTCGGCCTGCACGCCGGCGCGCAGGCGCGCGTTGACAATGAACCGCAGGTCGAAGGGTGCATCCACATCATCTGCCCCGGACTGGCGCGTCGCAGCGGCCAGGGTAGTCGCTGCCGGTTCAAGCCGCCCATCGAGCCGATACGCCTCGGCCAGTGCCAGTAATGGCGCAGTGGCGGGTGGCAGCAAGCGGCGTGCCTGTTCCAGCGATGTTGCGGCAGCGCCTGGCGATCCAGCGCGCAACTCTTCAAGCGCCAGGTTATAGCGCAACTCCCCGAGATCCTGCCCTTGCAGCAGCGCAATTGCCTGGTTGAATGACTCGCGCGCCACCGGGTCACCCATATCATACTGCACGGCACCGAGGCTGGTATAAAGCCGGGCCAGTTCAGCCGGGGTAGCGTCGGGCATTGCTGCAATCGCCCGGCGAAACTCGCCTGCCGACTGCTCATAGTCGCCGCGCGCCCACCAGATTGTGGCGCGGAGGGTACGTAACAGGCCGGGACGCAACGCAGGATATTGCCGTTCAAGGTCATCCAGCACGGTACTGGCGGCGCCATAGCGCCCACTGCTATAGTCGGCCAGAGCGCGGATCAGGCGCGGCAGCACCACGCGCCCGTTAAGCGGTTGCGCTGCGAGGGGATAATGAACCGGCACTGCAAAGCGACCAGTATAGCCATCCAGGCTGTTCGGCGCATAGGCGCCACTTGGCGCATAGGCAAGCTGCGGCAGCAACGTTTCGCCATCGAGCATCCCGCCGGGCGTAATGTCACCCCAGAGCAAGACATCGGCGCGGGTCGCCTGGAGAAGGGCAGACGCGTCTGCTGCACTGTCGGGAGGTGAGTCAATCTGTTGTACTGCAATATGCTGGCCGTGAGTCGTCGCCAGCACATCAGCCAGTTCAGCGGCTGCGGCGCGACCGGTGGCACCGATGTCACCATTCGGCTCACGGAACGGCGCAATCAGAACGGTGAACTCATCGGCGCGCGTATCCGGCAACAGGCGTGGCAGCGCCCAGAGTATCAGTGCTCCTACCAGCAGACCGACAGCGATGATGCGCGAACGCGGACTGGACAGCGTAAAGCGCGCCTGGCCGAGCCAGAGCGGCTCAGTCTGCACAGCGTCAGGAACTTCGATCTCCTCGCCGGAACTGCTGATCACCGTGGCGCTACGCACGCGCCTGGCGCGGCGCAACAGTGCCGACCAGATTGCATGAGCAGGTGGGGCCAGCAGTGCACGTACCGGCGGCAGTGTCAGCAGGGCGCCGATGCCGGCAAGGATCATCAAACTGGCGAGCAGCGCCTGCATGTTCTGGAGCCACTCCTACATGCGTTCAAGTACGTCGGCAATCACACTATTGAGCATATTACTATCGAGCGGCAGGAAGAGAACGCGGTACAGCGCGCCAGGCGCAGCGACGTACGGATCATCCGGCTCCACCAGCATCACGATGGGCAATTCTGGCTGATGTTCGGTCAGTTTCCGGCAGAGGTCGCGCAGGCGCGTCCCGAGCCGCGCATCTGCAATGACGAGCGCAGTCTGCGGATGGTACGCCAGCAATCGTTCGGCATCAAGCACAGTCGGTGCATCGAGCACACGCAGATTGGCGGCGATAATGATGGGCGCAAGCGACTTGCGCAGATCCTCGTCATCGGAGATGATCAGCGCCGGTGGCGGTGGCGCGCCGCGGCGGTCGTGTTCGATCGGCTGATCACTCGATGTCCGGATATCTACCGCGTAGGTACTGCCAGGTTGCTGCTTGGCATACTGCTTCATCTCAGCCGCTACCCGGCTCACCTCCTCGTGATCCGTGAAGCGGCGACGGCGGTTGGTGACGACCCCGATCGAGATGGATGTGATTGGAAAGCTACGCGGCACGCCCTGGCGGTCAATACCGCGCAGGTAGCCGCGCGCGAGGTCATCAGCGTCATACAGGCTGCGCACACGTTCATCGAAGAGTCTGATGATTGCCTGGCAGAGATCCGTCAGGCGATCGGGCACGGTCAGAATGGCGAAGTCGTCGCCGCCGATATGGCCGATAAAGTCACTCCCGGAACCAACCTTTTGCAGGACTTCACCAAGGACCTCGGCGACCAGTTTGATCAGGCGATCGCCGCGAGCCGGGCCATACGTATCGTTGAAGGCCTTGAAATTATCGAGATCGACGTACAGGAGCGCGAACGGCGCCTCGCTCTTGAGGCGATGTTTCAGTTCTTCGGTGAGCAGGATATTACCGGCCAGGCCGGTGAGCGGATTATGCACCGGCGTCTGTGCAGCGCGACGCAGGTGTGCTCGAATGCGGGCCAGTAATTCCGGAATATTGAACGGCTTGGTGACATAATCATCGGCACCGGTATCGAATCCGGTGACGACGTCCTCCGCGCTGGCGCGTGCAGTCAGGATGAGCATCGGCAGGTGAGCGGTGCGCGTATCATTGCGCAACTGGCGGATCGCCTCATAGCCATCCATCTGTGGCATCATCAGGTCGACGATCACAAGGTCGGGCACCCACTCCTGCGCCGTACGCACGAGTTGATCACCATTCTGTGTCGTCAGCACGTCATATCCCTGCGATCGTAGCACCAGCTCAAGCAGCTGGCGCACCGCCGGCTCATCATCTGCAATCAAGATGCGTTTGGGCATGCAGCACGTTGCGGATGGCAGGCCGCACATGCACGACATTCCTGTGTCGCACCGCGTACGACCCACATCATATCAGACTCGAGAACTCAGATCACCAGTTGTGCATACAAGATTTCCAGGGTCAGATCCTGCCGTACCGTGTCGTCAGAGTCGAGTGTCAGCGTTGCCGCACTCACCCCGAGGCGCACCGCCTCGTCGATCGGGATATCGTTCAACAGCGCATACACGACCGCTGCCGTCAATGCATCGCCCGCGCCGGTCGGGTCAACGACTTCAACATCAATGGCAGGCACATGGCCGCTGGAAGAAGGCGTGGCGTACACCAGCCCTTGATCCGCCATTGTCACGATTGCAATGTCAACTCCCTGGACTGCCAGGTGGCGCGCGGCCACCGTCGCCTGCGCGATATTCGCGACCGGCAGGCCCGTCAGCGCTTCGGCCTCAATCGCGTTAGGCACGATCAGGTAGAATGACCCGACCAGTGGCCGATAACGTGCCGCCGGCGCATATGCCACCGGGTCAAGTGCGACCGGTACGCCTGCCGCTTTGCAAATTGCGAGCAGGGTCTCGGCACTCTCAAAGGGCACATTCGCGTCCATGACTACCATTGGTGCGCGTTCGAGTAATGCGCGATGCGCCGTAATGAGAGCGGGCGTCAATGCAACCACGGCTTCGGTATCATCCACGCCGGTGATCAACTGGCCTTCCGGCGAGAACAGGGCGATATACGCTGGCGAGTGGTGGTCGCACACCCTGAGCACGTGGTCGGTATTCACTCCGGCACGCGCCGTCTGCTGGACGATCGTCTGGCCAAAATCATCATCGCACGCAACCGTCAACAGAATCGTCGGGTAGCCGAGGCGAGCAAGATTCTCGGCCATATTGCGCGCGCAGCCACCAACGCTGATCCGCACGTCAGCCGAATTTGATGTCCCGGCGATCACATCGCCGCGCAGGCGGCACTTGACATCAAGGCATGCCGCGCCGACAACCACCACCGGTTCGCCTGCAATATCACCGTTTGTTTCCATTGTCTGGCTTTCCAGTCGCCGGTCTGGGCCCGGCGGGTGGCAGCAGCGCTTCAGCTTCAACCGACCAGTCAGGCAGCAAGATGGCGCTTATCATTTCCGGCGAGACGTCGACCCCCTCGGCGCGCAGGGCGCGTACAATACTGCGCACACGTTCAGCCTCCGCATGGGCTTCGGCCTCGCTGGTCACGCGGATGCGCCGGGCTTCGCGTTCAGCTTCAATCTCGCGCATTCTGGTCTCGCGTTCAATTGCCGCCTCCGGGTTTGCCGAACGAAAGCGATCCTCGGGCACTTCGAAATAGTCGATATCCACACGGGTCACCACCACGCCCCAGCGATGTGTCAATTCATTCAGCCGGCGAAAGACCTCCTGCGAAATGCGCTGGCGATCCTGGTACGCCACAACTGCGCTTTTGGTTTCGCTGAAGATCACCTCGCGCACAATATCGTCAACCTCCTCACGGAGCTGGCGCGCCAGCAGTTTCTCCCAGAATGCGACATCAAGCCGCGCCTGCTCCAGCTCGCGGCCCATCTGGCGTGCGACGTCGTTCTGAATCTGGCCACGGTTGGGAATATTGCCAAGGGCAAACACCGGGCTATCAACCCTGTAGCGCAGATGAACTTCGACCGCGTCAATGCTATGTGATCCACCCGTGTTGATTTTTTCGATCTTGACGTCCTGGCTGAGTTCATAGAGTGGAATGGTCGCAACGCGTCGTTCAAGCAGGGGAATGAGCGGTGGCGCCAGCGGCGGCGTCAGGCGGTACAGCGTACCACTGTAAAAGCGCGCCACCATAATCGCGTGATCTTCAGGCACGACAACCGTGCGGCTCGAAATCCAGCGAAACACATAGAGCAACACACCGGTCCATGCCAGCGGAAAGACGACGCTGCCGACGTTACCGAGCGTGTCTCGCCCGAAGAAATACGCGGCAATCAGCGACACGAGCGCCGCGAATGCCGCCATCATGCCGATTTCGTTCCAGTTACCGTTCAACGCAATGATCAGGCTGACCGCCATAATCACGACGGAGAGGAAGGTTACCACATCACTCTGGGGAACGCTGAGATAGATGACAATCAACGAGACGAACATCAACCCCAGCACCAGCGATGCCGCGGCATACCTGGCAGACTGATCGCTGCGTACGGCGCTTTGCTTTGATGCCATCTATCTACACCTCCAGCAATACTTTCAGCCGCCCTGTCGCCGCGGCAAATGCTCGCAAGCCATCGCGCAGCGGAAAGCGCGCAGCTATCAGTGGGGCCGTGGCAACCAGCCCGCCATCAAGCGCGCGCAGCGCCGCAGCAAATGGGCCGCAACGCGAGCCGACCAGGCGGATTTCGTCAACCACCAGCATCGTCATATCGAGTGCTGACTCGGCGGCAAACGTACTTTTCATCACAAGGTAGCCGCGCGGTCGTACTAACCGGCGAGCGGCGGCAAGGCCGGTCGGGTGGCCGCTACACTCAACCACCACATCGAACGGCGCAAGGTGTGCCTCATCCAGACCATGACCATGCACCGCGGCGATCGCAAGATCGCCCAGAAACTCCCAGCGCTCCGGGTGCCGCCCGACGACCGTCACATCACATCCTGGCAGGCGCAGCACCTGCGCACACAGCAAGCCGAGCTTGCCATCACCCACGACTGCAACCCGGTCGGTTGGATGGATATGCAATTGCTGCAGGATCTCGAATGCTGCCGCAACCGGCTCGGTGAAGACCGCCACCGCGTCGGGCATGCGATCAGGGACGGCATGCAGGCATGCGA
>Ga0272446_1006801_pt1 | contig 11705 bp, 9 predicted proteins | sample YNPCB0061_FD_194587 | JGI IMG/M metagenome (GOLD analysis project Ga0272446, IMG submission 194587) | Hot spring microbial mat communities from Yellowstone National Park, WY, United States - YNP-CB-006-1 | ecosystem: Environmental > Aquatic > Thermal springs > Hot (42-90C) > Sediment | place...
ATAGCTAAAACCTCCCATTGGACATCTTGCGGTAGTTGTGTCCAAGCTTCTGTGTTAGTAATAATTTTTCCAGTTTCTGTATTCCATTTTACTCCCACAAAGGGAAACTGTATCTTTTCTTTAAAAGATAGTAAACTCATAATCTTTCTTAATTAAATAACAAACAAAAGTGATTATAATTTAATAATTACCAAATTTTTACAGGATTTTGATTATCTAAAAACTCATTAACCTCCCATTTGTTTAAGATAATTATTCATTGCTTCTATGGATTCTTTTGTAGCAATTTCAGCATGTATTTCTATTTTAATGATTTCATCAACCACTTTATCGCCGGATTCCAATTCCATTTGCCACAAAAGTCCAAAATCTTTACGATTAATTTCTCCATTAATTTCAAAACCTATTCGAGGTTGACCGAACATATCTTTTGGTAAGAAATTAACAATTTTGCCTTCAAGACTAATAGGTTTTGTTATTCCTTTAATAGTTAAATTACCATTTAGTTTGAAAGAGCGAAAAGGGCGCCATTGAACAGATGTGGAACGAAATTCTATGAATGGATATTTTTCAGTATCAAAAAAATCAGGTGACTTTAAATGAGCATCTCGGGCTAACATATCCGTTTCCACACTGTTTACATTGACAGATGCTATTATTTCCATGCTCGTAAAATCAGGTGATGAACCTTTGAATTCCGCTTGAAACTCTTTAAACTTACCTACCACTTCCGATATTCCCATGTGCAATACACGAAATTTTACACTTGTATGGTAATTATCTACTACCCAGTTTGTAATTTTAGGAAAGTTCCCTGCTCGTTGTTCTCTAACTCTTTGCAATAAATCTAAATTACCATTTTGCTGGCTTTGACCATTAGAACCACCAATACCAAAAATCGATAACAATTTTTTAATTATACTCATATACCTATTAATAATTTAAAACTTCTTCTACTGTTAGTTAATTTGCTTTGTTATGTATACCGAATGGGTCAGCAAAATTACTGATTTTTTTTTATATTTTTTTATTTTTTTATTTTTTTTATTTTTTTTATGCTGTATTCTACGATATAAATCACTAACTTGCATTGCTTTATGATAATAATGTACAACAGAGTTACCAATCAACTTCTTGATAAAATTATAAGTATTGTTGGGAATAATGAAGTGATCATTGATGAACGAATAAAGGAATATGCTCATGATATGACTGAGGACTACAATTTTCCGCCGGAGGTAGTTGTAAAGCCACAAAACACCTCTCAAATATCAGAGATATTAAAATTAGCCAATGAAGAAAAAATTCCTGTTACGCCGATAGGTGCTAGAACGGGATTAAGTGGTGGAATGCTATGTGTTTATGGTGGCATTGGTTTAAGTTTAGAAAAACTCAATCAAATTATCGAAATTGATAATGATAATTTACAGGCAACCGTTGAGCCGGGAGTAATCACGCAATTTCTTCAAAATGAAGTAGAAAAATTGGGGCTCTATTATCCCCCTGACCCTTCTTCAAAAGGTTCTTGTTTTATTGGCGGAAATGTAGCAGAAAATGCCGGCGGCTTACACGCAGTGAAATACGGCACTACCAAAGATTATATTTTGAACTTAGAAGTGGTTCTACCCAATGGGGAGATTATTCAAACCGGTGCGAATACCCTCAAAAATTCAACCGGTTACCACCTCACTCAATTATTGGTGGGAAGTGAAGGTACTCTCGGTATCATTACCAAAATTACTTTAAAATTAATTCCATTGCCCAAATACCGATTATTATTGAAAGCTAATTTTACCTCTCCTTATGACGCTTGTAAAGCGGTTTCTCAAATTTTTCAAAATAATGTTCTACCCTCGGCACTCGAATTCATGGAAAAAGACGCAATAGATTTTGGTCAAAAATATTTACATTCATTGATAGAGGACACCCAAAACATTGGTGCTCAACTTTTGATAGAAGTAGATGGCAATCATTTAGATAATCTTTATCAAGATATTGAAAAAATTTATGAAGTTTTACTAAAATTTAATTTATTGGGTGAGCCCATTTTAGCAGATACTTATGAAAAACAAGAAGAAATTTGGAAATTAAGAAGGTGCTTAGGACACGCTGTCAAGGGAACTACCATTTACAAGGAAGAAGATACCGTAGTTCCAAGAGCAAAATTAGCAGATTTATTAGCATTTGTAAAAAATATAGGAAAAGAATACGGTTTCCAATCTGTTTGTTATGGGCATGCTGGCGATGGAAATTTGCATGTGAATATTATCAAAAATGATTTAGATGATAAAACTTGGAAAGAAACTATTCCTTTTTATGCAATTCCTAAAATATTTGAATTTACTAAAAAATTAGGTGGCACTATCTCCGGCGAGCACGGCATCGGTTGGGTACAAAAAAATTATATGCCTATTATGTTCAATAAAACTCATTTGGATTTATTTAAAGGTATCAAAAGATTATTCGACCCTAATCACATCTTAAATCCCGGAAAAATTTTACCCAATTGATGTTAGCATTGTATTGTTCTAAATTTTTTGATTGAATAAATAAATAATTGATGAAAAATTAGTAATTTTTTGTTTAAATTATGAATACAAAAAAATATTTTGGCATGATCTTTGTTTTAATCAATTAATGTAATTCTTGAACAATGATAAACAAATATTACATCAAAGAAGGTTTTGAAGAAAAAGGTCCTTTGACAGTTGAAGAATTAAAAAAATTGGGAGTCCAAAAAACAACGTTAGTTAGGCAGCAAGATAGCCCGCAATGGTTTCAATCGCAAGACGTACCTGAATTACAAATACTTTTTAAAAGAAAAAGGTCTGTTTTAAAAGTCATAGGTATTTTTTTATTAGTGGTTATCATTTTAGGTATTTTTTTCATATTTTTTGATAATTATAACAGACCTAATCCACCCTATTATTCCATGGTTGAAGATAATTATTTACCTCCTCCACCTCCCATTCATTTTCAAGTGAGCCAACACAAAAAAAATTTATTTAGAGAACTTTTTAAAGATTGTAATTTAAGTGGTGAAAAAAAACAACTGGTTACTGCTTGTGATTATACCAATTCGTATTTACGAAATAAGGCATTAAGTATAGTTTCCAATTCACCTGGTGAATTTAATCTCGGACAAGTCTGTGATATTTTTGATTATTGTAAAAATAATTGGTCTTATGTAAATGACCCAGCCGTCATCGAGTATGTAGAATATGCTTCTACTACTCTTCAAAATGGACTTAATGGTGATTGTGATGATTATGCAGTTTTGGTTTGTTCAATGATATTAGCAATTGGTGGGGAAGCAAGAATCAATTATGCTTATGATGCTAATGCAGGACATGCTTTTACCGAGGTTAATATAGGTGATACCGATATCTACTCTGTTCAAAATTACATAAGTAAAAGATACAAAATGGTTTATGATTATGAGGGTATTAAATATCGAACCGACTCTAATGGAAATAAATGGTTAAATTTAGATTGGTTTTCTGAATATCCTGGTGGTAAATACTTTAATTACAGTTATGGAACAACCTTTTATATTTTACAAAAATTTTGCGAAAACTTTTAACAAATTACAATATGGAAAATCATGAAATAATCATTTTTAGTAATCGATTGGGAAGTGTAAGCGATAAAAGATTGATTTTAAATAAAAAAAATGGAAGTGAATATATATTTTTAAATGCAATTGGCTCTATTGGATTATATCACGTTAAAAATTATGCTTTATCCATTGTATTTTTTTTGCTTGCATTGCTAGATTTGGCATTTCTAATGATAGCAATAAAATATGATCCTCCCGCATTATTTGTGTTAATTTTAATTTTTATTTTACCTTTAATGATCTACCTGGGAGTTATTCACATTATAGGATATTACAAGATAGCTATCAATGTAAGAGGTTATAACAACCATATTAAGGTAAAGAATGGTCAACAACATGAAGCTAAAGTATTTGTTGATGCTGTAAGTAGTACTATTCTAAAAAATCAATAGAATTAAGTACTTTCCTTTGTTTTTTACTTTACCCAACTAGGTTTTGAAAAAAAGGTTTTTCATAAGATAAAAAGAAGATAAAAATATCGAACTTTTTAAGCACAACGAAAAATTTTCTGTAAATTTGCATTCTAATATTAGAATGAAAAATATACGCAATTTTTGTATCATTGCCCATATAGATCATGGTAAAAGTACCTTAGCAGACAGGCTTTTAGAGTTTACAAATACAATTTCTAAAAGAGAAATGATGAATCAGGTACTTGATGACATGGATTTAGAGAGAGAAAAGGGCATTACTATCAAAAGCCATGCGATACAAATGAACTATACTCAAAATGGAGAGGAATATATTTTGAATTTAATTGATACACCGGGACACGTAGATTTTTCTTACGAAGTATCCCGTGCAATTGCAGCTTGTGAAGGAGCTTTATTAATAGTAGATGCTTCACAAGGCATTGAAGCTCAAACGATTTCCAATTTATATTTGGCTTTAGATAGCAATTTAACTATCATACCTGTTCTCAATAAAATTGATTTACCTAATGCAATGATTGAAGAAGTATCTGACCAAGTAGTAGATTTGACGGGTTGTGATAGAGAAGAAATTATTTTAGCAAGTGCGAAAGATGGTATTGGTATTGAAGAAATTTTAAAAGCGATAGTAGAGCGAATACCTTCCCCAAAAGGAAATCCTGATGCCCCTTTAAAAGCATTAATTTTTGACTCAGTTTATAACTCATTTCGTGGAACGATTACTTATTTTCGTGTATTTGATGGCATAATCAAAAAAGGTCAAAAATTAAAGTTTATGGCTACGGGTGCCGTTTATCATGCAGATGAAGTCGGTATCCTGAAATTAGAGAAAGAACCAAGAGAATTTATCGGTACAGGAGATGTAGGATATCTCATTACAGGTATAAAAGAAGTAAGCGAGGTGAAAGTAGGGGATACGATTACAAGCGCTGAAAATCCCGCATTAGAACCTGTAAAAGGTTTTCAAGAAGTAAAACCGATGGTTTTTGCAGGTATTTATCCTATTGATACACAAGATTTTGAAGACCTGAGAACTTCCTTAGAAAAATTAAAACTCAATGACGCTTCATTAGTTTTTGAACCGGAAACTTCTGCAGCCTTAGGGTTTGGTTTTAGAACCGGTTTCTTAGGTTTGCTTCATCTCGAAATCATTCAAGAAAGATTGGAAAGAGAGTTCAATATGTCGGTTATTACCACCGTTCCCAGTGTTAGTTACATAGCAGAACTTACTAATCATCAAAGAATTCCCGTAAATAGCCCCGCAGATTTACCCAATCCTAACGTTCTAAAACATTTAGAAGAACCTTTCATTAAAGCCCAAATTATTACGAAATCTGAATTTATAGGTGCTTTGATTAAACTTTGTATGGATAGAAGAGGGGTTTTCATTAACCAAAATTACTTAACAACAGACCGTGTAGAACTGGTTTTTGAATTGCCTTTGGCAGAAGTCGTCTTTGATTTTTACGATAAATTAAAATCCATTTCAAAAGGATATGCTTCCTTTGATTACGATTTTATAGGTTATCGACAATCTAATTTAGTGAAAATGGATATTTTGTTAAATGGAGACCCTGTTGATGCACTTTCCGCTATTATTCATAGAGATAAAGCTTATGATTGGGGTAAAAAATTATGCCAAAAATTAAAAGAACTCATTCCTAAGCACCAATTCGAAATTGCTATCCAAGCAAGTATAGGTTCTAAAGTGATAGCAAGAGAAACGGTCAAAGCGCTTCGTAAAGATGTAACTGCCAAATGTTATGGTGGAGATATAAGCCGTAAAAGAAAATTGATTGAAAAGCAAAAAGAAGGTAAAAAACGTATGAGGCAAGTGGGTAATGTAGAAGTTCCGCAATCTGCTTTTATGGCAGTGCTTAAATTGGATTCCTAAATTTGTTTCTATCATTTTACAACTATCTTCTTAACCAATTATTATGCTAAATCGCTCAATTTTAATAAATTAAATTAACAATTTTTGAATGTCTTTGACTAGGTACAAAGTTTTTAGTAGTGATTTTTTAAACCAATTTTTATTAAACTTTTTCCTAATTTTTTGTTTATTTTATACCCTAAGTCACGGGCAAATTAAAGATGATAGTTCAACGATTGTATTAAAAGATACATCGGCATTTTCTGACAGTCTTTTAAAAGCTAAACAGGATTCCCTAAAATCTGTTTTTTTGGATTCCTTAAAAAAGAAAAGTGATTTAGAATCACCCTTAAAATATTCCGCTAAGGATTCGATTGTTTTTGATGTAAAAGAAAGAATTTTATATTTGTATAATGAGGCTACTTTAAAGTATCAAACGATGGATTTAAAAGCCCATAAAATTTGGGTGAATTGGAAAGAAAATTTGATTTACGCTGAAGGTATTTGGGACTCTACAATGAATCAAGGGGAAGGAGGTTGGAAAGAAACGCCAGTTTTTAAAGATAATGAGGATACTTACTACGCAGAAAAAATGAAGTATAACTTCAAAACCAAGAAAGGCAGTATTTTGCAAGCAAAAACCAATCAAGAGGGTGATGTTTTAATCGGTGACTCTATACGTGTGAATCCGGATAAATCTTTTTTTATAAAAGATGGTAAATTTACCACTTGTGACCATGACCCACCGCATTTTTATATTCAATCTTCCAAATTAAAAGTTATTCCTAATAGCAAAATTATTTCGGGACCCCTTTTTATGGTGGTAGAAAAATTACCCATTCCGGTTATTATTCCTTTTGGATATTTTCCTTTAAACAAAAAACGTACATCAGGAATTATATTTCCCCAATACGGTGAAAGTGAAAGATTAGGTTTCTTTTTTCAAAGAATGGGCTATTATTGGGCATTTAGTCAATATGCTGATGTTTTCTTTAAAGCGGACATTTATACCAAAGGAAGTTGGCAACTCGGTTTTGAAACCAATTATAACAAAAGATATGTCATGAAAGGTAGAATTGATTTTAATCGTTTTAGAGAAGTCAATGGGGACCCATTAGACCCTGATTATTCTCGTTCTAACCTGACTAAATTAACCTGGCAACATACTCAAACCATGGGTCCTTTTGCTACCATGAATGCTAATGTGAATTATACTACCAATAATTATTTTCGCAGAGCTACATTTTTTAATCCTACCAATATTTTTAACAATACAGTTCAATCCTCTGTTAATTTTTCAAAAATTTTTCCTAATACACCATGGAGTTTAACAGCAGCCGCAAATGCTATTCAATATGTGGACCAACAAAAAGTAGATTTACAGTTTCCAACGGTTAATATCAATAGAGCAAGAACTTTTCCATTTAAAAGAAAAAATAAAATCGGAGATTCTAAATGGTATGAACAAATTGGTTTAGATTACAATACTTCTTTAATCAACCGCATTAATACTTACGATTCATTACTTTTTCGTCCTGAAATTTGGAAAGAAATGAACAACGGTGTAAAACAAACAGCAGCTGTTTCAACAGGTTTTTCTTTATTTAAATATATCAGAATCAATCCGAGTATTAATTATAACGAATATTGGTATGCAAAAACTATTCGTAAACAATTTGTTGAAAGAGACGTTTCTGATACGATTGTAGTAAAACCCGTGAATGATTTCAAAGCTACCCGAGATTACTCTTTTAATACTTCCATGACCACCAACTTGTATGGAATTTTTGGTTTCCCCAAACTTCGTTTCCGCCATACCCTTAGACCGAATATCAGTTTTGTTTATAGACCTGATTTTGCAGAACCTAAATATAAAAATTATCAAACAGTTCAAATTAATCGTTCAGGAGAACAAGCCACTTACTCAATTTTTGAACAATCGGTACTCGGAGGTCCGCCCTCTGGAAAACAACAATTAATTACTTTCGGGCTTGCTAACGTTTTAGAAATGAAAATCCCTCCTGCAAAAAATGATACCTCAGCAAAAAAAGATGCTCGTAAATATATTATTATCGATAATTTCGGTTTCAATGCAAGCTATAATAGAGCCGCAGATTCCCTCAGATGGAGTAACTTAACGTTTAATCTTAGAAATAATATCCTTGATAACAAAATTAATATCAACGTTAATTCTACCCTTGACCCCTACCATTTTGTTCCCAAAGGAAACGGTTTTGTTAGAGTGAATACTTTTTATTTTGATGAAAAAAAGAAACTCGGTAGATTTACCAACTGGAATGTTTCTATTGGCACTTCTATTCAATCTAAAAACCAAAAACCTTCAAAAATTTCACAAAAAATTACTAAAAAACGTGATACTGATAGCCTTTATAAACAATATGCCGTTTTTAAAATACCTATGAATTTAAACCTGAGTTATAACCTGAATTATGATAGACCTTTTCATGATTATGTAATTACTCAAACCCTCCGAGCGGATGGAAATATTCAATTTACACCGAAATGGGGGATTAATATCAATACCGGTTATGATTTAGTGAAAAAAAAGATGGCATATACGAATGTTTCCATTACAAGAGATTTACATTGTTGGGAACTAAGATTTAATTGGATACCTTTCGGGCAGTTCAAAAGTTATAACATGACGATTAACGTCAAATCACAAACATTGCAAGATTTACGTTTACAAAAACGGAGAGTATGGCAAGATAATTTTTAAAATTTAGGTTAAAAATTAGGGCGTGCCCCTTGCACTTCGTGCTTCGGGTCGGGGTGAACCTCCTACAAAATAATTTATTTTTACATCATCGATAGCGAATAAAAAACTCGTACTTTTGTAACTTTAAAAAAATTATGAGTTTATTAGTTGTGGGTTCTGTAGCATTCGATGCAATCGAAACACCTTTTGCTAAAACAGACAAAATTATAGGAGGAGCTGCTACTTACATTTGTCTTTCCGCATCATCATTTGTAGATAAAATCCATTTGGTTTCCGTTGTGGGAGGAGATTTTCCTAAAGATACCTTAGAACTTTTTCAAAAAAAAGGAATTGATTTGACTGGTTTAGAAATAAAACAAAATCAAAAATCATTTTTTTGGTCTGGTAAATACCATAAAGATTTAAATTCAAGAGATACCCTATTAACAGAATTGAATGTTTTAGGAGATTTTCAACCAAAAGTACCTGAGAAATATCAAGACTGTGAATTTTTGATGTTAGGTAATTTAACACCTGATATTCAGCGTTCCGTTATTCAGCAATTAAAAACACGTCCTAAGTTGGTTGTCATGGATACGATGAATTTTTGGATGGACGTTGCGTGGGATAGTTTGTTAGAAACTCTCAAATTAGTAGATGTTTTAACCATTAATGATGAAGAAGCAAGGCAGTTATCAGGAGAATTTTCTTTATATAAAGCTGCTTTAAAAATTCAAAGCATGGGACCGCGTTTTGTTATTATAAAAAAAGGCGAGCATGGAGCTTTAATTTTTCATGAAGAGGAATACTTTTTTTGCCCTGCTTATTTATCTATTGATGTGATTGACCCTACCGGTGCAGGCGATACTTTTGCAGGCGGTTTTATTGGTTACCTCTATCAACTTTCTAAACAACGTTACATCACTTTTGAAGATATGAAAGCAGCTCTAGTTTTTGGTTCCGTAATGGCAAGTTTTTGTGTTGAACACCTCGGACCCGCAGGTCTTTATGAAATTAAATTAAAAGATATCCATCATCGATTTGATTTATTTAGAAAAATGGTTACTATATAAAAAATTTTTTTCAACTAATTTCATAAACGCTTAGAAAGTTTGTAACTTTTATTCTCATTTTACGTAAAACGTATAAAATGTAAACTAAGCGTTATGATTTTCTTATTTTGTTATCCGTCCTTGCTGTTATTATATTTCGCGAATTTGAATGAAAAATATTCATTAGCTTATTTTCTTGCACTTAGCTCACCAGTTTTCTTTTCAATCGGCAAGAAATATATGACGCGTTATGAATTGTACAATAAATCCAGTTTTAAGTCAGATATTAGCATTGAAGAATTTTACCAAACTTTATTAACTTTTTACTCCAAAAATTACAAATCTATAAAACGGGAAAATAATACGATTTTTATACTAACCCAATCATCTTTTTGGAGTTTGGGAGAAATTATTAAAATAAAAGCAATTAATGAAGTGTACTTTGTGGATAGTCAATTTCCGTCTTTCATTGAGTTTCTTTTTCCAGACGTAACGGGTATACATCACAAAAATGTTAAAAAAATTGAAAAACTATTTTTTTTACAAAATTCAACAACTTTGGTCGAAAAGTTGCGTAATAACACATTAAATTTGCAATCTTAATTTTTTTAAAATATCATGAAAAAATTTAGTTATTTATTACTTTTGGCTTTTATTGGGATATGGATAACATCCTGTACACCAGAGGACGCGCCTACACCAACCAAAACTTTAATGAGAGGAAATTGGGAGTTGGTGGAAGCAACCGACACAACAGGGGATATTACTCGAAAAGTAGCTTTTCCCATAACCGTTTTGAGTCTAGCTGATGATGATGGTATGACGGGTACTTTTGGTCCTATGTTTACCAGAATTGTTTACGGTGGTTCTAAATGGATTGAAGCATCAGCTAAATTCGACCAAGTTTGGGATTACGCAAACTTCCAATTTAACAACGGTGATTATTGGGTAGGAAAAGATGTGCAACCAAGATTTACCGTTGAAGGTAGGCTAAAAGCTACTACTGCTATTGGTGGTTCTGCTTTTACCGATTTATTAAGTATTCTTGGAGTAAATTCTCAATGGTTCGACCATACCATTTATCATAAATTCCGAAATGTTAAAGTTGATTTTGCTGATAATAATAATCTAATGACTTGGACTTTTGATGACCAAACCGTAGGAGAATACAATAAAAAAGATACAGATGGTAATTATATTCTGTGGAGAGGATGGCCTGTTGAAAATTTTTTAAGGTCTAAATTTGTTTTTAGAAAGAGAACGCAAGGTATTGTGGACTTAGTAAAAAATGCAAAATAGTTTTCATATAGCATTGAAATTTTAATTGAGAGGGAGGCTATGTTTATGTAGCCTCTTTTTAATTTCAGAACTTATTTTTATGTGTTCATAAATTACCTTATATTTGCAATATCAATCAATTAAAAAGTTATTATATGAATATATCATCACAAAATTTGGTTTCATTATTTGAATTTATCCATGAAAAAGAACGAGGTTTTCCTTATGCCAGTGGAGAATTATCTCAATTATTGAGAGGGATTGGATTAGCTAGCAAAATTATTAATAGAGAAGTAAGAATAGCGGGTTTGTCTAATATTCTTGGTTCAACCGGTTATTATAATGTACAAGGTGAAGAAGTAAAAAAATTAGATGAATTTGCTAATGAAATTATGATTAAATCATTAAATTCAACGCAATCTATTGCGTTAATGGCATCAGAAGAAAATGAAGATGTTATTCCCTCCAATCCTAATGCGAAATACGTAATTTTATTTGATCCATTAGACGGCTCTTCCAATATAGATGTCAATATCAATATCGGTACGATATTTTCCATTTATAGAAAAATTTCTGAATCACCATGTTTAGAGGACTGTTTACAATCGGGCTTAAAGCAAGTCGCAGCGGGATATGTGATATATGGATCTAGTACGATGTTGGTTTATACAACGGGAGCAGGGGTAAATGGTTTTACTTTAGAACCGTCTATTGGTGAATACTTTCTTTCTCA
>Ga0272446_1006803_pt1 | contig 11705 bp, 5 predicted proteins | sample YNPCB0061_FD_194587 | JGI IMG/M metagenome (GOLD analysis project Ga0272446, IMG submission 194587) | Hot spring microbial mat communities from Yellowstone National Park, WY, United States - YNP-CB-006-1 | ecosystem: Environmental > Aquatic > Thermal springs > Hot (42-90C) > Sediment | place...
CGATCGAAGAGCATCAGTAGAGCTGGCAACACGGTGAAGCAGGCCAGGGCACACAGCAGCACGCCACAACCCGCAATCCAGCCTAGTTCGGCAACCGCCTTGAAGTCGGCAAAGCGAGCCGCGAAAAAGGCCAGCGCCAGGGTGCTGGCCGCCGTGAGATTGCCGATGGCGACGTGCGTGGTGGTGTGCAGCAAAGCCGATCGGACATCCATCCCCTGCCCACGCGCTTGTTCGTAGCGCATGACCCACAACACGCCGTAGTCGCCCATACCGATGAGCAGGACGGCGAAGGTGGCTGACAGGATGTTGAGATGCCCCACGGTGAGGGTCAGCCAGCCGAAGGCCCACGCCGTTCCGATGAGCAGCGTGGCCACGGTCAGCAGAGGGTAAGCGATGCCGCGATAGACGAGCAAAAAGAGCAGCGAAACGCCGACTAGAGCGATGTAGGAAGCTAACTTCGTGTCGGTCTCGGCTGCGACCATCTCGTCGGTCTCGAGTACTGGCAGGCCGGTCAGTCCCAGGCGAAGTTGCGGAAAGTCGCTGCCCACCTGTGCCAGTATCTCGCGGGCCTTGGCAACGCTGCGCAGGGCTGCTGTGAACGACCCGGCTTCCTTGACCGGCCGAACGAGCAAGAACGCCAGCTTGCCATCGGCGGAGAAAAAGTAGTGTGGCTCGGCCAGCATTTGTTCCTGTTCTCCCTGCTGGCCCATGAGGTTCGCCCAAGGACTGCTATAGCCGTGTTCGTCCTCGATACTTTGGCGTGCGGCTTTGCCAACAGCAACCAGTTGCCGGAAAAAGCGTTCGTCGCTTCCCGAAATTGGCTGGCCGGGCACTTGCACTTGCAATCGCTGTCGGGCCTCGACCAGCAGGCGCTGCAAACCCAGAGCTCGCCAGCCGAACTGCCCAAAGTGCAGCAACGGCTGCAAATCGCCCAGATAGTCGCGATGAATGGCCTGGATCTGCTCGAATGGTGCTAGCAGTAAGGCGCGATTGCGCAAGTGACGGAGATCGACCTTGTAGAACAGGCGGTCGAACAATGCTGGTTCGCCTTCCAGGCGTGCGGCCAGTTGGTCGAGAGCCAGACGCATGCTGGCTCGATCCTCTCCCTCGACGATGACCACGATGTCGTCATCGTCGCCAAACTCCTTCAGATAGGCTAACCAGCGTCGTTGACAGTCCTTGTGGGCACTAATCAGATCGTTACGTGAAGTGTGATAGGACAGACAGAATGCGCCTAGCGCGCAGGAAACGCCGCACAACACCACCGCGAGGGCTAAGACAACGCGAGGGTGGTTGCAAACGGTGCTGACCAGAGCAATCAGCAGGTGCTGGACGCGAGTCCGTTTAGGGGTAATCTCGGACATCCTGTCCTCCCGAGCAATGGCGAGTCGGTCTCGTCGCGACCGACAAGTTGGGCGATTGTAGAGGATTGCGGTCAGAAAGTGCAAGGGGAGCCAGATGTCCAGGCACCTGACGGAAGGGATTCTCGTTTCTCTTTGCCGTCTGCCCCCCTGTCCAGCCAACCGAGAAACCCGACAATCTTCACCAGGAACGCTCAGGCCAATCGGAAAGGATTTGCTCCGTGTCTGAAACGCATCGTCGCCACCGCCAAGGTGCTTCGCAAGACTCTACGTCACGAACCCTCCATCGCCTGGCTACTGGACAACCAGGATTCGGTCAGTCATTACTTCCATCAACCTCGCCCTCGAAGGCGAACTGTAAATCCGCATTTTTCTATCCGGAGAAGCTGCAATGACGCACTATCGCATGGGCATGGTCGGCCTGGGAGTCATGGGCCAGAGTTTGGTACTAAACATGGCAGACCACGGCTACTCGGTGGCCGGCTACGATAAGGATCCTGCCAAGGGCAAGGCTTTGCTCGAGGTCGGCGCGGGGAAAGCGGTCGGCTTCGGGGCCACGGTGACCGAGTTCGTGGCGATGCTCGAAAAGCCCCGAGCCATTCTGCTGTTGGTGGCTCCCGCGCGCATCGTCGATGCTGTCCTCGATGACCTCTTGCCCCACGTCGAGCCGGGCGATCTGATCATCGACGCGGGCAACTCCTACTACAAGGACACCGACGCACGTGGCAAGCGATGTGCGGACAAAGGAGTCCATTTCTTCGGTATGGGCATCTCTGGCGGCGAGGCCGGGGCGCGGCACGGCCCCGCCATGATGCCGGGCGGCCCTAAAGAATCCTGGGAACGCGTGCGGCCCGTTTTGGAATCCATCGCCGCCAAGGTCAATGGCGATCCCTGCGTCGCCTGGGTCGGCAACGGCTCCGCCGGGCACTACGTCAAGATGGTTCACAACGGCATCGAATACGGCATCATGCAACTGATTGCCGAAGTCTACGACATCTTCCGCCGCGGCGTAGGGCTGTCCAACGAAGAATTGCACCAGATCTTTTCTGACTGGAACCGAGGGCCGCTCGAATCCTTCCTCATCGAAATCACTGCCCAGATCTTCAAGAAACGCGATGACCGTGGCGGCGATGGCTATCTACTCGACAAGGTCAAGGACGTGGCTCGCCAGAAGGGCACCGGCAAGTGGACTTCGCAGGATGCTCTTGATCTGCAAGTACCCGTTCCCACCATTGATCTAGCGGTCAACGCTCGCGACCTGTCCGGCATGATCGACGAACGAACTGCTGTCCACAAGGTACTCGGCTCTCCCATCGCCGTTTATGCGGGCGACCGGGCTGGTTTCATCCAACAGGTGGGCCAGGCTCTACAATCGGCCATCCTCCTTACCTATGCCCAGGGCTTCGACTTGCTCCGCGTCGCCTCACGCGAGTACAAGTACGATCTGAACTTGGCCACTGTCGCTCGCATCTGGCGTGGCGGCTGCATCATTCGCGCTCGTCTACTCGAGGACATTCGTGCGGCTTACCTGGCCCAGCCCGACTTGCCCAGCATACTGGTCGCTCCTAGTATCGCCGCTGTTGTTCGTGAGACGCATCCGGCTCTGCGACAGACCATCCGTACCGCTGTCGAGATGGGCATTCCGGTCGGCTGCCTGTCGGGATCGCTGGCCTATCTCGATAGCCTGCGTAGCGGTTCGCTGCCAACCAATCTCACTCAGGCCCAACGCGACTTCTTCGGCGCACACACCTACGAACGCATCGACTCCCCTGGTACGGTTCACAGCCATTGGGATCAGCCCTGAGCGAGCGAGTGGCAGTACGCCGATCCCTTCAACGGCCAGTGTCCTCCTCGACGAGGGCACTGGCTTTTCAGGTTTTTCTCACCTCAGCTTTTTGCTGTTCAGCAGATACTGTCCGTGAAGGACGCGGCAAAGAGTGCCATCAAGGGCCCGCCCCTGAGGTGTCCGGCCTTGTGGTTGCGCCAGAGTGACCTGTCGCCGCTAGCCGTTGCCTTCCGAGCCGGCACCAGGAGGGGATTTGCCGTCTTGTTGGAGGTATTGCTCGACCTTTTTGTGCAGGGTGTTGCGATTGATGCCGAGCCGATGAGCGGCCTTGACCTGAACGCCGCCGCATTCCTGCAACACCTGCTCGATCAACTCGCGTTCGACCGCCTCGACAATGCGTTTGTTGAGAGTGCTGTCGGGAAGCGACTGAATACCTAGTTGCACCAGTTGCTGGATCAGGCTGGGCAGGTCGCCACTGCGGGCGCGAGCAGGTCGCCAACGCTGCTCCGTTCGGCCGGGCGGGGCCAGCAAGGCGGGAGTCAGCGGTTGACCGGGAGCCAAGACGACGGCTCGTTCCATGTAGTTTTCCAGTTCGCGGACATTGCCGGGCCAATCATAGCTGCACAGTGTCTGAATCATCGCGTCGGTCAGGCGTGGCGGATCGACGCGATGCTCTGCGGCAAGGCGTTCGAGAAAATAGCGTGCCAGAGAAGGGATGTCCTCGCGACGCTCTCGCAGTGGCGGCAGATAGATGGGCCAGACGTTCAAGCGGTAATACAGATCGTCGCGAAAGCGGCCGGCGGCGATCTCGTCGGTCAGCAATTGATTGGTCGCGGCAACCACTCGCGTATCGACGCGGACCGTCCGGCTCTCCCCAACGCGTTCAAACTCCTTCTCTTGCAAGACGCGCAGCAACTTGACCTGCAACTTGGCACTCATGCTGTTGATTTCGTCGAGGAAGATCGTGCCGCCGTGAGCCGCCTCGAAGCGTCCAGTCTTGTTGTCGATGGCCCCGGTGAAGGCTCCTTTGACGTGTCCGAACAGTTCGCTTTCCAGCAGGCTTTCGGCCAAGGCTCCACAGTTGACCCGCACATAGGGGCCGCTGGCCCGATTGCTCAACTTGTGGATGGCTCGCGCCACCATCTCCTTGCCGGTGCCGGTTTCTCCGATCAACAGCACCGTTGTCGGTGTGCGAGCAACCAGTCGGGTCAGGCGATAGACCTCGCGCATAGCGGCTGAGGTGCCGACGATGCCGGGCAGTTCCGCTTCCAGTTCATTGACCTGCAATCGATCGCCCATACTTGCCGATGGAGGGTAGCGTGTCTTGGAGATCATCAAGTTCGTGCTTTTGAGGTCGCTGCCAACAAAGCAGCGAGACGGTCGGCGGCCAGACGTGGTTCTTCTAGGAGTACCGTGCCCATTTCAGTGCGGATGAAGTCGAACAAGTCGTCGCCCGTCCAGCCCAGTTCGCGCAATGCCTGGCCGATGCGTTCGTGGCACTTGCGGTTGATGGCATCCAGGCGACGGGTGACGTTGCCTTCGTGGATGCCCAGGTGTTTGGCCACCTCGCGTTGCGAAAGCTGGTAGCGAACTCGCAGACCCAGCAGCAGGATTTCCGAGTCGCTCAGTTCGGCCAACCAGTCGCGAGCGGCAGCGCGGAAATGTTCGTGCCAATGAGCGGCGGCCTGTTCGGGCTGGTAGGTATCGACCGCTCCGATGTCCTCGTCGGGCAAGGCGATTTCGTCGGTGGTTTGTTTCAGTTGTGTGACGATCTTGTTGCGAAAAACCCGGATCAACCACGGCACCAAAGGGCGTTTGCCGTCGTAACGGCCCAGAATGGGCACGGAGCCTTCCCGTTCGCCGGCCAGTAAGTGGCCCCAAAAGTCCTGAACGGCTTCCTCTTGGCGTTCCCGATCGCGAGGAAACAGTCGAGCTGCCCAACTGCGTAGGGCATCGACAAGCAAGGATTCGGTCAGATTGGCACGACTAGCGAACAGAAATTCCCAGGCGGCTTCCAGCCGATACAGACAGGCGGAGGCCAAAAACAGATCACGAGCGTGCAGACCACTGAGGTAGTCCTTGTAGCTTGCCTGGGGGTGTTGTTGCTGCCAGCGTTGCCAACAGGCTTGCAGTCGCTGGGCGAAATAGCTAGCGGGAAGAGGCAATTGGGGCCACTGCAGACGGCAGAAGTGATAGATGGCCTGGATCGTGGCCATTTCTTGCCCTGTTGCTCCTTGCAGGGTCTGCTGCTGCATGAATGTCATCCTCTTGCCAGCGATTTACCCTTGTGGCACGATCACCAGAATCTCCACTCGAGAGGCGGGTAACGGCTCACGGGGCGGCACAGGCGGAGATGCCGTTCCCTGACCCAGGGCGGTCACCTTTCGCGTCGACCAGGGATTGAACCACGACATCTTGTGGATCTTGTGCTGGGTCTTGAGGTAGTTAGCCACCACTTCGCTTTGCTGCTGCGTTAAGGTGCGGGCCACTTGCCGTTCGACCTTGGTTGGGTCGGCATAGCTGACCACCACCACCTCCGAGTTTTTGTGCTTGAGACTGTTGGCCCAGGCACCGACCTCGTCGAGCCGACGTTTGCCTTCGTAGCTGAGAACGGCCCGGCCCTCGTCGAAGAGTTCTTGCGTCTGGAAAATCTTACTGTTGATCTCGCTGTCGGATCGCAGCAGTAGACTGTTGGTATCTTGCACATAACCGCGAATGACCGGCATCTTGTTCAGAGCATCGGCCGAACGCTGGATAGAGGTCATGGTTTCCTTGCCCTGCTCGATAGCTTCGTTGCTGTTGCGCAACAGCCGAGCCGCTTCCTCGCCGAGTTGGTTGAGAGAGCCTTTGGCCTGCTGGAGGGTGCGTAGGGTTTGGCGAGCTTCGCCGATTAGATCGGCCAACTCGACAGCGGCCTCGCTGCGAAGCAGATCGTTCTCTTGGGCAGGCCGCGATTCGAGAGCCGTCGAACTGTCAGCGGGGGCAGGGGGGCGAATTTCCACGACCTTGCCGCCCAACATGCCCTCGCTCACGATCTGGACGACCGAAGATTGTAGCACGAGATGGCGGTGTTCGCCCTTGATCCGCAAGCGCAGCAGCACGGGGGCACCTGGCGATTCCGGGGGCAGGATGGCCACCACCTCGCCGGCATCAATACCCTGAACGCGCACGCGAGTGCCCACCTCGACGCCGCGAATTTCCGGAAAGCCCGCTCGCACTTGCAAGGCATCCGTACCGTACCAGCCACGCGAACCGACCGCGAACACGCCAAGGCTGGCAAGCCCCAGAGCCAACAAGAAAATCACACCCAGCCACAACGCTTGCCAGCGAGTGAGAGATCGTGACACGGAGACACCTCTGGCATATCTTGGTAGAATGCTCGATGTTCTAGCCTCTCCGATAGCAGGGGAGGGCCGGAACTCTGTGTATTATACGTTCAAGGCAGGTAATTCTAGAGCAGATGTGCCGAGTTTCTGGCACTGCGTACCAACAAAACCGGCCGAAGCGGTTTTTGCTCTTGGCATCCTAGAGGGGAGTTCCTCTATGATGAAGAGCTAACAAGTGAGTCCCATCGGAACAAACCGGAGCGATGATTTGCCCTCGCGTCAGGCGAGGCGGCGCACCCTGAGGTGGAGACCAATCCATGGCAGGCATGAGTTTCAAACAGCAGTGTCCCAGCTGCGAAGCAATGGTCCCGGTGCGCGACCCGGGCCTGATCGGTCGCAAGATCGACTGTCCCAAGTGTAAGTACCGTTTCGTCGTGGAGGAGCCGGAAGGCCAGTCCGATGAGGACAAGCCGGCCGCAAAGAAGGAGGCCAAGGCGGCCGACAAGGCGGGCAAAGCTCCGGCCGCTGCCAAGGCAGACAAGGGCGGGCCTCGCGGCAGCGACGAGAACAAAGCGGCGAAGAAAAAGAAAGCGGAAGGCAGCAACACGGTCGTGCTGGGTGGGGCTCTTGCTGCGGTGGCCTTGATTGCCGTCCTTGGCGGTGCTTGGGGATTGGGATTGTTTGGCGGTGGCCAAACCTCTCCTTCCTCACCCAGTCCCGGTGGAGCAGGCGGCACATCGGTGGCAGCCAGCCCGGCGATGCCAGGGGAAAACCCCGAGCAGGCTGGTGCTGGCCCCGCTGCTCCCGACCAAGCCGCTGCTAACGAACCGACCGTTCTCGTCAACATCACCAACTTGCTGCCCAAAGATGCTGAAGCGGTGATCTCCTACCCCATGCGCTTCACCCTGGGCTCTTCGCTCAGTACCGTGGCCATGAACGAAGCCGAAGCCGGTTTTCGCCCCGAACGCTTCCGCCAGAGGTTTGGCCTGTCCCCTGATGACATCAATGGAGTGGTCACGGCTCTCAACGCTCGTGAGAACTGGGTATTCAGCATCCTCCAGGCCAAGAAGCCCATCCCACGCGAAGCCGTCAAGAAGGAACTACGTCTGGTTCCTCAGCCCAAAATCAAGAGCAAGACGGACAAGACGTATGATTGGTTCCTGATGCAAGGGGATTTCGACAGCCTGGGCAACCTGCTACTCAAGTTCAACCAGCATCGCGAAACCTTCGCTGTTCATTTCCTCGATAACGCAACGATGGTATTCGCCGATGTCGCCCCCATGAAACGCTTCCTCGAGCAGGACGGCAAACCCGAGTATCAGACCAAGGAAGGCACCACGCAAGTAACAATCGGCGGACAGCCCAATCCAGGCGAAGGAGGGCCTTCTCTCGGAGGAGGACGTGGTTCAGGGCCGCTTGCCGGAGTGTCGATGGGACCGCCTGGATCACCGGGTGCGGGTTCGCCTCCAGGCGGCATGATGCCTCCAGGTGGCATGATGCCTCCAGGTGCGGGTTCGCCTCCGGGTGGGATGATGCCTCCGGGTGGCATGATGCCTCCGGTCGGGATGATGCCTCCAGGTGGCATGATGCCTCCAGGTGGCATGATGCCTCCGGGTGGAGATGCTGGGCAAAGCAGTGCGCCTGCACCTTCTTCGTACATGACCATTGACCCAGCTCTCAAGATGGTGATGGATCGTCTAGAACGTATTTATGAAGATCCACAAACCAAAAAGAAGGAACGAGCCTCTGTTGTCACCTTTGCCAGCCTACGGCCCTGGAACGAAATCCAATTCCGCTGGGTGGTGGATCAACTCGGCAAGTTCCAACCGGCCCTTGTGCCCGTGATGGACTTGCCTGCTGTACGCCGGGTTCGCGAAGCTCCCGTGACCGGGTTCAGCCTGCATCAGTTCAACCAGAGCGATGCCAAGCTCTATGTCGCGATGGCTGCTCGTGATCGTCAGGATGCTGCTGCCGCTGAAAAACTCTACAGCCCACTGCTGGCACTGACGGTGCCTCTGTTCAAGTCCGGACTGGAACTGAACGTGACTCAGGAGAATGCGCAGCCAAATCCCAACCAGGGCGGTTACCCCGGTGGTTATCCTGGAATGCCGCTCCTGCCTGGTGGGGGAGGCCGCGGTGGCCCGGGCGGGGCGATAGTTCCGCCTGGTGGAATCCCATCGCCACCTCCTGGCGGCATTGGAGGGGGCAGGGATGATGGCGATTCGCCTGGTCTGCCCGGCTCCGGCCAGCCCGGCGGTGGCATGGGAGGAGAAGCTCCTCGCAATGACGGTGTCATTGGCCTGACCGTTGAGGACACCCTCCTCGTCGCCAAATTGGAGCTTCGCCTCACTCCCGAAGCCTACGAAAAGATCATCGCTCCCGCTCGCGAAGCTTTGCAGTGGATCAAGAGCCAAGCCGATCTCAGTTCGCCTCTACCGCGTTACTACGACCTCGGACGGGCTCTGGCCGCCTATGTCGCCGAAAAGGGCCAATTGCCTCCTGGGGCATTGCCTCGCCCCCTCTCCCCGGAACGCGGTCTGCCCTGGCGACCCGATCAGCGCTTGAGTTGGGCAGTCGAATTGCTGCCTTACCTGGGCGAAGAGTATCAGGATTGGATCATCGAACGCGACAAGGGCTGGAACGAAGGGAAGAACGTCTTCGTCGCTTCTCGCGTTGTCGCTCCGCTGCTCGCTCATCGTATCCCCGGGTTGAGTCCAGCCTTGGTGATTTATCCGGATCTTCCCGATTCTCCGGTCGGGGTCACGCACTTCACGGCCATCGCCGGAGTCGGACTCGACGCTGCTGAATATCAGGCGAACGATACCGCTCGCGCTAACAAACTCGGCCTGTTCGGCTACGACCGAATCTGCCGCAAGGCGGATGTCAAGGACGGCCTTGATAAAACGATCGCCTTCCTGCTCATGCCGGGACACAATCGCTCGCCCTGGATGGCCGGTGGTGGGGCCACTCTTCGCGGTATTCCCGACGAAACCGAAGACCCCAATCCGTTAGCAGCGTATGTCTGCATGACGCACGAGGGCAAGCGTGGCACCATCGCCATCATGGGAGATGGCGCGATTCGCTTCGTGCCCGAAAACCTCGATCCAGCGGTCTTCCGTGGCCTGTGTACCATTGCTGGAGGCGAACAACTACCCGACAAGCTGGACAAGCTCCTGCCTCGCCTGGCTGGCAGTGAAACGCCCACGTTGAGTACGCCTGGAAGCGGTGGCGGGCTAGCTGCCGGGAGTTCCGGCCCCAGAACGGGTATTCAGGGCACCTGGCGGATCGAGAAACTGGAAATCGGTGGTGTGCCCGCACCGTCTCTAGGTGTCCAGACTGTGGCCATCACCCCCGAAACGCTGACTTTCATGGGCGGCACAGGGGCACCAGAACGCTACCGCATCAAGCTCGACGACAGCAAGTCGCCGCGCTGGATCGATCTGACAGCAGTCGAAGGGCCAAACAAGGACAAGACCTTGCTCGGCATCTACGAACTGTCCGGCAACGAACTCAAGTTGTGCTATGCCGGTGTCGGTTCGACCAAGCGGCCGGAGAAGTTCGCTAGCCCGTTGTTGACCTCGACACGCAACATCGTGCTTCGGGCGGTCGATGAGGGCCCAGGCGGATCGCGAGGGCCAACCGTTCTCGGTGCCGCCAAGGTGGACTGGCGCGACTACACACCCGCTTCGGGAGCCTTCAGTGTGCGAATGCCCGGCCCCACTCGGGAATTGAAGCAGGAACTGCCGCTGCCGACGGGCGGCAAACTCACTATGTACGCGCATGTGGCCCAACTGGGCGGAACCAACGGCGGTTGCGTAGTCATGATGCAGGACATGCCCGCTCAGGTGCCTCCCGCTCAGGCCTTCGAGGGCGGCAAGATGGGTGCGCTCCAGAGAGTTCCGGGAGCTAAAATCCTCTCGGAAAAAGAGATCAGCCTTGGCACCCACCCCGGTCGTGAATGGGTAATTTCCTTTCCCGCTGTGGAAGGCAAGAATAAAGCCCGTATCTATCTCGTCGGTACTCGGATGTTCGTACTGATGGCCGGGCCTGACTCGGTAATCAGCGACAGCGATATCGACATCTTCCTGAACTCGTTCAAGCTCGGGAAGTAAAGACACCTCTCCCACTGCTAACGCAGGTGGGCTCGCTGGCGAGTCCACCTACGTTAGCAGAAGGAGATTCTTTATCTCATCTCTCTAGTGTAATTATCTCAGAAGGTCGGGATCATTACCCGCTCGCCGCCCTTCATGGCCGATTGATGGGCGCAGATGCCAACCATCGTCCAGTTGGCACTGGTGGGCGCATCGGGGAAAGCCGGCTTCTCACCCAGACAGGCCAGCAGGAAGTTGTGGGCCAGGTGCGGATGACTGCCGCCGTGCCCACCGCCTTGCAAGAACGACAGATGCTCGGCATCCTGGATGGCCGCTGGCTGCGTGAAGCGTCGAATCGGTTCGGGCAACAGGTGGGCGAAATCGGGCACCTTGACCCGTTGCGGGATCTGATCCTCACGCAAGGGCTTTTCGGGCGTACTCTTGGTGTGGATGACCGGATCCTCGTTCTCGATCTGCTGCCACTCGAACGATTTCTTCGAGCCGTAGGCATCGAAACTCTCGCGGTACTGTCGGGCGGTGTCGAACAGACTGCGAGTGACCTCGGCGACGACATCGCTGCCGCGAATCTTGAACGTGGCCGTCTCGTAGGAGAAGGGACTGCCATACTTGCCGATCAGTTCCTCGCGAATGCGCCCCGAGCCGTGGCAGACAACGCTTTCCGCATGAGCTGGCTGGCCAGGCTTGGAGAGGATGGCCAAGCACGGACTGACACAGTGGGTAGCGTAGTGCATGGGAGGCAGACCGGGCCAGTAGTCGGGCCAGCCGTCCATATCCTGCTGATGGCTACCGCGGAGGAACTGGAGCCGGCCCAGTTCGCCGCGATCGTACAGATCCTTGACGAACAGATACTCGCGGGAATAGACGACGGTTTCCATCATCATGTAGACCTTGCCGGTCTGTCGCTGCAATTCGACGATCTGTCGGCACTCGTCGATGGTGGTGGCCATCGGCACCGTACAGGCCACATGCTTGCCGGCTTTCAGGGCAGCAATCGCCTGCGGCGCATGGTCGGGGATCGGGGAGTTGATGTGGACGGCATCGATGTTGGGATCTTTCAACAACTCGTCGTAGTTGTCATAGCGTACCTTGACACCGAAGCGATCGCCGCACTTGTTCAGTT